>Ga0302046_10003115_pt1 | contig 15123 bp, 9 predicted proteins | sample RVTome_11_FD_200261 | JGI IMG/M metagenome (GOLD analysis project Ga0302046, IMG submission 200261) | Soil microbial communities from uranium-contaminated site in the Upper Colorado River Basin, Wyoming, United States - RVT147D111 (version 2) ...
GGTCGGATCTGATGATGGGACGGGCTCTCGGCCGAAAGAGTTGCAATGGTCTTCGGTCACGGGAGGGCGCGATCGGTGACGTCCGGGGTGCCGATTCGCACTCGACCGGTGTCGACGGCTCTCCCCGGGCGTCACATCCGATCCCAGGGACCACGCCGCGGATCGTTCGCGCCTACGGCCGCCCGGCCGGGAGCTCGACCGCAGGGAGCCGGGTGATCCCGCGCTCGGCTTTCTGCTCCTCGACCATCCGGGCCACATCGGCCAGCAGCTGCCGCGCATCGTACAAGATGCCGTCCTTGATCGTGTACTTGATTCCGCCGACCCTCTCCGGCCTGCCCGTGTCCTCGTTGAGCCGGATCGCTCCCGTCCCGTAGAGGACCTTCAGGTTCGCGATCGGGTCCTCCGGAACGATCACCAGATCGGCGAGGAGCCCGGCGCGCACGACACCGAACTCGATCGGCCGGCCCGTCGGAGCGAAGAGGGTCTCCGCGGCGTGCATGGTGGCGGCACGAATCACTTCGAGCGGGTGGAATCCCGCCTCCTGGAGCAACTCCATCTCGTGGATGGTCGAGAAGCCGAACGTGTTGTAGATGTACCCCGCGTCCGAGCTGACCGTGACGCGCCCGCCCATGTCCTTGTAGTCGTCGAGGAACTCCATCCAGACGCGGAAGAAGTTTCGCCAGGCGACCTCGTCCCAGGTCGTCCAGTCGAAGAAGTACGAGCCGTGGCTGACCCGGCTCGGCTGGTAGAACTCCCACAGCGATGGGAGCGTGTACAGCTCGTGCCAGTCGGCGTTGCGCCGCGCCATGACGTCCCGTCCGGCGACGTACGCCGTCATCGTCGGGTCCAGCGTGACGTCGAGGGCCAGGAGCTCCTCGAGCAGCCGGTTCCACTCCTCGCTACCCGGCTCGTGGATCAGGTTCCACTGCCGGGCGACCTGCCCGAACCGCCACTGCTCGTCGTTGTAGTTCATCCCCGGCGGCCACGGCTGCACGTCGCGGTCGTCGTAGAGGGCTTCGAAGATCCCGTAGAAATGCGTGACCGTGCCGAGCCCGAGACGCGCAGCGTCGATCGCGTTCATCTGCGCCACGCCCGTCTGGCCCAGGTGTGCGGTCGTGCCCAGACCGAGCTTCCCGGCCTCATCGAGCAGGGCCTCCATGATGTCCGGCGGGTAGGCCCCGAGCTTGATGCCGTCGATCCCCCGCTCCGCCGCCATCCGCACCCAGCCGCGCGCCGCCTCCGGGCTCTCGATCGTCCCCTCCCACTCGTTGAACGGCAGGTGGTAGGAGAACATACGCGGCGCCGTGATCTCGTTGCGGGCGCTCCTGGCCTTCTCGCTCAGCGAGAAGTCGAACGAGGCGAACGGGACGCCGCGTCCCGTCGTGATGCCGTGGGCCAGCCAGAGCTTGTAGACGTACTCGGCCTCCGGAGTCTTCGGGGTGTCGCCGGAGTGGAGATGGAGGTCGACGAACCCGGGCAGCACGTACATCCCCGTGGCGTCGATCTCCCTGTCCGCCTCCTGCGGCCGGCCCTCCGCCCGCATCATCCCCGCGACAGCTTCCGAGTTCACGATCGAGGCGATGCGGTTGCCCTCGACCACGATGTCCACCGGCCCGCGGGGCGGCGCCCCGGTCCCGTCGATGAGGATGGCGTTGCGGATGATGAACCGCTCGAACGGGCCTTCCCCCTCGGCCCGCGGCGGAGCCGGCCGGGGGTCGATGTCGGGAGACTGCGCTGCGGTCACGCACGGGGCCGCGGTCCAAAAGAGCAGGCTCAGCGTGAAGCGGCGCATCGAACGACGGTAGAAGGTGGACATCGTCGGTCCCTTCGCGGCGGGTGTGACGGGCGAGCGGGGATGCTCGCGGTTGCTTCCGCAAACTGGCGATCCCTTCGTCGGCCCTGGGGGCTGCGACGAGGTATGCTTCCCATCATGGGCGAAGAGGGATTCGAACCCCCGGCCTCCTGCTTGTAAGGCAGGCGCTCTGAACCAGGCTGAGCTATTCGCCCGTGCTTGAGCCCGTGACCCGACAAGATGCGGGGTTCGGAGGTCGGCGCCAATGGACGTGGCTGGTTTGACGCGGCCGGGGCGTGGACCGACATTTTCGACGCGGCGGTGCGTCCACAGGCGCGAGATGAACCCCAGCGAAATGGAATTGATGAAGCCGATGTCTCGACCTGCTCGTTCGGCTGCAACGGCGCTGACTCTCCTTGGCGTCTTCGGTTCCCCAGCGGCGGGGCAGAGCCTCCAGCAGGTCTTCGACCAGCTGTTCGTCTTCGGCCCGGGGGGCGACCGGTTGTTTCTCGCGGGCTCGGCCGGCATCCCGTCCACCCAGGTTCACGGGGAGCATTTCATCCCCGCGCAGTCGGAGGGGAACGGGGCGCTGCTCGGCTTCCTGACGAACTCGCTGGCGATCAACGTGAGCTCGTTCCCGCTGCCGTCGACGGTGAGCAGTCAGACGTTCCAGTTCGTCAACGGGGTCCCGACACCTTCCACCACGAGCTTCGGTCCCATCATGGCGGAGCGCGCGCAGACGATCGGACGAGGTCGGCTGAACGCCGGGTTCAGCTATTCGCGGATCCCCTTCCGTCGACTGCGCGGGCGGCCGCTCGATGACCTACGTCTGACGTTCACTCACGTGAACGTGGACTTCGAGGGGTGCGACGAGGCCGTGGGAGGCGACTGCACCGAGTTCGGGATCCCGCAGGTCGAGAACGACGTCCTCGACCTGAAGCTCGATCTCGAGCTCGACGCCGCCGTATACGCCTTCTTCGCCACATTCGGTCTCACGGATCGGATCGACCTCAGCTTCGCGATCCCGATCGTCGACCTCACTCTGGAAGGGGTCTCTCGCGCCGAAGTGGCGGCCAGCACGCCGGATCAGGCGCTTCACTTCTTCGGGGGAACGCCGACGAACCCCGTGCTCGAGGCGACGTCCGTCGCGGGGGGATCGGCCACCGGGCTGGGCGACGTGGCCGTGCGGATCAAGGGACGGATCACGGACAATCCGACCTGGAACATCGGGCTCCTCGGCGAAGCCCGGATCCCGACGGGCCGCGAGGAGGATTTTCTCGGAACCGGGGACGTGAACGCGAGGGGACTTCTGATCATCTCGGGTCTCTTCGACGAGTTCTCGCCCCACGCCAATCTGGGGTTCGAGTACCGGGGAAGCGATCTCGACCAGGACGAAGTCGAGCTCGTGTTCGGGTTCGATCACATCCTCTCGGATTGGGCCACGCTCGCGGTCGATGTGCTCGGGGCCTTCAAGCTCGGGGAATCCGAGCTGGTCTTCCCTGAGCCGGCCGAGATCACATCGCCGTTTTTGAGGCGGGTGGAGAGGACGAACATCCTGAACCGGCGCGACGACATCGTGGATGCGTCATTCGGGTTCAAATTGAAGACGGGGAACGGGATTCTGCTCATCGCGAATCTCATCGTGCCCTTGAACGACGGCGGCCTGCGCTCCCGAATCACGCCCACGTTCGGGATCGAGTACCTGTTCTAGTGTCGAGAGGAAACCCTTGACCTCGAAGAACGGCATGGACGACGGTCATCGCGCTCTCTTCCAATCCCTGTCCTCGAAGTACGAGCTCCAGGGAGTCATCGGGCAGGGGGCGATGGGCACCGTCTATCTGGCGCACGACCGCAAGCACGATCGTCGTGTCGCGATCAAGACGATCCAGCCGGACTTCGTCGCCGAGGCCGGCCGTCCTCGGTTCGAGCAGGAGATCAAGGTCACGGCCCGTTTGCAGCACCCGCACATCCTGCCCCTTCTCGACTCCGGCGTCATCGACGACGTCCTCTACTACGTGATGCCGTTCGTCGAGGGCGAGTCCCTGCGGCAACGCCTCGATCGGGACAAGCAGCTCCCGGTCGATGAGGCGTTGCGGATCGCGCGCGAAGTCGCCGACGCCCTCAGCAACGCACACGCACTCGATATCATCCACCGCGACATCAAGCCTTCCAACATCATGCTGTCGGGCGGACACGCCTACGTGATGGATTTCGGGATCGCGCGCGCGGTCTCCGACACGAGCCGAGGAGTGCTCACCGGCACGGGGATGGCGATGGGCACTCCGCTGTACATGAGTCCCGAACAGGCCCTGGATGCCAGCGCCGCCGACGGCCGATCCGACGTCTACTCGCTCGGTTGCGTGTTGTTCGAGATGCTCGCGGGACAGCCGCCTTTTTCCGGGGCCACGCTGGAGGCCATCGTCCACCAGCACCTCGCCGTCCCGGCTCCGGCGATCACGAACTTCCGGCCGGCCGTGCCCGCGGAAGTCGTGTCCATCCTCGCGCGGGCGCTCGCCAAGTCGCCCGCGGACCGGTTCAGCCCCGCGGCCCAGTTCGGCGAGGCGCTGGGCCAGTCGGCCCTGCGCGGGGCGCAGCAGGTCGTGGGGTGGAAGGCGAGAAACACGATCCTCGTCGCGGTGATCTATCTCATCGCCGCGCTGGGGCTGTTCCGGATCGTGGAGCGCGTGGCCGAGGGGATGGCCCTTCCGACCTGGCTCGTCCCGTTGAGCCTGGTGTTGCTCCTGATCGGGCTCCCGGTGGTCCTCGTGACGGCCGTGGTCCAGTCGGGCGGGTCGCGACGAGGGGCGGCCCCACCGACGCCGACTCTCGCCGGCGCGGCTGCGACGGGCGTGTTCGGCGGCGCCGTCCCGGAGAGCGAGCGCCGCATCCTCGCGCTCTTCACGTGGGGGAACGTGATCGCCGGCGGGGTCCTCGCGATGGCCCTCTGGGGGGTCGTGGCGACGAGCTGGCTCATCTGGTTCCAGGACGCTTCACCCGTCGAGGCCTCGAGCCGCACAGAGACCTCGGCCGCCGAGCGAGTCGCGGCTGACGAGCCCTCCGATGCCACGGACCCGGGCCGGAGGGACTCGGAAGCTTCGGTCGAAGTGGCGCCAGCCCCCTCACCTCCTGCGGCACCTCCTGCGGCGCCGCCCTCGGCGTCGGGGTCGCGTGGGCCGGACGCCGATCAGGGGTCGTTCCGGGCGGCACGGGTCTCCGCCCTGGCGGCGCGGGAATCGGCCGAGGCCGCCGGGGTGCGTTCGGTCCAGGCGGGGCTGGCGGCCGCCGCGGACTCGCTATGGGAAGCCGCCGCGGCGGCGGCGTCCGCGGGCAGCTATACGGCCGCGTTGAGCCTCGTGGAGCGCGCGGGAGAGGACTATGACCAGGCGCGACTCGCGGCGGTGGCGACCTGGCGGCAACGGCTCGGAGCGGCGCGAGAAGCCGTGGCCGTGCTCCGGCAGGAGGCCGACCCCGCCGCGCCGGCCTACGGCAACGGGGAGCGTCTGCTGGAGGCCTCGGCCGGGGCCGCGCGTGACGGCGACTACGAGAGGGCCGTCACGTCGCTCGAAGCGGCCGGCGAGGCCTACCGTCTCGCCGTCCGCACCGAGCCCCGATCCGCGGATCCGGAGCCGGTGGCGCCCCCGCCGTCACCGCAGGAGCGCGTGGCCGGCGTCCTGGCCCAGCTCAAGGCCGCGATGGAAGGCGAGGACATCGGCCGTCTGCGCGCCGTCTGGGTCGGCCTGACACCGGGCGAGGTCGCGGGCTTCCAGAGCTCGTTCGACGCGTGGGAGGACATCCGGGTCACGCTCGAGCCTCTGTACGGCACGATGACCGTGAGCGGAGACCGGATTTCGGTGGTGATCGCTCAGCGCTGGGACTATCGCGGCGGACAATTGAGGTCGCCCCCCCAGCGCTTCGAGATCGCCGAGCGCGACGGACGCTGGGTGATCACCAGCGTGGGTCCGGGCTGACCCCGCCGGTCGTCGGGTTCCTGAGCGGACGCCGCTCGTTCAAGGTGCCGTGTCAGAGCCGCAACCGCGCCGCCCGCGCCTTGTTGGTTTGATACGCGCGGCTCCGCGACGACGAACGCGTTGACATCGGCGCCTGCCTGCCGTACTCTGACATATAAAGTACTTTGGGTCTCCCCATAACGCAGCCTTGAGAGGGCCCCCTCGTGTCACCCAACCCCTGCCCGCAGCGTGCGCTCGAGCTCGCCGCCGTAAGGCGCGCCGCAGCGGCGGCGTAATGAGAATGAGGAAATGGCTGAGACGACTCCGCGGCGCCCTCGGGATGGGTCTGACCTGGGCAGCGGGGGGGGCGTTCCTTGGTTTCCTGATGGAGTTGGTAGATCCGAATGGGGACATCGTCGACATTTGGCCCGCGGCAATTGCGTATCCCGCCTTCCTTGGAGGTCTGGCCTTTTCCGCGGTGCTCGGGATCGCGGCGAGACATCGACGCTTCGATGAGCTGTCGCTGCCTCGATTCGCCGTCTCCGGGGCGGTGGGGGGTCTGCTGGTGAGTCTGGTTCCGGCCGCTCTGGTCGCTTTGGGCCTGGCGAGCACCACGGTCCCGGTGTGGCGGATCACTGCCATGTTGGTCGGTCCGTTCACTCTGGGGAGCGCGATTGCAGCGTCCGGTTCGCTGGCGCTGGCCAGAATTGCGGAGAAGCGAGAATCGCTGGAGGCCGGTGCGGAGGTGGCCGAGCTCGGGCCTGTCGAAGACGAGGAGCGCGAGCTTCGCGGACCCCGGGGCTGACGCCATGAAGGGATCTCTCTCTGCCATGTCGCGATCGTACCGGGGCTCCCCCCACCCGGCCCTCTGCGCGCTGGTGGCGCTACTCACCATCGCCTTCGGCGCCGCCCCGGCGGGGGGACAGGCCGCCGTGGAGGTGCCCGCGCCGCTGATCGCCGCGGCTCCCGCGCCGATCGCGGTGGGGTTGGCGCGCCTGTTCGATCCGGCGCGGGGCGCAGAGCCACCGGGCGGCGAGGAGGAGGAGCCCGGGGGGTAGGTCGGACCCATTCGACCTGGCTCATCGCAGCCATCCGAATCGTCTCGAAAGAGCAACGAGCCGGGACCGGACGGCCAATCCCGCAATCGAACACGCGACGCACCCCTCCCAGTGCCAACGAGCGTCCGCAATCCGTTGACACCACACGACTTGACGCATCGGCGCCTGATGGAACGGCGATTGCCACGGCGGGAGGACGGCGCGCGAAGTCCGTGGTGACGCGTTTCCAGGAGGGCGGGAAGATGCTCGCACGAATCGGCGGAGACATCAGGTTCGCGTTTCGGCAGTTCGCCCGGCGGCCCGGATTCCTGGTGGTCGCGGTCCTCACGCTCGGCCTCGGGATCGGGGCGAATACGGCGATCTTCTCGGTCGTCGACGCCCTCCTGATCAAGTCCCTTCCGTTCGCGAACGAGGGTCGTCTCGTCTCACCGGAGTCGATGCCCCTGGCGCTCGAGGGATTCCCCGAGAATGCCGGGGACGCGTTCGCGTTCGCCGACCAGTTGCCATCCTTCGAGCGTCTCACCGCGTGGACGGAAGGCAGCGGGGTCAACCTCCTCGTCGGGGCAGAGCCGACGCGGGTTCGGGCGACCGAAGTCACGCTCGGGTTCTTCGCCACCCTGGGGGTACCGCTCGCCCGGGGCCGCGAATTCGTCGACGACGATGGCCCGGACGTGGTCGTCATCGGTCACGGCCTATGGCGGACCGCCTTCGCGTCGAACGAAGCCATCATCGGTTCGGCGATATCGGTCAACGGGCGCCCGGTCACGGTCGTCGGCGTATCGCCCCCGCGCTTCGAGCTCCCCGAAGGGGTCGACATCTGGCTTCCGCTGGCGACCGGTCCCAACCGCATCGTCGAGGGGACGAGATCGGCGAGCACGGCGGGCCTCCTGCGCGAAGGAGTCACCATACAACAGGCCCGCGCCGAGCTCGCCCTGTTCGCGGAGCGGAATCTGGCGGGCTCCTGGATGGCAGAACGGGTGTCGCGAGTCCGCTCGTTGCGGCAGGTGATGGTCGGCGACTCCCGTACGGCGCTCGTGATCCTGCTCGGGGCGACCGGACTCATCCTCCTCATCGCGTGCTCCAACGTCGCCAACCTGTTCCTGACGCGCGCGGTCGCTCGCCGTCACGAGCTGTCGGTGCGCGCTTCCCTCGGGGCCGGCACGCCGCGCCTGGTACAGCAGCTTGCCACCGAGGCGCTCCTCGTCGCAGCGGCGGGCGGCGTCCTCGGGCTCGTCCTGGCCTCCTGGACGCTCGGTGTCATCGTCGCCGCGGCCCCGGTGAGTTTTCCGCGGTTCGCGGAGCCGGGCATCGACGTGCGTATCCTGTTCTTCACGCTCGGGCTCAGCCTTCTGACCGGCGTCCTGTTCGGGATCTGGCCTGCGCTGCGGGGGGCCCGAGTGGACCTCTCCGCGACGATGAAGACGGGTCGCCAGGGGACGGGATCCTCCACCATCCGCAACGGACCGCTCGTCGTCGGACAGGTGGCGTTGACCCTCGTCCTCCTCGTGGCCGGCGGTCTGCTGCTCCAGAGCCTTGTCCGGATGATGAGCGTGGACCCCGGCTTTCGGCCGCAGGGAGCGATCACGGCCTCGCTGTCGCTTCCGCGCGCGGACTATCCGGATGAGGCGGCTCGCGATGGGCTCGTCCAGGCGGCGCTCGAACAGATCCGCGCGGCCCCCGGCGTGGAGGCGGCCGGTGGAGTCAGCTTTCTCCCGCTCTCGACCTCGCTCGGCTTCTCCACCCGGTTCGAGGTGGCCGGTCGGGCCGAAGCGGAGCAGCCGTCGGAGTTCGTCGGATATTTCGCCGCTACCCCTGGTTACTTCGAGGCCGTCGGGCAGCCGATCCTGGAGGGGCGCGATTTCGATTCGCGGGACCACCGGGGTGCGCCACAAGTCGCCATCGTCAGCCGGTCGGTCGCAAATCGGTACTGGCCGGACGGAAACCCCGTCGGCGAGCGGGTCCGCCTTGCGGGGGACGAGGAGTGGTACACGGTCATCGGTGTGGCCGGGGACGTCCGCACCTGGGAGCTCGCGGAAGCCGCGCCGCTCCAGATCTACATGTCCTCGAACCACACCGGCGTGTTTCCGGGTCGCTTCGTCGTCCGCGGAGCCGACCCCGCCCTATCGAGCACAGCGGTTCGAGACGCGGTCCAGACGCTCGACCCCTCTCTCCCGGTGTTCGAGCTGTCCTCGCTCGCGGACGTCGTCGGCGAGCGGGCGGCCGAACAGCGGTTTCTGGCGCAGCTCCTGACGACGTTCGCCGTGCTGGCCCTGATCCTGGCGGCGGCCGGCATCTACGGAGTGCTCTCGTATCGAGTGGCCTCGCGCCGGCACGAGATGGGGGTGCGGCTCACGTTCGGGGCTCGGGCTGCCGACGTGCTCGGACTCATGCTCCGGGAGGGCGTGCGGCTGGCGGTCGTGGGTGTCGGGATCGGTCTTCTCGGCGCCCTCGCCTCGGCCCGACTGCTGGCCGGGGTCCTGTTCGACGTGCCACCGACGAGCCCCGTCACGCTGGCAGCTGCGAGCCTGTTCCTGCTGATCGTTGCGACGGGGGCCTGCCTCGCGCCCGCGAGCCGCGCGTCTCGAGTCGATCCGGCGGTGGCGCTACGGGACGAGTGACGGGTCGCCCGAGCGCGCCTGCTAGAACGACCACCCGAGGGCTCGATCCGGTGCGCACCGCTCCCGAGCGCGAGGCCGCCACCCGTCACGACGGCCCACGGCGTCTATCGATCGTCGCGGTACACGACACCATCCTTCATGACGAACGACACCTGTTGAAGGAGACCGATGTCGGCGAGCGGGTCGCCGGGGACCGCGATCAGGTCGGCGAGCTTCCCGGGCTCGAGGGTGCCGATCCGATCCTGCCACCCGAGGATCTCGGCCCCGAGCCTGGTCGCGGAGACGATCGCGCTCATCGGACTCTCGCCCAGCCGAACGCGCTCGACGAACTCCTTCGCGTTCTGTCCGTGCGGCACGACGCCCGAGTCCGTCGCGAACCCGATCGGCAGCCCGGCGGCCAGCGCCCGCCGGAATCCTCCTTCCTTCACCGCGCGGATGCTCCGGCTGCGCGCCACCTCGGACTCGGGGATCTCCCCCGCACGCCCCGACTCCTCGATCGCGGCGCTCGTGGCGAGCGTCGGGACGTAGTAGGTGTCCCGGGTCGCCCGCAGGAGCTCCACCGCCTCATCGTCGAGCTCCGAGCCGTGGTCGACGGTTCTCACGCCGGCCCGGATGGCGGCCTTGATCCCCTGCGCCCCGTGTGCGTGGGCGGCGACGTCGCGTCCCCAGCGGTCCGCCTCCACCACGGCGGCCCGGATCTCCTCGTCGGAGTACTGTTGCGCCCCCGGCGGAATCCCGACCGAGAGAACCGCCCCGGTGGCGAGGATCTTGATGAAGTCCGCGCCGTTCTTGAGGTTCGTCCGGACCGCTTTCGTCACTTCCTCGGGCCCGTCCGCCAGGTTCCGGACGATCGGGACATCCAGGTAGATCGAGAACTGGCGCGCGTCCCCCGCCCCACCGGTCGACGACACGTAGTTCCCGGCCACCGACAGCCGAGGCCCGGGGACCCACCCCGCGTCGATCGCGCGTCGCAGATCGACATCCACGTACGGCCACTCGGGCCCCATGTCCCGGGCCGTGGTGAACCCGGCGAGCAGCGTGATGCGGGCGTTCTTCGCCGCCGAAAGCGCTGCCTGCGCCGGGGTCGTGGTGATCAGCGCGTCCTCCCAGTGGACGCCATCGACACCGGTGAGGTGGGTGTGGAGGTCGATGAGCCCCGGGAGGAGCGTGGCCGCACCCAAATCGATCTCGGTGGCGCCGGTGGGTGCCCTGCCCGGCGGCCCGGCGGAGACGATCCGATCGCCGTCCACGACGACCATCGCCGGCGAGATCACCGGACCCCCGTTCCCGTCGATCAGCCTGGCCGCCCGGATGACGAGCTGTTGTCCGACCACCGCGGAGGGCAGGAAGAGAAGCCCAAATGACAGAAAAAGAAGCCCCTGGACGAAGCGGTCGACCATCCTCGTGTTGGTCTCGCAGGTCATGAGAGCCTCCCTGAGCTTCAGCCGGGGCACCCTCCCTCGGCCTGGGGCTCGTTCCGGTCATAGTCGTACATGGTCCCGTTCCAGCGCCACACGGGAAAGCAGAACCCGGGTCCTCCGATCACCAGATCGGGGTACCCCATGTTCCGTGTCTCGAGCGGATCCGCGGATATGCCCGGGAACCCCAGCTGCCCCACGTAGGCACCGTCCTGCTTGATGAACAGCTGGACGGAAGCGCCCGCGGCCCCCGAGGTGCACGTGTTTCCGAACACGACCAGCACCTCCGCCACGCCGTCGCCGTTCAGGTCCGGAAACTGGACATCCGCCCCGGCCGGCTGCCGGCACACCGTGTCGACGAAGCCGGCGCCATCCGGAGCCACGGCGAGACCGAGCTCCGAAAAGATCTGGAGCTGCTCGTCCTCCGTGAGGTCTTCGGCTCCTCCGGCGAACATCAGGGCCGGGCCCCCCCGGGGGTCGATCGGGGCGCTCGCGACGCCGCAGTCGGTGTTCGGCATGTTCTGGAGGGCCGATGCCTCGGGCTCGGTGAGCGAGACGGACAGGTACGCCGCGCAGCTCCCGCCTTCGCAAGCCCATTGGTGGTGCACCCACGCCGGCTCGTATCCCTGCCACCGGATCGCGAACAACCGATTGCCGGCCGCGGGCTCTGCCGTGTCGCACCGCTTCGCCTCGTACTCGATCCCCCGCGCCGCGAGCTGGGCCGGGAGATCGAGTGACAGCTCGGGCGACGCGATCCGCGACGCGATCGCGACCCGGGTGAAGCCCTCGCGTGGTCCGAAGAGACGGATCGGCCAGCGGAGCAGCTCCGTAGAGCCCGCGGTGTGCATGGGCGATCCATCGACCGCGACCACCGCCGATCCGTCGCGCACGAACGTCTGGCGCCGCTCATCCCAGCGGACTTCGTTGGGGTTCCAGGCGATCGGCGACGCCGGGCCCGAGAACAGGTACCACTCGCCGAGGGGCTGGGCCCCCTCGGGGACGAGGAAAAACGACACCAGCTCGATGAGATCGATCGGCTCCTGCTGCGCGGCCGTCACCTGTGCCCCGGCTCCGCATGCGCCAAACAGCAGGGAGAGCAGCCCGACCGCGACCGGGCCGCTCCGGCGGACCACGGGCACCACGAAACCGGGAGAATCGTTTCGCAAGGGGATCACTCTAGTCTTCGACGGCCGCGGTGCGGCTCCGATCGGAGCCGAAGGAGCGCGGCCTCGGTTCGTCCGAGGACCATCGTCGCGACCGTGAGAACCGGCCGCAAGAGGCGTGGCCCCCGGGCACAGGTCTTGACCATGACGGTCGGTCACGCGCGGACCGCCGGGGCCGTTCAGTCGGCCCGAAGCGACGCCGCCGGATCGACCGCGGTCGCGCGGCGGGCCGGTACATAACACGCGACCGCCGCCACGACCGTCAGGAGCACCACGACCACCCCGAGGGTCAGCGGATCCGTCGGCTCGACGCCGTACAGGAACGTGCCGATGGCCCGGGTGGCCACCATGGCCGTTGCCACACCCACGACGAGCCCGATCCCGACGACGGCCAGACCCTGAGCGAGGATCAACCTGAGCACGTCGCCTCCGCCCGCTCCGAGGGCGAGGCGGATGCCGATCTCGTGGGTCCGCTTCCGGGCGGCCTGCGCCGTGACGCCGTACACCCCGACGGCGGCGAGGAGCAGAGCCGAGACCGCGAACACGCCGAGCAGCGTGAGGAGAAACTCCTCCCGGGCCATCGACGAGCGCCACACGTCGCGCAGCGACTGCACCTCGGCGATCGGGATCAACGGGTCCATCTCCGCGAGGGCGTCCCGTACCGCGGCGGTCGCCGCGGTGGGGTCCCCCGTGGTTCGCACCACGAACCAGTCGCTGCGGCCCCAGTCCTGTCGTCGATTCTCGAACACCTCGTCCCGTGGGGGCTCGCCGGGGCTGACCTGGAGCTGGTCGCCCACGATCCCGACGATCTCGTACCAGGTCGACTCGGGCGTCGCGACGCGGTCGTAGGCGATCCGCTGTCCGATCGGGTCCTCGCCGGCGAAGTGCTTTCGCGCGAAGGTCTCGTTTATCAGCACCACCAGAGGCGCATCCGGACCGTCGGCGGGTCCGAACATGCGTCCGCGGATCAGCGGGATGTCGAGCGCCTCGAAGTAGCCCGGATCGGCGCGCCGGTGGAGGATTTCGAGCCCGAGCCGCTCGGGCGGCCACCCCACCGCCTGGAACTGGCTCGACCAGCTCTGCCCGTTGAGAGGGAGCTGGCCCACGATTCCGACCCGCTCGATCCCCGCCCGACCTTCGAGCCGGCGCTCGAGCTCGTCCTGGAACGACAGGACCTGATCGCGCTCGGCGTAGCGTTCCGACGGAATCGTGAACCGGAGCGCGAGGACCGACTCCGTGCGAAAGCCCGGGTCGATGTTCCGCAGGATGAGGAAGGTCCGCACCATGAGCCCCGCGCCCACCACGAGAAGGAGCGTGAGCGCGACCTCGGTCACGACGAGCGCGTTCACGGTCTTCAGTCCCCCTCGCGATCGACCGTGCCGCCCTCCGTCCTTCAGGACCTCCTGCAGGTCGCCCCGCGCGCTGCGGATCGCGGGCGCCGACCCGAACAGGAGCGCGCTCGCGAGCGCGACCACGAGCGTGAACAGGATGACGCGGTAGTCGAGCGCGAGCTCGGTCGCGCCCTCGATCCCGACCTGCTGTCGGAGGGAGAGGGCCCGCACCCCGGCCCACCCGAGACCGAGACCGAGCGCCCCTCCCGCCAGGGCGAGCAGCACCCCTTCGGTGAGCATCTGCCGCGCCACGCGGCTGCGCGCGGCACCGAGCGCCAGACGGAGCGCCACGTCCCGGGCTCGATCGCTCGCCCGGACCAACATGAGATTGGCCACGTTCGTACACGCGAGCAGGAGGAGGAGCGCTACCGCCCCGAGCAGCACGTACAGGTGGGCCCTGACATCCATGACGAGAAAATCCCGCAGGGGCATGAGCCCGGCGCCCATCACCCGGTTCGTCTCGGGGAACTCCGTCTTCAGACGATCGACGACGAGCTGGAACTCGGCGGTCGCCTGCTCCGGATCGATCCCTGTCTTCAGTCGCGCCACGGGACGCACGAAGTGGGCGCGGCGGAACCAGATCTGCTGCCGGAACGCCGGCTCCCAGCCCCAGGGGATCCACACCTGGGTGCGCTCGCTCGGATAGTCGAATCCCGGCGGCATGACTCCGACGATCCGCACGGACGCGCTCCCGAGCTCGATCGTCCTGCCTACGATGCCGGGGTCGGCGCCGAAGGTCGACACCCAGGTCGGGTGGCTGAGGACCGCGACGTCGTCCGCTCCCGCCCAGGTCTCTTCCGGCTCGAATCCGCGGCCGAGGGCGGGCCGGACACCGAGGACGGAGAAGTAGTTCCCTGTGACGCTCGTGACGCCGAGCAACTCGGGCCGCCCATCGCGTACGTAGGGGGTCTGCGGGACGAACTCGGAGTAGATGGCGACATCTTCGAACGCCTCCACCTGCTCGCGCCAGTCGAACACGTTCGCCGGGGCCGCCTGGGCATGCGTCCACCGGAACTCCGGGTTCGTTTCGTACAGCATGACGAGGCGGTCCGGGTCGCCGAATGGCAGCGGCCGGAACAGAAACGCGTTCGCCGCAGAGAAGATCGCCGTGTTGGCGCCGATCCCGAGCCCGAGAACGGCCACCGCGGCGATCGTGAATCCGGGGCTGCGTCTGAGGGTCCGGACCTCGAATCGCAGATCGCGTCCGACGCCGTCGAGGACGGCGCCCACGCGGCCCCCGGTCCGCGACGGATGCCGGTGGCGCGGGGGCCCGGCTGCGGCGCCCTCCGCGAGGGTCAGAGCGCGTCGCGACGTCGTGGCTCCCATCCTGAGTCGGACGACCGTCAGCCCCAGACCGCACACCTCCCGAGCCGCCAGAGCGATTCGACCCGGCACCGACTCGCGGCGGGCGAGCCGTTCGCCGTGCACCGTGAGGAACTCAGCTCCGTACCGCTCGCGGAACGCGCGTGGGGCCAGCAGGAGCAGAGCCCTCAGCACGAAACGCGTCATGCCGTCTCCTCCGAGAGGAGCTTCTTCGCGCGCGCGGCCGCCACCAGACGCGCGAGTCGGACCGACTCGCGCTCCGCGGCCTCGCGGCCGAACTCCGTGATCCGATAGTACCGCCGGCGGCCGTCGTCGTTGTCGGGCGGCGCGGGCGTCTCCTCCACGAGCCCCTGCGTCTCCATCCGGTGGAGCGCCAGATAGAGGGCCCCGGTGCTCGGACCCGAGCCGCCGCA
>Ga0302046_10003116_pt1 | contig 15120 bp, 12 predicted proteins | sample RVTome_11_FD_200261 | JGI IMG/M metagenome (GOLD analysis project Ga0302046, IMG submission 200261) | Soil microbial communities from uranium-contaminated site in the Upper Colorado River Basin, Wyoming, United States - RVT147D111 (version 2) ...
CGGCCACCGCCGACACCTTGTCGGCCAACGTCGCGTCGAGGGTCGGTTCCGGCCCGTCGAGCACCGCTTCGGGAGTCACCAAGTCCGTCAGCGTGACCCGGTTGGGCCGCTCGCGGATCGGGTAGGTCTTGATCCGGCTCGCGTCGAAGAGTTCGTATTTTCCCTGGTAACTCACCACATTCGTCCCGCACAGGGTCCTTCAATCAGCCGTCAGCGCACCCGCGGTGGAGGCAGACGGGAGACCTTAAATGGACGCGGTCGAATGTGCAACCCGAGGTGCATGGTGAACGGCATACGTCCGTTGCGCCTAGGGTTTCGAGGTAATCGTGAACGGGAGCTTCTTCTCGTTGCTCTTGGCGCCGAGTTTGTCCTCGATGGTCACGCTGAGCACGTAATCGCCCGGCTTGAGTGTCGGCGGCACGTGCACCACCTGGGCGATGAAGAAATCCTCCCGGCGGTTGCGCGAGCGATCCTCGATTTCGGTGGCTTCGACTTCCCACTGCGACTCGCCGTCGTGGGTCAGGATCTCGAGTCGCTGGCTGAGGACGACCTGAAACGATTCATCGCCCGTCGGTTCATTGACGAAGTTTTCCACTTCACAGTAGAGAATCACCGGTGTGGATGCACCGGCCGGGAACGTTCGGGACGTGATTTCCTCGTACGCGCCGAAACTGTCGACACGACGGCAGAGCGTCAAACGTGGAATGTCCAACTCCGCATTGGCCCGCAGCACGTCCCGAAATTCGTCGAGCGCCGCCAGCGCCTGATCGGTCATCGCATTGCGATCGCCGGCCGAGCCTTGCACCGCCGATACGGTCTTGATCAGCGAACCCAGCAGCGTCGCCATCTCGTTGCTCATGCCCTCGGCCGGGGCCGTGGCCTTGTCATCCTGACCGTTGAGCAAATACAGCAAGCGGAGCTTGAACTGATCGCTCGGGTCCGTTTGCCGATCGTGGAGAGCGCGTTCGAGCGATGCAATGACGTCGGATAACGACGCGTCCGGCTTGGGCTGAGAAACCAGCGGCTGGTTGGTGGCTTGAACGGGCGCGCTCGGCGGCGGCGCGTCGGTTTGCGGAAGCGTAACCGCGGCCCCGGTGTTGGTTCGGATCTCGACCGACTCGATTCGTGGCGGCGCGGGCCGGGCGGTCGGCGGCGGCGGCGCGGCCTGTTGTACGACGACCGGTTGCACCGGCTGAATCGCACCCTGGCCCGTGGTCTCGGGTTGTTGTGTAGGCGCCGGCGGTTGTGCCTGCGCCACAGGCGGTTTCGTTTCGACGGGCGCCTGAGAAGGCGCCGGCGCCGGTTGATGCGGTGCGGACCGGATCGGGACACTCGGCGGTGCGGCTTGTGCCGGGTCGCCCGGAGCAGCCTGCGCGAGTTGACCGGACGGGCGCTCGCGCAGGGCCGGCGGCGTTTCACTCGGCGGGAAACGCTTCACGTATTCCTGGATGCGTTCCTCGAGCGAGGGTGTCGTGCCCACGGTCGGTGTACCGGCGGCGGTGCGCGGCGGCGGCGTGACATCGATGGCGCGCGGTTGCGCGGCCGGCGCGGCGCTGACCGCGGGCTGGGAACGCTGGTTGAGGTCGTAGGTTTCAAAACCGGTGCAACCGGTGAGCACGAGCGCGAGAACCGCGGCCGGCGCCGTCATCCTTGAACGCGAACGCACGATAGGCATCGTCAGATCTCCATATCCGGTGTAGCGTCATATTCGCCCTCGCCGACCGCGCAAAGGCCGACCGGCCGATCATGACTTCGCTTCTCCCAAGCACCATGCGACGATGAAGCGCTGGACGGCGGATTGCACCGTGCCGGCTCCCGTCTTCGATTCGATGTCGGCATCTAACAGGTTCACGAGCTGATCTTCAAGAGCCCGGGCGGAAAATCGTGTCCGGCCCCCCTGCGGAAGAAGGAACGCCGAACGCGGCATCGGGTGACCGCGATCGGACGCGATGCGGGCCTCGAGCAGTTGTCGTACGCTCCAGGCCATGCCCCCGACAGCCCGAGCGGGCGCCGCGCGATCCGTCGTCCACACCTGTTGCCATAGGTCGAGCGCCGCGGCGGTGTCCCCTTGCCCGATCGCATCGAGGATGCCGAAGACCTTCTCCTCACGGTGGTGGCCCACCATCGCCTGGACGTCTTCAACCTTGATCGTGGTGCGTTGGCCGACATACAGCGTGAGTTTGGACAATTCACTATCGAGCTGCCCCAACGAATCGCCGACGGTCCTGCGCAACAGCGCCGCCGCTTCGCCGTCGAGTCGCTTCTGATAGTAACCCTCGGCACGTTGGGTCAACCAAGCGGTCATCGCGCGCGGTTTGAGCGGTTCACAGGACTCGACACGACCGACCCGGGCCGCGGCCTTGGCCAGGCGGGTGTTCGAGGGAAACGACCGGCACACGAGCACGAGCACGCCGCAATCGCTCGGCGACGCAACGTAGTCTTCGAGGGCCTTGCGATGCTTGGAAACGAACGCGTCGGCGTTCGCGACGACGACGAGGCGTTGTTCGGCCAAAAACGGCGGCGTGCGAAGGTCGTCGAGCACGTCGGCGAGCCCGGCCGTGTCGCCGTCGTGGTCCGAGAAGGCGAGATGCTCATCCGCGCCCCCGAGCACGCGTTGGGTAATCGCAGTCAGGGCTTCACGTCGCAGAAACGCATCCGAGCCGCAGATCACGTGGATCGGTCGAATCTCGTCAGGGGCCTGCTTCCGCGAGGCTGCCATGTCGAAACGCTCCTGCGACCGACGCCGACGCGCGGGTCATCTACGTGCACCGTTTGTACGACCGACCGCCGACGTTACGGACGTCGACAACCGCTCGGTGGCCCGTTTGATCATCTCATGATGCTTCGGATCCACGGTCAACGCCTTGGACCAATATCCGCGAGCGGCACGGGCGTCACCACTGAGTCGCGCCACATCGCCGAGCACGAGCCAACCGTGTGCGTCGTTCGGTTCCAGGCTCAAATGGTCGGACAAACGACTGCGCGCGTTACCATAGTCGCGCCGTTTCAGGTACGCAAGCGCGAGACCCTTGTGCGCGCTGGTGTGGTTCGGATCCTGTTCCAGAACGGTCTGGTAGGTGGCGATCGCCTGCTCGATTTCGCCCTGCTTGAACTGGACGCCGGCCAGATCATGTCGTGCCGCGTTGAGGTTGGGATTCAACGCCAGCGCTTCACGATACATCTGCGCCGCGATGGCGTACTCGCCGCGTACGCGATGAAACGTGCCGAGATCGTAGCGATCGGACGCGGCCCGTGACTTCGCCTCGGTCACCACCGGAAAAGTACGTTGAACCGGATCGGGCGGTCTCGACTCGGTGGCCGCCGGCGGCGGCGTGGGCTTGGGCCGATCCAATTGTACCGGCCCCAACGTGCGCTCGACGGTGTGGCCGGAACGATCGCACACGATGAGACGAACGTCGACCGGGCCGGCTACCTGGTCGGGAATCACCCAATCGTAACGACCCCGGTTCGGCAGTCGGTCCGCGATCCAGGACCAGTTCAACGCGCCGACAGGCCGGTACGCCAAGCCGATCGGCCGGGGCGGCAGGTTGTTGTCGAACGCCGTCCAGCGAAGCAGCAGCCGTCGCCCGTCGGTAACCGAAGGGTCGATGCGCGCTTCGTGAAGCTGAGCCACCGGCGGCGTGAAGTCGATGAATACCCGCTGCTGCGGCGCGGCGTCGGCATTCGGTGGCGGCGACGACGCGCCGTACGCGTTCTTCAGGACGAGATAGAAGCCGTAACGACCCTCGTGCGGGGCGAGGAACGTCACCGGCGAGACCCGATCGGTATCCCGCCCGAACAGACGCCAGGATTTACTCGGACCGACGGTGTACCAGAGCTCGACCTCGGTAAGCGGGATGGACGAGGCACCGGCCCGGTAGTGAATATCGAACTGCTGGGTCTGGACCGTAGCCCGGGCGAGTGGCTCGGCTCCGTGAACCGTCGAAACGACGACGCTCAAAAGGAAAGCCGAGAATCGGGTGGAGCCGGTCATCATCAGCATCAATTGAAACTTCGTTATGAACTCAGCCACGGGTGCCGCCCGCCCGCCGCCGGCGATACATAGCGGGTAATCGGGGTTTATCGGCCGGCAGCGCCGGCATGCTTCACCAAATCGCTGGCACGGCCGAACTTACGAACGAAATCAGGATCGGGAAACCAGCGCCAGGTAGACCAGCAGGAAGGTTAACTCGGCCGCTTTGCCGGCGGCGAAGAGTGTCGCCATCGACTGCCCGCGACACCGTCGGCCCATGATGGCGCTCAGGATGTGGGTCACCGCGAGCACGATCAGGCCGACGATCAAACCCAGTAGTCGATTTCCCCGCCGGCTGCAGTAGATCGTCGTAATCCCGACCACGGGAAAGAGTCCGGCCAGAACCACGATCGGAGTAACGACGGCGCATAGGCCCACGGCGCCGCCCTCCGGTCGGGCCCGGCCTACAATGGCGGCCAGGAGCATCGCCCAACACCCCCACATCGGTGCGAGGATCAACGGGCGGAACACCGGACGTGGATAGAGCTCATTGAGATGCCAGGTCTCACGCCAGTCGCTCGGCCAATAGCCGGGTCCTTTGGGCAGCGCGACGATCAGTGTCCACGTCGCCAGGACCGTGACCACCAGTGTAAGTATTCCGCGCACGGAACGTAATTCATTCGACGACCGACGCGACGCACCGTCTTCGGTTTCGATGCCGTCGACGACACGAGCCAGCCCCCAGTACCGGCCATAGCCGAGCAGTGCAACGTCGAGCAGGACGACGGCCAGAGCCGATAGTGGGCACAGACCGGCCACTTCACCGAACGCTCGCCAACTGACACGAAACACGCCGGCCCATGCCAGCCCCATGAGCAGGCCGAGAGGCACAAACCACCAGACGGCGGCGCGCCACGTTTCAGGATTGTCAGGCGGCATTCGACCGAGGGGCAACAGAGCCTGAACTGCAACTCTCAGGCCTGTAAACGCAGTTTGTGGCGGGCGTGCGGAATGGTTCGTAGCCGTGTCGGCAGAGCTGGGTTTCGGGCTTTCAATACTGATATCGCCATCAGCGGACCCGTCCATCTCATGTCCCGGCTCGCTCATGCCATGCTCCGAATGGACATCGTCCAGGGATCAAGCGTCCGGTTGGTCACGCTTGGCGGCGACTGCGATGTAGGGCCGGCCCATCGCTCTCTTGATGAGGATCACTTCGCCCATGTCGTTCCCCTCGATGCGGTGGCCGATCCATTGCAGCAGGTATCCGCCGGCTAACAAGCCGGCCGGTCGCCACCAGAGATCCCAAGCCGAGTCGGCCAACTGAACACCGGCGAGCACAACCGCCCAGACGGTCAAGGGGATGCCGATCACGTGGAGCGCGAGAGAGGCCGGGTGACGGTGACGGGATAACCAGTTCGACAGCCAACCGGGCATGGTGAACTCGTTCAACAGTTATCGTGCCACGACGCTGGTTACATGCTCGTCGAGAAAGGGGCCGACGGCGGCGCGAAACCGTGCGGGTGCGGACCACGACACCCGTTTCCCCGACTTGTGCACGACGACCAGTTTCGACCGCGAGACCCGCGACGCCAGGGCGCGGGCGTCATTGTCAAGCCCTTGCCCATCGTTCTCGCACGCGAGGAACAACGTCGGGCAGTCGATCTCGGCGAGTCGATCCTGATAGAGGTCCGCCCGCTGGTCGGCGAGTTGCCGCAACAGGATCGAGTAGGCCGAGAGCATCGGCTCGACATAGTCCGCGCCATGCATTTCGTCCAGCAGCTCCCGACATCGATCCGCGGCCGTGCCGGTGGGGAAAGGCGGCGATCCGGTCGCCGTCGCCGAGGTCATCTTCAGCCGGGCGCTGTCGGCGACAAGAGCCCGCACCCGATGCGGGTGGCGGATGGCCAGATTCAGACCCACGACTCCCCCATCGCCGATGCCGATCACCGCGGCGTCGTCGAGCCCCAGGTCGGCAAGCACCGCGTCAGCGTCGTCGGCGCAGGTCTGGTAGTAGTCGGTGCCGAATTCGTCGACCCGCGAGGACCGGCCGAAGCCGCGCAGATCGAACGTGACCACCTGGTAGCGACGCTGCCAGAGCCAGTCACCGAGCGTACACATCATCCGGTGGTTCAGCGACAGCGACGAAAGGGCGCCGTCGTGCAGCATCAACACCGTCGGACCCCGACCGTAGGCCGTGTGGTACAGACGTGCCCCTGCTCTCTCTGTGAATCCCTCGAACATACCCTGATCGGCTCCGTATGAATGGGCGGGCCTGCCGCCGGATTAGATTCTGACAGATTCGGGCACCGAGGGGAAGAGAGAAGTTCAAGATCGCCCACCCAAACGGCGAACAGAAACGTGGACAGAGCCCAAGACGACGACGCCCGTAATCCGTGTGATTGGCTCAAGCCCTACAATCCGGTCCCCGTCAGTCGCCGGGCCCGAGAAAAAATCTGAAAGGTCCTCGGGAGGACTGGATTCGGCTCCCGCCGTAGTGTATAATGGCGTAATCGGGCGCGGCCTCGGCATTTTTCATGCGTGCATCGCGTCCGAGCCGAAAACTCAGTTACTTCCACTCGCTGCGGCACCCTTGACCGCGCCAAAACCTATAGGGTGCCGCACGCCTTTTTACCGGCAGTCATCTGATCAGACCATCGTTCTCTTCGCCGCCCCCCCGCAGGCGGGTATGCGCCAGAATCCTGGTGACTCGAATGACTTTATCGTAACTGCGAAAAGCGAGATCGCCGAAGCGCACAGGCCCCGGTAGGGGCATCGGACTTTAGCCAGGGGTGGAGCGCAGCGGAACCCCGGATCATCGTGCCCCGATGACCCTCGCCCCGGACGGGGCGAAGAGAGCGATCGCCAGAATTGTGGCGCGGACCCCGCAGGCTACTCCGCCGTTGTTGCGCGCCTCAATTCAGGTGAAACTGGACGAGACGTACATCGGACCGGAAGTCGGGGAGTCGGATCATGAAACTGTCTGAACTGCACGCACAGCGCGGTCCGTGCATCGGCAACCGGCGCCGGCTGTTTCAACCCGGCGTAACCTATGAAAACCCGATCGGCCGGCGTACCGATCGGGTGCACATGAATTGCCGATCAAACTCGGCGGCTAATTGACTGAGCGCACCGAGTTGCTAACTCACGATGGGCAAACCGGTCATCTCCGCGACGGGCAAGGACAACCGATCGCGGGTCAACGGCTCCTGCGTCGGCCGGGCTTCCATGGGGACATCGACCAGCTCATCACTCGGCGTCAGCGGACACACGCCGGCCAGTTGTTCGGCGAAGGCGTCGACGCCGACGCGATCGACCGCGGCATGGAAAGGTTCACCGGGTCGCCGCTGATCCCGATACAACTCGAGCAACGCGACCACCAGCGGCACGAGCTGCTCGTCCGTGATCCCACGGCGACATACGCGTCCGACCCTGGACGCTTCCGGGCGAGCATCCAGATACGCACCGAGCCAGAGTTGGTACGTGAAACGCTTCGTCTGCCTGTGCGCGGTCATGGACCCGCTCAGGCCGATGTCGGCGACCTGATGTTGGGCACAACTGTTCATGCACCCGGAGATGTGAATGCGCACCTGTCGGATGAGCGGATCGTCGGACAACTCGTCGGGCAGATGCGATTGCAGTGTGGCCGCGGCGACCGGCGACGCGGTGATCGCCAACTTGCAATATTCCGTCCCCGGACACGTGAGCACGTCGCCCAGGGTACGATCCGCCCCGGGACGAATGCCCAGGGCACGTAAGCGCTCCGCGACGGTTTCGAGATGCTCGCGCCGCACGTTGGGGACCTCGACGTTCTGCTGTGGTGTCCATTGCAGCCAACGCTCGGAACACGTCTCGACCAAGTCTGCCAAGCCGCGAAACTGTCGCGAAGTCAGATCACCGCGCGTGATCATACCCCGTACGCGGAACGCGCCGGGTTCGGCCTGCGGCTCGCAACCCGGCGGCAGGTCGTCAGCGGGTATGGCATTCTGTTCAGGTTGACGGGGTTCGGCACCCTGGTCGTGAGGGAGATTGTAAATACTGAAGTCCTTCGTTTCCTGCACTTCGCTGATCTTTTGACCAAGGTGATCGAAGAAAACGTCGGCCCCGAGTTTCGCCAGCGTGTATTTGAGCCGGCCCTGATAGGGGTGTCTATTCGAGCAGGTCGCGTGCAACTCGGCCACCGCGAAAACGGTGGGCAACACTTCGGCCGGCGGGATGAGCGCGGGATAGCGAACGGCGACGGTCGGTGTCGCCCTACCGAGACTGCCTCCCAACCACAGCTCGAACGCAATACCGCCGCCTTCGGGCGTCGACACCGCACGCAAACCGATGTCGTTGATCTGCAGATGCTCCATGCAGGTATCACATGACCCGAAGAACACGTTGAGCCGGCTCGGCATCGTGGTGTTGAAGCGGTCGGCGTGGTCGGTGACGAACCGGCTCACGAGATCGACCCAGGGCCTGACGTTCGTACGTTCGTTCGGACAGGTACCGGCCCGGTGGCAGCCCATGATGTTGCGGAAGGTATGCCCGCACGACGAACGCGTGGTCAGCCCCACCGCTTCCAATTCGCTCAACAAAGCGGGCACGTCGTCGAGCTTGACCGAGTGCAACTGCACGTCCTGGCGCGTCGTGACATGCAACCAACCATTCGCGTGACGATCCGCGGCGTCGGCCAGGGTGCGAAGCTGATCCGCGTCGCACCGGCCGTGCGGCACGCGGACGCGGATCATGAAGTATCCTTCGTGCCGCTGCGTGCAGACCCCGTAGGTCTTGAGGCGGTAATAATCGTCGGGACTCAGGGCCGAGTAACCGCGATCGGCCACGGCCTGCAGATCGAGCGTCAGACCTTCTTGTTTGATCTTGTCGAAATCCAGCATGCGTCTACGCCTCGGCGACGACGGTACGGCGGCCGCCGGTACGGATGGAGATTTCCTCGTCGATCGGGCAGACGAAGATCATGCCGTCACCGACGTTCTGCGTTTGATTCGCGTCGATGATCGCTTGGATCACCGCCTCGCCACGATCGGCCGGAGCCATGATGGTGAACACGATCTTGCTCAGCCACTCGATCTGCGCCCTGTCGCCGTTGTTTTCGATGGTGATGCCGAACTGGCGTCCGCGTCCGTAGGCGCGCCAGCGCGTGAACGCGATTTGTTCGACACGCTCGAGGGCGCGAACGGTCTTGGCGGCCGCGCTCGGCCGAACCACCGCAATGAGCTCCATCATCGGGTCTATCGTTTCAACACTCAGCACGAGCACGCCTCTCCGGTTCGAATGTTGTAGCTGACCGACACATCGGAGATGAACACCCTGCCGTCACCCGGATTGCATGTCCGCGCGCCGCCCACGATTGCACCGACGACGGTTTGCACGAGGTCGTCCTCGACGACGACCATGAGCATGACCTTGGCCAGCTCGTCATAGCGCGCCGAGCCGATACGTACCCCGCCGTGGCGCCCCCGCCCGGTGACGTCCCAGCGGGTCATGGCCACGATGCCGCTGCGTTGCAGATCCTCGGTCACGCATTCCGCACGCTCCGGCCGGACGATGGCACGGATCATCTTCATGTGACTGCCTCCGTTACGGACACCAGGTCCGGTCGCCTCGACGACGTGTCGTTCGTACGCGCGCGGGTCGGACCATACTCTTCCTCTGCGATCGTCGCCGGCACCGCCCGCACCTCGACCGCACACAGCTTGAACTCGGGTTCCTTGGATACTCGCCCCGTGGCTGCGATGGTCAGGTAGTTGGCGGCCACGTTGGACTGAAATTGATCGCCCCAATGGAAGGGCATGAAAACCCTGCCCTCGCCGACCGAAGCGCAAACGCGAGCCCGGACGCACACCGTGCCGCGACGGGAAACGACGTGCACCAGGACGCCGTCGTCGATCTCGCGCGCGGTCGCGTCTTGCGGATGAATCTCGATGAACGGCTCGGGCGCCTTGGCCACCAGTTGACGCACCTTGCCGGTACGTGTCATCGAATGCCATTGGCTGGCAACCCGGCCGGTGGTCAGGGCGAGCGGAAATTCGTGGTCGACCGATTCACAGGGTGGCCGGTGTCGACGCGCGAACAGGCGGGCCCGACCGTCCGGGGTGGCGAAGTGGTGGTCGACGTACCGGCGTTGCGTCCCCGGATGCGTCTGGGACGGGCACGGCCATTGCAGTTCGCGCTCGCGTTGTAGCCGGCGATGGGATATGCCGCGCATGTCACACGGACGACCGGCCGTCAGTTTGATGAACTCGTCCCAGACTTCAGCGGTGTCGGCGTGATCGAACCCCGAACAGCCCAACCGTCGCGCCACCGCGGCCACGATTTTCCAATCCGGCCACGCTTCGCCCGGCGGCGCGACGAGCGGGTGACTGAGGCTGACCATGCGTTCGCTGTTCGTGCTGATGAATTCTTTTTCGCCCCAGCCGGCCACCGGCAGCACCAGATCGGCAAGGGAAGTGGTTTCGGTGGGATGGTAGCAGTCCTGAACCACGACGAAGTCCGCGCGGTCGAGCGCTCGGCGGGTCTGATACAGGTCGGGCATGCTGACCGCGGGGTTGGTGCCTGCGATCCACAACGCTTTGAGTCGACCCTGCTCGAGCGATCGAAACATTTCGATTGCGGTGAGCCCCATCACCGGCTGTATCCGACCTTGAGGCACACCCCAGAACTGCTCGACGGCGACGCGATCGTCATGGTTGTCGACGGTGCGGTAGCCGGGCAGTTGATGGGCCAGCAAACCACATTCGCGTCCCCCCATCGCGTTGGGTTGGCCGGTCAGCGAAAAGGGTCCGCAACCCGGACGACCGATCTGCCCGGTGAGCAGGTGCAGGTTGATCAGACAGTTGATCTTCCACATGCCTACCGTGCTCTGCCCGAGCCCCATGCAGTAAAAACTCAAAAATCGCTCGGATTCGGCGACCAGACGCGATAAGTCGTGCAGCGTTTCGGCCGGCAGTCCGGTCGCATTGATCAGATCATCTAGGTCGAGAGCGTTAAGGAATTGAGTCAGTTCGTCGTAACCGGAAACGTGTTCGCGTAGGAATGCTTCATCGATGTGCGCCGGTTGGCTCTCGATGAGAAGCTTGGCGATCGCGTTGAACAGCGCGATGTCGCCGCCCGGACGAATCGGAATGTGCAGGTCACTCGCCTCGGCGGTGTGCGTCCGGCGGGGGTCGATGGTCACGACCCGCAATCCCGGATCACGTCGCTTGCGCGCGGCGATGAAATCGAACGTGACCGGATGCGCGTCGGCCATGTTGCTGCCGACGATCAGGATCAGGTCCGCGTGATCGATGTCGTCGTAACAGGTCGGCGGCCCGTCGCTCCCCAGGCTGGACCGGTAGGCCGCCACCGCTGACGCCATGCACAACCGACTGTTCGAGTCGGTGTTGTTCGTGCCCAGGCGCCCTTTGAACAGCTTGGTCACCAGGTAAGCGGTTGCACTGTCCAACTGCCCGGAACCATAAAACGCCAGCGCATCCGGTCCGTAGCGTTCGGACAGGGTCGTGAATCGGTCCGCGATCCGCTCGATGGCTTCGTACCAGCTCACGCGTTTGAGCGGCGCGTCGCGACGAACCCGGGCCATCGGATATTTCAAGCGATCGTCCGTATGCAGGACTTGGGGCAGCGTCGCGCCTTTCGCGCAGATGCGTCCCCGATTCGCCCGGCATTCCGTCACGCCCTTGACGCGCAGCATCCGACCATAGCCCTGCTCGGTCCACAGACGGCATCCGACTCCGCAATAGGGACAAACAGCTTCGGCACTCGTCGTCGAGTGGTCCAACGCGTCTTTTCCCCGGTCAGGCCGGTACGGCCTCTAGATCGTCTTGCTCGCGCAAACGAGCTTCCAATTCCCGCTTGGCGGCGGTTTCGTCATCGGGCGAGAACCGAACCAGCAACGGCAGGATCGCGCAGACCGTGACCCCCAGGCCGAGGATCAACAGCGCCTCGGGCCAGGCGATGCTTCCTTTGAACAGGAACCCCGCCGCGACCGCACCGGCGTTGCCGCCCGCACCGACGATCCCCGCCACCGACCCCAGCGCTTTTTTGTTGATGAAGGGTACAACCGAAAAAGTCGCACCTTCGGACATCTGCACGAACAAGCTGAACAGGATCAGAATCGCGATCGCGGCCGGCAGATAGACCATTTGGGAAAAGAGCGACAACGCGAGTCCTTCGCCGAGCAGCGCCAGTGCGAGCCAGAGCACGCGACCCCGCAATCCCCAACGTATGCCGGCCCAGTCGCCGAAGTACCCGCCGAGGGTGCGGGCGAACAGGTTCATCAACCCGAACAAACCGGCGGCGATGCCGGCCGCCTTGATCCCGAGATCGAAATAATCGGCAAAATAAAGTGCGGCAATGTTGTTGATGGTCAGCTCAATCCCGAAACAGGCGCCGTAGACCACGAACAGCGCCCATACCCGTAAGTCCTTGCACGCGGCCAGGAACGAATTCCGCGTGCGTGATGCGTCGTCCATCTTGCCGGCCGCTCGAAGTTCGGCGAAGTCGCCTTCCGGTGCATCCCGCGTCAGAAGGTAATAAGCAACACCGGTCAACAGGCAGATGACGCCGGCCAGGAACATGCACAACCGCCAGCCCCAGAACGTGCCGCATCCGGTCAGTAGCAGCCCGGCGAGCAGCAACGGCATGACCATCTGGGTCACCCCGCCGCCGAGATTTCCCCAGCCCGCGGTGGTGGCGTTGGCCGTCCCGACGCAGTTCGGCGCGAACATGATCGACGTGTGGTATTGGGTGATGACGAACGAAGCCCCGATCGCGCCGATGGCCAGGCGAAACAGCAAGAACGATTCGTAGCTTTGGGCGAATCCGATCCCCATCACCGGCAACGCACCCAGCACGAGCAACCCGGTGTAGGTCCGCCGCGGGCCGTATCGATCGCACATCCAGCCAATGAGGAGGCGGGCGAGAATCGTGATCGCCACCGAGGCGATCATCGTGTTCCCGACCTGAGCCGGGGTCAGGCTGAGTTCCTCACGCACGACGGCCATCAGCGGCGCGATGCCGAACCAGGCGAAGAAGCAGAGTAAAAACGCGAACCACGACATGTGGAACGCACGCATTTGTGGTGTGTTGAAGCTGAACAGACGTATGCGAGTCGCCTTGTGCCGGACCTCCATGTGGGCTCCTTTGCCGTGACGGTTGCGCGCACCGATCCCGTGCGTCAGACGCGCCATGCGCGCTGAACGTCTGGACACCGCTGCGCGGTGGTAACCGAATCGAATGTCTACGAGGTCAGGAGATCAACCATCAGGTGTGCACAAAACGCACGACCGCATCACTCCGTTCCTGCGGTGGCGCCAAGCGAAACCACCCCCGCCCTATCACGTGAAAGAACCCTGGAGCAATCACCGTGCCAAACTTCGATCCGGCATGAAAAAACACCGATCACGCTTGTTGCAACGGCTTTCGGTGAATAATCATGTGAACGGCTCGGTAGGACAACGTGCATAGACTGTGGGCAACCTCGAGCCCGCTTATGGCACGTTGCCCGGTTGAACAGCACGCGAGGAAGCGGCTATGACGTTGTCTGCGCTTCGGCGGGAGCTGCCTGGTAGACGTGGATGTCCCGCTGCGGGAACGGGATCGAAATACCCTCGCGGTCGAATGCTTCTTTGACCGTGCGCGTCACATCCCAGTAGACCGTCCAGTAATCCTCGGTGTTCACCCACGGACGACAGATGAAGTTGACCGACGAGTCGCCCAGTTCGTGAACCCGGACGATCGACTCGGGGTCGTCGCGCACGAGCTCGTGCCTCTCGAGGATTGTTTCCAGTAGGCTCTGCGCTTTGGCGATGTCGTCGGCGTACCCGATGCCGAAGACCATGTCGACCCGCCGGGTGCGGCTGCCGGTGACGTTGGTGATGACACCGTTCCAGACGGCATTGTTGGGGACGACGACCAGCTTGTTGTCGAAGGTGATGATGTTGGTTGAGACCAGGTTCATCGACGCGACCTTGCCCGACACGTCGGCGATGTCAATCACGTCACCCACATCAAACGGGCGGTAGACGAGAATCATGATGCCGCTGGCGAAGTTGCCGAGCGTGTTCTGCAGGGCGAAGGCGACCACGAAACCGGCGGCGCCGATGACCGCGAGGATCGGCCCGACGTTGAACTCGAGCGCGGCCAGGCCCACGACCAAGCCGACGAGGATCAGCGTACGTCGCACCGCTTTGGTCAGGAAGTCGCGCAGCAGCGTCGGCAACCGTTTGGAAACTGAGAGCGCCCGGTACGTCGCTTTGGCCGCGACCCGGGACAAAACGTAAAAAGCGAGTAGGGTCAGCACGAACTTCAGCAGGTTCCAGCCCCAACGCATGCCGCCCTCGGGAGATCGCAGCCAGCCCACGATCGTCGTCCAGGCGACACTGGCATCGGTGACATCGACCGTGATGCCGGAAACCGCGGTGATATACAGCTCGTAGTCGGTGACCTCGCCGCCTTTGTTCTCGAGTTCCTCCAACACGACTTGCGTACGATCGATCAAAGCGGTGCGCTCCGCCCGTAGATCCGCAACCGACTCCCGAATCGTTGTCCTGAGTTGTGCCTCCTTGTCGACCACCGCCTTGGTCGCCTCGGCCGCAAGCTCGAGTTGGTCCGGGTTCTCGGCATCGTCGCCCTGCACGACGGGTACGTTCCCGGCCGGCTTGGCCGGAGTCGGAGACGCCGGTTTCGTTTCCTCGACTTGTTGGGCCTTCTCCTCGGCCTTTTGGACCGCCGCCTTGACCCCTTCGTTTCGTGCGGCTTTCTCTTTGGTTTCCGAAACCACCTGCGTCGCCTTTTGCGCGGCCTCAGCCGCCTCCTCGGTCTTTGCGATTTCAGTACGCTTCTGCTTGGCCGCGAGCTCGGCGTCGCTGATTTCCCGCACCTTCGCCTTGAGCAACGCCATCCAGGCGTCGGCTTCGACGACCAGCTCTTCCCGGGTCAACGGACGGACGATGAGCTCGAGCTCATCCAGCGGGATCGCCGGATCGGCGGTGCTGATCGCCTCACCGCTCGTCCCTTCCGCATCGGCGGAACGCGCGTCATTCGGGGTCACACCCGTTGACGCGCAACACGCAACCGCAACGACCGTTATAAAACAACTGGATTTCATCTTTGGCTTCCCTACGTTGAAGATTCTCGGGCGCTTCGCC
>Ga0302046_10003117_pt1 | contig 15111 bp, 14 predicted proteins | sample RVTome_11_FD_200261 | JGI IMG/M metagenome (GOLD analysis project Ga0302046, IMG submission 200261) | Soil microbial communities from uranium-contaminated site in the Upper Colorado River Basin, Wyoming, United States - RVT147D111 (version 2) ...
TCTTGGTCGCGGGCTTGCGGGCCGCGGGCTTGCGCGCCGGCGCTTTCTTCGCCGGGGCTTTCTTGGCGGTGGCTTTCTTCGCGGTGGCTTTCTTGGCCGACGCCTTCTTGGCCGCCGGTCTGCTGGATGGCGATTTTCGGGTCGTGGGCTTTTTCGTTCCGGTCGACTTGGTCATGCTCTGTCCCAGCTTGTTGCGCGAATCCTCAGGCCGGCGGTTGGTCTCGCATTCCTTCCAGCGCCCTGATGAGCGCCCGCCGCGCCGCGCGGCGGAACCGGGCGATTGGACGGACAAGGCGCGCGGAACGCGCCCTGGGGCCACCCCGCGGAAACCGGTCCAGCCTGACGGATTGGGCGCTTCCCTGCCGGCCCGCGGTCAAAGGGTCGGCGCGCAGCCCGTCTCGCTTCTGTCACATATATATCACAAAATTCGGCCGATTCCCAGGGGTAAGGCGCGACAAATGCGCCCCATTTGGGCCAAATGGGGTCGAAACGGTCGATTTTCTCTTCGGCGGAGCGATCAACCGCCGCCAGGCTTGTCGCTGAAGTGCTCTTCGAACTTGTTGGGGACGTCCTTCCACTCGTCGGCATCGGCGGGGCTGTCGCCCTTGCGGGTGATGTTCGGCCACTTGGCGGCGTAGTCGCGGTTGATCTCGACCCACTTCTCGACGTCGGGCTCGGTGTCGGGGACGATCGCCTCGGCCGGGCATTCCGGCTCGCAGACGCCGCAGTCGATGCATTCGTCCGGATGGATCACCAGCATGTTGTCGCCCTCGTAGAAACAGTCGACCGGGCAGACTTCGACGCAGTCCTGGTACTTGCACTTGATGCAGTTCTCGATAACGACGTAGGTCATCCGCTTTCTCCAAATCCCCTCGCCACCGGACCGCTCGCGGGGCTCGCTCCCAAGACCTAGCCCTCAGGGCCCGGTCTTCAAGACCGCGCCATGCAAAGCTTCATCCATCGAGACCCAGCCGGTCCAACACGCGCTTTCGGGCACTCCCGCTTTCGCCGTCGCTGACGTAGACGAGGCCGGCGACGCGCCGCATCAGATTGGCCTCGTAGTCGTGCAGAACGCCGTCGGCGTAGACCACCTCCCACAACATCTCGACCATGCGAACCCGTTCGTCGTGATCGAACCGGTTCTTGACCACCTGGGCGAACGACCAGAGATCGCTCGCCCCCCGTACCTTGGCGTCGGCTTCGTCGATCAGCGCCTCGGCCTCCTGCTCCGTCAGCGACAACCGGTCCTTCAGGAGGCGGCCGATCGTGGCGCGCTCGCCGTCGTCGAAGTCGCCGTCCTGGTGGGCGGCCTCGACCAACAGTCCCGCGACCGCCAGCGACAGATCGTCCCGTCCGGCGCTCCCGGAGCCGGTCTCGCCGCCATCGCGGAGAAACGCGCGTATGCGCTCCAGCATGGGGACTTCCCCTATCACGCGTCTCGGGGTCAGGCAAGCCTGCGTGGCGGTTGGTATTTCGGCGTGTCGCGCAGGGCTGTTACTATGGACGATGTCCGAAAACGGCAGCGTAAATCGGCGTCGCCGGCATCCCTCGGCGGAGCGCAACAAGGGCCCGATCCTAGGGGTCCTGCGGCGTATCCTGCCGGGCTCTGGAACGGTGCTGGAGATCGCCAGCGGCACCGGTCAGCACGTCGTCCACTTTGCCGCGGCCCTGCCGCATCTCGCCTTCCAGCCGAGCGACCCGGATCCCGGCTGCCGCGAAAGTGTGGCCGGCTGGATCGGTGAGGCCGGCGTGTCCAATATATCGCCGCCGCTCGGTGTCGACGTGCGGCTGCCGGACTGGGGCGTGGACACGGCCGACGCGGTGATCTGCGCCAACATGATCCACATCGCGCCGTGGGCCTGCGCCGAAGGCTTGGCCGCCGGCGCCGCGCGGCTGCTGCCGGCGCAAGGACCCTTGGTGATCTACGGCCCCTTCAAACGGGACGGCGCGCACACCGCGCCCTCGAACGAAGCCTTCGATGCGAGCCTGCGCGCCCAGGACCCCGACTGGGGCATCCGCGATCTGGAGGCCGTTGAGGCGCTGGGCGAGGCGCATGGCCTCGTCCTCGAGGAGATCGTCGAAATGCCCGCCAACAATCTGACCGTCGTGCTGCGCAAGCGCTGAGGCGGGTCAGCCCGCGCCGCGCGCGCGGCGGGCCCAGAGGTTGAGCGCCTCGACGAAGATCGCGTAGCCGACGGCGAAATAGATGTAGCCCTTGGGGATGTGGAAGCCGAGGCCGTCGGCGACCAGGGTGACGCCGATCAGGAGCAGGAAGCTGAGCGCCAGCATCTTCACCGTCGGGTGGCGGTTGACGAAGTCGCTGACCGGGTTCGCGGCGAGCAGCATGACCAGCACCGCGAGCACGATCGCCGCCGCCATGACCTCGACGTGCCGCGCCATGCCGACGGCGGTGATCACCGAGTCGATCGAGAAGACGATGTCCATCACCGCGATCTGCAGCACCACGGCGGCGAAGAGGGCCGATTTCGCCGCTGGGCGTTGTTCCGCAGCACCGACGGCGCCCTCGATCTTGGCGTGCATCTCGCTGGTGCCCTTGGCGATCAGGAAGAGGCCGCCGGCGATCAGGATGAGGTCGCGCCAGGAGAATTCCTCGCCGAGCAGGGTGAAGAGCGGCTTGGTCAGACCGATGATCCAGGTAATGACCAGCAGGAGCGCGAGGCGCGTCACCAGGGCGAGAGCGAGGCCGACCCTGCGCGCGGCGGGCCGGCGCGCCTCGGGCAGGCGGTCGGCGAGGATGGCGATGAAGACCAGGTTGTCGATGCCGAGCACGATCTCGAGCGCCGTCAGGGTGACGAGGCTCAGCCAGATGTCGGGGTTGGCGATCCACTCCATGGCGGGCGCTCCGGTTTATCTCGTTGCCGCGTTGCATCCGGCGGATGACATAGAGCAATGTTGGGTGCAATGTTGGTTTTGAGCTACGAACCATTCCCTCGCCCCCGAGGGGGAGAGGGGATTCTTGTTGAGGCGGCGATTCAATCACTTCCGATTGCGGGTCAATCCTTTTCCATCAGCCGGTCGAGGGCGCGGCGCTCGGCCTTGGTCGGCCGCCCGGCGCCGCGCTCGCGCGCCGCGGGGCGGGCGACCGCCTCGCGCTTCGGCGCCGGCGGGGTGAGGTCCTCGTAGAGCCTGCGCGCCTCGGCGGCGGGGCCGCGGCGCTCGCCCAGCGCCTGCACGCGCACCACGCGGATCGCGCGCGCCTGGGGGAAGGTCAGGATGTCGCCGACGCGCAGCGGGTGGTGCGCCTTGCCGATGACCTCGCGGTTGATGCGCACGCGGCCGCCGGCGCAGAGCTTGGAGGCCGCGGTGCGGCTCTTGAAGAAGCGAGCGTACCAGAGCCACTTGTCGACGCGCAGGCTGGCCTCGCCGGGGGCGGGGGGCGGAGCGTCGTGGCCGCTCACTTGGAGCGCACCAGGTCGCGCAAGCCCGCGAAGGGCGAATCGGGGTTGGCGGCCGGCCGGGGCTTCTTCCCGGTCCGGGCCTTCTTGCCGGGGGCCGACGTGGCCGGCCGCTTGTCGCGGCGGCGGGCGCGGTCGTAGGTGACCGCGGCGCGCTCGGCCGCGCCGCCGTCGCCATCCGTCGGCTTGCTGGCGCGGTAGCCGAGGAAGCGCAGGACGGCCTCGATCTCGGCCTCCGCGCAGCCGACGACGGCGCGAAGCTCGGGCGTCGCGGCGAAGGCGCCCTGGCGGGCGCGGCGGCGGGCGAGGTCGGCGAGCTTCTCCAGCGCCTCGGCGCGGATGGCGGCGCCGTCGATCACCCGGTAGCCGCAGGCGAGGTAGAACGCCTCCGGGGTGTCGGGCGCGGTCGGCAGCGAGAGGGCCGAGGCGTTCAGCAGCGGCGCCGGCCGGCCCGCATGGGCGGCCCAGAGGAGGCGGCGGAGGCGCACCGCGGCGGGGCGCTGCAGCGCCGGGACGTAGACGGTTTCCTGGCCGATGCGGATGCCGAGGGCGGCGAGCGCCTTGCGCTGGGCCGGCTGCAGGCCGGCGATCAGGTCGGCGGCCTTGTGCCGCGGCAAGGCCCCAAGCGCCTCGACGAGCTGGTAGACGAGGCCGCGCGCCGGTCCGGCCGGCGGCTCGGCCTCGGCCCTGGTCAGCGCCGAAAGCCGGTCGGCGATCTGCGCCGCGACCCAACGCGCGGCGCGCGCGCCCACCCGCTCGCGCAGGGCGCCGTCGAGGAGGTCGCTGGCCAGCGGCTCGACCTCGGGGGCGATGGCGCGGGCGGACGGGCGCAGGCGCGCCACCGCATCGCCGCGCCAGCGGATGCGGCCGTCCTCGTCGAAGCGGAAGGCCTTGTCGGGGGCCGTCTCCAGCGCCGCCACGCGGTCCTCGATGGCGGCGCGCAGCGCCCGGTTGGCGGCGGCGATCAGCGCCTTGGCGTCCTCGCGCGCGGCGGTGACGTCGGGCTCGAAGCGGAAGCCGCGCAGGCGGCCGACGAACTGGCCCTCGACCAGCACCTCGTCCTTGGCGGTCACCGCGCCGATCAGCTCGGCGTTGTCGGCGAGGCTGCGCACCAGCACGGCGGCGCGGTGGTCGACGAAGCGCTGGGTCAGGCGGTCGTGCAGCGCGTCGGAGAGCTTGTCCTCGATGGCCCGGGCGCGCTCCTGCCAGTGCGCGGCGTCGGCGAGCCATTCGGCATGGTGCGCGACGTAGGTCCAGGTGCGGATGTCGGCGATGCGCCCGGTCAGCGTCTCGGCGTCGCCCTCGGTCTTGTCGGCGCGGGCGATCTGCTTGGCGACCCAGTCGGCGGGCAGCCGCTCCTCGCCGGCGCTGAGGAACATGTAGATCCGCTTGACCAGGCGCGCGTGGGTCTCGGCCATGATCTTGCGGAAGTCGGGGATCTGGCAGACGTCCCAGAGGAGCCGCACCCTGGCCGGATTTGCGGCGCGCCCGGCCACCTCGGCGTCGCCCGCGAGCTCGGCCAGCGCGCGCTGGTCCTCGGCGGCGCGGGCGCGGATGAGGGCGGCGTCGCGCGGCGGCCGCTCGAGCGAGCGGAGCAGCCGCGCCGGCGACTTGAAGTCGAGGTCGGGGTTGCGCCAGAAGATCGTCTCGACCGCCGGAAAGCGGTGGTTCTCGATCGCCTCGATCACCTCCGGGTCGAGCCCCTCGAGCGCGGCGGTGGTGCCGAAGCTGCCGTCGTTCATGTGGCGGCCGGCGCGCCCGGCGATCTGGGCCAGCTCGGCGGCGGCGAGGCGGCGGTGGTGGCGGCCGTCGAACTTGACCACGGCGGAGAAGGCGACGTGGTCGACGTCCATGTTGAGGCCCATGCCGATGGCGTCGGTGGCAACCAGGTAGTCGACCTCGCCGGCCTGGTACATATCGACCTGGGCGTTGCGGGTGCGCGGGCTGAGCGCGCCGAGCACCACCGCGGTGCCGCCGCGCCGCCGGCGCAGCAGCTCGGCCAGCTCGTAGACGTTGGCGGCGGAGAAGCCGACGACGGCGCTCCGCCGCGGCAGGCGGGTCAGCTTCCTGTGGCCGGCGTAGCTGAGCTTGGAGAGGCGCGGCCGGCTCGTGAACTCCGCCTCGGGCACCAGGCGGCGGATCAGGGGGGCGATGGTCTCGGCGCCGATCAGGATGGTCTCGTGCAGCCCGCGCGCGCGCAGGAGCCGGTCGGTGAAGACGTGGCCGCGCTCGGGGTCCGCGGCCATCTGGACTTCGTCGACGCCGAGGAAGTCGACCGGGCGGTCCAGCGGCATCGACTCGACGGTGCAGAGGAAGTAGCGCGCCCGCGGCGGCACGATCTTCTCCTCGCCGGTGACCAGCGCCACCGCCGCCCGGCCCTTCAGCTTGACGACTTTGTCGTAGTTCTCGCGGGCGAGGAGGCGGAGCGGAAAGCCGATCATGCCGCTGGCATGCCCCGCCATGCGCTCGATCGCGTAATGGGTCTTGCCGGTATTGGTGGGGCCGAGGACCGCGAGCACGCGCGGCGGGGGGCTGCCTGTCGTCATCGCCTTGAAGAATCGGGGTTTGCCGCGCCGGATGCAAGGGGTGATGCGAGGTCTGACGGGAGGTCGGGACCGCCATCCATCCTTCGAGGCCGCCTCCCGGCGGCACTTCCGGACCAGCGCCGGAATTGCGCCACGCATCCGGCGAGCTTGCAGCAGCGCTCCTCAAGAGGTTGAATCCGCCGGTCACGGCTTGAACGGAGGCTGACACATGGGCAAGCGGGCCCGACGCGGCGCACACACGACGGAACCGGACGCGAGTAGCGACCTCGCGCTTGGGCGCCGGCACGCCGCGAAGCGGGCCTGGGCCGACGCGTTCGCCGCGCTTTCCGCCGCGGACCAGGCAACGCCGATGGGCGCCGGCGACCTCGAGTTCTTGGCAACCTGTGCGTATATGACCGGCCAGGACGGCCTCTACCGGGACACGCTCGACCGCGCCTACCAGGCCCACGTCGCCGCGGGCGAGATGAAGCCTGCCGTCCGCTGCGCCTTCTGGCTGGGCCTGGCATACCTGTTCAATGGGGAGCTGGGCCAAGGCAGCGGCTGGCTGGCCAACGCCCAACAGATCCTCGACCGCGAGCAGGCCGAATGCGCCGAGCTTGGATACCTCATGATGCCCGTGGCCGAAAAGCTGCGTGGCGCCGGGGACTACGCCGGCTCGCTGGCCGCGGCGACGGAGGCTGTGGAGATCGGCGAGCGATTTGCCGATACGGACCTCGTCTCCTGCGGCCGGCACCTTCAGGGCCGGGCCCTGATCGGACAGGGGCAGGTTGAGAAGGGGCTCGAGCGCCTGGACCAGGCCATGATCGCGGTGACCGCCGGGGAGCTCGACCCCATCATGACGGGCCTGATCTATTGCAGCGTGATCCAGGCCTGTCAGCAGGTCTATGCATTGGCGCGCGCCTGGGAATGGACCTCCGCCCTCACGGAGTGGTGCGAGGCGCAACCCCAAATGGCCGCCTTCACCAGCACCTGCCTGGTGCACCGGGCCGAGATCATGCAGCTGCGCGGCGCCTGGCCGGACGCGATGGCGGAAGCGCGCCGCGCCCAGGCCCGCCAATCCCAGGGGACCGAGCAGGCCTCCCACGCCGCCGCGCATTACCAGCAAGCCGAGGTGCACCGCCTGCGCGGCGACTATGGGGCGGCCGAAGCCGCCTACCGCAGCGCCAGCCAGCGGGGGCACGACCCGCAACCGGGCCTGGCGCTCCTGCGGCTGAGCCAGGGAAACCGTGACGCGGCCGCCGCCGCCATGCGCCGTGCCGTGGGCGCGGCCACGGATCCGCTGAAGCGTGCGCGGCTGTTGCCGGCCTATCTGGAAATCCTGCTTGCCGTGGACGATCTGGAGACCGCACGCCTGGCATGCGCCGAGTTGGCCGAAACCGCGACGCGCTTCGATACCGCCGTCCTATGGGCGATGGCCGCCCAGGCGCAGGGGGCGGTTCAGTTGGCCGAAGGCGACGCCCGCTCGGCGCTCGGCGCCCTCGGAAAAGCGTATGGCGGGTGGGCGCAGGTCGAAGCGCCCTACGAGTCGGCGCGGGTCCGCGTGCTGATGGCAATGGCCTGCCGCGCCTTCGGGGACGGCGAAGGGGCGGCGCTGGACCTGGACGCGGCGAAGGCGGCGTTCGCGGAGCTCGGCGCGGCGCCCGACCTGGCCCGCGTCGAGGCGCTCATGCAAGGCGCCGCGCAACGAGCCTCCCATCCCCTGACGCGGCGCGAGCTGCAGGTGCTGCGTCTCGTGGCGTCCGGCAAGACCAACAAGGCGATCGCCGAGGAGCTCCATCTGAGCGAGAAGACCGTCGACCGCCACGCGAGCAACATCTTCAACAAGCTCGACGTCCCGTCGCGGGCCGCGGCGACGGCCTACGCCTACAAGCATAACCTCATCTGAGACCGCGGGCCCCGCCATGGGGGGTATCCCCCATGGCGCCGGCCCGCCCGAATTGGGTGGTTCCCCGGAAGCGGAGCGCCCCGCCCCTGGCGTAGCCTCGTTCGCACAGCTCGATACCACCAACGCGAACGAGGAGATCGTCATGGCCCAGACACTGGTCGATCGAAAACAACCGGCCCCCGACACTCCCGAAGGAATTCGGGACGCCTGGGATGGCATCGCGGACGGTTACGATGCGTTCGTCACCGCCACCCACTTCCGGCTCGGGGACGAGGGCGTCCGCCTGGCGGGGGTGCGTCCGGGCATGCGGTTTCTCGACGTGGCGGCCGGCAGCGGCGGGCTCGCCATCCCGGCTGCGCGGCTCGGCGCCCAGGTGCTGGCCACCGACGTGTCGCCCGTGATGGTGGAGCGCCTGGCGGCGCGGGCGCGGGACGAAGGCCTGGCGCTGGAGACCCGCGTCATGGACGGCCACGCCCTGGAGCTTGAGGACGAGGTTTTCGACGTTGCGGGCTCGCAGTTCGGCGTCATGCTGTTTCCGGAAATGCCGCGCGGCATTCGCGAGCTCGCCCGCGTCACCAAGCCCGGCGGGCGCGTGCTGATGATCGTCTTCGGCGCACCGCAGCAGGTCGAGTTCCTGGGCTTTTTCGTGAAGGCGGTTCAGAGCGTCATCCCGGACTTCACCGGCCTGCCCATGGACCCGCCGCCCTTGCCGTTCCAGCTCCAGGACCCCGAGCGCCTGCGCCGTGAGCTGAGCGGCGCCGGGCTCGAGGATATCCGCGTCGAGACGACCGTGGAGAAGCTGGCGTTCCACTCCGGCGCCGAGCTGTGGGACTGGCTGACCAGCAGCAACCCGATTGTCGGCATGGTCCTCGGCCAGCTCGCCCTGTCGGATGGGCAGCAAGCCGCGGTGAAGCAAGCGCTGGAGGACATGGTTCGGGCGCGCTCGGGCGGAAGCGGCCCGGCCGTGCTGACCAGTCCGATCAATATCGGCATCGGCACGAAATAGGGTCCCGGCGACGTGCGGGTCGCAAGAGCGTTTCAGGCTCGGGAACGCCATCCATCCTTCGAGGCTCGCTCACGCTCGCACCTCAGGATGAGCTTCCAAATTGGGCTGAGCTGACGCTTCCGACCAATATCGAAGGCTCATCCTGAGGCGCTCGGGCGACCGCCGGAGCCTCCCAATTGGGACTTGGGGGACGAGCCGGGCCGTGGCCTGCTCGGCCGGCCGGGCTACTCCGCGGCGGCCCTCGCCGGGGCGCGCGGCAGGGTGACGCCGACCATGGCGTCGCGGGTGACGAGCCCGGCGAGCTCGGCCTCGCTCATGCCCTCGCTGCCGCCGGGGCGCATCGGCAGGACGAGGTAGCGCATGTCGGCGGTCGAATCGTGCACTCTTATGTCGGTACCTTGAGGCAGGGTCGTACCGAACTCGGCCAGCACCGCGCGCGGCTCGCGCACGGCGCGCGCGCGGTATTCGCGGCTCTTGTACCAGAGCGGCGGGCGGCCCAGCAGGTTCCGCGGATAGCACGAGCAGAGCGTGCAGACGATCATGTTGTGGACCGCGGGCATGTTGTGGACCGCGGGCATGTTGTGGACCGCGGGCGTGTTCTCGACCACGACCAGGTGGGTCGGGCGGATCGGGATGCCGTAGTGCTCGACCGCCTCGGTGCCGTCGGCGAGCAGGCGCGCCTTGAAATCCGGATCGACCCAGGCGCGCGCCACCACCCCCGCGCCCAGATGCGCGCCGCGGCCGTCCATGAACTCGATGGCGGCGCGCAGCTCGTCGGCGGTGAGCACGCCCTTCTCGATCAGCAGCTCGCGCAGCGCGGTCTCCAGATGGCTCGCCGCATCGAAGGCGTGGGTGTCCTCCAGATCCGGCTGGAAGTCGCGCGCGCCGTGCGCATGGCCGTCATCCCGCGCGTGCTCGTCGGCATGGTCGTCGTGCATGGTCAGTCCTCCCCCGGGGTGAGCCAGGGCTCGTAGATCTCGATCTCGACGGCGTCGTCGGCGCCGCCGCGGTAGTCGGGCCAGAGCGCGCGCTGGGCGAAGCGCACCCGGTAGAGCGGCAGGCTGGGCAGGCCGTCCTTGGCGTAGGCCAGGGTCTCGGGATTGCGGAACTCGCCGCAGACCCGTTCGACCACGCCGGTCTTGCCGCGGCAGTACCACGGCGTGCGGACATGGCCGGGGCGCGCGAAATCGGCGAGCACGCGGACCTTGTCGCCGGGCGAAAAGCGGCTCACCCGCGGGCCTCCGGGCCGGCCTCGGGCGCCGCGCGCGCCTCGACCTCGGCGAGCTTGGCGGCGAGCTCGTCGGGCGTGAACACGCCGCGCTCGGCCAGGATGGTCGAGAGCGCGTGCACCCAGCGCGCGTAGTAGCTCATGGTGTCGTAGGCGTCGGGCGGCAGGTCCTCGATGGCGCGGCGGATCTGGTCGATGGTGATGAGGCGCTTGCCGTCGCGGGCCGAGTTGCCGAGGCAGACCATCATCGCATCGACGCGCTTTTCCCAGAGGTCGGGCTCGTGGTCGCCACCGTCGATCGGGCCCTCGACGGGTCCGGCGGGCAGGCCGCCCATGTCGTGGTGGCGGCGGTTCTGGGTGTTCTCGCTCATGCCCGAACCATAGCGCCGCGCGGGCGCACGCTCAATCGTCGGGGACCAGCGGCACGAAGGCGACCGGCAGGACGGCCTCGGTGGCGACCCTGCCCTCGGCGTCCTTGGTCACCAGCGTCAGCATCTGCTCGCTGCCGGCGGGGCCGACCGGCAGGATCATGCGGCCGCCGTGCTTGAGCTGCGCGACCAGCGCCGGCGGGATCTCGCGGGCCGCGGCGGTGACGACGATGCCGTCGTAGGGCGCGTGCTCGGGCCAGCCCTCGGCGCCGTCGCCGTGGCGCACGGTGACGTTCGCCACGCCCTCGGCCTCGAGGCGGTCCGCCGCCCGGCTCGCCAGCTCCTCGACGACCTCGACGCTGTAGACATGGGCGACCAGCTCGGCGAGCACCGCCGCCTGGTAGCCCGAGCCGGTGCCGATCTCGAGCACCGTTTGCCCGGGCCGGGGGTCGATCAGCTCGGTCATCAGCGCCACGATGAAGGGCTGCGAGATGGTCTGGCCGTGGCCGATCGGCAGCGGCCGGTTGACGTAGGCGCGGGCGCGGTCGGCCTCGCCGACATAGTCCTCGCGCGGGATCCGGCCGATCGCGGTCAGCACCGCCCCCGACAGGCGCTTGCGGCCGGTGAAGGAGGCGGTCGAGCGCGCGTCGTGCTCGATCTCGCGCAGCAGGCGCGCGCGTTTCTTCAAGAACTCGGACATCGGCGAGGTCCCTCTGCCGCGATCTTAGACCGAATTCGCCGATTGGCGTTGGGTTGTGGGCGCGGGGTTGGGCGCGGGGTTGGGCGCGGGGTTGCCCGCGGGGTTGTATGCGGGGCGCGGCACGCCTATCTCGCGGGCCAGAACAATCACGTTCGCTGACTGGAATTGGTGAACTCTGGAATTGGTGAACTCTGGTATTGGTGAACTGGGGATAGCGATGACAGCAGAGACATCGGGCGAAACGGCCGAGACGACGCCAGCCGGCCAAAAGGCCGACCAGAATGCCGACCAATATGCCGACCCAGGGGCCGAGACCCACGGCTTCCAGGCGGAGGTCAGCAAGCTCCTCGATATCGTCGCCAACGCGCTCTACAGCGAGAAGGAGATCTTCCTGCGCGAGCTGATCTCCAATGCGTCCGACGCCTGCGACAAGCTGCGCTACGAGGCGATCACCAGGCCGGAGCTGCTGGCGGGCGACCCGGATTTCAAGATCGCCATCGCCATCGACACGAAGGCCCGGACCATCACCATCACCGACAACGGCGTCGGCATGTCGAAGGCGGAGCTGGTCGAGAACCTCGGCACCATCGCGCGCTCGGGCACCGCGGCCTTCGTCGCCGGGCTCACGGGCGAGGCGGCGAAGGACGCCTCGCTGATCGGCCAGTTCGGCGTCGGCTTCTATTCCGCCTTCATGGTGGCCGACACGGTCGAGATGCTGACCCGGCGCGCCGGCGAGCGCGACGGCTGGCGCTGGCGCTCCGACGGCCGCGGCGAGTTCGCGATCGAGCCGTCCGACGCGGCGCCGGCGCGCGGCGCCTCGGTGATCGTGCACCTGAAGAAGGACGCCAAGGACTTCCTCGAGCCGCAGCGGCTGCGCGCCGTCGTCGGCAAGTACGCCGACCACATCGCCGTGCCGGTGGTGCTGGATGACGCGGGCAAGGAGGAGACGCTGAACGCGGCCTCGGCCCTGTGGACGCGGCCGAAGACGGACATAACGGCCGAGCAGTACACCGAGTTCTATCACCACACGGCGCACGCCTTCGACGAGCCCTGGCTGACGCTGCACTGGAAGGCGGAAGGCAAGATCGAGTATTCGGCGCTGCTCTTCGTGCCGACCCAGCGGCCCTTCGACCTGCTGCAGCCCGAGCGCAAGCACCAGCTGCGGCTCTACGTCAGCCGCGTCTTCATCACCGACGACTGCGAGGGGCTGCTGCCGGCCTGGCTGCGCTTCCTGCGGGGCGTCGTCGATTCGGAGGACCTGCCGCTCAACATCAGCCGCGAGATGCTGCAGCACAACCCGGTGCTGGCGAAGATCCGCCAGGGGCTGGTCAAGCGCGTGCTCGGCGAGTTGAAGAAGAAGGCGGACAAGGAGCCCGAAGATTTCGCCGCCTTCTGGGAGAATTTCGGCGCCGTCCTCAAGGAAGGCCTCTACGAGGACGCCGAGTACCGCGAGCAGATTTTGGGCCTGGCGCGCTTCCGCTCCACAGTGGGCGGACGGGCGGGCGAGGCGGCGGGCGGGGGGCTCGCGAGCCTCGCCGACTACGTCGGGCGCATGAAGGAGGGCCAGGAGGCGATCTACACGCTGGCCGGCGAGGACGCCGAGCAGCTGCGCGCGAGCCCGCACCTGGAAGGCTTCCTCGCGCGGGGCCTGGAGGTGCTGCTGCTGACCGATCCGGTCGACGAGTTCTGGATGCCGGCGATCGGCAGCTACGAGGGCAAGCCCTTCCGCTCGATCACCCGGGGCGCGGCGGATCTGGAGAAGTTCGAGCCCACGCCCAAGGACGGCAAGGCCAAGACGCCCAGGAAGGCGAGCGCCAAGTCGGTCGACACGCTGATCGCCTTCATGAAGCTGGCCTTGAAGGACGCGGTGAAGGACGTGCGCACCACCGACCGCCTGACCGACAGCCCGGTCTGCCTGGTCGCCGACGAGAGCGACATGGACATGCACCTGGAGCGCCTCCTGAAGCAGCACCGCCAGCTCGACAACGAGAGCAAGCGCATCCTGGAGATCAACCCGGCGCACGGGGTGATCAAGGCGCTGGCCAAGACGGCGGAGGCGCAAACGGGCAATGTCGGGGGCGGACAGAAGGCGCTCGAGGATGCGGCCTTCGTGCTCCTCGACCAGGCCCGCATCATGGAGGGCGAGCCCGTCCCCGACCCCGCCGCCTTCGGCCGCCGGCTCTCCGGGCTGATGGAGAAGGGGCTGGCGGGGTAGGGGGTCGGTTCCGGAGGTCGATTCGGCTTCGACGTCGATCAACGGCGAGGCGCTGAAGGAGCTGCCGAGCAAGCTGAATTAGGGTTCGCTAGGTCTTAGTGGAGAGGCTCATAGAGCGGGCGGTCTCCAAGTCTGGACTTCAGCCTCACTGTTTCGAGCCATTGGCTATTTAGTCTTGATAGTGTGCATGGGCGCAATGCCGCGCGCTTTCAGCCAGACGGCGGCGCGGCGCTCTATATCAACACGTTTTTTCTCGCTCAATTGCTTACTTATTGGGGGCAGAATTCTCGGCCCAGGCTCGCCGAAAAGTCCCGCGACAACGAGGTCCCAGAAATAGCCTTCGGAAAGAGCGCCACGATCCCGATACCATCGCATTAGGACTTGCGCCGCGAGGGTGTCTTTTTTGTCGGCGGCTCGATGCAACCATTTGAGGCCTTCTTCGGGTGTGCCGGGCAAGTGGAATTCTTTTGAGTAGCTCGGAATGGTTTTGCGGAGCAAATACGTGCCCAAAAGGCCTTGAGCCTGCGTGTCGCCCTTCTCCGCCAGTTCCAAGAGGATATGATACCCGCGTTTTGCGTCGATTCCGTCGCGGGCGAGCACCAGTCCAAGCGAACGTTTTGCCGGCAGGTAATCTTGCTTCGCCGCCCGTTCGTACCATCGCAGCGCCGTTTTCATGTCCGGCCTGACACCATCGCGCCATTGGGATCCTTGGTAGGTGCGTCCCAATAGGTGCTGCGCGCGAGGGTCGCCGCTCTTCGCCAATGGTTCGAGCAACTTGATCACCGTCGCGAACTGGCCGGCATCATAGGCACGGACGGCACTCGCATAGTCGTCCGCCGTCGCCGAACCCGCAAAAAGTGCGGCCAACAGAATGCCACCGACACAGCGAGATAGAAAATGCCGCAAGAATCTCGTTGGCGTTCGATAGCCTCGTATACCCATCACAGCCCGCTTCGTAATTGCTGATTGCGGCGCGCAGCCAACGCTGCGACTTACAACACCAGATGGATATTCCGCGACCGCACCTCAACTGCTCGGTTTCGGTTTACTCTGCCATTTCTGCAAACCCATGGCACGGATTTGAGCATCGGTAAGAATTTTTTCCCGACCCACTGGTATCCTGAGAGCCTGCTTTGTGACGGGATCCCTCAAAGGCAAGTAGCCGGTCAGCGTCCCGTTCTCATCGTAGGCGGGGCCGTACACATAGCTCTCAACGCCGCGCGCGTGACGTTCTTCGAACGACCGTCGGTCATCCAGGCTTGGATAGTTCACGTTGAAAGACCCGTGTATTCCAGCAATCTGAGCTTGCTTCGTCACGGACTCAAACGATACCGAGCCCGGCTCGCGCCGGGATAGGCTGATCTCCCCATTTTTGTTGACCGGCAGATAGAGCCGTCCGTCGGGATAGCGGAAGATATGCACGGGCGTTTCGCCGATGGATGGATCTTCGGTTTCAGGATTTCCTCTTGGGTATTTCCAGCTTGGCTTCTTTGACTCTTTTTCGAGCCTTTCTTTGATTCGATCCCGGATTTTCTTGCGCTTTGGCGGCTTGGACCCGGGCACGCTGCCGCCCGGACGCCGGCTCTCGGGGCTGATGGAGAAGGGGCTGGCGGTGTAGGGGTCCTTCAGGATGGCCTTGGCTTCCGGGACCTTGCCGGCGCTCGGATGAAGCGGGCTGAAGGGGTTGATGTTGTGCAGCCTAATGTCGAATGCCGCCAGCTGGGTGAGCGTCGGGGCATCCTTGACG
>Ga0302046_10003118_pt1 | contig 15111 bp, 8 predicted proteins | sample RVTome_11_FD_200261 | JGI IMG/M metagenome (GOLD analysis project Ga0302046, IMG submission 200261) | Soil microbial communities from uranium-contaminated site in the Upper Colorado River Basin, Wyoming, United States - RVT147D111 (version 2) ...
GCGCCTCCGGCACGCTCGGCGCCGCCGGCTCGGGTGCGGGCGCAGTCTCAACACCATCCGCGTCGCGCATGTAGTCGATGATGTTCTGCAACGTCCGCAAACTCCCGACATACGACGAGTCGACGGTGTCGGTATCCGGGAAGCGACTCTGGAACGCGGCCAGTATCTCGAGGCGTTTGATCGAGTCGATACCCAGATCGGCCTCGAGGTCCATATCGAGCCCGAGCATGTCGGTCGGATAGCCGGTCAACTCGCCGACGATCTCGAGCAACGCCCCTTCACGCGCTCCTACATCCGCCGAAGCAACCGGCGCCGGTTGCGCAGATTCATCTTGCGCAGGTTCATCTTGCACCGGTACATCATTTAGCCGCCGAGCTTGCTCGGCGCTCGGAACCACAACGTCATCAACGGCGTGTACCGGTTCGGACGCAACCACCGGCGCCTCCACTACCGGCACAGGCGCCGGAGTAGGTACAGATGCGGGCGGCAACACCGCGCGAGGCGGCGGCGACGCTTGCTCAACCGGCAACACCCCACCCGCGATCAACTGCTGCTGACTCTCGATCACTTTCTGGAACGTCTTGTGCGCCAGCTCCTGCCCTTCAAGAAAACGCTGGTGGGCCGCGGCGGTCTGCTGCTGAAGCGCCTGCATCGCCCGCAACCCCTCCTGCACCACGGCAAGCACTTCGGACGGCGGCGCGGACGTGGTCGGTAACGGCACGACCGGCGGCACGGTAGGTTCAGATAACACTGCACGTTCAGGATCGGATGGCTTCGTACTCACGTCACGGTTTCCATTGTCGTTCGAGGGCCCAATACTTTTCGAGGGAATCGTTTGCCGGTTCGAAACGTCGGATTCGGGTTTCGGCTTTTTCGGCGCTCGATAGTTCGCACCCGACAACGGCACGACCATTTTCGGTTGTCGCGGTTCCGCGCAAACCGGCTCCCACGCGGCCAGATCGACTGCGTGACCCAGACCAGCCAGTTGTCCGAGCGCCCGAGCCAGGTCCGCCACCCCCGAACCACGTCCGCAACCGGCATCGACGGCCACAACCGCATGATCGCGATCACCCAGGATGTCGCGCACCAGGTTGGTCAGCACCTTGCTCGGACCCACCTCGACGAAGGTGCGCACGCCGGCGGCATAGAGGTCTTCAATCTCGGTCACGAAATCGACCGGGTTGACAAGCTGGTCAGCCAGCACGTCGCGGGTCGCGGCAGGGTCGTCGGGGAAGCTGCGCACCGCACCGTTGGCGAACACCGGCACCGAATCGGTTGCCCGAAGCACCGGTGCCATGTCCACGTCATCCAGCACGCGGCGGAACCGCGCTCGCGCTTCGGCCATCAGCGGACTGTGAAACGCGCCGGACACCGGCAAGCGTGTCGTCGCCAAGTTGCGTTCGGCACAAACGCGTTGAGCAAGATCCATCGCCTCGCCCGATCCGGAGAGCACGCTCTGGGTCGGACTGTTGCAATTGGCCAGCACGACCTCGAGCGACGACTCGGCCAGCATACCCTCGACCTGATCGCGCGAACCACGCACCGCCATCATCGTGCCACGATCACCGTGCCCGTCGGCCATCAATCGACCCCGTTGGATCGAAAGCTCGTGCAACGCGCTCTCGTCGAACCGGCCGGCGGCGCACAAGGCGACGAGCTCGCCGTAACTATGACCGGCGACGACGTCGGGCGAAACCCCGAAACGTCGCAACACCCGCAGGTAGGCCAGACTCATCGCGCCCACGGCCGGCTGAGCGATCTCGGTGGCGGCCAGCGCGGTTTGTCTGCGACGCTGCTCGTCCTTGTCGAACACCGGTGGCGGATAAATGCAATCGAGCAGGCCTTCAGGCGAGCCCGGGGCGTTGCCGGCGTCCGTTAAGGCCTCGACCGCTTCGGGGAACAGACAGACCAACTCGCGGCCCATGCCGACGTATTGACTGGCCTGACCCGGGAAGAGAAACACGAGCTTGCCGGGAGTCTCGGGACCACCGACGTACGCATTGGGCACGTCGCAGATCGAGTCGGTGCGATTCGCCAGGTATTCGGCTACGTGCGTGAGCAATTGATCAAGGTCCCGTTCGGACTCATGCACGATGACCGCGCGGTGGCCGTCGGTGACCGAGAAACCGCGGCGTGACGCGGCGGCGCGATGGGCGACGGCGTCAGGCCGGGGACCCTCGGACACGAACGCGCGCCAGGATTCCAGGTGCTCGATCAGTTGATCACGTGAATCCGCGGACAGCGCAATGAGAGTGACCGATCCGTCCCACGCGACTTCGCGACGCGTACCGACGTACTCCTCGAGCACGGCATGAAAATTACTGCCGCCGAATCCGAACGAACTGACCGCGGCACGGCGAGGGTGGTCGTCACCATGCAACCAGGGTCGGGTCTCGGTGTTCAGATAGAACGGGCTCGACGCGATGCCGAGCTTGGGATTCGGCCCGTCCACTTTGATCGTCGCGGGCAGCACCTTGTGGTGCAGGGACAACGCCGCCTTGATGAGCCCCGCCGCGCCCGCCGCCGCTTTGGTGTGACCGATCTGCGATTTCACCGAACCGAGCGCGCACCAGCTCGGGCGGTCCGAAGAGGCTGCATGTTCGCGATACACCGTCTTCAGGGCGTCGAACTCGACCGCATCGCCCACGCGGGTGCCCGTGCCGTGGGCCTCGACGAGGCCGACCGTGCTCGGATCGACACCGCTTTGCCGATAGGCGTCGCGGAGCGCCGCGGCCTGACCCTCCGAGCGCGGGGCGTAAATGCTCTTGGACTGCCCGTCGCTCGACGTGCCGATCCCGCGAACCACCGCGTAGATCCGATCGCCGTCGCGCTCGGCGTCGGCGAGCCGCTTGAGCACCACCATCCCGACTCCCTCGCCGATGACGGTCCCGTCGGCGCCGGCGGCGAACGGCCGGGCGTCGCCCGAGGCCGACAGCGCCTGCGTCTTGCTGAAGCACATGAACATGAAGATGTCGTTGAGCGTGTCGACCCCGCCGGTGACGACCATGTCGCTTCGCCGGTTGGCCAGCTCGAGCGTGGCCAGGTGCAGGGCGCTGAGCGAACTGGCACAGGCCGCGTCGACGACGCAGTTGGTGCCTTTGAGATTGAGACGGTTCGCGATCCGGCCGGCGACCACGTTGCCGAGCAAACCCGGGAACGAGTTCTCTTGCCACGACACGTAACCGTCGGCGATCCGCTTGACCACCCGATCGGCCACGTCGGCGGCGACGCCGGCGTCTCGCAATGCCTTGCGCCACTGCGGATGACCCAACCGCGCCCCGAGCGGGATCACCAACTCGAGCGTGCCCGTCACCCCGAGGATCACGCTCGTGCGCGTACGGTCGAACTCACGCTCGCCGTACCCCGCGTCGTCGAGCGCGGACTTGGCCGCGACCAGGCCGAGCAACTGCGCGGTGTCGGTGGCCTCGAGCGCGGTCGGCGGAATGCCGAATTCGGTCGGGTCGAAGTCGAAGGCCTCGAGAAATGCGCCGCGGCGGCAGTACGTCAGATCGCGATCCGCCGGATCCGCGTCGAAGTAATCGTCGAGCGACCAGTGCGACGCCGGCACGTCGGTCACGCTGTCGGTCGAGCGGCGGAGCAGACGCCAGTAATCCTTGACGCTCGGCGCGTGGGGGAACAAGCACCCGATCCCGACGATGGCGACGGAGGACGGTTCAGCCGTAGTCGTGTTCGGGTCTCGACTCATGCGGCCACGACTCATGGGGTAGGTTCCGAACGTTCAGCGGTGACCAGCGTGTCCAACTCGGCCCGGCTGCGCGGTGCGAATCGACCGGCCGACGCCGGCAGCGTTACACCCTGCGCTCGTAGCCAACCCGCGCGGGTCAGGGCCGCGGCGCCGACGAGCAGGTTCATGCCCACCGTGGCCACGTCGCGATGTTCAGGCGATTCGAGCTGCGACCCGCGCGCCCATTCGTTGAATGCGCCCATCGCCGGCCCGCACCAAATCTGGTAATCCGCCTTACGCGTCGGCTCGCCCGCGTTCGCCCACCCCGACGACCGACCCAGATACGACCGAAACACCAGCGCCATTTTGTGCTTCGGGTCGCGTTCGGCCCGTTCGATCTGACGCGGATCACGGGTCGCGAAAAAGTCGCGCGTGGACGCCCAGGCTTCATCCAGCGTGCAGCGGAAATAATCCCGTTCGAGGAGGCCTCGCGGACCGGCGGGGATCTCGTCCAGCGACGCGTGGGCGCGGTACAAACCGTACAGCTTTCGGGCCCGAATCGCAAACATCGTGCCCCATTTGAGCACCTGCACGTTGACGCCCATCTCGAACATGTCCGCGGCCGGCGCCATGGTCACGTCGGCTTGGCTCGCCTCGGCCAGCATCCGCCGCACCGTCTCGGACGTACCCGCCTCGACGCAGGCTTGGTTGATCGTCCCGGTCAGCACGTACGCCGCCCCCATCGCCAGCGCCGCCGCCGCCGAGGCCGGGGTCGCGATCCCCCCCGCCGCCCCTACGCGCAGTTCTTGCGCGTAGCCGTACTCGGCCTGCATACGCTCGGCCAACGCGAGCATGGTGGGGATCAGCGTGATGGCCGGTCGGTTGTCGGTGTGTCCGCCCGAGTCCGCCTCGGCGGTCAGGTCGGCGGCGACCGGGATCTCGGCCGCCATCCGCGCCTGGTCGGGCGTGATGAACCCTTCGGCCACCAGTGTTTGCAGCATCTCGGCCGGCGGGGGCGAGAAGAACTTCCGCGCGACCTCGATACGCGACACCTTGGCGATGACCTGGTTCGGCGTGACCACCGTTCCGTTCGCATCGCGTGTAATGCCGGCCACCCGATAGCGCACCAACGGCAGGGTGAGTTCGATGTACGCCGATGCGCTGACCAGCCTGACGCCGCGACGCAGGTAAAGGTCGACCGCCGCCGCTTCGGTTTGCGGCTCGTGGGGCGAGTGAATCAGATTGAAACCGTAGGGCAGGTCGCCGACGCGCTGCTGAATCCGATCGACGGCGGTTGCGACGCGATCGACCGGCAACCCCGCCGCGCCGAAGAACCCGATCATCCCGGCCCGGGCCATCGCCACGACGATCTCGACCGATCCGATACCGTTGGCCATCGCCCCGGCGACGTAGGCGTACTCGAGTCCGTGTCGCGCACGAAACGTCGGATCGCCGAGCCGGTCGGGCGACAGGGCCGGCGCATAGCCGAGCAACGGCAGGCTGTCCCCCGCCGGCGGCGTCGCGGCCCCCAGCGTCACCACCCCGTCGTGGGTAACCCCCACCCGTCCGTCAACTTCGACGAGCTGCACCGGCCGGGACACGTCGTGGACACCGCGCACCACGGCGGCATCACCCACCGCGGGCGGCAAAGAACCTTCCGGCGTCCACCAGCCCGTCACCGGACCGCACGCCGGCGGCGGCACCATCGTCGATGTCTGTGTGGTCAAACGTTTCCGCGCTTTCCGCCAACAGTTCGAGCACCGCGCCCTATCGCCAAGCGGAGAATTCTAGCAGAAACGAGCCGTTCGCGTAAGGTTACGAAGCGCCGCGCAGCACTTCCGGGATTTGAAACACGGTGCTTTCCTCGGCGGTCGTGCACAGCTCGACCTCGGCGGGGCCGAGTTCGCGCAAGCGCTCGATCACCCGCTGCACGATGAGATCCGGCGTGCTCGCCCCTCCGGTGACCCCCACCCGCGTCACCCCGTCGATCCAGGCCGGGTCCAGCTCCTCCGGCCCATCGATCAGGTATCCCGCCACCCCGCGCACCGTCGCCGTCTCGACCAGCCGGGCCGCGTTGCTCGAGTTCCGCGAGCCGACCACCAGCAGCAGGTCCATGCCCCGCGCACACATCGCCTTGACCGCGTTCTGCCGATTCTGCGTCGCGTAGCAGATGTCGTCCTTCGGCGGCAGGTCCACCCGACCGAAGCGCTCGCGCAACTGTTCGATCACCGCCTGCGTGTCGTCGAGGCTCAGCGTCGTCTGGGTAAGCGCCATCAGCTTGTCGGCGGCGGGTACGGGCTTGGTCCGCGCCTGCTCGACGTTCTCGATCAACGTCACGTCTTCGGGCGCGTGGCCGGTGGTGCCCTCGACCTCTTCGTGGCCCGCGTGGCCGATCAGCAGAATGTGATACCCCTCCCTGACGAACCGCAGCACCTCGGCGTGCACCTTGGTCACCAGCGGACAAGTCGCGTCGATGACTTGCAGCGACCGCCGGGCCGCGTCCGCATGCACCGCGGGCGAAACCCCGTGCGCACTGAACACCGCCGTCGCCCCGTCGGGCACGGCGTCAAGCTCGTCGACGAACACCGCCCCGGCATCACGCAGCGTCCGCACCACGAACTGGTTGTGCACGATCTCCTTGCGCACGTAGACCGGCGGGCCGAACTTGGCCAGCGCCAGCTCGACGATCTGAATCGCCCGGTCGACCCCGGCACAGTAACAACGCGGATTGGCCAGCAGCACTTTCATCGACAACCACCCTACCAGAACCCGCCGCGTCGATCATCACAACTCGTCGGGCCGTCCGTCCTTCGGCCGCGGGGGGAGCTTGATACCCTTGCCGTTGTACTTGAACACGACGAACGTCAGCGGTTTGTCGCCGGTGTTGGTCAGGCCGTGGTAGACCCAGGGCTCGACGAACAGAACGTCGCCCTGTTCGGCCGGGAATGCCTTGCCGTCGAGATGCCAGACTCCCGAACCTTCGGTAATCATCAGGTATTCCTCCTCGGCGTGTCGGTGGGGGTTGTGGATCGCCATGCCGGGCTTGATCACCGCGACCGCGGTCAGCACGTCGCGCGTGGCGAGCGTCTCGCCGCGAAAGTGAAAACGTATCTCGCCCCAGTCGGCCCGCGCCGCCGGCGCCTTGTCCCACGATACGACCGCCGACTTGAGCTGCGCCGGCTTCTCGTCCGCCGCGCCCGACGCGCGCGGCAACAGCAGCGCCGCCAGTCCGAACCCGACCGTCCCCACCATCACCCAGGAAATCACTCGTGTAACTTTGTGCATCATCACCTTCTCCATAGATTCACGGCGCCTGATCCGCATCCGTCGTCGACAACGCTTCCTCGCAGTTCCAACACAATTCGAACGCGATCGGATTGGCTTCGCCGCAGTGCGGACAGGATCGCTCCTGCAGGAGCGTACCGTCTTCGCGTGCCGCGTCGATACGTGCTTCCTCGCGACGAAGGATATACCGCGCCTCGAAGTAAAAGTCCCTGGGCACCTCGATCCGCGGGCCCAGCCCCCGGATGCCGATCGAGCCGAACATCAGACGAAACTCGTCGTCGCCGGACAGGGTGGGTACCAGATGATCCTGCAAGACGATGCGGGCGAAGTTGAGCTTCACCTGATCGCCGCTGCGGAAAACGATGACCCAGTCGCGCTTCGGACGAAATTCACTCAGGGTGAAGGGGCGATCGCAGGCCGGACACAAGCGCCGATTCACGCCGCCCAGGTCCGTGCCGCACTTCGGGCACGTCAAGCCGATGTCCGGCAGGGGCAGTTCCTCACCCGTGATCATCGGCGGACGCAGCACCGTGTAGGGCTTGACCAGGTCCGTCATGTCGAACGTCAAACCGCATTCCGGACAACGGTGCGCCGGCAAACCGACCAGCGCGTAGTCGCAAACCGGACAAAGTAAACCGAAGTCGGGAATCGGTAGGGCGAAAATGTCGACGTCGTTCATTGTTGTGCCACGGCTCTGTTGGACTAACCCGCACAAAATAGTTACGAGGAGATTATTCTCTTTGATCCTTGCCTGATTGCAGCCGGGATTGGGGACCGGCTTCTAAACGCCCGCATCACATCCCGGGCCTGTGTCCCGTAGGGGCCACCGAATGTAGCCGGGGGTGCAGCGCAGCGGAACCCCTGGTAACCGTCGGTCGTGATGATCCCCGCCCTGAAGGAGCGGACGAACGCGCACGCAAACCTTCGATCGCTCCTCCGGGGCGTGTCCGTTTGGGCACGATACGGCCAGGGCTTCGCTGCGCTGCGCCTCTGGCTACAATCACCGGCCCCGTCGGGCCGTATGCACTGTGCAGTGGCACAAGGACTACAATCGGTTATCATGGGCGATCGATATGGCCGTTGACCGTCGCCTGGTCGTGATCTGTGGTATGGTGCTCCTGTTCGGATCACCACGGCGTCTCCTCGCAAATGCCGTCGACCCCGCTCACGCCGACGCGGTGCGGGTCGAGATCTTCGAGAATCTCTCCCCCGATGACCCGTTCGACCTGACCGAGCCCGAACCGACGACCACCTACACCGAGCCGGCATTCGGCTTCGTTCGTATTCCCACGAAGTACTCGATCAACGCACTGCCGATGGATCGTTCCACACCGTTCGTGTTGCGCGCCACCTTCGAACGCCATCTGACCGCGGGTCATTATCAGTTCCGCTTGCGGTCCAAGGGCGCGGCACGGTTTACCGTGAACGGCGAGACGCTACTGCGTACCCAACCGCAGACGCCCAACAAAGACGGTAACGACCCGGTTCCGCCACCGGCGGTGCGCGACGACTCGCCGCTACGCCCCGCGGCCTATCCCCATCAGGATGCGGTTCAATCGATCGACTTGGCTGCGGGCACGCACCGCTTCGTGCTCGTCGCCGTGATCGGGGGCAAGGGTCTCGTGCCCGATCCGGGTGAGCTCTCGGTCAGCATCGGTCGACCGGAGACGGTCGGACGTCTGCTCGGCGACGACGACGCGCCCGAACTGACGGATGCGGGCTGGGAAGCGTACGCGGCCCGGGCCGCGGCGCGCCATCACGTCGCCGACCGTCACCGGCGACGCAGCCTCAGCGCACCGGTGGTCGCGACCTGGAACGAACGGCATCGACAGGTGCGCGATTGGGTCGCGCGGCAACCCGCGCCCAAGGCGCCGTCGATCTCGCCCGACACGCCGGTGAACAACGACCTCGATCGGTTCGTCGGCGCGCGATTGGAAGCCGCGGCCGAACGACCGACGCCGCTGACCGACGACCTCGCGTTTCTGCGACGGGTCACGCTCGATGTCGTCGGCCTGATTCCGACCCCCGCGGACATTGAAACATTCCTGGCCGAGCCTTCGACGACGCGGCGACAACGCGTCGTCGATCGGCTCCTGGATGATCCCGGCTGGGCCGACGGGTGGGTCAGCTACTGGCAGGACGTCTTGGCCGAAAACCCGGGCATCCTCAAGCCGGACCTGAACAACACCGGACCGTTTCGATGGTGGCTGCACCAATCGTTCGCCGACGGGATGCCGTTCGATCGCCTGGTTACTGAGTTGATCGAAATGGAAGGCAGTGCGATCCAGGGCGCGCCGGCCGGCTTCGGTCAGGCAAAACTCAATGACGCGCCGGCCGCGGCCAAAGCCGACATCCTCAGCCAGGCGTTCCTGGGCCGAAAGCTCTCCTGTGCCAGATGCCACGACGCACCCTTCCACCCCTTCGAGCAGAAGCATTTATTCGGCATCGCCGCCATGCTCGAGGGCAAAGCAATCGAGCTCCCCGAGACGAGCACCGTGCCCGTGATCGAGGGCACACGTCCGCCGCTCGTCAACGTCACCCTCCGGCCGGGCGATGTCATCGAGCCCGCCTGGCCGTTCGCCGATCTGATCGCCGAAGACGGCGTCGCATCGCCGCCCGCCCACGGCACGGTTGCGAGTCGGCATCAGCTCGCTTCGCTGCTGGTCTCGCCGAAAAACGAGCGTTTCGCGCAGGTGGTCGTCAACCGTATCTGGAAGCGTTACATGGGCCTCGGCCTGGTCGAGCCCGCCGACGACTGGTCGGACCGCGAACCGACCGACCCCGCGTTGCTGCGCTACCTGGCCCGTGAGTTCCTGCTGAGCGGGTACGACGTCAAGCACGTGGCCCGTTTGATCCTGACGTCGCACGCCTATCAGCGCGAACCGGTCGCGTTGCCGGCCACCAGCTCGGCCCGCGAGCAGTTTCGCTTCGCAGGCCCGACCCGTCGTCGCATGTCCGCCGAGCAGGTCGTCGACGCATTGTTCGGTTGCGTCGGCAAGCACATGGCCTGCGAAGAGCTGAACCTCAACCCGGCCGGCGACCGCCCCTACCACCAGTTCCTGAATCTCGGCGCCCCGACCCGGGCGTGGCACTTCACCGCCCTGTCGAACGAGCGCGACCGCCCGGCCCTTGCGCTGCCCGTCGCCCAGTCGATTGTCGACGTACTCACCGCCTTCGGCTGGCGTCAATCGCGACAGAACCCGGTCACCACCCGCGACGACGCCCCGTCCGGCTTGCAGACGCTCATCCTCGCCAACGGAACCATGAGTACACGGCTGGTCAGCCTCTCGGACGACAACCGATTCACCAAGCTCTGTTTGCAGGACTTGACGCTGCCGACCCTGGTTCGCGAAGTGTTCCTGCGCGTGCTCACGCGTTCGCCGACCGAAGATGAAAGCCGCTGGTTCGAAGATCATCTACGCGAACACTTCTCGCAGCGCATCGTCGACAACCCGACGACACCGACACGCATCCCGCGACGCACGGATCGCCGGGTGTCCTGGTCCAACCACCTCAGCGCCGAAGCGACGGTGATTCGGATGGAAGAGGAGCGTCGTCTGCGCCGGGGCGATCCCCCGACGCACCGGCTCACGCCGGCGTTCCGTGAAGCATTTGAAGACGTACTCTGGGCCCTGATCAATTCGCCCGAGTTCGTGATGATTCCCTAGAGGCCTGATTCCCAAGAGGTCCATGCGATGAACGACAACCCCGACTGGACCCGACGCGATCTCCTGAAAGTCGGCGCCGGCACGGCCCTGACCATCGGAGCCGGTCCGCGCATCGCCGCGGCGCGCGAAACCCAAACCAAGGCGATTCACAAGGGCAAGGCCGACGCGTGCATCTTCATCTGGCTCGGGGGCGGCATGTGCCACGTCGACACCTTCGACCCCAAGCCGCGCGGCGACGGCAAGAAAAAGCCGGGCGGCTACTATGACCCCATCAACACCGCGGTCCCCGGCGTCCAGGTCTGCGAACATCTGCCTCGCACCGCGCTGCTGCTCGATCGTTGCGTTCTGCTCCGATCGCTCCACCACGACATCGTCAGCCAGCACGGCGCCGCCACCAACCTCGTCCACACCGGGCGCAAGCCGAGCGGCACGTTGGTCTATCCGTCGATCGGCTCCGTCATCTCACACCAGCTCGGGCCGAAAACCGACGACGTGCCGAACTACGTCGTGATGGGCTACCCCAACATCGCGCGCGAGCCCGGCTTTCTCGGCGCGAAACACGGCTACATCTATCTCACCCAGATCGATACCGGCCCGGCGGGACTCACGCCGCCCCCCGACGTCGGTCCGGACCGTCGACGACGACGCGAGCACTTGCTCGGCCAACTCCGCGGCGCTTATCAGTCCCGTCACCCCGACGACCTCGCCGTCCGCGAGCAGTGCGATGTCAGTCGGCAGGGTTTCAAGATGGCGGGTCCGCGCCTGATGAACGTCTTTGACCTGCCCGCCGAGCCGGCGACGCTGCGCGAGGCGTACGGCGGCGAGTTCGGGCAGCGCTGTCTGCTCGCCCGGCGACTGGTCCAAGCCGGCGTGCGCTTCGTCGAGGTCTCGTTCAACCTCAACTTTCTCAACGGCACCGGCTGGGACACCCACAACGAGGGGCAGCTCAACCAGCACCTGCTGATTCGCGATCTGGACCGGGCGTTGGCGACGTTGATCCAGGACCTTGAGCGCCGGCGCCTGCTCGACACGACCCTGATCGTCGTGGCCACCGAGTTCGGCCGGCCGCCGGAATTCGACGCCGGCGGCGGCCGCGGGCACCACGCCGCCGCGTTCAGCGCCCTGCTCGCCGGCGGTGGTCTGCGGACCGGCCGGGTTATCGGGCGCACCGACGATCTGGGCAAAAGTATCGTGGCCGACCCGGTCTCGATCCCCGATTTCCACGCCACCATCCACGCGACACTCGGCATTGGCCCGAACAAAAACCTCTATGCGGGCGATCGCCCGGTCCCCATCACCGACCACGGCCGACCGGTCGCCGATCTCGTCGGGTAGCCCGTCGCCCGGACACAAACGTGTATCATTTTCGGGGCATCCGGGAGAGGGGGAATACCCTTCCGACAAGACTCCGGAAGGAAGGTTTTTCTTTACCGTAAAACCGTAAGAAATGTGAGTAGTATCGTTGCGTAACCTGTCCGATTGACGTACGATACCGGCCCGACGTGGAGCCCCACGCGAGCCGAAGAATGCCGGGGCCGAGCCGGTCATGACGCGGCGCGACCGGTTCCTCGCGTATCCATGACGCGGCACGGCATGGATCATAGAACGTTGGGTATACAACCGGGAAACGTGCATGGAACTTCCACACCGAACACACGGCGACGAGCAACTGAAACCGGGTGAACTCACCCAGCTCATTCGTCGGCTGCGCGTACTCGCCCCACAGAATGATTTATCCACGGCCATCGTCTGCGCATTCGATCATCGCACCCGCATGCTGCCGTTCATCTACGCCGATCTGCGGATGGCGCCGGCGGGAGTCCGGGCGATCGGGGCGGCGATGGTCGACGCCGGTTTCGACAAGACCCGCATCGTCCTGCAACAGTGGAACCCGAATTGTCGCCCGTCGATGATGAAGGTCGACGGCCGGACGCCCGACCTGCTCATGGTCTCGAGCATGCAGATCCATTCCACCCGCTGCAAGGAATTGATCTACGACGCGTGCAGCATCGACCCGGCCCATCGTCCCCTGATCATCGCCGGCGGGCCCAAGGCGATCTACGAACCCTGGGACGTCTTCAGCGACCAGCCGGACGATCGCTGGGGCGCCGATGTCGCCGTCACCGGCGAAGAGTTCGTCTTCCTCAGCCTGCTCGAAGTACTGCTTTCGATTCGTGCCCAGAACGAGTCGATGCGCATGACGTTCATCCGGGCCCGCAACAGCGGCATGCTCGACGACATCCCGGGACTCGTCTATCCCGTCACCGACCGGCACGGCGTGGCGGAAGAACTGGTCGACACCGGGATTCAACGGTTGCTCGGCGATCTCGACGAGTTGCCGCATCCGGTCATCGGGTATCGACTCCTCGAACCGCCCAGCCGACGGCCCGCCCTCGCCTCGAGGCCCATCGAGCCGGATCGCGTCCGCAAGCTCAGCCCCATCGGGTCGCTGGTGATGACTTTCGGGTGCAAGTTCGCGTGTCCGTATTGCCCCATCCCCGCGTACAATCAGCGAAAGCACCGGCTCAAGAGCTCCGACCGCATCATCGACGAGGTTCGTCGGCTCTACCTCGACTACGGGATACGCTATTTCTTCGGCACCGACGACAACTTCTTCAACGACCACGCCCGCACGCTGGAGATCGTCGAGTCGCTGATGCAGGCGCAGGTCGACGGCAAGCCGCTGCGCAAGCGTGTGAACATCGGCACCGAAGTCACCGTGCACGACACCCTCAAGCTCCGCGACCACATTCGCACCGTCCGCGCCGGCGGGATACGGGCGCTGTGGCTCGGGGTCGAGGACCTGACCGCGACCTTCATCAACAAGGGCCAGACCGTCGACAAAACGACCGAGGCGTTCGCGCTCCTGCGCCAGAACGGCATCTGCCCGATGCCCATGATGATGCACCACGACTCCCAGCCGCTCTATACGCGAGGGAAACCGTACGGCCTGATCAACCAGGTGAACCTGCTCAAACAGGCCGGCGCGACGAGTTTGCAGGTGTTGATGATGACGCCGGCGACCGGCTCGAAGCTCTACGAAGGCGCGTTCACCGAAGGCATGGCCCTCCAAAGCGTCGGCAATCGGAATGTCGAGCCGCACATGATGGACGGCAACTACGTCGTCGCCACCCAGGTCCGGCACCCCTGGAAGAAACAGTTCAACATCATGGCCGCTTATCTCTGGTTCTATAATCCGGCCCGGGTCATCAGCCTGCTCTGCCGACCCCGCAACACCATGATCGTCAAAGACGTCCTGATGCAGGGGCTCGGCATGTACGGCGTGACGCAGACGATTCGGCGCACGCTCGGATGGGCCCTGCGGCTGATGCGCGGCCGGATCGTCCGGCGAACGGCCGTCCCGGCGAGCCGACTGCCCATGCGCAGCGCCGCCGGTGAACCCGCCAGCCACGCATTGAGCAATACGCCGCTCGTGCCCCTGGGTCGGCGCGCCTCGAAATCGAAAACGAACTGAAGGACCTATCACGTCGTAAATTACGGCAACCAACGGGATGTGGATCACTACGTACCTTTGACGGGAGTTAAGGATGTTTCAAAGCAAAATGAATGGTTATGCGTATCTGGCGGTGGTGGAGCTGCCCGACTCGACTGAACCGACCGCCCTGGCCGGTTCGGTGGCCAAACGCCACAATCTGCCCGGCCCCACGGTGGCGCGGGTGATGGGTCAACTCGCCAAAGCCGGCGTGTTGCAGTCCGACCGGGGCGTGGCGGGTGGATTCAGGCTCGCCCGACCGGCCGCGAAAATCAGTGCCCTGCAAGTCTTCGAAGCGATCAACGGACCGATCGCGAATTGGGACTTCCTGCCCGAAAGCGTGCCCAAAGTGTGGCGCAAGAACGTCACCGATATGTTCGACAAGCTCACCGACGACGTTCGCAAACGGTTGGAAAGCACCAGCGTCGCCGACCTCCGTGCCGGCAAAAAACGCTAGTAACCGACGCTTCTCGTGCACGCCCCAGACGGCGCGGTCGCGGTACGATTGCCGAGGCGCGCCGCCGGGGGCGCCGTGCACGGATCGAGGCAGCAGCGTCGCACGAGTCACAGCGGGCCCCACGAGTCGCGGCGGGCCCCACGAGTCACAGCGGCGGCAGCACCCGAACACGATTACCCTCGATGCGCAGCCGGTTCTCGGCGAACCAGCGAATCGCGTCGGGAAAGGCGATCAACTCCTCCGCGAAAACCCGGGCCGCTAGCGTCTCCTCCGTATCGTCGTCGAGGACGGGTACGGTGCGCTGCACGATGATCGGGCCGTGGTCGTACTCGTTGTCGGCGAAGTGCACCGTACAGCCGGATTCCTCGCACCCGGCCGCCAGGACCGCACGGTGAACGTGACGGCCGTGAAACCCCTTGCCGCCGAACCGCGGCAACAGGGCGGGGTGGATGTTCATCACCTTGCCGATGAATGCCGGCGGGACGTGCCACAACGAAAGAAAGCCGGCCAGGCAGACCAGCTC
>Ga0302046_10003119_pt1 | contig 15110 bp, 14 predicted proteins | sample RVTome_11_FD_200261 | JGI IMG/M metagenome (GOLD analysis project Ga0302046, IMG submission 200261) | Soil microbial communities from uranium-contaminated site in the Upper Colorado River Basin, Wyoming, United States - RVT147D111 (version 2) ...
CCGGCATGGCTCGCCTGTCGCCGTAGCTCGCTCCGGGCGCGGCTCGCTCGGGCCCCCCATCCCCCGGAGGGGGCTGGGGCGCGGACCAGTCGAATCGGTGGCGGCTCGCTCGCCGCGCCCGGAGCGGCAACGGCGACGACGGCTCGCCATGATGGCGCTCCCGCAGCCCCCGCGCCCCACCCCCGGCGTCACCGCGTGTCACGAGAGTCATTAGGCCGTCAGCCCCCGCGGTGAGCTGGTTCGAGCCGACGACGCTCGGCGCGCTGCCGGGACGGGCGGCGCGCCGGTGGGGGGCGCGGGAGGCGCTGGCGTTTCGCGGCCGGCGGTGCACCTTCGCCGATCTGGCCGCGGGCGTCGACCGGGTCGCGCGCGGCCTGATCGCGCTCGGCGTCCGGCCCGGCGACAAGGTCGCGCTCTGGATGCTCAACCGGCCGGAGTGGATCGAGACCGCCTTCGCGGTGATCCGGATCGGCGCCGTGCTGGTGCCCGTCAACACGCGGTTGCGCACCGACGACGTCGCCTACGTCGTCGGCCAGTCGGAAGCCACCATCCTGATCCTCGCCGAGCGCTCGGGCCCCATTGACTACCTCGCCATGGTGCGCGAGCTGGTGCCGGCGAGCGCGGCGCCCGGCGGCGGCCGTCTGCCGAAGCTCCAGCGGGTCGTGCTCCTCGGCGACGAGCCGCGGCCGGCCACGGTGTCCTGGCGCGAGCTGCTCGAGCGCGCCGCGACGGTCGGCGAGGGGGCGCTCGCCGGGCGCGCGGCCGCCGTCGATCCCGAGGGGCTGGCGTTCCTCATGTACACCTCGGGCACGACGGGCTTCCCCAGGGGGGTCATGCACGACCACCGCATGATCCGCAACGTGACGGACCGGGCGTTTCGCCTGGCCATCACCGAGCAGGACGTCATCCTGATGTACCTGCCGCTCTTCCACCTCTTCGCGTTCTCCGAGGGGATGCTGACCTCGCTGGTGACCGGCGCCCGCCAGGTGCTCACCGAGTCGTTCGACGCGGCCGAGAGCCTGGCGCTGATCGCCGCCGAGCGGGCCACGGTGCTCCACGGCTTCGACACCCACTACAAGGAGCTGTGCGAGGCCCACGAGCGCCTGGCCCACGACGTGTCGAGCGTCCGCACCGGCATCCTGGCCGCCGGCATGTCCAGCTCGGCGCCGATCGCCCGCCGGGCGCGCAAGCTGTTCGGCCCCCTCGTGTCCGGGTACGGGATGAGCGAGTTCGGGGTGGGCGTCAGCATCGGCGCGCTGGACTCCACGGAGGAGCAGTCGTGCGAGGCCTCCGGGTACCCGGCGCCGGGCTACGAGATCCGCGTCGTCGACCCGGCGACCGGGCGCGACCAGCCCGCCGGCACGCCGGGCGAGATCCTGGTGCGCGGCTACACGCTCATGCGCGGCTACTACGACAATCCCGAGGCCACCGCCGCCGCCCTCGACGCCGAGGGCTGGATGCATACCGGCGACATGGGCGTGTTCCGCCCCGACGGCCACCTGCGCTTCATGGGCCGCTACAGGGACATGCTGAAGATCGGCGGCGAGAACGTCGACCCCATGGAGGTCGAGGCCTACCTCATGAGCCACCCGGCCGTCAACCTGGCCGCGGTCGTCGGCTATCCCGACGCGCGCCTGAGCGAGGTGGCGGTGGCCTTCGTGCGCGCCGAGCCCGGCCACCCGCTCACCGAGGCCGACGTGCTCGCCCACTGCCGCGGCCGCATCGCGGGCTTCAAGATCCCCCGGCACGTCTTCCTCGTGGACGACTTCCCGATGACCGGCTCGGGCAAGATCCAGAAGGTGAAGCTGCGCGAGGACGCGCTGCGGCGGCGGCCGGCGTGAGGGCGGCGGGCTGGGCGGCGGTGGTGCTGCTGGCGTCGGCCTCGCCCGCCATGGCGAACGACGCCGAGCGCCTGGCGATGGCCCGGGTGCGGCTCACGACCGAGCGCGCGGCGACGAGCGGCTGCACGCGGGTGGGCGCGGCCAGCGACGACTCCGTCAAGGACCTGCGCCGCAAGATCGTGCGCCTGGGCGGCGACACCGCGCTGCTCACCTTCGGGCTCGACGACCTGGAGCGGATCTACGCCGAGGTCTTCCGCTGCCCGGCGGTCGCGCCACTGCCGCCCGGGGTGCCGCCCCCGCCGCCCGGGCCGCCTCCGCCGCCACCGCCGCCGCGGTAACCGGCCACCTCGCGCGTCACGCCGGCGGGCCGAGGCTCATGCCCGCGGCTCTCCGCTCGAGAACCTGGGCATGACCTCCCTGGCGAACCACCCGAGCTGCTCCAGCATGACGGCCTTGGGCGTGCCCATGCTGATGCTGACGTTGACGTTCTCCAGCCCGGGGAAGCGCGACTGCAGCTCGCCCAGCCAGGCCGCCAGCTCCTCGGGGGGGCCGGCGTACCAGGAGCCGTTCTTCATGTAGTGCTCCACCGTCGGCACGCCGGCCGCGCTCCAGCCGCCCCGCTTCGTGGAGGCGGCGAGCTGGGCGGGCGTGATGCCGGGCACGAAGCCGAGCGGGCCGAACATCTTCACGTGCTCCTCGTAGTAGGGCGTGACCTCGCGGATCGCCTTCTCGCGCGTCTCGGCCAGGTACATGAAGATGCTGAGGCAGAGCCCCTCCCCGAGCTTCAGGTCCTTGCCGGCCCGGGCGGCCGCCTCCCGGTAGGCGTAGACCGGGCCCTCGGCCATCGTGGCGGCGCCGCCGCCGATGATGCCCTTGATCCCGTGCTTGACCATGAAGTCGAGGCCGCGGGCGCTGGCGCTCACGATGGGCTGCCAGCACTCCACCGGCCGGCGGAGCGGGCGCGGCACCAGCGTCAGCTCCCGGAGCTCGTAGCCGCGGTAGGGCACGGCCGGCGGCAACGTGTAGTGCTTGCCGTGGTGCGAGAACGACTCCTGGTCGAACGCCTTGAAGATGATCTCGACCTGCTCCTCGAACAGCTCGCGGTTGGCCTCGGCGTCGAGCATCGGCGCCCCGAACGTCTCCACCTCGCGGGTGTGGTAGCCGCGGCCCACGCCGAAGATCACCCGGCCCCCGGTGAGGATGTCGGCGACGGCGTAGTCCTCGGCCAGCCGCAGCGGGTGCCACATCGGAGTGATGTTGAAGCCGCAGCCGATCTTGATCCGCTTCGTGACGTGGCCCAGGTGGACGGCCGAGAGCAGGAGGTTGGGGAGGACCTCGTAACCCTCGTGCTGGAAGTGGTGCTCGGCCAGCCAGATGACGTGGTAGCCCGCCTCGTCCATCGCCCTGGCCACCGCGTCGGTCTTCTCGAACACCGTGGCCAGGTGCTCGTTGGAGTAGCGCCGCTCGTTGGCGGGCGTGGCGTCCTGGCCCATGTCGCCGAGATCCACGTGGCCGGCGTAGACGGTCCCGAACTTGGTGATCATGGTCTCCTCCTACGCGGGCGCGAAGATGCTCGTGGGGGTGTCGGCGGCGGCCGGCTCGGCGGCGACGGCGTCGCGCGGGACGGCGAAGGCGGCGTCCCGCTGGAGCACCGGCATCACCCGGTCGGCGAACAGGCGCAGGTTGAGCTGGGCCTCCTCGTGGGGCATGCCGCCGTAGCCGAACTCGCCGACCAGGTGGGTGAGGCCGGTCAGCTTCTGCAGCTCGCCGATCTGCTGGATGCAGTCGTCGGGCGTGCCCACCACCTGGATCTTCACGTAGAAGTCCGTGGCCTTCTTCCGGAAGCTCTCGTCCTTCATCTTCGAGTAGGTCTTGGCCATGCCGCCGTAGAACTCGTAGCCCTTCACCGTGGCGAGGTGGCCGTCCGAGAAGTGGTAGTGGGTGTCGATGGAGTCCCACTTGCGAGCCAGGTAGAGGGCGGCGCGCTCGGTGGCCTCCTCGCGGCTCTCGGCCACCGAGATGTTGGTGGAGATGATGGGCGGGCGCGGGGCGTGGCCGACGCTGGCCGTGATGTCCCGGAAGCGCCGGATGTCCTCGGCCGCCTTGGGCCACTCGTTCTGCATGATGACGAGCAGGCCGAAGCCGAGCCTGGCCATGATCTCGGCCGACTCCGGGCTCACCGAGGAGGCGTAGAAGCGCCGCTCGGGGTGGGAGACCGGGCGCGGCCGGATCGACATCTTCGGGATCTTGAAGAACTCGCCCTCCCAGTCGAAGACCTCGTGCGTGAGGGCCTTGATGACGATGCGGGCGGACTCCACGAAGCGGGCGCGGGCTTCCTCCATGGGCACGCGGAAGCCGGCGTACTCCACGCTGGCCGCCCCGCGGCCGAAGCCGAACACGCAGCGACCGTTGGAGAGGATGTCGAGCAGCGCGATCTCCTCGGCCACCCGCACCGGGTCGTGCCAGGGCAGGACGATCACCGCGGTGCCGAGCGTGATCCGGCGCGTGCGCCCGGCGAAGTAGCTCAGCAGCTGGGTCGGGTCGGGCGACATCGAGTACCCGGTGAAGTGGTGCTCGAGGGCGAACAGCGAGTCGAAGCCGAGGGGCTCGGCCAGGTCCCCCAGCGCCAGGTGCTCGGCCAGCACGGAGGCGTCCGAGCGCCCTTCCTTCGTGAGCATGTTGAGCGAGATCCCGACGTTCATGACGGCCTCCTGTCAGTGGTCCGATGGCCGAGCAGGGCGGAGATCGCCGAGGCCGTGCGCCTGGCCTCGGCCGTGAGCTGGCGTGCCTGGGGGCGGACCCGGTCGGTGGGCCCGGCCACCGTGCAGACACCGGCCACGCGCCCCTGGCGGTCGAAGATGGGCGCGGCCACGCCGGCGGCGCCGCGCACCATCTCGTCCAGGCTCACGCAGACGCCGGCCCTCTGGATCTCCTCCAGCGAGGCGCGCAGCGCGGCCGGGCTCGTGACCGTGCGCTCCGTGTGCCGGGCCAGTGGCAGCCGTTTCAAGATGCGTTCGCGCTGCTCGGCGGGCAGGAAGGCCAGGAGCGCCTTGCCGCTGGAGGTCGCGTGCAGCGGTCGCCGGTCGCCGACGCCGGCAGCGTAGCGGATGAGCTGCTCGCTCTCGACCTTGTCCACGTAGACGACGGAGAGCCCGTCGCTGCCCAGCGTGCCGAGGAACACCGTCTCTCCCGTCCGCCGCATCAGCTCCACGAGCAGGGGGTGGGCGACGTCGGCCAGGTCGCGCTGCGAGGCGGAGCCGGCGCCCAGCGCCAGCGCCCCCGCGCCCAGCCGGTACTCGCCGGCCGCGCCCTGGGCGAGGTAGCCGCGAGCCGTCAGCGCCCGCAGCAGCGGCAGCAGGCTGCTCTTGGGCGCCTCCAGCTGCGCGCTGACCTCGCGCAGGGCCAGCCCCTCACGGCTGCCGGCCAGCAGCTCCAGGATGTCCACCACCCGGTTGGCCGCGCGGTGGTTGGCGGTCGACGTCAGAGGGGTCGAGACGCGGCGTCGCAACACGGTGGCGCGCACGGTGCTCATGCGCGCCGGGCGGCCGGCACGTCGAAGCCGAACAGCCGGGCCGCGTTGAGCCCGAGGACCTTCGCGCGGGCGCCGTCGGAGAGGCCGCCCATCGTGCGCTCGATGGCCTCGGCCGAGTGGGGCCACGTCCCCTCGTGGTGCGGGTAGTCGTTGCCCCACATGAAGTTGTCGGCGAGGTTCATCGGCTCGGCCAGCGCCAGCCCGGCCGGGTCCTCCTGGAACGAGGCGAAGCCGTGCTCGCGGAAGTACTCGCTGGGCAGCTTCGCCAGCCTGGGCCGCACCCAGAAGTGGTGCTTGCGGTAGGCCTCGTCCATGGCGTCGAGCAGCCAGGCCACCCAGCCGATGCCGGCCTCGATGGTGGCGAAGCGCAGCCGGGGGAAGCGCGAGAGCACGCCGGAGGCGCAGAGGTTGGCGACCGGCTCGATCGTCGGCGACAGCGAGTGGGACACGTAGTTGATGACGGCGCCCCCGTTGCCGCGGGCCGCCCGCGGGTCGCGTCCCGTGGAGACGTGGAAGGTGACCGGCAGGTTCGCGTCCTGGATCACCGCCCACAGCGGGTCGAACACCGGCAGGTTGTAGTTCGGGTGATCGACGTCGTGGGCCCCCCACACCGGCTTGCAGGGCAGGGTCAGCGCCCGGAATCCGAGCTTCGCCACGCGCTGCACCTCGGCGATGGAGCCCTCGAGGTCGGCGGTGGCGATGGCGGCGGCCGGCGACATGCGGTGGTTGTAGCTCGCGAACATTTCCCAGGCCCACTCGTTGTAGACGCGGCACTGGACCCTGGCCAGCGCGGGGTCGGGGGTGGCCCACATCGAGAGGCCCTTGTTGGGGAAGATCACCTCGGCGTCGATGCCGTCGCGCTCCATGTCGCGCAGCCGCTGCTCGGGATCGGCGCCGGAGAGCTGGCGCAGGCGGTCCTCGCCCTCCAGCTCGTCGGTGCGCAGCCGGTCGGGCCGGTGGCCCTCGGAGACGCGCCACTTCACGCCGCTGGCGTCCACGATCACGCGGGGGATGCGCTCGCGGTACTTCGCGTCGATGCGCGTGGCCCAGAGGTCGGCCGGCTCGTTGGCGTGGGCGTCGGCGGAGACGATGAAGTACTTCTTCGGATCGCCGGGGCGCGCCGTGCGAGGCCACGTCGCGTGGCCGGGCGTCTGCAGCCGCCAGAGGTTGGGCTCGTTGATGGTGAGCTCGGTCGTGCTCATGACATCGTCCTCCATTGCACCAGCGTGAAGGGCGGCGACGCCTCGTCGTGGGGCTCGAACACCGCCGCCACCGGCGCGCCGATCGTGACCGCTTGCAGCGGATCGCCGAGAAGATTGCCGATCATCCGCACGCCGCCCGCGTGCGGCAGTTCGACCAGCGCCACGACGTACGGGCCGTGACCCTTCAGCGCCGGGTGCACGGGGTGCCACGCGCGCTCCCACGAGTAGATGCGGCCGCGCGGCTCCACCGCGATCCACTCCAGATCGAACGCCAGGCACCGGTGACAGATCCACTCCGGCCCCCACTGCCAGCCCTGGCAGGCGCGGCACCGCTGCACGCGCAGCTCGCCGCGCCGGGTGCCCTCCCAGTACGGGGCGTCGAGCCCGTCCGGCTCCGGCACCGGCCGCGGCAGGCCGGGCGGCAGATGGGCCGTGGCCGCGTTCACGCGCTCACCGCGCCGGCGACCGCCGGCCTCACAGCGCGTCCCCGGTGCCGAGGAGCATGCTCGACACCGGTGTGACCATCGGGCCCGAGATCACCATGGCCACCCGCGCGCCCGGCACCTGGCTGGTCGACTCGCCGCGGAGCTGGCGCACCGCCTCGATCTGCAGCTCCAGGCCGTGCATGTAGCACTCGGCCAGGTTGCCGCCGCTCGTGTTGAGCGGCAGGCGCCCGCCGGGGGCGATCAGGTTGTCGAGGGTGAGGAACGCGCTGGCGTCCTCGGGAGCGAAGAAGTCGTGCTCGACCAGGCTCATGAGCACGCCCCCGGTGAAGTTCTCGTAGCTCTGCACGACGTGCACGTCCTTGGGCCCCACCCCGGCCATGGCGTAGAGATGCGGCGCCACCGTGGTGAAGCTGGCCGAGGCGTAGGTGGGCGCGTTGTGGCCGCGCGCCGCGTTGCGGTACTCCGAGCCCTGCGCCACGCCGAGCAGGTAGGCCGGCTTGCGGCGCAGGTCGCGGGCGCGCTCGGCGGAGACCAGGACCAGCGCGGCGGCGCCGTCGTTCTCCAGGCAGCAGTCGAAGAGCCGGAAGGGCTCCACGATCCAGCGCGCGGCGTCGTAGGCCTCGGGCGTGAGCGGCCGGCCGTGCATGATCGCGCGGGGGTTGGCCTGCGCGTGGTGGTAGGAGGCCAGCGCGATCGCGCGCTGCGCCTCGGGCGCGATCCCGTGGTCGTGCAGGAACCGCATCACGCGCATGGCGAAGCGCTGGGCCGGAGAGATCACCCCGTACGGGAAGGTGAGCGCCTGCTCCCCCGCCACCGTCGCCGCGGGCGGGGCGGCGCCGAAGCGCTGGAACTGCCCCTGCGCCAGCGCCCGGAAGACCACCACGCAGTCGGCGTAGCCGGCGGCGATCGCCGCCGCGGCGTTGCCGACCGCCGCCGCCCCGCCGCCCCCACCGCCGCCCCACTGCATGTTGGAGAACCGCAGCTCGGGCAGGCCGAGCGCGGCGGCCAGCCGCGAGGGGTCGTTGCGGTCGTTGCTGTAGGAGGCGAAGCCGTCGATCTGCCGCGGGTCGAGCCCGGCGTCGGTGCAGGCGGCGAGGATGGCCTGGAGCGCGAGCTTCACCTCGGGCTCCGGCGCCTGGCCGTGCTGGTAGTAGGTGGTCTCGCCGACGCCGGCCACCGCCACCCGCCCGCGAATCGTCCGGGGTACGCTCACCGCCGGGTCATCCCCCGCGTTCTCATGTCGGAATCTCGTTCCGGATTCGGTACGCGGACTATAGTCCAACCCCGGATCGATGTCCACGCGGGACCCGCCGGGGGCCATTGGCGCGCCCGGGGAGACATGGTTAAATCGCCCCAACCGTGCCATCGCCGTTGATCGTCGTTTCCGATCTCGAGAAGACCTACACGACCAAGGGCCGGGCGCTCGTGAAGGCCCTGGCCGGCATCTCGCTCGCGATCGAGCCCGGCGAGTTCGTCACGATCGTCGGTCAATCGGGGTGCGGCAAGACCACGCTGCTCAAGATCCTGGCCGGTCTGCTCGCGCGTTCGGCGGGCGCCGTCGTGCTCCGGGGCGAGCCGGTCAACGGGCCGCGGCGCGACATCGGCATCGTCTTCCAGGATCCCGTGCTGCTGCAGTGGCGCACCGTGCTCGGCAACGTGATGCTCCCGGTCGAAGTGCTGGGGCTCGATCGCGTGGCATACCGCCGTCGCGCCATGGAGCTGATCCGGCTCGTCGGGCTGGAGACGTTCGAGGACAAGTACCCGCACGAGCTCTCCGGCGGGATGCGGCAGCGCGTGGCGCTGGCGCGCGCCCTCGTGCACGACCCGTCGCTCCTGCTGATGGACGAGCCGTTCGGCGCGCTCGACGCGATGACGCGCGAGTTCATGAACCTCGAGCTCCTGCGCATCTGGCAGGAGGCGAGGAAGACCGTCGTGTTCATCACCCACTCGATCCCGGAGGCGGTGTTCCTCGCGGACCGCGTCGTCGTGATGTCCGCGCGGCCCGGCCGCATCACGGAGGTGGTGCGCGTCGACTTGCCCCGGCCGCGCGATCTCGACATGATGGCCTCCGACGACTTCGGCGTCTACACGCGCAAGATCCGCCACCTGTTCGACGCGAAAGGCTGGCTCGATTGACGCGAAGGGATGGGACGAGGTGACGCGTGAACGCGGAGCAGTGCGCGAGCTGTTCGAGGATCCCGGCCTGTTCGTCCGGACGCGGCCCCACGTGCCGCTCATCCCGCTCGTCCTCGTCCTCGTCGTGCTGGCGTGGGAGTGGATCGTCCGCGCCCTGACGGTGCCGGCGTACATCGTACCGCCGCCGAGCGCGATCTGGACCGTGCTCGTCGGCGGGCTCACGAGCGGGCTGTTCGTCGAGCATTTCCTCGTCACGCTCTACGAGACGCTGCTCGGCTTCACCATCGCCGCCTTCGCCGGCATCGTGTGCGGAGCCGTCATCGCCCAGTTCCGGATCGTGGAGAAGACGTTCTACCCGTACCTCGTCGCGCTCCAGACGCTGCCGAAGATCGCCGTGGCGCCGCTCATCATCGTGTGGTTCGGCTTCGGCATCAGCTCCAAGGTGGTCATCGCGGCGATGGTCGCGTTCTTCCCGGTGCTGGTGAACGTGATCGTCGGGCTGAAGACGATCGACCAGTCGAAGCTCGACCTCATGCGCTCGCTGAGCGCCACCCGGTGGCAGACGTTCCGCCTGGTGAAGTTCCCCAACGCGCTGCCCTTCGTCTTCGCCGGGCTCGACATCGCGATCGTGTTCAGCGTGCTCGGCGCCATCGTCGGCGAGTTCGTCGGGGCGCAGAAGGGGCTCGGCAACCTCATCCTCCAGTACAACTTCGCGCTGGATATCGCGGGCGTCTTCGCCGTGCTCATCCTCCTCTCGGTGCTCGGCGTCGCGCTCCATCTCATCATGCAGGCCCTGCAGAAGCGACTCATCTTCTGGTCGGAGCCCGAGCAGGTCATTGGCGCATAGGAACCCTCAACGACAAGGAGTGGAACCATGAAGCGATCGATGGGCGTCGTTCTTCTCGCTTTCACGCCCGTGCTCGCCGTCGCCCTCGGTGACGTCGCCCACGGGCAGTCCCTCACGAAGGCGACCTTCGCCGTCACGACGAAGGACATCTCCGTGGGTCACGCCGCGCATTCGTCGCTTCCCGTCGCGCTCGGCTACTGGAAGGAGGAGGGGCTCGACCTCACGGTGGCGAGCGTCGAGGGCTCGACCGCCGGGGCCCAGCAGCTGGGCTCCGGCAACATCCAGTTCGTCTCGCTCGGGCCGGAGACGGTGCTGATCGCCCGGGAGAAGGGCGTGCCGATCAAGGGCTTCTATGTCCAGGCCCGCGAGACCATCTTCCGCATCGTGGTGCCCAGCGACAGCGCCATCAACGAACTGAAGGAGTTCAAGGGCAAGACTCTCGGCGTGAACGCGCTATCGTCCGGCGCGGTCCCCTACGCGAAGGCGCTGCTGGGATCCGTGGGCCTCGAGATGGACAAGGACTACAAACTCCTCGCCGTCGGCACCGGCGCGCCCGGCGCGCTCGCGCTCCGGCAGAGGAAGGTCGACGCCCTGGCGCTGTGGGACACTCTCCAGGCGGGCATGGAGCTCCGGGGTTTCTCGTTTCGCCGCGTGAGCGCGCCGATCCACGACCAGTTGATCGGGCAGACGATCGCGTCCAGCGACGCGTTCCTCGCGGAGCACCCGAGGGCGGCCGTCGGGTTCGCGCGGGCTATTGCCAAGGCCACGCTGTTCGGGCTGACCAATCCCGAGGCGGCCGTGCGCATCCACTGGAAGCTCTATCCGGAGACGAAACCGCAGGGCGTGGACGAGGCGAAGGCGCTGAAGGACGCGATCCACGTGTTCAACTCGCGGTTCGCGCTGCAACGCGTCGATCACCGGGAGGACAAGCGCTACGGGTTCGCGAGCCGCGCCCAGTGGGAGAAGCTGAAGCAGATCTACACCGAGCAGGGGGTCACCAAGGGCGCGGCCGACGTGGCGCAGGTCTACACGGACCGCCTGATCGCGGACATCAACAGCTTCGATAAGGAGGCGATCATCCGCGCCGCCAAGGAGTGGAAGTAGCGTTCCGCTTCCTCGACCGCGCCGAGGTCGAATCGCTGCGGCCGCCGGCGGCACTGCCGGGTGGCTTCGCGATCAGCGACATCGTGCTCGGCGCTCGCATCCTCGCGGAAGCCGAGAAGCGGGGCGTCGGCACCATGCTGTTGCTCCTGGAGGCGAGAGAAGAGTGAGTCAGGATCTCCGGACGTTCCTCGCGGAGCTCGAGGCGAAGTCGCCGGACCAGGTGTGGCGCGTCCGGGACGAGATCGAGGGCGACTACGACATCGCCGCGGTCCTCTGGGAGCTCGAGCGTCGCGGCGAGACGCCGGTGGTGTGGTGCGAGCGCGTGCGTGGCGCGCGCATGCCGCTCGTCACGAACATCTTCGGGGATCGCCGCCGCTACGCGGCCGCGCTCGGCGTCCGGCCGGCGGCGCTGGCGCAGGAATGGCTCCGGCGCGGCGAGGGCCGCATCCCGCCCCGGCTCGTCACGAAGGCGCCGGTGCAGGATGTCGTCCTCACCGGCACCGACGTCGATCTCGGACGGCTGCCGATCATCCGGCACTTTGCCGAGGACGCCGGGCCGTACATCACCAACGGCATCGTCGTCGCGAAGGATCCGGAGACGGGGGTGCGCAACGCGAGTTTCCATCGCATGCAGTGGAAGTCGAGGAATCGGCTCGGGACGAGCCTCCACAGCCGGCGGCACCTCTGGGACTACGCCCGGCGCGCGGAGGAGCGCGGGGAGGCGCTGCCGATCGCGGTCGTCATCGGGGCGCATCCACTCTTCCACTTCGGCGCCGGGCTCTGGAAGGGAGCGATCGACGTCGACGAGTACGACGTGGCCGGCGGCTTCTTCGGCGAGCCGCTCGAGATCGCGGCCGGCGTGACCGTGCCGGTGGAGTCGCCGGCCCACGCGGAGATCGTGCTGGAGGGCAACATCGTGGCCGGCCTGCGCGAGCCCGAGGGCCCCTTCGCCGAGTTCACCGGCTACGCCTCCGAACGCTCGACGCAGCACGTGTTCGAGGTGACGGCGATCCTGCATCGGAAGGACGCGCTCTACCAGGACATCGCGGCCGGCATCTCCGTCGAGCACACGACCCTGCTCGCGGTGCCGCAGGAAGCGCGACTCCTGCGCGTGCTGCGCGCGAACTTCCCGACGGTTCGCGCCGTCGCGTATCCGCAGTCCGGCACGTGCCGGCTGCACTGCTACCTCTCGATGAGGGTGGCGGCCGAGGGCCAGGCGAAGAACGCGGCGCTCACCGCGTTCGGCGACGATCTGGCGCTGAAGCTCGTGATCGTGGTGGACGAGGACGTCGACGTCACGCGGGAGGACGAGGTGCTGTGGGCGGTCGCGACGCGCATGCAGGCCGACCGGGATCTATCGGTCATCCCGAACGCGATGGGCGCGATCCTCGATCCGTCGACGCGCAACGGCACCACGGCGAAGGTCGTCATCGACGCGACACGCCCGCTCGACGGGTTCGCGCGGCGCCACACCCTGCCGCCGGACGCGCTGGCGCGCGCGGCGGTGCTGATCGGCGCGCGCACACGCTGAGGGCTGACGTCGGCGTGGGGCGGCGGCGCGCAGGAAGCAGCGTGTCATGACCGGTCCCAGCCGCGCGGCACGCCCACGTACGACCGGTCGAGCGCCCCGACCGACGCGCACCCGAGCAGCCGGAGGGTCCGGTCCAGGTCGGCGCGCAGGATCTCGATGGCGCGGGCGGCCCCGGCTTCCCCCGCCGCCGCCAGGCCGTAGGCGTACGCGCGGCCGCACAACACCGCGTGCGCGCCCAGGCACAGCGCCTTCACGATGTCGGCGCCCCGGCGCACGCCGCCGTCCATCCACACCTCGACCTGGCCGTCGACGGCCTTCACCACCTCCGGCAAGGCGCGGAGCGAGGCCGGCACGCCGTCGAGCTGCCGGCCGCCGTGGTTCGACACCGAGATCGCCGCCGCCCCCTCGTCGATCGCGCGCCGCGCGTCGTCGCCGGTGAGCACGCCCTTGACGACGATCGGTCCGCCCCAGCCCTCGCGGATCCAGCGGAAGTCGGCCCAGGTGACCGCGGAGCTCGCCAGCGCGGTGTTGACGTCGAGGAGCGGCATCGGACCCTGGCCGGGGATCACCACGTTGGGCAGCGGCCGAAGGCCGCCGTCGCGCAGGAAGCCGAGGAGCCAGCCCGGATGCGCCAGGACGTTCGGCAGGAACGGCAGCTTCTCCAGCACGCCGCCGCTGACCAGCGCCTTCATGCCGTTGCGATGGTCGCGCTCGCGGATGCCGGAGACGGGGGTGTCGATCGTGACCACGAGCGCGCCGTAGCCGGCGACCCGGGCGCGCTCGATGGCGGCCTCGGACGCGGCCCGACCACCCATGAGGTAGAGCTGGAAGAACACGGGCCCGGCGGAGCCGGCCTTGACGTCCTCCAGCCGGTGACCGGAGATGGTCGAGAGGATGTAGGCGGTGCCGGCCGCCCCGGCCGCGCGGGCGGCGGCCACCTCGCCGCCCGGATGCATCATCCGGCTGTAGCCGACCGGCGCCGGCATGAAGGGCAGGGCCAGGTCGTGGCCGAGCACGCGGGTCCGCAGATCGCACGCCGGCACCACCACGGCGTGGCGCGGCCGGAACGTGACCTCCTCGAAGGCGCGGACGTTCTCCCGCAGCGTCACCTCGCCCTCGGCGCCGCCGTCCAGGTAGTCGAACACGGCGCGCGGCAGGCGGCGGCGCGCCAGCGGCCGGAGATCCTCGACGCAGACCACCCGGGGCGACGCCACGGCGCGGGCCGCCCTGGTCATCGCCCGGCGGGCTCGCCCGGGTCGCCCGACACCGTGGTGCGCTGCATCCAGCGGTGGTACCGCGTGGAGTCGAACGGCGTGGCGCGGTGGAGCACGCAGCGGTTGTCCCAGATGATCAGGTCGTGCTCCCGCCACTCGTGGCGGTAGCAGAACCGCGGCCGGGTGACGAAGGCCGTCAGCTCCCGCAGCAGCGCGCGGCCGTCCTCGATCGGCATGCCGACGATGTGCGAGGCGTGGGCGCCGATGAACAGGGTCCGGCGCCCGTTCACGGGGTTGGCGCGCACGAGCGGATGCTCCACGGGCGGCACCTCGGCGCGCTCCGTGTCGGTCAGGATGCCGGGCCGGACCTGGTCGCGCGACCAGGTGAAGTCGTGCACGCACACGAGCCCCTCCACGCGGCGGCGCAGGCCATCGGGCAGCTCCGCGTAGGCGGCGCGGGCGCTCGCCAGCTCGGTGGCGCCGCCCTCGGGCGGCACGATGCGGCCCGACAGCAAGGAGCAGAGCGCCGGCACCCGCTTGAACGAGCTGTCGCTGTGCCAGAACTGGTTGGCGAGCTGGTAGAGCACGGAGTGCTCCTCGAAGGCCGCGCGGATTTCGTCGAAGACCGCGTCGTCCAGTGGACGCGTGAGGTCGACGTCCTCGATGCGGGCGGCGAAGACCGGGGTCAGGGGCGCGATCTTCACGGCCCCTCCCTCAGTGGAGCCCGAAGCCGTGGCGGCGGATGAACGGGCCGAAGTCGTGGCGCTCGGGGACCGAGTACTGCCGCGCCTTGTCCTCGGACCAGCCGTAGGGCTCCGTGTATCCCCAGCGGTCGACGTACCGCTGGCTCTCCCGCGGGGTGGCGTGGCGCGCTTCGCGGCGGCGATCGTACGACTGGATCTCCTCCGCGAACCGGCTGTCGTCGTAGCGGTCGGTGTGCACGGTGAGCGCGGGCGGCAGCCGCAGGCTGATCCATCCCGGCTGGCTCGGATAGCCGGCGGTGAGCCCGGCGACCGGGAACACGCCGGGCGGCAGCGCCAGCAGCTCGCCGAGCTTCTCGACGTGGTTGCGCACGACGCTGATCGGGCAGCAGCCCAGCCCGAGCGCCTCGGCGGCGGTGATGAAGCTCTGCAGCACCAGGCCCGCGTCGACGGCGGCGTTCATGAACATGTCGAGCGTGTCGTTGGGAAACGGCCGGCCGCGCAGCTCGCTCACCCGGCGGATCCGCCGGTGGTCGCCACAGAAGACCAGGAACAG
>Ga0302046_10003120_pt1 | contig 15108 bp, 10 predicted proteins | sample RVTome_11_FD_200261 | JGI IMG/M metagenome (GOLD analysis project Ga0302046, IMG submission 200261) | Soil microbial communities from uranium-contaminated site in the Upper Colorado River Basin, Wyoming, United States - RVT147D111 (version 2) ...
GAAAATGCAAGTGTATGAGTTGACATATAGTCTTCGGCTGCTTGTTTTCCGTTGAAAACTTTCATGATGTTTACAATAATCTGAATTTATGTATAATAGTTTCTAGGTGGTGGACCGGGAGGGAATTGAACCCTCGACTTCCGCGTTGCGAACGCGGCATTATACCACTAAACCACCGGCCCCATACCTAATCACAAGTTGGTTTACTTTTATTCATTTACTCAATTAAGTTGACTAAAATCTATGATTCCAAGTTTTTATTGCATTAATAATTTCGAATTCAAAAATTTTTTTTTACTATCAATGTCTTAAATTAGCTAAATTAGGCATAATTTCTGTATTTAAAAAAAGAAAAAGGGAGTATTAAGAAATAATACATTTGTGATGTCTTTTGCTTTGCCTTAAAACTTGATTACAACATGAACACCTGAATGAATTAGTTACAAAGTATCTGTCGCAAGTCCTACAAAATCTCTGACCATTTGCATAGCCTATTTTGTATTGTCCTTCTTTGTAACAATCCATATCACAGATTCCCTTACACATCCAACTCATTATTGAATTTGGTTTGCTTGGATACGATGCGCTTGATGTTGTATATGGTAGCATTTGGTGTAAATCCAGATGTTTCTTTGGTCTGTTTATTGGTGTATTTTGTTACTATGATGTCATTTTCATCAAGTAACGTCTTTGATCTTGTAAACCAATTGAATAGTCCATTTGATGCCTGAGGGATTCGTTTAGAGTTGTATCCTTGAGTATCCACAAAGTTTTTGATTCGTCTGTAGAGTTCATTTGCTTGAAGTTCCACTTCATCTTTGCCCTCTAACAAATCCTCTAAACATGGAATTACTGGATTATTTTCATACAGATTCTCCAAGTTCTTCTGTATGCTTTCTTTGTAGATGTTTAGAAATTCACCTTGTTTGTGACCCATTGCTTGATAGATTGCTTCACCGAAGATCCCAAAGCTTGCCATTCTTGGAAGTTTTTTACATTCTTGTTCTACTTTGTCTAATAATGACAATGCTTTTTGAAGTACCAGAAAAATCTCTCCCAACAAGTCAGGCAATAGTTTTTTGAATGCATCTTCAACAAACTGATCTGTCTTTCTTTGTTCTTCTGGAATCCTTTCTTTTTCATAGTTGATAGTTCTGTCTGCTAGGTCTGGTTGACTAATTGTAAAGTCAATGCCGTTTATGAGGACTTTTCTTTTTACACTAATTGTGAATACCTCGCCATTAGTGTATTGAGTTCTCTTTTCAAAAGAGCCTCCTGTGACTGCACGACATAGCATATTGCTGACCTCTACATCTACGTGAGAGATGTTCTCATATGCTGAAAAATATGACCCAGATAATGAAGTAACAAAGTTGTCTTCCCCGTGAGGAAATGACTTTAAGTTATCCTCATTTGATTTTCCAGAAGGATCAACTGTTCTCTTTATCATAGATGACGTAGTGCTTTTTGATGCTCCAGCATGACCATGAATTGCCATAACTGGCATTGGTATCCCCTCTATGAACATGGATATTAGATGAACTTTGAATAGTTCAGGATTTGGCATCCTACAAAGCTTTACAAATTCATCTAATTGTTTCCAGTCTGGTCTAAGATTTGGTTCTACTTGCATTGCAGTCTTTGAAGTTCTTATGAACATTGGTGTATCTTCAGAATAGTCTACAAGGCTAACTTTTTCTTTGGAAATCTTGATTAATTTCCAATCTGCTCTTCCCAAATCATAATAGATTGTATCATCTACATATGCAAGCCTGAGATGAATTTCCTCGCTCTGTATTTTTTCATTCATCAATGCATCTGCTTTTAGTAGCCCTATTGCACTAGCACAAGCATCTTCTGAGTATACTTTAAGCAGTTCTCTTAGTGCTCTTACTCTCAACCAGTTGATGGTTTTTGAGTTGTTCTTATCTAATTCAATGGTTTCACAATGATTATTCGTTTTTACAACAGCAAAGACTTGGGTGTTGTTTGATTGTGATGTAACGATTTTGATCATTTCAGATTTTGCAAATCGTGCTATTTTTAGAACAGAATTTTCATTTTTCTTACCATTCGTTTTTTTTGTTTCATGATTGGTAATGTCAAAATTTTGTTCTGAATCAATATGATGTCCTAGATCTTTGCATACCATTAGCTCATCTAGCTTCTGATCTTTTTTACATTCAAAACACCACATTATTGTGAATTGTCAATTTGAAGTCGTTTTCGTAGAATGTTTGCCTGTAGTTGTAACTCATGAATTCTTTTCTCATTTTGTGATTTAGAATCAAGAGTTTTAGCAAGTCTTTTCTTGACCAGTTCTTTTGATATCTTCAATTCTTAAATAGAAGAATATCCATTACAGTGATAGCCAAGATCGTCTGATTTAGGCACGAAATAGAGATATCGCAAGTATCTTCTATTTCATTTTCCATTCTATAATTTCTTAATACAGTATTTTTTTCGGTGCCTTTCCTAAGGGCATTGGTAATTGCTCTTGGTACTTGACCAAAAGACTCTGAATTTTTTAAATCCATTTGCTGGTTTGTTTTCTCAAACTCAACTGGATTGAAAATTAATTTTTTCATGCCGGCTCTAAAATGATTAGTATTTAGAATTTTTCGAATGATTTGAGTGGAGTAAACTCAACCCATTCAATTGATTGTGTGATGAAAAATAAATGATTTTAATAACTTGGTAAAGATCTTATTTTGTAATGTCTTTACGTGGATATCATCAAGAATTAGAGAAAAAAAGAAATGAAGAACGAATCAAAAAGGCAATTAGTCTGAAAGGAAAAACAAACAAACAACTAGAATCAGAATTAGAAATATCTCATTCTACTCTCGCAAATCGTCTTAGAGCACTAAAAAAAAGAAGAGAAATAAAAAAAGAAATTTTGAATGAAGATGTAGTATATGTGTTAGATGATATGGGAATAATAAATCCTGTAGACATTTCAATTCTGTCTAATTATTTACAACAAATCACAAAACGTAAAGGCATCGCATTTTATGACTATTCACAATTACGAGGAGAAATTAGTGCATCACATCTTCCTTGGGCAATTTATTCTCACCTTATAATGGATAATGATTTGAAAAAAATAAAATTACTTTCAAAAGATGATGTTAGAGAAATTGAAAAACTAATTTTTGAAAAACTTGCAAACAATATCAAAAAGGATAAAATAAAAAGAAATGTGAAAAATGGTGATTTTGAAATTGGTTTTAATGTAAATTATTCAGATTTATTAAAATCAATCAAGGCAGATTCCTTAAACTATTTTGAAAATATGTCAACTGCAGAGTGGAATTTATTGCGAAAAATAGATGATGATCCAGAGCCAATTTCAAAAAAAGATCTTAAAAAATTTCAAAATCTAAGAGAAAAAACCTATGAAAAGATCTCAAAAAAATAAGTTATAACCTCATAAAATTATATCAATTATGAGATAAATGAGCAAAGAAAGAGACATTGAAAGGTCATACAGATTATTAATTGAACAAGGTGAAAAGTGGCGAAAACTAAACAGCATTTCTTACGCGATATTTTATTTTGGATTTAACGTGATGCTATATGGGACATTTGAAGGTGGTCATATTTACGAAGCAGGATACTATATTCCAACGATTGTAGGCATTGCCATTGTTTTTGTTGGAATACGTTTTCAGAACAAAGCCAAGCAACTAACACTAAACTCTCATGAAAAATTATTTCTTAGATTCTATCGCACTGCAGATATTTTGGAAAATTATCTTGGCCAAAAAAAGTCAAGAAATAAAAAAATTCCAACAACACGACTCAAAAATCTATCAAGACACATTTCTTTTTGGGTTTCAAAAAAAACTCCACCAACATTTCGTAATGCCCCTCAATCAATCTCTGACTATCTTAGATCATCAATTTCTTTGATAAAAGAAAATGATGATGAAAAGATTCGATTACTGATCAAATCATTGTATACTATTGCAAAGAGTTCATATGAAAAAGATCCATCTTATTCGGATTTTGAAGAGTTCAAAAATTCCCTGAAAAACTTGGTGCCTGAAAGTTCTGAAACTTCAAACTATTTAGCATTCCTACAAAAATATAGTGATGTAATAAAATCAGATCCACGTTCCAAATTTATTATTGTAGGAATAGGAAGTGTGATTGCTCTAATTGGAACACAAACTATACTTCCACCAGATATTAGTCAACAAATAACTACTGTAATTTTTGGAATAATTGCAATTGCTACACTATTACTATATCTATACGATAGAAGCAATAAAACTAATCCTAAAAATAAATCTGATTCAAGTAATTAATTTCTGAATAAAAATTACCAAGATATTTCTTTTAGAAGCAAAACATGTTCTAATTTAGCCGAAGGCAAGATATTTTTCTTAAATGGAAGTGTTGTAGGAAATTGTTGCATTAATGATGAACGAATTTGGTTTGTATTATTACTGCCACTAAGAGAATTTAATTCAGAAATAATTTTAAAAAATGATTTAGCTACTTCTGAAATAGGTTCTCCATTTATCAATCTATTCAAATGTTGAGCAAAAATTTTTATTAAAAGTACATCAGAAACATGCTCAGTTTTTTTATAATCAGCTGTGGTTGAAAGATATGTTCCTTTGAAATCATTGTATCTTTTTTCATGTTTTCCAGTTATGCTAACCGCATTTTGAAAGTTAATAAAACTAGAAACTGAACCGTCAATGCTTTTTACAATATCAGATAGAGTGAATTTTGGTGTATGATCAAAGTGTTCTATTTTGATTGAGGTCAATGTTTGAAAAGTTTCTAGAGCTGATTCTAAATCCTTCAGAGAAGAGGATTTCATTAGTACTCCAATATCATAGATTTGCTTTGCAATTTCGGTTTGTCTAGTGGGTTTTAGACCAATAGTGTCTAATCCTAGAGTTGTGATTTTATCTGCTATTAGAGCCCCTTTAGAAAGAATAGGAATTTCTTTATTAGTATTAAATGCAAATAAGCTATATCCTTTTGGAATGGTATTAGTATCTAGTTTAGAATTCACATCACAGAAAAAATCCACTTTAATGAATTTAGAGCCGCCTAAACATGAATTATAATGAACTCGATACGAAATCAAATTGTCTAGTGGGTAAGGATCTTTTGGATCCATTTCTTCACAGCGTACTTCGTTAACTTTGGAAGGAATATTTTCCATGATTTGTCGTATTTGAACAATTGATGCTGATGTCAATAAATCAATGTCAATACTAAGTCGTTTTGCAGTTTGACTACTAGTATGAAATGGCATACACATTCCACCTCTTGTAGTACAATCTACAACATCAGTGATGTGATGATGCATTTCATAATCCATGATGAATTTTTCAACAGTCAGCTTATCAGTAAAATGATGTTTTGATGCTATGGAACTAACATGAGATTCTGTTAGAATTGATGAATAGATTAATGGCATATCATTCACTTCCTAGATATTCTTCAATTTCATCATGTATCTTTCTGTGTCTAGCTAGTGACCGTAATTTTGTTTTATCAATAAGATTATTTTCCAAAAGATCATCTAAAATTATTATTAACTCATCTTTGTATAACGTTAGACCATGTTTTATCACTTCATAATATAGATCAAACCATGCCTTTTCTGGAATAGCCCATGTAGTAGAAATTTTTTCAGCATATTCTCTTATTATGATAATTTTTTCCGTAGAAGATAATTTTTGTATTGTTTCTAACTCTACATCTTTTGGATCAAGTAAAACTGTAATCTTTGGAGAATGCTCGTTGATTAATTCTAATAGTTCTTGACCCGCACCATTTACAGTTTGTATATTGTAAAATATTTTGTTATATGCATTTTGTAAAAATGGTCTTAGTGTACTCAAACCTGTAAACTCAAAATCATGTTCAAATTTTTCTTTGATATGATCATGGAGTTCGATCAGATCAGACACTAGTGAATAATTTGGTAGAGGGACAATTTTTTCTGTCTTTTTTGACTTGTGGATTTCAGTTCTTGGAAGAAAATCTGACACAAATTGCACCCATCTGTTGTTTCTTTCTTCAAGAAATTCAGATATTTTCTGGCTGCTTTTTAGGTATAATTCTGCTTCAATTCTTATCAAACCAAGAAGGAAGAGTGGATTTTTGAATGCCTTAAACGCATCACTATTTCTATTTACAAGGATTTTCAGTAGACCGACATCGTTTTTTTCTATTGAATATATTCCAAAATCCCCATCTACAAATGTAACTTCTGCGTTATTGGCACCATGTACCGTAAAGTGTTCTGCTTTATGTAATAGTGATTTTGCATCTGCACTACTTATTCGAGTATCGATTGGAATTTCAGGTATGACTCCTTGTTTATAATTCAGTATGGATTGAATTTCAGAAGTACTTGTTTTATGTGATGAAGAACTACGTAATGTTTTTACTACAACAGGATCAGTTCTAAAGAATTTTTCTGCCTCTTTATATTCTAAAGAATCTTCAAAAAATCCAGTTTTATGAAAATTTACTGGAACATGATCAAGTGACAATTCGCCAACAATCTTTGCAACTTCGGGATGTTGTCTTATTCCAAACTTGTCATATGCTTTGATCAGTCTTCCTTTTCTAATCAAATGGATACCATAATCTCCTTTTATTGATCTTTTTTCTAGTAATCCAACCCAACCTTTGATAGTATTTCCACTTGGTAACTGTATGCTAATTTTTCTTTTTGTTCCTTCTTCTAATTCAGGTTCAATAGGTTTGCACTCCCGAGAATTTATTGTAATTCTTATTTGTCTATTTTTTAAGTATGGGCCATATCTTATACCAAATCTTTTTTTAAAATTTGAAAGTTGGTTTGGATACAATGGGATCTTTAATTTACTAATTAGAATAATGGTGCCGTTCCACCTGTGTTTTTTTTCAGATTCCTCAATTTCAAAATTTGTCCAATTTTTTGATTTGTCATTGAGCCATTGCTCTTCATCATATTTTGCAGTGTATTCTAAATTTGAATCAGGTTTTGTACTGATTAATGTAAATGCTTTACCAAGATTAGAACAAGCACTTTTCAATCCAAGACCGAATTGACCTAACTTTTCACCTTCTTTCTTTGTCTCTTTTGCAATGGTTAGTGCATTTTGCAAATCACCCAAATTCATTCCAGTTCCATTATCTGTTACGGAAATCTGCTTTCTGTCAAAATCTAGACGGACATCAACATGTTCTATTTTTCCTGATATTCTAGCATCTATGGAGTTATCAATTAATTCTGCAATTGCTTGTTCAGTTCTATACCCTGTAAGCCCTAGTTTCTTAATCAGACTTTTATCAGGTGTAATGTCAATATCCTTTGTTTTGACCATATTTCAGATTATAATTTGCGAATTTTATATATTTTCGCAACTTTTGTTCGTTAAAGTATAAACTTTAATTGAGTATTATATTGCGAAAAATAAGAATATTCGCAATTATGGATCATAAAAACAGCCTTATATTTGCGAATTTATGTTAATCTGACAGAAAGATCATCAAATATTGCTTAAAATACAAAATATAGTTCATGATGTTTTCTCACTAATTTGAAGTAAAAAAAGGCTATAGATCCAAATTGCAATCCATACAATAACGATTGCCATCAGGATCAATATCTTGTGATTTCTTTGGATGTTTACAGTTAGGCTCTATTTGCTTCTTAATTGACTTTAGAAAAATGAGATCATCTTCAATATTTCCTGCAAATGCCTCTGATAATGAGAAAAGATTTACTTCTCCATGATTCCAAGGCTTGTTTCTATCAAGAATATTATTTTTCATTTCTTCTTTTTTCTCCAAAAAATAATTCAGAAGTAATAGTGCTTTTTTCACAGTCATTGATACTCTAAAAACTCAAGTGTATTTGTTTTTGATCTAGATATTAAGATCTCACTTATCTATTACTTTCTCATATTACGACTTGCTTTGAGTATTTGGATATGGCCAGTAACACCTGAGAATTGGCCTTCAGTTAAGACAAACAAAATTTGGGCTGTAGGTACAGAAGGTAAAGGCAAGCGTGTCCTAAAAGGAGACAAAATTATTTTCTACGTAAATGGTACACTTCACTTTCATGGTGTTTATGAAGTAAAAAATGATTGGCATGAACCAACTTTTCAATGGCCTGATGAAGAACATGTGGGACAATACTCTGCAGCTGAAATTAATTTAATTGAAATCCAACTAGGGTTTGCAAGTGTTAACAAACTCTTACCCTCTTTGAAATTTATTGAAAAGAAAAGTGGTGGACTCAAGGGTTTGTATTTACGTGGAACACCGCACGGACCTGCAAATTCTGGTAAACCAATTTCTGAAGAGGATTATAATCTAATTCTCAACGAACTAAAACAAGTACAAGAAGAACCAAACTTTAAAAAAATAAAAGAACAAGAAAATGAATTTGAAGAACTTGTTGAATTGCCAACAAAGGCATATGAAACTGCAAAAATTCCTCCTCCTGATAAAAAAACATTAGAAGAAATTTTTCAAGATGTTGAAAAAGGTCGTTGTGCAGTTCCTGATTTTCAAAGATATTGGACTTGGAATAAAAAACAAATTGAAGAACTATGGGAATCTATTTTTCAAGGATACTATATTGGCTCTCTTCTTACTTGGCCTTCCTCTGAGCAAAAATTAGGAAAAATTCCAATCGTGGGAGGCTCAAAATTGGATTCAAGTCCTGATTTGATATTAGATGGTCAGCAAAGAATCACTGCTATCTATTATGCTGTAAAGGCTCCTGACTTACCATTACCAAATACTGAAATGCCTTACGAGTTTTTCTTGAACATTAACGCACTATTAGATCCTTTACGTGATTCATCAGAAATCATTGAGTCTGAAAATACAAAAAAAGCTGAAAACAAAAATCTCCACAACCCACAAACTCAATATGAAAAGAAAATTTTTCCGTTAACCTTATTTCAAAACCGAAATTATTCTGACTGGTTATTTGGATTCTATGATTATCTAAAAACAAATGAAGGATATGATGATGAAGATGCAAAAAGGTATCACAAGAAACTACAAGAGATTTTTGGAAATGTATGGACTTCTTATGAAATTCCAGTAGTAAAATTACCTGAAAGTTTACTATTAGATAATGTGGCAACTGTATTTGAGAGAATTAACAGTAAAGGTACTCCTCTAGGCGTATTTGATTTACTCAATGCTCGTTTTATCATTCATGATATTGTTCTGAGAAATCAATGGGAAAATATCAAAGATAATCACGAAAATATCAGAAAGTGGTATGATGACTTCAAAAATGAGAAGGTTCCACTCTATATTGTTCAGGCTTTAGCATTATCAAGATCAGGCTTTCTTCGTAGACAGCAGGTATTGAATCTTGATGAGCTGTACAAAGTTTCAGGAGAATTTGACTCCAATCTATTTTTGAAAGATTGGGAAGAAATGTCAGATTATGTAGAAGAAACAATTACTAGAATTACTTCTACTGGTGTAGAAGGATTTGGTGCAGTAAACTATGATTTTATCCCTTACACTATCATGGTTCCATTAATTGCATCACTACTCAAAGAAATTGAAAATAAACCTAATAGAACTTCATGTCTTAACAAAATTAGATTTTGGTATTGGAATAACATTTTAGGCGACAGATATTCAGGTTCTACAGATTCAACAGTTGAATCTGATTTTAAAATAATGAAAAACTGGTTTGATGGAAATACATCTAAACCATTTGATGTTGAAGAACGCAATAACTTTAACACACAAAAAAGCAATAGCGCACTTTACAAGGCCATCATGTGTGTAATTGCAAAAAAAGGCGCTCTTGATTTTATTAGAGGTGATCCTCCTCAATATAGTAAATTAGAAGATCATCATATCTTTCCTCGTTCTAAAGCAAAAAAATTCAATGCAGGCGACGAAATTGATTCAATTTTGAATAGAACATTAATCTTTGATAAAACAAATCAATTCTTTGCAAACAAGGATCCTTCTGAATATCTAACCACAATAATGAATGAACAAAATATTGACAAAACTGAACTGCAAAAACGTCTCTCTACTCATTTGATCTCTGCAAGTGCTTTTGAATGCTTGATGAATAATGACTTTGCAGGTTTTATCAAAGAACGAGAAAAAACAATTCGTGAAGAATTTCAAAAACTAGTCTATCCTGAAATTGGTGAAACATCATTTGATATCAAAGAATTATTGAAACGTGAAGATCAAAATGTAGAGTTTAAACAAACCTTAAGATGGGATATCAAAACAAACCAAGTTAATCCAATTTTAGAAGAAGCTGTAATAAAGGAACTTGCAAGTTTCATGAATAAGGATGGAGGACGAATTTTAATTGGAGTTGATGATTTTGGTGTCCCCATAGGATTAGAATCTGACTATCAAACCTTTAAGAAAAAAAATTCAGGTGATTTTCAAGAACATCTGACCAATTTAATTAACAAACATCTTGGGAAAAATGCAAATTCATACGTAGATTGGGGCTTTCATCAAATAGACGGCAAAGAGATCTGCCTAGGAACCATAAGTGCTTCTCCAAGTCCAATATACCTACAAATTAAAAACGAAAAAAAATTCTATGTTAGAAATAACAATACCTGTCAGCCTTATGATGTAGAGGAAGCCTTTGATTATATCTCAAAGCATTGGAGTTAGAGTTTGACTAGTCTCACATTTTATGGCGGAGTAAATGAAATTGGGGGAAACAAAATTCTCCTAGAGGATAAAGATACTAGAGTTTTTCTTGATTTTGGAAAAAGTTTTGGAAGACGTGCCAGATACTTTGAGGAATATATCAACCCAAGAACATCAAATGGAATAGTTGATTTTCTCACCATGGGATTGATTCCAGACATTTCAGGAATCTATCGCGATGATTTAATGGAACTGGCAGGACGTAAAATTGTTCCGCCAGACATTGATGCAGTATTACTAACTCATGCACATGCAGATCACGCCGATTACATTTCATTTTTGCATGAAGATATTCCAATTCACATGGGTTCGGCATGCCATCTAATTCTAAAAGCACTGGCTGAGCGTGCATCGCGCTCTATAGAAAAAGAAGTTCTTGATTACAAAAAACGACCATACAAGCTAAAAGAAAATCCAGTCAAACGAAAAATAAATGAATTTAGAACTGGTGACAAATTCAGGATTGGATCACTTGAAGTGGAACCAATTCATGTTGACCATTCAGTTCCCGGTGCATATGGATTTATCATTTACACATCTGAAGGTGCTATTGCATATACTGGCGATATTAGATTACATGGAAAAAAATCACAAATGACTCGAGACTTTATTGATAAAGCAAAGAAGGTAAAACCAATCGCTCTTATCACAGAAGGAACAAGAATTGCAGATCCAGAAAGAGAAGAATCAGAAGAAATTGTATATAAAGAATCTGGCAAAATAGTTTCAGAAGCAGACAATTTAGTATTTGCTGATTTTAATTTCAAGGATGTTGACAGACTAGGTACATTTTTTAACATTGCAAAAGAAAATGACAGAAAATTTGTTGTAAAAATTAATGATGCATATTTTCTAAAATATTTATCACAAGACAAACATCTTGACGTACCAAACATTGATGATGAGAATATTATAATTTATCTTCCAAAACGAGGTTCTGGAACATATTCTGATGGTGATTACAAAGGAAAGGACAAGGAATTTTTGGATTTGCACAATACTTGGACTGCAGAACAAATTGCAGCAAGACCAAACAAAGTTCTATGTGCTATTGGATTTTACAGTTTTACTGCATTAATTGACATGAAGCCAAAATCAGGTGCAAGATACATTCATTCTGCTTCAGAGCCCTATACAGAGGAGCAAGCACTATCAGAAGAGCGAGTAGACGCATGGATTGAGCACTTTGGGATGCACAAGTTTCAAAGCCACTGCTCTGGGCACGCACGAGGGCAGGATTTACTCAAGGCTGTATCAGATATTGGCGCAAAAACTCTCTATCCAATTCACACTGAACATCCTGAAGCCTACAAGAAAGTCTCAAAGAACATGGTTCTAGTCGAAGAAGCCAAAAAATACGAGATACGAGGCTAGAGTATGGAGCCTGAGGATGCGGCAAGACAAAACATTGACAGGATGCTAGATGCATCAGGCTGGGTTTTACAAGACTATAAAGATCTCAATTTAGGGGCAGGCTTTGGTGTAGCAGTTAGAGAATACCCACTTAGCAAAGAAGCGTCAGACTATGCATTATTCATTGACAGAAATCCAGTTGGCGTAGTAGAAGCAAAACCCGAAGGCTGGACATTAACAGGTGTCACTCCACAGTCTGATGGTTATCTTGAAGGATTGTTACAAAAATTTCCAAATGCCCCAAGAAAACCACCTTTTTCTTATGAATCAACAGGAGTTGAAACAATATTTGCAGATAGACGCGATCCTGATTATCGTTCAAGAAATGTTTTTTCTTTTCACAGACCAGAAGTCTTAGCTGATTGGCTTAAAGAAGAAAGAACACTACGTGCAAAACTAAAAGAAATTCCAGAACTAGACTATCCAAATCTTTGGGATTGTCAATTTCAAGCAATAAAAAATCTAGAAAAGTCATTTTCTGAAAACAGGCCTCGTGCTCTGATTCAGATGGCAACAGGAAGCGGCAAGACATTCACTGCAGTCACATCCATTTACAGATTGATCAAGTTTGCTGGAGCAAAACGAATCTTGTTTTTAGTGGATAGAGGAAATCTAGGACGGCAAGCATTACGTGAATTTCAGCAATATGAAACACCAGACGATGGTAGAAAATTTACCGAACTGTATAATGTACAACATTTACAAGCTCAGACAATAGATCCTGTTTCTAAAGTTGTGATATCTACAGTTCAAAGAATGTATTCTATTCTAAAAGGAGAAAAAGAATTTGATGAAACAGCTGATGAGTTTTCAGTCTTTGAGCAAAAGATAGACGAAACTCCTGTCGAAGTAGAATACAACCCAGACATTCCAATCGGGGAATTTGATTTTATTGTAATTGATGAATGCCATCGTTCAATTTACAACAAATGGAAGCAAGTCTTAGATTATTTTGATTCATTTTTGATTGGACTTACAGCAACCCCATCAAAACATACAATTGGATTTTTTGACAACAACCAAGTAATGGCGTATACACGTGAGCGAGCAGTTGCAGACGGAGTGAATGTCGATTATGATTTATTTAAAATAAGAACTGAGATTACGCAGCAAGGAAGCAAAATTGATGCTGGGGAGATAGTAGAAAAAAGAGACAAACTTACTCGTAAACAATGGCTTGAAAAGCTAGACGAGGATTTGATATATCCTGCTGTCCGACTAGACCGAGATGTTGTTGTTCCTGACCAAATTAGACTAGTTATTCGCACCTTTAACGATCTATTGCCTGAAATATTTCCAGGAAGAGTAACAGTTCCAAAAACTTTGATTTTTGCAAAAGACGATTCTCATGCTGAAGATATTACAAAAATTGTTCGGGAAGTTTTTGGATTGGGAAACGAGTTTTGCCAAAAAATCACATACAAAACAACTGGTGACAAGCCAGAAAACATTATTGCGAGTTTTAGAAATTCCCCCATGCCAAGAATTGCAGTGACCGTAGACATGATGTCCACTGGAACCGATGTACGACCACTAGAGTGCATTATTTTCATGCGAGATGTAAAATCAAAACTTTACTTTGAACAAATGAAAGGAAGAGGAGGCAGAATAATAAAATCTGATGATTTGATGGCTGTAACTCCTGATGCAAAATCAAAAGATCGTTTTGTAATCATTGATGCTGTCGGTGTTTGCGAACACGCAATGACTGACACTCATTCTTTGAATAGAAATAAAGGGATTTCATTTGAGGAACTAATGCGTGCAGCTTCAGAAGGACGAGCTGATGAAGATTCAGTAGAGTCTTTAGCAAGCAGAATGGCAAGACTTGATTGTTCGCTTGACAAAAAAGGAAAAGAAGAGATTGCTGAAGCTGCTGGAGGATTGACTATTTCCCAAATGGTAAACAAGTTACTTGATGGAGTTGATACAGACAAACAAGTAGAACGTGCAAAAGAAAAATTCAAAACAGACTCACCAACGCCTGAGCAAATAAATCAAACAAGTAAAGAGATGGTAAAAGAAGTTTGTCAAATCTTTGATGATGCAAAATTGCGTCAGACCATCTTGGATGTCAAGAAACGAAATGAAATGGTAATTGATTCACTTTCCATTGACAAGCTGATTGAGGCTGGATTTGATAAAGAAGCAAAAGACGCTAGCATGAAAACTATAGAAAATTTCAAAGAGTTTATCGAGAAAAACAAAGACGAGATTATCGCATTGCAGATACTGTATTCCAAGCCATATAGAATTAGAGAACTTACCTTCAGAGATATCCAAGAATTGGCCTCAAAGATAGAGACTCCGCCGTATAATTTGACGCCTGAACTGCTCTGGAGTGCCTATAAAAGACTTGAAAAATCAAAGGTAAAGGACAATCCAAAAAAGATGTTAACTGACTTAATCTCGATTATTCGATTTTCAGTAGGTCAAGAAGATCTGTTGGTTCCATTTGATGAGAAGGTAAACGAGAGATTTGAAAAATGGTTAGTCCAACAAGAGTCATCTGGAAGAAAATTTACACAAGAGCAAAAGGAATGGCTTGTAATGATAAAGGATCAGATAGCTGCATCAATTTCAGCTACTCTAGAAGACATGGATTACTCTCCGTTTGTTCAGAAAGGCGGACGTATCAAGTTGCACAAATTGTTTGGAGATGATTATGAGAGGATTTTATCAGAATTGCATGAGGTTTTGATTTCAGCATGAGTGAATTGATTATAGAAAAAAATATTGTAACTCAAAAAGGATGGGTATTAACTACATTAGATGAATTCTCCTTCCTAACTTTTGGTCAATCTCCACCCTCATCTTCCTACAATAAGAAGGGAAAAGGACTTCCATTTTTTCAAGGAAGAGCTGAATTTGGCAAATTATATCCAGAAATAAAAATATGGTGTACAAAACCCAATAGAATTGCAGAAAAAAATGACGTGCTAATTTGTGTAAGGGCTGGTGTAGGAGGAACAAATCTAAATCCCACTCGGTCCT
>Ga0302046_10003121_pt1 | contig 15105 bp, 11 predicted proteins | sample RVTome_11_FD_200261 | JGI IMG/M metagenome (GOLD analysis project Ga0302046, IMG submission 200261) | Soil microbial communities from uranium-contaminated site in the Upper Colorado River Basin, Wyoming, United States - RVT147D111 (version 2) ...
GCGGCCCCAGGACGCCGCCGCGTGCGCCGCCTCCACCGCGTTCCGGATGTCCTTGCGGTTGCCGAGCCCGACCTCGCCCATCCGCGTGCCATCGCGCGCGGTCACCGCCAGGCTGTAGCCGCCGTCGGGGCGCACCTGCTTGCCGCCGATGTAGAGCTTGGCGGTCCGGTCAATCGGCGGAGCCGCGGGCGAGCCGGCCGTCAGGGCGGGGGGCGGTGACCGCGGCACCGCCACGTCCTCGGCCTGCCTGCCCGCCCGACCACCGCTCCACCGTACGTATTCCCAGAGCCCTTCGACGCCACCCTCGCGCCCGAAACCGCTCTCGCGATAGCCGCCGAAGCCCGCCGCGGCGTCGAAGACGTTCGTGCAGTTGATCCAGATGGTCCCCGCCTTGACCTTGGGGGCCACATCCAGGGCCAGGTTGATGTTCTCCGTCCACACGCTCGCCGCGAGCCCGTAGCGCGTGTTGTTGGCCAGCTCGACCGCCTCCGCGGGCGTGCGGAACGTCATCAGCACCACGACGGGCCCGAAGATCTCTTCCTGGACAATGGTCGCGGCCGGCGTCACGTCCGTGCAGAGCGTGGGCGGGAAAAACCACCCGTCGCGGGGCAGGCTCCACGACGGCTGCCACACGGTGGCCCCCTCCGCGCGTCCCTGATCCACGAGCCGCGTGATGCGCTCGAGCTGGACCGGCGCGATGATGGCGCCGATGTCCACGGCCTTGTCCAGCGGGTCGCCGACGCGCAGCGTCTCCATCCGCGCGCGCAGCTTGGCCACGAGCGCGTCCGCGAGGCCTTCCTGCACGAGGATCCGCGACCCCGCGCAGCAGACCTGCCCCTGGTTGAACCAGATGGCGTCCACGACGCCTTCCACCACGCTGTCTAGGTCGGCATCCTCGAAGACCAGGAACGGCGATTTGCCGCCCAGTTCGAGCGACAGCTTCTTGCCGCTTCCCGCCGTGGCCGTGCGGATCAGGCGACCGACGTCCGTGGACCCGGTGAAGGCGATCTTGTCCACGCCGGGGTGGCGGACCAGCGCCTCGCCGGTGCGCCCGTCGCCCGTGATCACGTTGAGGACGCCGGCCGGCAGGCCGATCTCGGCGCACAGCTCCGCGAACCTGAGTGCCGTGAGCGACGTGAACTCCGCCGGCTTGAGGACCACGGTGTTCCCGGCGCACAGGGCGGGTGCCACCTTCCACGCCAGCATCAGCAGCGGGAAGTTCCACGGGATGATCTGGCCCACGACGCCCACGGGCTCGGCGCCCGGCAGGGCCGTGGGCAGGAGCGTGGCCCAGCCCGCGTGGTGGTAGAAGTGGCGCGCCACCAGCGGCACGTCAATGTCGCGCGACTCCCGGATGGGCTTGCCGTTGTCGAGCGTCTCCAGGACCGCGAACAGGCGGGTGTGCTTCTGGACGTGGCGCGCCATGGCGTAGAGGAACCGTGCGCGGCCGGCCGGCCCGAGGCCCGCCCAGCCCGGCTGGGCCGCGCGGGCGGCTGCGACCGCGCGCTCGACGTCGTCCGGGCCGCCCTGGGCGACCTCGGCCAGCGGCGTGGCGGTGGCCGGATTGAGCGTGGGAAACCGTGCTCCGTCCGCCGACGGCTGCCAGGCTCCGCCGATGAAATGCCCGAAGCGGCGGCCGTGCGCCTCCAGCCACGCGACCGCCGGGCCGGCGGCCTCCGGGGCGGGGCCGTACTCCATGGACTCGAAGATCTCGCTGACCTTGCGCATGGCTCAGGGAACCGGATGGCGGTGGGCGGCCGAGTAGCGGCCGGTCACGAGGTGCTCGAGCTGGCGCTCGATGTCGGTCAGGAGTCCGCTGGCACCGAGCCGGAACAGCGCCGGCCGCAGCCAGGGCGTCCCCAGCTCATCCTTCATCAGGAGCAGCCAGTCCAGCGCCTGCTTCGCGGCCCGGATGCCACCGGCCGGCTTCAACCCCGCCCGGTGTCCGGTCCGCTCGTAATAGGCGCGGAGGGTGCGTGCCATCACCAGGCCCACGGGCAGGGTGGCGTTCGTGCTCTCCTTGCCCGTGGACGTCTTGATGAAGTCGGCGCCGGCCATCAGGCACACGGCGCCGGCCCGCGCCACGTTCCGCAGCGGGCCCAGCTCCCCGGTGGCCAGAATCGTTTTCAGATGCGCGGCCCCGCACGCCTCACGAAAGGCGCGGACCTCGTCGTAGAGCGCCTCCCACGCGCCGGTGAGCACGTGCGCGCGGGTGATGACCACGTCAATCTCGGCCGCTCCGTCGGCTATGGACGCCCGGATTTCTCCCAGGCGTTCCCGCATCGGGCTCAGGCCGTGGGGGAACCCGGTGGCGACGGCGGCCACCGGGATGCCGGAGCCGGCCAGCGCCTCCACGGCGGTGGCCACCATGGCGTGGTACACACAGACCGCCGCCACCCGGATGGGAAGGCCGTCGGCTCCCAAGGCGGCCAGGAGGGCGGCCCGGACCGGCCGTTGTGCCTTCCCGCACAGTCGCCGGACGCGGGCGGGGGTGTCGTCGCCCGACAGCGTCGTGAGGTCCATACACGTCACGGCTCGGAGCAGCCAGGCGGCCTGCCACTCGCGCTTGACGGTTCGGCGCCGGGGGAGGGTGTCCGCCCGCCGTTCCACGGCGCTCCGGTTCACGCGCAGGGATCGGACCCACGCCAGGTCGAGCGGCACACCCGTGTTGCGCCCCGCGTCTCGCGGGCGCACCGACGCGAGCTGGGATACCTGCCCCTCGCGGAGTCTCACCCCGTCTCCCCCTTTCTCGTGGGCATCGAGCCGGCGACCGCAGCGCTCCAAAATAGTGTCGAGGCCGGCGAGGGGATACCTGGGCGTCGGACGCGCGGGCGGCCGCCGGGCACGGGGCATCGGGACGGCGCGGATTGTGCTAGGTTTTGCTGATGTGCATGGGCCCGCGCCGGACCGATGGGTACACCATCATCGAGCTCCTGCTGGTGATGATCATCATCGGGGTGCTCGCCGGCATTACGTACGTACGGATGGCACCCACGTTGGAGGGTGCCCGCGTACGCGGGGCCGCGAGCCTGCTCGCGGGGGACCTCCAGTACGCGCAGGTGCTCGCCGCCCGGCGGCGCCTGCCGGTCGTCGTCTCAGTGAATTCGGCAGCGCAGGTGTACCAACTCGTGGACCGGCTCGGAACCGTTGTTCGGACCCGGGAGTTCGGAGCGACCGGCGACTTCGGGCTCACGGAGCTCTCGGCGACGCCGACCTCCCTCGAGATCTTTCCCAACGGGGCGGCTGCCGTGAGCGCCACGTTCACACTGGGAATCGGCACGAACCGGCAGCGCGTAACCTTTTCTCGAGCGGGACAGATCCGTGTCACGAAGCTCCCCTGAGGTCCGGTCGCGGCGTGGCGTCTCGCTGATGGAGGTCGTGGTGGCGCTCACCCTCCTCAGCGTGGTGCTGCTCGCACTGACCGGGATCATGTGGCAGATGGGCCGTCACACGCGCACGGCCAGTCTGGTGGGCGCTCGGGGTGCCGCGCTCGAGAGCGCGGCGTCCCTGGCCGAATCGGTACAGTGGGACAGTCTCACGGCCCTCGTTGGCTGCGTCAGCGACACGTCCGCCCAGTTCGTCTATACGCGGTGCTTCGAGGTCACGGCGACCATGGGCGGGGTACGGCAGGTGCGCGCCATCGTGACGCCGGCTGGCGGCGCGCTGCCGCCGGAGACCCTCACCGTGAGCCGGACGCGCCCGCGGTCGCGCTCACCGCTCTACGTCCCATGACGCGCCGGGGCATCACACTCGTCGAGCTGTTGATCACGCTCGCCGTCTTCGGGCTGCTCGGTACGGCGCTGGCGCGGCTGATGATCAGCAACTCGCGGTACGTCTCCCGGCAGGATACCCTCCTGGAGGCGCGGCAGACGGCCCGCGCGGCCATGAACGTGATGATCCCGGAACTCCGGATGGTGTCGGACGGCGGGCTGATCGCGGCGGCGCCCGACAGCGTGACGGTGCGCGTTCCGTACGCGTTCGGCGTGCTGTGTCAGGGGGAGTATGCGATTCTGGCGCCCCACGATTCGATCGTCATGGCCGACGCCGATCTGGACGGGATCGCGTACCAGACGACCGGGACCACCTACACGTTCGACCCGACGATCGGCATGATCGGGACCACGACCCAGACATCGCCGTGTGATGCGGACAGCATCCGGGTGATGCCCGCCGGCGCACGGATCGTCCTGACGGCACCGATCGGTTGGTCGGGACGCGTGTTCTATTTTTATCAGACGGTCACCTACAGGTTTGCCGCCTCAGATGCGCTGCCGGGCCGTTGGGCCCTGTGGCGCCAAGCGGGCGCCGTGCCCGAGGAACTGCTCGCGCCGTTCGACACGGCGGCGCGGTTCCGGTTCCTCGTTGGATCCCGACTGACGCCGCAGACGGCGGTGCCGACGCCGCTGTCGAACGTCCGGGGCCTCGAGCTGCGGTTGGTTGGGGCGAGTGTCCAGCCCGCCCAGGGAGCGAGCCAGCCCACTCTCTTCGCCGTCCAGCCTCGGGTGCGATTTGGCAACATGCTGGTACCATGACCGCCGGAATGTGCACCAATCGGCGGGGCTTCGCGCTGCCCGCCGTGATCCTCCTCGTGGCCCTGCTCACCGTCCTGCTGACGAGCGGCCTCACCCGCGCGCGGGTCGAACATCAGCTTGCGGAGGCCAGCGACGAAACCGCGGCCGCGCTGGCCATCGCGCAAAGCGGGCTGCAGACGTATTTCGGCACGGTCGTGACGCTGCCCGCCGACGGCGACTCGACGCGCATCAACGTGACCGGCGGCTTCGCGAACGTCATCACCCACCTGGTGCGCCGACCGGCCGACACGACGCAACGGATCCTCTACCTGGTGCGCTCGACCGGCATCGTGATCAATCCCGGGGTCGGCCCCACCCCGCAGGCTCAGCGCACGGTGGCACAGTTCGCGGAGTGGGAATACGGGTACATCCTCCGGCGGGGCGTGTTGACGGCCGCGAACGGTCAGCGCCACTTGAACAACAACTCCGACCCGGCGCGTCTCGAAGTGAACGGCAACGACCAGTGCGGCGTGGACGCCCCCATTCCGGGCATCCGCACGCCGGACCTCGCGTGGGCCGGCCCGGCGGACCCCGATACGAGCATCGTCGGTGCCCCGGGAATCATCGTGGCGGGCACCGGGCCGACGACCGCCGCCGAAACCCTGATCGACTGGGCGGGAGCCCTTGGCGGAAGCCTGACGCCGGACTACTCATCGTTTCAGAACGGCAGCACCGCGTACTCCATCCAGCGGATCGCCGGCGCACTCACGCTGTCAGGAACCAACTCCGGGACCGGGCTGCTCGTGGTGGGGGACAGCCTCGTGGTCCGCGGCGCCTCCTTCACGTTCGATGGCATCGTGCTCGTGGGCGGGAGGATTCTGTTCGAGGCGGACTACCAGCGGATCAACGGCCTCGTGGTGACGGGCCTCAACGAGCAGCTCGGTGTGGATCCGGCACGCACCCATACCGGAGGCGCCCCGCCGCAAAACCGCCGCGATGTGTACCTGTACTATGACGCCTGCAAGGTTGACTCGGCCCTTGCGGCGGTGAGCGGCCTGGCCCCCGTCCGGAACGCCTGGCTCGACACCTGGGCCACCTACTGACGGCGCGCCGCCGAATCGGCCGGCCTCGCTCCGGCCGGGCACTCCACATAGACTTCCGCCGTTGACCGCGTGCGAGCCTCGCTCGCCTACGCCGCCCTTCGATCAACCGGCGTCCCTGGTGACGCCTTCGAGGCACCATGACGTCCGACACCCGCATACCGGCTCTCACGCAGCTGAGCGACGACGAGCAGATGTTCCGCGATGCCGTCCGCGACTTCGCGGAGGCCGAAGTGCGGCCGCTCGTGCACGACATGGACCAGCGGGCCGAGTTCGACCGGGGCCTGCTGCCCAAGTTCCTCGAGCTGGGGCTCATGGGCATTGACATCCCCGAGCAGTACGGGGGGGCCGGTGGCTCGTTCTTCATGAGCATTCTCGCCGTGGAGGAGCTGGCCCGCGTGGACGCGAGCGCCGCCGTCGTGGTGGACGTGCACAACACGCTCGCGGTGGTTGCCATCAAGCAGTTCGGCGACGACGCGCTTCGCGCCAAGTACCTGCCGCGGCTCGCCGCCGGCGAGGTGGGCGCCTACGCCCTTTCCGAGGCGAACTCCGGCTCGGATGCGTTCGGGCTCGAGTGCCGGGCGGACGCGCGGGACGGCGGCTGGGCCCTGAACGGCCAGAAGCTGTGGATCACCAACGGCAACGAGGCCGACATCTTCGTCGTCTTTGCCACGGTGGATCCGGGCAAGGGCTACAAGGGCATCACGGGCTTCGTGGTGGAGCGTGGGTTTCCCGGGTTCACGGTGGGCAAGAAGGAGGACAAGCTCGGCCTCCGGGCGTCGAGCACCACGGAGCTGATCTTCGAGGCATGCCCGGTGCCCGCCGAAAACCTGATCGGGGAGGTCGGGAAGGGCTACAAGGTGGCCATCGAGACGCTGAACGCGGGCCGGATCGGCATCGGGGCGCAGATGGTGGGGGTCGCCCAGGGCGCGCTCGACGCCACCAGACAGTACGTCCAGGAACGCAGGCAGTTCGGCAAGGCCATCGGGGAGTTCCAGGGCGTCCAGTTCCAGCTGGCACAGGCCTACACGGAGCTGGAAGCGTCGCGGCTCCTGGTCTACAACGCGGCCCGCCTGCGGGACGCGGGTGAACAGCACATGACCGAGGGCGCCATGGCCAAGCTGTACGCGTCGGAGGCGGCGGGGCGGATCACGAGCCTCTGCGTGGATCTCTTCGGCGGCTACGGGTTCACCAAGGAGTACCCCGTGGAGAAGTTCTACCGCGACGCCAAGATCGGGACGATCTACGAGGGCACGAGCAACATGCAGCTGCAGACGATCGCCAAGGCGCGGCTCAAGGACTCGTAGCGAGCCGCGCCAGCGCGGCCGTCAGCAACCGGTAGAACCGCTCCACCGAGGGAATGTGCACGCGCTCGTCCGGCGAGTGCGGCGCCTCGATCTGCGGCCCGAACGAGATCATGTCGGTGCCCGGGATCTTCTCCCCGATCACGCCGCACTCGAGCCCGGCGTGGACGGCGCGCACCTCCGGCGCGCTGCCGAGCACGTCGCGGTGCAGCTCCCGCATCATCACGAGCAGCGGTGACGCCATGTCGGGCCGCCACCCGGGATACGCCGGCGGCTGCGCCGCGGTCGCACCCGCCAGCTCGGCGACCGCCCGGACCCGATCCCGGGCCGCGGCGAGCGCGCTGCCCACCGAGGATCGCTGGCTCGTGACGACCTCGACGCCGCCATCCCGTCCTCGCACCACCGCTACGTTGCTGCTGGTCTCGACCAGGCCCCGCAGGTCGAGGCTCATCGCGAGGACGCCGTTCGGCAGGGCCAGGAGCATCCGCAGCAGCGTCGCCCCCGAGGCAGGGGCCCAGGCGGCCGACGGCATGGCCGCCGGCTCCACCCCAATCGCGGCCTCCGGATCCGCCGCCCGATGCTCGGCCTTCGCCTTCGCGAACTCGTCCTCGATCGCGCGGGTGAAGACGCTCCGCCGGCCGGAGGCGACGGTCACCGTGGCGGCGGCGTCCCGGGGGATCGCGTTCCGCGCTCCGCCGCCCTCCAGGGCGCTCAGGCGCCACTCATCCCCGGCCGCCACCCCGCCCGCGCGCAGGGCGCGGGCCAGCAGGAGGAGGGCATTGCCGCGCTGGAGCACGATGTCCATGCCGGAATGCCCGCCGCGCAGTCCCTGCACGGCAATGCGCAGGGCGACATGCCCCGGCGGCACGGGCTCGGTCGCGGTCGGGAGGGTGAGCACCGAGTCGCCGCCGCCGGCGCAACCCACGTAGAGGAACCCGTCCTCCTCGGAATCGAGGTTCAGCAGCGTGCGCCCGGTGAGCAGCGCGGGATCGAGCTTGCCCGCCCCCGTGAGCCCGCGTTCCTCGTCCACCGTGAACACCAGCTCGAGCGGCGGGTGCGTCATCTCCGTGGCCTCGAGCACGGCCAGCATGGCGGCGACCCCCATCCCGTTGTCCGCCCCGAGCGTCGTCCCGGTGGCGTGGAGGTAGTCGCCCTCGCGGCGCGGGACGATGGGGTCGCGGGAGAAGTCGTGACGCACGTCCGGCCGCTTCTCCGGCACCATGTCGAGGTGCGACTGCAGGATCACGGTCCGCGCGCTGGCCGCGCCCGCCGATGCCGGTTTGCGTACCACGACGTTGCCGGCCACGTCCGCAACCACCTCGCGGCCGGCCCGGCGTGCCACGTCCACCACGTAGTGCCGCGCCCCTTCCTCGTGCCCCGAGGCTCGCGGGATGGCCAGCAGGCGGTCGAAGTGCGACCAGAGGTTTCGGGGTTCCAGCTCGGCGACGAACGTCATGCGAAGTTCCGATGGGGGCGTTGAATACTAGCCGTTTGACATCCCGCCGCGCCGCGCGCTAGAATCGTCGCTCCTCCTCTCGCCTCACGGATCCTTCCATGGCCGATCAGCCCTTCAAGCCGTTCGTTCCCGCCGCGTCCAGCATGGCCGAGCTGTCGGCCAAGGCGCTCGTGCTCGGCGTCATCATGGCGGTGGCCCTCGGCGCGGCCAACGCGTATGTGGGCATGCGGGCGGGCCTCACGGTGGCCGCGACGTTCCCGGCCGCGGTCGTGGCCATGGCCGTGCTGCGGGCGTTCCGGGGCACCATTCTCGAGGAGAACATCGCCCGAACCACGGCCTCCGTGGGGGAGGCGCTCGTGGCCGGCGCGATCTTCACGATTCCCGCGTTCGTCATCAGCGGCGCGTGGGACGAGCTGCACTACTTCCAGAGCATGGCGATCATGCTGATCGGCGGAGTCCTGGGCGTGCTGTTCGTGGTCGTCCTCAGGCGCACGCTCGTCGTCGAGGCCGACCTGCCCTACCCCGAGTCGGTGGCCGCCGCGGAGATCGTGAAGGCCGGCCAGGGCGGGCAGACGGGGGCCAGCTATCTCTTTGGCGCCATGGGGCTCGCCGCGTTCTGGGAGCTGCTCAAGAACGCCAACGGTATCCGGTACGTCGAGGAAAGCGCCGCGCGCTTCTTCGCGTTCGGCCGGTCCACCGTGGACATCCTCGGCCAGCGGGTGGACTACGCGGGGGGCATGCTGCTCGCATCACCCGCGGTCTCGCCGATGCTGATGGGCGTGGGGTTCATCGTCGGCACGCGGATCTCGGCGGTGCTCTTTGCCGGAGCGGTCCTGGGCTGGCTGCTCCTCGTGCCGCTGGCCGTGTTCCTGAACCCGGCGCTCCCCGCCCTGCTCGGCGCGGAGCAGTCCATGGGCGACCTCGCGACCGAAGTGTGGAGCCGGCAGATCCGGCCGCTCGCGGTGGGGGCCATGATCGTCGCGGCCTTCTACACGCTGTACAACCTGCGCGGCTCGCTCGTGGCGGGCATCGGGAAGGCGCTCGGCAACATCGGGCTCGCGGGCGGCGGCGGCGCCGACCGCACCGACATTGATCTGGACTTCAAGAAGATCTTCGCCGGGATCGCCGTGGCGGCGGTGGCGACGTTCTTCCTCTATCTCCACTTCTCCGAGAACGTCGTGGGCGCCACGGTGCTCACGGTGGTCATGGTCGTCCTGGGCTTTCTGTTCGCGGCCGTGGCCGGCTACCTGGTGGCGCTGATTGGCAGCTCGAACAACCCCATCTCCGGACTCACGCTGAGTGCCCTGCTCATCGCCGCGATCCTGATGGTGTTTCTCGGTGTCACCGACGTGCACGGTGTGGCGGGCGTGCTGGGCGTGGCGGGCGTCGTGTGCTGCGCGGCGGGCGTCGCGGGCGACATGATGCAGGACCTCAAGGTCGGCCACCTGCTGGGCGGCACGCCCTGGCGGATGGAGCTGGCCGAGATCGTGGGCGTGATCTTCGCCGCCCTCGCCCTGCCGTTCGCGCTGATGCTGCTCAACCGCGCCTACGTGATCGGGTCGGCCGAGCTGCCCGCGCCCCAGGCGGGGCTCATGGCCCTCATGGCCAACGGTATCGTGGCCGGCCAGATGGCCTGGCCGCTCGTGATCGCCGGCATGTTCATGGCGCTCGGCCTGATCCTGATCAAGGCGCCGGCGCCCATGCTGATCGCGGTCGGCATGTATCTGCCGTTCCCGTCCACCGCCGCGATCTTCGTGGGCGGTGTGATCAAGTGGATCTTCGACCGCGTGCTGGCGCGCCGGCGGGCGAGCGACGAAGAGCGGAGCCGCGCGGAGAACGTCGGCATTCTCGTCTCCAGCGGGTTCATCGCGGGCGAGTCGCTAATGGCGGTGCTGCTGGCCCTGGTCGTGATTGCCGCCGACCGGTGGGAGTCCATCACCGGCTTCCAGAACCTGACGTTCGGGTTCGGCGGGAGCCCGTGGCTCGGCCTGCTCATCTATCCGGTGGTGCTGTATCTGCTCGTCCGGTTGCCGCTCTCGCGGATGGCCGACGCGCGGCTCGCGGCCACGAAGGTGGCCGAGTGACCGATCGGCGGCCAGCGGCGAATGCCGCCTCTCACCCGGGAGGCGGTTTTCGTTTCCGGCGCGCGGGGCGGTAGTGCGCCGCGCGGACCTGGGAACGGTGAACGTCCTGGACGTCGTACCGGTGCGGCTCGGGGACTGGGAGGACGCCGGTGACCACGTCGTCGTCGTCCGGCCACCCCCGCGCGCGGCGTGGTACTTTCTTCCCGTCGAGTGGCTGCGCTGGGCGCTGGCCGTTCGCCGCATCCGGCTCGACGCCGTGGGCAGCGCCGCCTGGCGGGCCTGTGACGGGACCCGCAGGACAGGGGACATCGTCCCGCTTATCCGTTCGGCGTTCGGCGCCGATGCCGAGCCGATCGAAGACCGGTTGGGCCAGCTGATCCGCCGGCTGCGGCGAGAGGGGCTGCTCGCGTACCGCGATCACGATACCATGCGCGGCGCCCCCGGGCGCGTGCTCGCACCGCCGAAACCCTAGGAGTGCGTTTCGATGCGACCTGCCTCCCTGACGTTCCTGCACCGCCTGCTCGACGCCCCCGGCCCGTCCGGGTTCGAGACCGCGCCCGCGAAGATCTGGCGGGCGGAGGCCGCGACGTTCGCGGACGACGTGTCGGTGGACGTGTCCGGCAACTCCACGGCCGTGCTCAACGCGGGGGGCGCGCCGCGCGTCATGTTCGCCGGCCACATTGACGAGATCGGGCTCATGGTCTCCCACGTGGACGACGAGGGATTCCTCGCGTTCCAGGGGATCGGCGGGTGGGACCCGCAGGTGCTCGTGGGCCAGCGGATCGTGATCGCGGCGCGCGGCGGCCCGGTGGCGGGCGTGATCGGCCGGAAACCCATCCACCTGCTCAAGCCGGACGAGAAGGACAAGGCCATCAAGATCGCCGACCTCTGGATTGACATCGGTGCCAGGAACGGGAAGGACGCGCTGCGGCGTGTGCGGGTGGGCGATCCCGCGGTGGTGGCCGCGTCCGCGCTCACGCTGCCGAACGGCCGGCTCGCGTCGCGGTCCATTGACAACCGGATCGGCGCCTTCGTGGTGCTCGAGGCGTTGCGGCTGCTGCGGCGCCCGCGCCCCAGGGCCGCGGTCCACGCCGTGGCCACGGCACAGGAGGAGATCGGCTGGTTCGGCGGCGGGGCGCGGACCAGCGCCACCGGGCTCGAGCCCGCGGCGGCCATTGTCGTGGACGTCACCCACGCCACCGACCACCCGGGTGCCGACAAGAAGGAGGTGGGCGACGTGAAGCTGGGCGGCGGCCCGGTGTTGTCCCGCGGCTCGTCGGTGAACCCGGTCGTGTTCGAGCTGCTGGCGGAGGCGGCGGAGCGGGAGAAGATCCCGTATCAGCTTCAGGCGGCGCCGCGGGACACGGGTACGGACGCGGACGCCATTGCCACGGCGCACCGCGGGGTGGCCACCGGCCTCGTGTCCGTGCCCAACCGTTACATGCACAGCCCCAACGAGACGGTGGATCTGGGCGACCTCGAGCGGGCGGCGGCGCTACTGGCGGCGTTCGCGCGGCGGGTGACGGTGAAGACGGACTTCACCCCCAGGTAGCGACCGAGCCGTTCAGGGCGTCCCGGCGGGCCGCCGACGTCACGCCCTGGCTGCGCCCGCCTGCGCCCGCTCGAGCGCGGCACCGGCCACCGCGCGCACGTCGCCCGACCGGCCCTGCGCCAGCTCCCTGAGCACCGCCACGGCGGAGGGCCCGCCGGCAATACCCAGGCCCTCGATGGCCGCGAGCCGCGGGCCCATGGGCTTCCGCGACAGCAGGCCGCCGCCCTCCTGGGCCGCCTTCACGAGGGCGGCCACCGCTTCCGGCGTCCCGATCCGCCCCAGCGCGCGGTAGTACTCCGCCAGCACGTCCGGGTCGAGCTCGGTGCTGGCCGCGCTGACCAGCGGCATGCCGAGTCCCGCCAGCGCCCGTCCACCAACCTCCTTCACCACGGAGAGCCGGACCTGCGGGTCGGCGTCGGTCACGAGCTTCCGGAGCGGCAGGGCGGTCTCCGCCGTCCCGATGCGCGCGAGCGCGATGCCGATGGCCCGGCGGACCCGTGGCTCGGCATTCTGGGCCGCGCGTGCCAAGGCCGGCACGGCCTCGGCGATGCGCATCTCTCCCACGAGGTCGGCCGCGTTCCGCACCACGAACCACTCGTGGTGACTCAGCAGGCTCGCGATGACGTCCGCCCCCTCCTCGGACTGCCGCAGGGCCTTGAGATACGCGAGCCGCTCCGCCTGGCTTGGCGCCTCGATCAGGAGATCGAGCAGGATCTTGGTGCCCTGTTTGCCCGCCCGCCGCATCAGCAGCGCGATGTCGTCGTGGTAGACCTCGTCGAACACCAGCGGCGCGAACTTCTTCAGGTACTCCGACGTGAGCAGCCGCCGCAACGTGATCCCGTACTGCCGCTGCGTGTCCGGGTCGCCGGCCTCGGCTTCCTGGCGGACCAGCTTCAGGATGGCCTCGAGCGCCGGCGTCAGATCGTTCGCGGTGATCGCCCGGACGATCAGCGCCCCGATGTTGTCGAGCCGCGTGAGCAGCGGCGTGGTGTCCGCGCCGTCCTGGAGGCGATCCACCAGGCTCGCGAGCGTCGGGGCGCCGGAACGGGCGGCCCGCGAGACGTCCATGCGGGTGGCGCGCTTGGCGGGCGGGGTCTGCGTCGCCTTGAGGGCCGCGCTGGCCCGCATCGCGCCCCGGGTCGCCGCGCCCGCCGCCGCCTCCCGCGACACGACGGACACGCTCACGACGTTGGCGAGGCCTAGGCGGTCCGCGAGGGCGCGGGCGGGGCGGCCCGGCGCCGGCGAGGCCACGAGTCCCCGCAACAACTCGACGACGTCCACCGTGGACGCGCCGTGCGCGAGATGCAGCCGTGCGACGCCGTGCAGGGCCAACCGGTCGCGCAGCACCGACACGAAGGGCGTATCGTCCGGGATGTCCTCGCCCTCCACGGCAATCCGCTCGTTCTCGACCACCAGCGACGCGCTGCGGCGGCCGAGGAACTCGACCAGCGCCCCCAGGGTCGTGCGGTGGTCGTCTGAGATCTCGGGGGACCGCATCATCAGGTCGAGCAGGCGACCCAGCAGAACGGCGAGCTTCGTTTCATCGCGCATGGGATGGACGAAACTACGGGCGGCGGGCCGGGGCGGCAATCGAGAGGTCCTCGACCGCCTCGACCGCGGCCCGGCGCACCGCGGGCTCCGCGTCCCGGGACAGGCCTTCGAGGATGCGCACGGCCTCCGACCCCGCGGCAATCCGCAGGCCCTCCACGGCCGCGATACGCGCCGCCGTGCGCCGACTCCAGAACCGCCACCCAGGCGGGGCCGCCCACCTGGCCAGGACGTCCACCGCCTGGCCGGTCCCGATGCGGCCCAGCGCATGGGCGAGCGTCCCAAGGGTCCGGGCGTCACGGATCCGGCGGCCCGCGTCGGCCAGGCGGGGGACCAGGGGTCCGAGCGCGGGCCCCGCCAACGCATCCACCACCACGCCCAGCCCGTCGGGCCCGGCATCGTCGAGCAGTTCCCCCAGCAACTCGACGGCCTGCGGCGTCGCCAGCCGCGCCAGGGCGGCGGTGGCCGCCGCCCGCACGGTCGGGTCGTCGTGACGCACTACGCGGGTAAGGGCCGGCACCGCCTCGCGCACGCCGAGCGTCCCCAGGACCGACGCCGCGCGACAGATGATCCCGCGATCGCCGTGCTGGAGCAGGAGGATGAGCGAGCGCAGCCCTTCCGGCTGTTCCCGCAGGAGAAGGAGGGTCCGCCGGGCCACAACCTCGTTCGGCTCGGTCACCAACCGTGCTCGCAGCAGGGCCGTGGCCGCAGGGCCGCCGCGTTGGAGCACTCGGACGGCAGCCTCGCGGGTGCCCGCGGCCCCGGCACACTCCATGGCCCCGCGGAACGCCTCGTCGGTGAGCAGCGGCTCGATGGCTTCGCTCAGCGCCTGCTGGACGTCGCCGGCCGGGGCGTTGCCCTCCAGCTGAATCAGCTGGGCCAGCGCCCGCACCGCCCCGGACGCGCGTCCATGGTCCAGTTCCTCGCGGATCCGGACCGCCGCGGTCTCCAGATGTCCCGGCACCTCGGCCGCCTGGGGATCGAGGACGACCGCGGCCACGGCCGCTTCCGGCCGCGAGAGGCGGCGTCCGTCCCGCACGGCGGCGTCCACGACCATCTGCTCGGTGGTGGCGTCCGGCCCGGCGACCGGACGGTCCGGGAGTGGGGGAAGGTCGGGGGGAGGCCGCACCAGCCGAACTTCGACATCATGGACGCCCGCGGCGCGCAGCCGCGCCGCCAGGTCCACCGCGGGCCGCCGCGCGCCCAGAGGCTCGGCGAGCCCGCGCAGGAGTTCCAGCAGCGAGGCCGGTGAGGTCGCCTGCCGGATCCGGATCTCCGCCACATCGTGACCCTCGAGCTGCGCGAGGAGCACGGCGACCCCGGGCAGGGCCGGCGCCACGACGCCGCCGCCGACGCGCAGCTCGCCGGTCCCCACCTCGACCACGACCTCCGCGAGGCGCGACAGCCCGGCCAGGGCGCGAAGCGCCACCTTCTGTTCGGGAACCGCGTCGCGCCCGCGGCGGAAGACGTCAACCGCCCGGCCAAGCGTGATGGCGTAGTTGTCGTAGTTGAGCATGTAACGTGTGCGAAGATACGGACCGGGCCGGCCG
>Ga0302046_10003122_pt1 | contig 15101 bp, 10 predicted proteins | sample RVTome_11_FD_200261 | JGI IMG/M metagenome (GOLD analysis project Ga0302046, IMG submission 200261) | Soil microbial communities from uranium-contaminated site in the Upper Colorado River Basin, Wyoming, United States - RVT147D111 (version 2) ...
AACTCTACAAAACAGAAAGACAGCTACATAGCTGATCTTGAAAACTCTACAAAACAGAAAGACAGCTACATAGCTGATCTTGAAAACTCTACAAAACAGAAAGACAGCTACATAGCTGATCTTGAAAACTCTACAAAACAGAAAGACAGCTACATAGCTGATCTTGAAAGTGTAATAAAGCCAAAAGATGCGTACTTGGAAGATCTTGAAAGTGCAATAAGGCAGAAAGATGCGTACTTGGAAGATCTTGAAAATTCAGTTAATCAAAAAGAATCTGAATTAATTAATCTAAGAGAAGAGAGTTCTGAGATTAAAAATAGTTCTATTTTTAATTTTATGAAAAAGATTGCAAATGCAATTGATGCAATAGCACCTAATGATTCTAAGAGAGGAGAACTCAAAAAAATTCTTGCTGCATCAATGCAAACGTTAGCCACTAGAGGAGCAAAAGGTTACGTTTCCTCAGTAAAAGAAAAAGTACGTAGGCGAGAATTTACTGTAAATTCTGTCGTATCATTATCAGAGGCTGAAAAACTTTCCCTTATCAATGAAGTTAAATCAAACCAAGAAAACAGGTTAGAAATAACTCCTTCTGAACAAGAAGACGAGATAATTCCATCTGAGACTAAAATTACAGATGAAAAAAACATCCAGTTAACAGACAGCCAAATCGCAGTTTGTTTGGTTATTTCAAAAAATTATCTAGCGCATGCTAGGGTTTTCACAGATTCTTTTCTAAAGTATCATACTGATGGAAAGGTGTTCCTTTTACTAGTAGATGAATTAGAAAACCGTTTTGATCCACAAAAAGAAAAATTCACTGTTTTTAACATTAAAGATATTGGTTTAGTTGATCAAAAGTCATTTAGTTTCAAATATACAGTTGTTGAACAAGACACCGGAATCAAGCCATTTTTCATGAAGTATCTTTGTGAGAAGTATCATCTAAAGAAATTGATTTATTTCGATCCTGATATCATGATCACAAACAAGCTTGACAATCTATGGAGCCTTTTGGATAAAAAATCCATAGTGTTAATTCCACACATGACTTCACCAGTTAGCGACAACAGGAATCCTTCAGAGTTTGATATAATGAGAGCTGGGATCTATAATCTTGGATTCATAGCTGTTTCATACAATGAAACAACAAAGAAATTTCTAGATTGGTGGCATAATAGGTTGTATGATTTTTGTTTACATGAACCTGACAAAGGATATTTTGTTGATCAGAAATGGATTGATTTAGTACCTTCAATTTTTGATGATGTTTTCATTTTAAGGCATCCAGGATATAATGTAGCATATTGGAATTTAATGGACAGAGATATTAAGATCAAAGATAACAAAATCACTGTTAATGACAAACCACTCTACTTTTTTCATTTTAGTGGAGTGATGCCAGAAGACATAGAAAGCATATCAAAGTATCAAAATAGATACACCTTAAAAAAACTTGAACATCTCAGGCCTCTTTTTGAATTGTATAGAGACAAGATAATTGAAGCTGGCTATTTGGATATAAAAAATTGGAAATTCAAATTCGATTACTTTGATAATGGTATGAAAATTCCGCCTCAAGCAAGAAAGATCTATTACAATGCAATACAAGAAGGAAAAAATTTTGGAAACCCATTCGCAACTGTTGGAGCAAATTCGTTTTTCAATTTTTTGAATGAAAATATTGATGGAAAAAGCCCTCCTATCACTAGACTTTGGTATCAGATTTATCAGAGTCGCAAAGATCTTCATCAAGCTTTTCCTGATCCATTAGTACGAGACAGACAAGCATTTTTTGAGTGGATGACAAAAACTGGATGTAAAGAACACGGTTTGGATGATGCTTTTTGTAAAGTAATCTCAATAGGTGGAAAATCGATAGACTCTAAACCAGCAACTCCAAATCCCCCAAAGATAGAGCTGTCCAAACCAAAGATAGAGCTGTCCAAACCAAAGATAGAGCTGTCCAAACCAAAGATAGAGCTGTCCAAACCAAAGATAGAGCTGTCCAAACCAAAGATAGAGCTGTCCAAACCAAAGATAGAGCTGTCCAAACCAAAAATCGATAATAAAAAAAACAAAAATGAATCAATTTCTTCGGTTGCAGAAAATATAGAATCAAATGAATTTGGAGTAAATTTGTCAGGTTACTTCAAAGGAGAATTCGGTATAGGTGAAGGAGTAAGAGCGTTTGCCATGGCATTAAAATCTGCAGACATTCCTCATGTGTTAATCAATCATGAGGCAAAAAGTCATAGAAATCTAGATCCAACTTTTAAAGAATTTTCTACTCATAGCCCTTATTCAATAAACATAACACATGTCAATGCAGACATGACATCTGAGTTTTTTTTAAAAAGAGGTTACAAATTTTTTAGCAACAAATACAACATAGGGATCTGGTATTGGGAAGTGCCAAAATTTCCAGAAAAGTGGCAAAAAGCATTCCAATACTATAATGAAATATGGGTTACAAGTGATTTTATTGCTGAAAATTTAGCCAAGGTGTCATCAATACCAGTGATAAAAATAACTTATCCATTTTTTATGGATGACAAAAATGTTGTTGCAGACAGAACAAAATTTGGACTAGATGATGACAGATTTATTTTCTTGTTTGTTTTTGACTATCAAAGTGGTTTTGAAAGAAAGAATCCGTTAGACATCATAAAAGCCTTTAACAAAGCATTTACGAAATCAGATAAGGTAACGTTAGTAATAAAATCAATTAATTCGAAAGTAAACAAAAAGACAAGTAAACAAATGAAAGATGAAGCTGCCAAGAATCCAAACATTAGATTAACAGAAGAACATTTTGATGGTCTAGAGCTAAAAAATTTAATGAAATCTTGTGATTGTTATATTTCATTACATAGATCAGAAGGTTTTGGAAAAACTATTGCTGAGGCAATGTATTTAAAAAAACCAGTTATTGTTACCGCGTACTCTGGAAATATGGATTTTACAAATAAAGAAAATAGTTTCCTAGTCAAATATGATACCATCAAATTAGAGAAGAATTATGGAGATTATGAAAAGGGTACTGTCTGGGCACAGCCAAATATTGAACATGCGGTAGAGCTTATGCAATACGTCTTTAAAAATCAAGATAAAGCAAAAGAAATCGGAGAAAAAGGATCACAGTACATTAAGAACTTTATCAATCCAAAGACAGCAGGTAAACAAATTAGCGATAGATTAAATTCAATAGAATTTAGAAAAAATTAAATTTATTCAGTTAGATTTTTTGGAAGTTATCACACCAATTTTTTCAAGATCTTTTGTTGATTTGATTCGTTTTGTGTTTAATGCTTTATGTTTATACCATATCATTCTAAAATTTCTAAAATACCAAAAAATTGCTTTCATTACATTTTTTTTATCTATAGTAAAGTTAGTGCTATTTTTTTCATTAGAAGAAATAATTCCCAAAAATCTTCCTATCAAATAACCAAATGTTTGAATGATTTTCCATCCTACTAGAGAAGTTTCATAGTGTGTAGTTACTAAAGATAAGAGATTTTTTAATCCATGAAAAGTAACTAATGGGCCTAGTTGCTTTATGGTGCTACCGCCATGATGATACACAATGGATGATGGAATTACTTTTACTTGGTAGCCTAAGATCCATGCTTTCCAACCAATTTCTACATCTTCAAATGATAAAACGTAATCAGAATCAAAACCACCAAGCTCGTTAAATTTATCTTTTTTAATGATCATTGCAGCGCCTCTAGCACTTAGAATTGGTGTTGGCTTATTTTGTAAATTTTTAGAGCTATATGCTCTTCCCTGTTCAGTTACAAAATCTCCTGCAGAATCAATATCTCCATTTGGTTTTAAAAGAAGACTTTGACAAATTGCGATTTTAGGATCTTTTTCCGTGTTACTAAGCAGTTCAGTAATAAAATTTGGAGTTGCTTCGGTATCATTATTCAAAAATAATAGATATTCGCCCTGTGAGTTTTTAGCTCCAATGTTATTTGGTTCAGCAAAACCATAATTTTTATCAAGTTTTATAATTATTACATTTGGATATTCATTCTTTACAAACTCAATACTATCATCTGTAGAATTATTATCAACAAGTATGATCTCAGTATTAGAATGTGTGATTTTTTTTAATGAATCCAAACATTTTTCAAGATATTTTTTGCCATTGTAATTGACAATAATTATAGAAACTAGAGGCAAACTAATCATGTTTTGATTTTTGATTTTTTATGCTTTTGTGCATAATCGTTAAAAAATTTAACAACATGTGTGATATTCTCTAGCGCCTGCGTCGTATCTTGTTCAGATAAAAAAGTAACAGTTGATCTGTAACCCATTCTGGAAAATAATGTTTGAGAATATCTAAACCAAACTCCATTGTTCTTTTTTGAAGAGGTTTGCTCTTTTGATATTCTTTTAATGCAGACAAATATTTTCCACGTTTTTCTTTATCCAGTTTATCTAAAATTTCGTTTTTAATTTTTGGTAAAAAAGATAATGATTTTGTTATATGTTGATGCGAAAATTGATTAGAATGAATTCTATACTTTACTAAATAGTCTGGAATTAAATGAAAATTATAATCATGTATTATAGCTGCACGTAACAAAAAGTCATAGTCAATAGCCACTGTATCCGTAACTTGTTGCATTAAACACCCTTCATTAAATAGTGCGGATGGAATTAATGTAGTATTAATGTTGATTTGCTGACCATCAAGTAATCTAATATTGAAATCAAATGGTTCTAAATCATTAAAATTGTTTTCATTGAAATTTCTTAATGTGTTATTGTTTTCATCTATAATTTCCCAATTAGAGTAAATTATCGTTTTAGGCATTTTTTTTGCGTGTTCCAAGAGTTTCTCTATAGCATAAGGTTTCAGAATATCATCACTAGAGAAAATCTTTATCCATTTGCCTTTTGCTTGTTTTATGCCATTGTTTAATGCAGAATCTATGCCTTGATTCGGTTGTGTTAAAAGAAGTATTTTGTTTGAATATTGTTGTAAAATTTGTAATGAATTATCAGTAGACCCATCATTAATTACTATTACTTCGATATTTTTATGGGTCTGATTAAGAATTGATTCTAAAGAATGTTTTAGAAATTTTTCTGAATTATATACAGGAATAACAATAGATACTAGATCGTCAGAGTTCAAATTTGTTGGAATATTTCATTGATCCTTAATAATCTTAATATTAATTTCCAGAGAATCTTGCTAAATTCACGCAAGAACCCAGCGTAGTTTTATTATGATTACGAAAGTAAATTTATCCATTTATTTCGATACGTAACTTAGTAAATTTTTAAATGCATATAAACAATCATAAAATCTCCTGATATGAATAAATCTTGGATTATTATTCTTGCGTTTTTACTTTTGATGCCGGCCCAATCAATCCATGCTCAAACTGTAGATGATCCCAATCTAATCATTGAACAGTTTGCTACTGGCTTCTCATTATCAACCTCAATGTCTTTTGTTGGAAGTGATATTCTAGTTCTTCAAAAAAATGATGGTAAGGTTAGATTGATCAGAGATGGCTTCTTAGAAAATAATGATGTCTTAGATGTTCCTGTAAGTAATAATTCTGAGAGAGGGTTACTAGGAATTGAAAATGTTGGAAACATTGTATACTTGTATTACACTGAATCTTCAGTAGATGGAGGAGATCCTTTAGGAAATCGAATTTACAAGTATACTTGGGATGGAACAAACTTGATAAACCCAATTTTGATGAGGGATTTGCCAGCAACTCCGGGTCCAAATCATGATGGAGGGGCATTAACTGTAGATCTTAATGACAATGTTTTTGCAATTATAGGTGATCTTAACAGAAATGGAGTCTTACAAAATTTTCCAACAGGTTCTCCTGATGACACCAGTATAATTTTGCAAGTAGATCCTCCTGGGGACGACATTGCGATGGGAATTCGAAATAGTTTTGGTCTTACTGTAGACTCTATGACTGGAAATATCTGGCAAACTGAGAACGGTCCAACTATTTATGATGAAATTAATTTGGTTTCTGTACCATTTAACAGTGGATGGGAGGTAATTATGGGTCCTGCAATACAAGAACAAATTGACTCATTACCAGGATTTGGAGATTTTGTTTATAGTGATCCTGAATTTTCTTGGGAAGATCCAGTAGCTGTGACATCAATTTTATTTGTTGATTCTGTACATTTTCCAAGTTACAGTAATAATGTGCTTGTTGGAGATTGCAATAATGGAAAATTATATCTATTTGAATTGAATGCGCAACGCAATTCCTTTGTTTTTAGTGATCCTGATTTGATTGATTTAGTTTTAAACATTGGAGATAATCCAAGTGAGATTGAATTTGGCGATGGATTTGGTTGCATTACTGATATAGAAATTGGTCCGGATGGTTTTTTGTACATAGTTTCTCTTTTTGGAACTATTTACAGGATTTTACCTGATTTAGGTAATGGAGTTTGTGCGCTTCCTTCTGGAGGTGACTGGATAATTACATCTAGTTGCACTTTAAATTCTAATTTTTCTGCACCTGATGATGTGATAATAAAAAATAATTCTGTTTTGACAGTTCCAGCTGGAATAGCGCTTGATATCAATTTTGTAACTAATTTCTTACATATTGAGTCAGGAAGTGGTTTGTTAATTAAAGCCGGTGGCTATGTATCTTAAAATAAAAAATAAAAAAGAAAGTTTATGGGCAGTTGCCTATGCAGATGTCATTAGGTGAAACAATATTTCCAGTAAGGTGTATGTTTCCTGCAACATCTAATTGTTCTACTGGATTTTGTGTACCAATACCGATGTTTCCGCTTGATGCTAATATCGCCACCCCTACTTTGTTATTTGAAATATCTACAATTTCCAATCTACTTCCAGCTGGAACCTGACGAATTTGGAAAATTTGTTCTTCGCCTGATTTAAAGTGATTGAATTTAATTGCATTTTCAAATGTTCCATCATTTTGTACAACAATTGCAGAGGTTGTACCTGTTCTTTGTGACGTCACTGTGCCACCATCTACCACTAATTCACCAGTAATTCTAGTATCTTCGTTGTGAACAACTAATGCGGTGGCATTTCCTATAGTAACACCCACAGCAATAATAATCACAATTATTACGTAAGTTGGGATTTTCATTATAATGAGATAGATACCCTAACAATTATCTTTTGTTTTTATGTTGATGCAAATTCTTAATAATAATAATAATTTTACAAAGATGGTATTTGTCTTACCGAAATAAGCGCTCTCATAAAAGATTGCATATTAAACCTCTGAAAAGAAATCAGTTAAGATGTACAATGGTTGCCCAACATTCACAAGCACAGGTTTCAGATAAAATTCAATTTCAACAGGAACAAGATGAATGGGATAAAAAATGGGAAAAGAAAATTGTTACATATTCATTGATCAGGGATTCAAAAGATATTTCGGATGATTCAGCTGAAAACGTCGCAGTCTATTTAGCTATGATGGCTTGGGGTCTAGAAATTGACTTGGACCTTATTGTTGTCAGAAAAGAATCAAATCCAGACATTAAAATTGAATTTACTGATTCTAATAGTGAAATTGTTTTCAAAAATAATCCGAATGTGTTAGCTTATGCCACTTTTCCAGGTACTCCTACACAAGGAACAATAAAGTTCAACGATGACAAGCTTTGGTCGCTTGATGGAAAACCAATTGATAGTGAAAAAACTTACAACATGTTACATACTTTAATTCATGAAATAGGACATAGTCTTGGTTTAACACATTCAGTAGGAATACATAGTGAAGATTCTGTTTTATACAGTGCGTATAATAACAAACTTGTTTTATCACCATATGATGTTCTACGGATTGCACGCAAATATGGAAACAAGGGTTGGGAAGATTATGGATTATATCAAGAATGTAAAGACAGTATTGGTAATTTAATTAAGAATATGTGAATAATGTTTTGATTTTATGGGCTTCTATTACCTAACCAGGCTGAGATTCCAATTGCAATAAAAATTCCTACTAAAATTACCCAAAGCCAAAATGGTGGTCCATTAATTGAAACACATTCTTCTCCGATTCTAGTTGTTCCCACTGGACAAGAAGGTTTGTGTGTAGGTTCAGTCTCGGGACCACAACCAGGAGGAGTTGAAAAAGGCGTTTCGTCTTGAAGATCAGGAATTCCATCACAATCAGAGTCGCCAGTAACCTCTCTATCAACAGCATCTATCATCAAAGCAACTTCATCAGGATCAACTATGGGTTCGCTAACACGTTTATGGTCTTCAGAATGAATATCAGTTTTGATAAAATCCAGCGCCCTATCATATGAAGCAATTAGATTGTTAATGGTTGGAGAAATTCTATCATATTCCTCATCATCCAAAGTGACTTTAAGACCAAGATCAATTAATTGAATGATAAATTTAGTTCGTTTAATATCGTGATGGTTTGTCTGTTCAATGGCTTTTTCTGTTCCCCAAAGGTACAATTCTTTTATTGATAAGTTGGGAGGAGCTTTTTCGCCTACATATCGTTCTAAAGTATTTTGTGTAAATTGATTTGGCAGTAACGGAATTGGAGGTAATTCGGTAGTGGGCCCCATAGCCTGCGTGTAAATTATTTCTGGTGTTGAATTCAAAGATTCATCAAAAGATATTTCATGGAATTCAGGTTCGGGAGTCATATGCAATCCAGCACGTAGTGCCAATATAGCTGCTATTCTAGATTTAATCATATCTTTAACAGTTAGTTCCTCTACTTGTGATACATACGTAAATCCAAGATCAGGAGTACTCAAAGTTGGCCTACCAAAATTTTGTGCAGCGAGTGCTATTGATGCTCTACTCTCACCAGGTGGAACTCCTCGTTCTGGTTCTCTTGCAGCGTTGTTATATCCACCAGCAATTCCATTTCCATTGTTTTCATGAATTCCATCTGCATAGTCGGAATAATCAGAAAAATTATAGTGCAAATTTGCCCAATCATCATAACCCCACAAAATTTCACTAGGTGGATTAGGACTAGGTGCTTCAGGCAAGTTGTTAATGTTATTCTCTACTGGTGGGTCTCTATCCCAGAAACTATCACAATCCCAGTTAACTGGAGTGCCAGGTAGCCTAAACAAAACAGCAGGAGGTCCACCCCAACCACAACTATAGATAATAACTTCATTCTCATGACCTGGATATGCTTCAAGCCCAAATCCACTAGGATTATTTTCAATCAAATTTGTTTCATCTAGATATCCCGGAGTGTGTGTATGGCCAAGAGCTTGTTCTGAGAAATCAAGAAGCCTATTTGGATCATAATCTGTAAACTGCCTTGAATAGGTCATCACACTAAAATAATTTGGTTTATTGTTAATCGCATCTCCTCCACCATGATTCAAACCTAAATTATGACCTAATTCATGCATCAAGGTGCCCGCCTGTTGATCTTTACTACCAACATTTCCTGTAAAACCCCACATTGAAATCATGAAATCGTTTCCGTTAATTTCAGCCACACCTGATTGACCAGCATACCACTGTCTTGCATGATTAAATAAACTATAATGAAAAACTTGGTGTTTTAGGGTTCTAATTTCATCTATCAATGCACCTTGGTTTGGTGTGGAAGTTTTTACTCCATAAGTTGTTCTCTCATCATCAGTTCCAAATTGATCACCTTTAATTTGATCAAATCCCTTGTAATGAGGCATTGATTCAAAGTCATAGCCAGGAAATCCTATTTCTGGATCATGTTTTATTGCATAAGTTTCATCTATCTGAATATGTAAATTTACACCTCTCCTGTCAAAGGCCGTTACAATTTCTTCAATTGCTCGGGGGTCAGGTTTGTGTCCTTCCATCCAATCAATTTCCAAAAAAATGTCTGGCACCTGATTAGAACATGGTCTTGGGTGAGGAGTTAAATCATCTGCATTTGGACCGTCACAAAAGTACTCGTATGTGTTTCCAGCATTGGTGATTCGCAATACATTTCCTGTTTCCCAATCATCACATATGTGATCTTTATCAATATCTTCTTCAGGAATTTCATCACCATTAGCATCAAATCCACAGTTAAGTACATCGTATAGTTTTTGAGTTACTGTATGTCTGGTTCCAGTTGGAGTTACTTGACCTGCAATAACTACTGTTATTTCTTTAAATTCTGTACCGAATGAAACTCGAAGTACAGTATTTGATGAAACGTTAATGTTTGCAATTACCTCATCGTCTAGGTCAGCATCTACAAGAGCTTGATTGTTAATCGCAATTTTTCCATTATGGTTTCTACTTCCAATCGGATCTTCTAACAAAGTCATTGAAACGGAATTTCCGGTAATAGTGTTTGTAACTGTGACTATTACGGGACCATCTTCATCATTAACTGTAATATCCAAACTTTCATACATGATTGCATTTTCTGATGGAGGTGGGGTTATGACTAATTTTTCATCTGCAAAAGAATTATTTAAAATTCCAAGACCAGATAAGATAAAAATTAACAAAGTAATTATTACACAATTCCTTGCCCGCATCCTTTATTTTCATTTCTTCTCAAGTAATTAAATATGATCATATTATCCTGTCAAATTTTTCAATTTTTAAATTATTTAGCTTGATTTTTCAATATATTTTCTGCTTTAATCTGTTCAAAAATAATAGATTCTTGTAAGGCAGTATCTTCAGCTCTAGTAGTCATATTGTAAAAGTATGAGAAGGGTTTCTTTGGAGGTTCTCCTTCAATAATTTTTCCATTTAAAATTTTGTTTAAAGTAAATTTAGCTATAGTCTCTTGAGCTAATTTGTATTCATTAAACCAATTACAATTTCTATCACAACCATGTTGTGTATCTTTATCAGGGATTATTTTGTGAGGAATTGAGTATATTATATCAAACCTATCATTGTCTTTATGTTCATAGATGTTACCAAATTTGTCTTCCCACAAGTGTTTTTTCTTATCAATTTGAGTTAATTCAAATACACCACGCATATTTTTGTCACCAAATGCAACCATCTTTGTTTTAGCTGGGTTTAAAGAATCACCAATTATCTCAATCCCATGGTTGTAAAAATTCTGCCAACTGTTTCTTTTATTATCCCACACATTAGTGCCTACCATGTTAAACTCTAATTCTTCTCTAAACATATGTTGAATTTTTACAACTAAACATTGTTCAAGTATAGAAGGATTGCAGGTACTGGTTGATGTAGTAATTTTTACATTATCCAAAACATTTTCAGGATCAAAGATATCTGTAATTTCTTTACCGTCAAATGTTCTATCCAAACTTATAGTAGCCTTACTTTCACCAAAACTTTCACCATGACCTAAACCAAACGCTAGCCCTACATGTGCTATGCTATCAATGCCACCATCATCAAAAATCTTGAGTTCTGCAATATTTTCTTGACCCACATCAATTGTGATTAAAGGATAAGGAGTATAGAATAATTCTACATCAATAGGATTATTATTATATGAAAATCCTCCATCAACAATTCTGTTAAGATTTTGATCAATGCCAAGTGTTGGTGGTTGGCAGTTATTACAACCACTTCCACCTGAAGTATCAACAACTAATCCTGGTTTTATTGGTCCACCGCCGCCTCTACCAGGTCCAGGATTTGGTCCTACTGTGAATGAACTAGAGTCTACTTGATATGTAGCAGTAACCGTTCCACCAACTTCCGCAAGTATAGCTCCTTTTCCAATGTTTGGGTTTGGTCCTATGAATCCATGAGCAAAGTTTCCTCCAGCAATATCAACAACTGTAAAGATGTTTCCTGGAGCTATTGCAAGAGTGTTTGACGGGGCATTTGTTGCGGCAGCAAAATTAATTCTTGCCCTATACAAATTTGTGTCGGGTCCAGTTTCTGTGAATACTGGTGTTATTCCACTTGTATCACTATCTGAAACAATAAGAATTGGTGGTCCGGCTAAGGTTTGTACAGAAGAAGGATCAGGAGTCGTGAAAACGGTATCAAAAACAGTTATTGTTATTACACTTTTCTGACTTCCTCTTGCATTATCGGACATCAAAGCTAGATTAGTGTTGGTAAAGGTTCCAAGAGGACCCTCATTTAATGTCATATCAAATCCCGAAGGGTCTACAGAAGATGTTATTTTAACGGTAATTGTTCCAAAACCTGTTGCTGCAGGATCAGTAACACTAACAGTTACGGGTAAAGAAGGAATTCCTGCTCCCTGAACACCTCCATCGTTAAGAGTAAACGAACCAAAACTCCAAACAGGAGGAATAGCGTAAGCAGCTTGAAAAGAAACTGAGGTAAAAAATAGTACAGTTAATGTCATAATTAGAATATAGTAAATTGGTTTTACAATTCTGTAGGGATAATACTTTCTCATCAATTTCTTTGAGGTAGAATAACTAGTCATAAGTTATTAAAATATGTGAAAACTTATGAAGCGTACTAAGCTAGTTTAACAACTTTTTAGCTAAAGATCTAAGTTGAATAAATAATCTATATCAGCTATTGTCTGTTATGAAAAAGCCAGGTTATACATTCTGTCTTTCTTGCGAGTACCCATTAGCACACATATACGATGAGCCAAAATATAACGGCTTAAGAGGACACTGTCCTAGATGTGGTGGAAATTGGGCTGAATCATGATATAGTAACGTTTTAGATTGCCATCAGCAAAATACCTGTATGAATCTTGATCCTGAAAATATTGCTGAAAATTTTTTAGAGTTATCAAGTGAACAAAGATTAAAGATTATTTTTAGTCTTTTACAGAAAAGTTCTAACATTTCTGGCATGGCTAAAGAATTACAAGCAACAAATCCTGAAGTTCACAGAAATTTTACAAGAATGCTAAAGGCGGGATTAGTTGAGAAAGATTCTAATGGAAATTTTCATCTTTCAACTTTTGGTAAAACAGTTTGTATGCAAATTCCTTCAATTGTTTTTGTATCAGAAAATAGAAAGTTTTTTGATAATCATAGTTTTGGGGATATGCCTGAGAAATTTATTCATAGAATTGGTGAGCTTTATGAAGGAAAACACATCAAAAGTTTTGTTAAAGTTTTAGAAAAATGGAAACAAATTCATGATAACGCTGAAAAATATATTTACAATATCTTATCAGAGGTTCCTTATTCAAAAGATATTATTGACATTGTAGAAAATAAATTAAAAAACAATATAAAAATTTGCTCTATTTTTGTACAAAATGCAATAGTTCCAGATGAACGTAAAACGGTTTTTAAAATTAAAGGGTTTGATAAATATATCAAAGATGGTATATTAGAAAGAAAAATGATCAAAAGTATTTCTGTGGTTTGTCTTTTAAATGAAAAAGAAGCTTGTATAATTTTTCCAAAACTTAATGGTGAACCTGACATGAGTGAAATGTTCTTTAGTAATGAACCACAATTTCATGAATGGTGCCTTGATTATTTTAAATACTATTTGGAAAACTCGACTGGCTTTCAGGAAAGTAAATTAAAATGATTTAATTTTTACCATTCTAGTCTGTAAAAGAAATCTTTTTTTGCATTTTTTGTCTTCCAAATTATTTTTGTCTCTTTTTTTCCTGGTATGACTTCGGGTCCAGGTTCTGCTATGTGTTTTTCGCCTAAATCATAGTCCACAATTAAAATTCTGATTTTTTTGCCTTTAACTTCTTTTGGTACGGTTAGTTGATATGAGAATTGGCAATCTGTGAGGGGCTTGTATTCAAAAAATCTTTTTGGCTCTTCCCAATCATATTCCATCCTTAAATTTCTTAATCTGCTACGTGGCGTTAATGGATTAATTAATTCAACATCAAAAATTTTTTGAGTTGGATCATCTTCACCAATATTAACAATTTTGAGTTTCCGCCCTTTTGAATCTGTAGCTTTTACATTAAGATCCGCAAAATCTTTTGGAATGTCCCCTCCAATGTTGTAATGAAGTCTAGTTCTAGGTTCACTTGTTATGTTTTGAACATCCCATATCCATGTATGATTGGTTAACATAGTTTTTGGATCAAGCACTTTGAGAAAAATATCAATATTCCAAAACTTTATAGTTCTTTTGGCAAGTTTGTCTTCAGGAGTTTCTTTCTTTTTAATAATTTTAGATTTTTTAGGAACTGATTTGTTGCCAAAATCTTTTCCATAAATATTGTAAATTTGAACCTGTTCATTATGTTTAATTTGATATTTCCCAATAGGATGAAACAAATTCCTATACTCCTTTGAAAGATTTTTCATTTTTTCTGCAATATCTTTTGAAGCAAAAATTTGATTTTCTCCTGCCAAATCCATTACTCTTTTTGCCATAATAATTCCAGGACCCCAAAAAGCATTGTTTTTTGTTAAGGAATCTTTTATCTCATAAACTGGACCAGTATCAATCCCAATTCTTAAATTAAGCTTTTCTTTAATTTTTTTTGTTTGATTATATTTGGTAACATTTTTTAGTAAATCTATTGCCAATCTTACGGGTTTATCATAGCTGTCAGAAAATCCAATTACGTATCCATCTCCTGTTGGAACAATAATTCTGTTTGGATCTTTTTTTTGGGTGATTGGAATTTTTGATATCATATCATAAAATTTTTTAATCTTTTCACGTTGTTGAATTGTTGGAATTGCTGGATTTGCACTACTTACTATATCACAAAAAAACCAATGATATGTTTTGGTAAATTCGTTTACTTTTTCTCTTTGTGGTTTTTTTGCCAAAATCCCTTCGTAAAGTATTACAAATACAGCTAAATATTTGCTATTTTAGCTAATGAGGCATTATGTTTAATGGTCTTCTCTAATAAACTATGGAAAGTTCCATAAAGCCAGAAATAGAATCAGGTTGTTTAGAATCAAAATTTTCAAGTATTTCAAATGATACAATAAGATTTTCTGGTGAACATGAAGATTTTGCTGTAGGAATAGTAGATATTGTGAATTCTACTCGAGTCTCTGCATATTTACCAAAAGAAAAGGTTTGCAAGTATTATAGTGTTTTTATAAATTCAATGGGTACGGTAGTCAAAGAATTTGGAGGTAAAGTAGTCAAAAACATAGGTGATAGTCTTTTATTTTATTTTCCAAATACTGCAGGTCAAGGACAATTACCAGCTTCATTGCTTGATTCTTTGTACTGTGGT
>Ga0302046_10003123_pt1 | contig 15098 bp, 9 predicted proteins | sample RVTome_11_FD_200261 | JGI IMG/M metagenome (GOLD analysis project Ga0302046, IMG submission 200261) | Soil microbial communities from uranium-contaminated site in the Upper Colorado River Basin, Wyoming, United States - RVT147D111 (version 2) ...
CCCGAGGCGACGCGTCAGTGAGCGGCGACCCCTCGTACTCACTGGCCTTTCCCGCGAACTGCAGCGGCCCGAGGGACCAACACACGACTTTTTCAGAGCTTCCCTAGGAGAGCCACGAAACACGAGTACCCGTCGTGCCGTTCGTGTCCCTTCCCTGGAAACGGACGACTGTTTGAGACGACTATTTGAGATGAAGCTACCGTCGCCACCTCACGTAGTCGAAGCTCCAGTGAAACTGCTGGGAGAAATGCTTGCCGCTCGAGAAAAAGCTGTCCTCGGCGCTTGTCTCGAACAACTGATCGCCGCGCGGCCCGTACTGCGTGAGGCCCATGTGATACAACCACGCAAAGGCCGGGGCTACGAGCTGGTACACATCCGGGCCCCATGAGCCGCAACTCCCGCGGCCCGGCTCTCTGACATCGATAACGCAACTGTCCCAGAGTTTGTCCATCGCCTCCTGCACTGCGGGTAGAACGCGCGTGTCCTGTGGATCGACCTCTTCGTGATGACGGATGACGGCTTCGGCGACCAACCCTACCATGAATGCCTGACCTTGCGGGTGATCGACGCTCTCAGCGAGTTCGGATATCGATTCCGTGACGAGGTCGTCGTACCCGGAAGGCTTCTGTCCCGAAATCAGAAACTCGTCGATCAACGCTTCGAGGATGTAGGCGCGTTCACGAAGGTTATTCCCCACGTTGAGATGCGCAAACGGGGATTCGAATGCCAGAGCGGCGACCGCATCCCGCGAGACCTGATCGCCCGTATCCTCAAAGTGCATTCGCAAACCCTGCGAAAACACCTCGAACCCGAACGGAAGCCCGGGGGCCGGATCGAACGTCCAGGGACGATAGACGTCAACCACGCGCTGGGCGCAAGCCTTCCACGTATCGTCGCCGGTGTACTCAGCAATCTGGTAGTAGACTTTGATGCCGTCGTAGTACCAGACGGACTGTTCACTTGCGCAGCAGTCCGGACTTGGTGGGGGGATCGGTGCCGTGCAAAACTCTTCACCGCCCTCCAGCATGCGTTCCTCCCAGGTTGCGAGTCCCGGAATGGGATCGCCCGATGGTCCACTCGAGACATTGATAGTGGCTGTTCCGGTGACGTTCTCGCTGGTGGCCTCGATGGTTGCCGTTCCCGGATCCACCGCCGTCACCTGCCCGGTCATGGTGACGGTTGCTATACTCTCGTCATTGCTCCGCCACTCGACGTTGCGACCGGTCAGCGTATCCCCCTGTGCATCGAGGAGTGTGGCCTTCAGCTGCACGCTCTGTCCTGGCGAGAGAGATGCAAAACCGGGGTCGACGTCAACCGCCGCAACAGGAGCCAGCGTAGCTTCGATCAGGACATCCGCGGTGTCAGCGATTGTTGAATCGGTCGGCAGGGTGGCGATGACCCTGAAGCCACCAATGATGCCGCCCGCCGTGTATTCGCCGGAGCTGCTGATATCGCCGCCGGTTGCCGACCAATCTACTGGCGCGACCACCGAGTCACCGCTTTCGGTGGACACCAACACGCTGAACGATTGCGTCTGGGCCGGGATCAGGGAAACCACCTTGGGGAAGATCGTAACCGACGCCACAGGGTCGTCGGGATCTTCGGTCGTTGTCAGATCGCTATACGCGCAGGCAGGCGCGAGGAACGCGATCATAAGGGGAGCGACGAATTGACGGGTAGGACGAATCTTCGTGGGGTGACATCTCATGGCGAACACCTGGAGGTCATCAGCCGAGGGGAACGGGGCACGGCCAAGTTGAGACGAGACCGGAATTGACCGAAGATCTCGGGTCTCGGAAATATGACGTCGGCCAATACGGAATAGTGCGACGCGCCAGTCTACGCAGTTTGGACGGCGGCCAGCGGTGACAGTGGTCACGCGGATCGGGGCTCTGACGGTGCGGAGGGGCAATGGAGACATCTTTCGGGTATGGCGTGACGCCACCATGCGATTTCACGACTCCGGCTTCCCAAGGTGGTGCTGAGCTGTCCATTTGGGTTCGGACCCGGTGTGGTTTCCCGGCAACACTTGATGAACATCCCCCACCCTTCTCTTGCGATACCGACCACCCGGTTTCGGTGAGGGCTCCCATGGAGCGGCGCCTTCCGAGGCTCGACGTGATACACGTCACCAATGGTGGTGACGGCATTGCGTTTGCCCCGAAAAACCCTTGGGGGACCGGAGTGAATTTTTTCAGTGAGCGTGGGCCATGCTGGATTCAGAATTTGACGCCCTTTGTGACCGGGCGGACATCAACGAGGACGAGGCAAACGACGCCCTGAGAACGGTGCAGCTTCTCTCCACGGCGCCGCCGTACGGCATCCTGCTTCCCCGCGAAGAGGTTGACAACGTCATGTGGGCGGCCGCAACGTTGTATGCGGCCGCGGCTGACGCCAACGGCACGCCGGGCGGTTTCTACCGGTTCGTCGAGGACCTCTCGGCTGCAATGAAGCGCGTACGATCCAGGAAGCGTCAGCCGGCGATCAGTCCGACAAAAGTCTGATCGTGCTGTCTGAGTTTTCTCTGGTGCGCTCAATGCGCCGCCGCGGATCGCTTGGCCTCACGAGTGACAACTTGCTTCATCCGGTCCCGGCCTCCGTGACCGCACGGCTATGGAACCTCTACACAAGTCGTGTGGTGGTCCCGAAGGGGCGCGTCAGTGAGCGGCGACCACCGTACCCACCGCCCTTTTCCGCGAACTGCAGCGGCCGGAGGGACCGCCGGAGCGCCCGCTGGGCGTGAGTCTCGCCATTGGCGCCATGACTCGGTCCCACGTCTGCCGTGTGTGCGGGCCCCGCGCTCCGGACCCACACGACTTGTGCAGAGGTGCCCTACGGGTGTGATCTCACCTCGTTAACCCCACTGCTCTGCCTCAGCCCCTTCACCATCGGCAAGAACGTCTAGCTCGAGAATGATCAAGAGGGCCGCTGACCACATCCAATACGAAGTGGCCGACCCTGGCGTCGGCAGTGCATCTCGATATCATTGCAGGCATCCTGGATTCCATTGTACGCAAGGAAAGGCGTTTCGTGACGCCGCGTTTGTTATGTGCAGGGTCACGAGCCGGCCGGACCGACATACTGTGGAAGATCCCATCAGGACATTCAGGATGACTTGTTGTGACTCGTTCATTTTGCCAGTGAGGTGTGTATGGTGTTGAGAAAGACATTGATGTCGTTTCTGGCTTTCGCCGTGATTGGCGCGTGTGCCCCAAGCGAAGAGGAGGCACCCGAACCACGCATTCCAGTGAACCCAACCGGACCCGATGCGCTCCCCGCTGCGATTACCGGATCCGCTCCGGCGCCGCAGGGGCAGCCCGTTCACTACGTTCCAGGCGACACCGTGTCGGCGGGATACGTCGCGATTCCCGAGGGAGATGGTCCCTTTCCGGCTCTGGTGATCATTCACGAGTGGAACGGTCTGGTGGATCGTATCCGCCAGATGGCCGATGGATTCGCCGCCGAAGGTTACGTGACACTAGCGGTCGACCTCTATCGTGGGCGTACCGGCAGTAACCGTGAAGAGAACGTGGCGCTGGTGCAGGAGACCCAGGCTGATCGGGAAGGAATGATCAACAATCTCAACGAGGCGGTCCGTTTCCTCCGCGCACGTGAGGATGTGACGGGCCGCGTCGCCTCCATGGGGTGGTGTTTTGGAGGCGGTGTAGCATTGAGCTTTGCGTTGGGCGGCGAGAACCACGATGGCACCGCCATCTTCTACGGGTCATTGCTCGACGATCCTGACTCTCTAGGCGCCATTACACATGAAGTGTATGGGACGTTCGCGGAAATGGACGGCGGGATCCCACCGGATCAGGTCGAGCGCTTCGTGGCGGCCCTCGACCAGGTGGGCGTCCCGAATGATGTGCATGTGTACGATGACGTCAACCACGGGTTCTGGCTTCGCGTGGAGGAAGACCCGGATGTCAGGACGGCCCCGGCGCTGGATGCATGGCAGCGATTGAAGGCGTATCTCGCACGAACCCTGAGTACGTCGTGACGACTTTGTTTGACTCAGTCATACCGCAGTGAGGTCAGCGGGTCCGTTGCGGCCGCTCTCCGCGCGGGCCCGTACGCTGCCACCAGGCACGTGACGACGACCAAGGCGATACCAGTCACGTATGTCAACGGATCGTAGGTTGTAAGGTTAAACAGCATGTTGTTCAGGAAGCGTGTCAGAGCGAGTGCACCCGCCAGGCCAAGTACCACTCCCATGAGTGCCAGTACCAGACCGCGCCTCAGGACCATTCTCAACACGCCTCCCTGCGCGGCGCCGAGAGCTATCCGGATCCCGATCTCGCGCTTTCGGAGACCAACGGTGAAGGACATGACCCCGTAGATGCCGACAAAGGCCAGGACGACCGCGATGCCACTGAACACCGCAAGGACCGCGGTGCGGAAACGTGGCGAAGCCACCGAAGTGTCCAGCAGCTCCGCCGCGGTCGCCACATCCGTGACCGGCAGGTGCGGAATGAGTTGGCGAACCTCCTCGCGGAGCGCCGCTATGAGACCGATGGCTGAACGGTTCGATCGCATGACGACGAACATCCCGTCGGGCCACTGGGCCTGCGTATGAGGTCGGTAGTAGGACGGCCCCGGGTCTTCGGACAGGGATCGACGGATGACGTTCCCCACGATGCCTACAACCGTGGTCCATTCGGCATCGCCGCTTCCAACCCGGAAGCGTTTCCCCACCGCTTCCTGATCGGGCCAGAACATCTCAGCCATTGTGTGGTTGATGATCGCGACGCTCGGACTCTCACGGACGTCGGACTCGGCGAACGGGCGACCCTCGGCGATTGGTATCCCCATCGCTCGGAAAAAGCCCGCAGAGACAATGTCCCCGTCGACCACCGGCTCGTCGCCTTCCTCGAATATGAAACCCTCGGGCTGCACAACACGGCTGAACGTGTACCCTCCGAACGGCATGCCGTACGAGAGGGCTGCTGCGGCAACACCGGGAAGCGCATTGGTTCGCGCCAACAGGTCCCGGAAGAACTCCTGCCGCCCTCCCATGGCCTCGGCCATACCGTCTGCGGAAACACCCGGTCCCATTTCTGGACTCGGCGGAGCGACGCGAGCCACGACGATGTTGGACGGGTCGAACCCGGGCTCAACGGACGTGAGACGCGCAAAGCTGTTGATGAGTAGACCTGCACCAATGGTGAGCGCGACGGCGAGCGCTATCTCTGCAACGACCAGACCGTGCTGCACGCGACTGCCGAAGTTGCCAGTCCAACCGTCGCCGGCACGATCTCGTATTGAATTCTGGACATCGGGTCTGGACCCGAAGATTGCGGGCAAGGTCCCGAACAGTATACCCGCGACCACTGACAGTCCGACAGCAAAGGCCATTGCCGTCGTGTCGAGCCGGATCTGATCCAGCCGCGGGAGTTGCCCGGAGCCAAGGGTGGCGAACATCCTCAGCATGAACACCGCGACGCCAAGCCCGAGGGCCCCTCCCACCACGGAGAGCATCGTACTCTCCACCAGGAACTGTCGTATGAGGCGCGGGCGCGTCGCGCCAAGGGCGGCCCGAACCGCGATTTCAGGATTCCGCGTGGTTCCCCTCGCCAGCATCAGGTTGCCCACATTGCTCAAGGCGATAACGAGCACGAAGGCCACAGCTCCCATGAAGACCCAAAGAGCAATTCGCGCGTCGCGCACCACATAGTCGTGTCGCCGTTCAACGAAGACGCCATAGTCGCGGTTTGCATCGGGTGCCTCCGCGTCGATGCGCGCCGCGACAGATGTCATTTCCGCCTGTGCCTGTTCGAGGGAGCGGCCGGTTCCCAGGCGTCCGATGACCGTCAGGAAGTTGGTATCCCGCTCGAGCCGCTCACGATCGCCCTGAAGGGGCGTCCAGAACTGCGTAATCCCCGAAGGAAAGTCAAAATCCGACGGCATGATCCCAATGACGGTAGCGGGTTCGCCATTCAGTGTTATTGGCCGCCCGAGGACTTCGGGATCGGAACCGAACTGACTCTGCCACAGTCCGTGGCTCAGCACGACGACATTTGGCCCGTTTGGTACGTCATCCGGGTCGCTCACTACGCGTCCCAGCAGCGGGGGAACGCCAAGGATGGGAAAAAGATTGCCGGTTACGCGAAATCCCTGCCACCGGTCAGCCACTTCTCCCTCGCGGTAGTTCACGGTCGTATATCCGTATGCTGCCATGGCGGACAGCGTCTCGGAGCGTGCCCTCCAGTCCAGGAAGTCCGGGTATGACACCGACGACCTCGCGAATCCGAACCGCGGCACCGTACGAAAGACCATGACGATGTCCTCCGGTTTCTCATACCCGAGCGGTCGCAGCAGCACGGAGTTGACGATGGTGAAGATTGCCGTGTTTGCGCCAATTCCTATGGAGAGCGTGACGAGCACGACAACGGCAAACAGGGGTTCCCGAATCAGCGTCCTCATACCGAACCGCGTGTCCTGAGACACCTCGTGGAGAAGCAGGGTGATCGATCTCCTGCGGGGTGGGGGTCTGTTGCGTTGACCATGAATCCGCCGGAGTCGCCACACGTCGACGGAAATGAGCTGCCTCCAATACCATCGCCGGGCTTTGAGGTGACCGTCACGCTCCGTGCGGAGTAGAAACCCTTCCCGCAGATCACCGTCGATTTGAGAACGCAACGCCTCTGGTGCGAGGAGGATTATGAGAGTTCTGGGAAGTCGCGGCACAGTCATCGGGGTGGTCCTGCCTCCAGGCTGGTTTCGACACCCTGCCACATCCGCTCGAGCTCTTCACGCGATTGCCGCAGGGCATCCAAGCCCGCCTTCGTTACGCGGTAATACCGCTTCGATTTTCCGCCCCGTATCGGTGTTGGGTCCGCCAGCCACGATGCGACATATCCCCGTCGTTCCAACCGATCCAAGGTCACGTATACGGTACTGATGGACACGGAGCGTCCCGCCGTCTGCTCCAGCTCGTCTTGAATGCGGGCGCCGTATGCCGCTTCCGCCAGACGAACCACAGCAAGCATGACGAGCTGCTGGAACCCGCCGAGGATCTCGTTAGTCATGGGATAAAACTTACACTGTAATAAAAATAAGGGAAGGGGCGCAAAATGTAACCGCAAAGTGCAACATGTGATTCCCGCCAGTGACATTCCTTCCCGATGGGCGTCCCGTGGTTTGGCCGCACAACTCATCGAAAAAACAACTTCGTGGTGCGTTCGATGGAGCGCTTGGTGCAAGGCATGTCTCTTGCTCTCTGAGCCCGACAGAGTCCTTTTGGCTGGGTGGACCAACAACATGAGCCCAAGTGCGGCTTCTCAATCAGCGCGCAATCCCCGCGAGCGCGCTCGATGGCGGGACGTCGAGGTCAATCATGGTATTCGGCGTAACGCTGAAGCCATCAAGCGCGGCTTCGATGAGTACCGTGTTGCGTTTTCACGGATAACCCGCCGTGCCAAAAATCGCTTTGACCAGCGGAACTGGCCTGGTACCGTGGCCGACGCGCGAGTGCGTCTCGGTCTCTATGACCGGATTGTCAGACGGGTAATTGGCGAGGTGCGTTCGCATGCCCTGATCCGGAATCGGGATGTCGACGCGTGGGCGAGTGTCAAGCGGATCTATGCCGAACTGATCGCGGGTACCGGAGCCAGTGGGATTGCCGAGACGTTCTTCAACTCGGTGACACGCAGCCTCTTCGACGTCGTCGGTGTGGACCCGTCCATTGAGTTTGTCGACTTCGAATTCCAGAGAATTCCCACAGGACTCGGCGATACCCCTTATCGTTCATACGCGAGCATCGACGGTACTGAAGCGCAGATTTGTGACGTTTTCGCCGACTACGCCTTCGAAACACCATATCGGGACATGATCGCCGATGCCGGGCGGGTAGCGCAACGTATCGATACCGCATGGGACCGGGGTGCGGCCCCCCTGCCTTTCGAAGTTCTCGAGGTCTTGAAGCCCGTGTTCTACCGGCGAAAGGGTGCGTATCTCATCGGGAGGGCCCGGGGCGGACCCCGGGTCATGCCCGTGGTCATTGCGCTCCGAAATGGACCGCAAGGCATTTACGCAGACGCCGTATTGGCTGGCGAAGAGGATCTCAGCATTGCATTCAGCTTTGCGCACTCACCGTTTCAGGTCGATATCGACCGGCCCGCAGAGACCATCGAGTTCCTGCGATCGTTGATGCCTCGAAAACCTCGGGCTGAGTTGACGCGCGCCCTGGGTTTCGATCGTCACGGGAAAACCGAGCTGTATCGTCAGCTTCGGCGCCATCTGGGTCGAACCAGTGCCAGGTTCGAGACGGTCCCCGGGGAAAAAGGCGCGGTGATGACGGTGTTCGGGCTGCCCGGATTCAACATGGTTTTCAAGATCATCCGGGACGAAGCTCCGGGTGAGCGGGAAACAACCGCCGAAGAGGTGAGGCGGCGATACGATCTCGTGGCCCACCACGATCGAGGCGGACGCCTTGTCGACGCTCTGGAGTTCGACCGCGTCGTTGTATCACGTGCTCGGTTCAGCAGAGATCTACTGGAGGAGCTGACGTCATCCGCCTCTCAGAGCATTTCGATCGTGGGAGAGGACGTGCTACTCGAGCGCGTGTACACGATGAGTCGCGTAGAGCCGCTCGATCTGTCTTTACAACACGCGACCGATGAGACTCGCCGTCAGCTGCTCGACGACTACAAGCAGGCAATACTCGACCTCGCAACGATGGGTTGGTTTGCTGGTGATCTCTCGTTCAAGAACTTCGGCGTGACTCGCCTTGGTCGGGTGGTCTTCTACGGTTACGACGATCTGCGCCGTCTGGATGAATGCGTCTTTCGCGAATTGCACGGAGTTGCACATCGGTGCAAATCCCGGTCCGGCGCCGGCGGTTCCTGGGAGGTGTTTCCCGAATCGTTTACCCGCTTCATTTCATTGTCGTCAGAGGAGCGTGAACACTTCCTCGCTACGCACGCAGAGTTGTTTCAGCCGATTTACTGGCAGCTCCTGCAGGATCGACATGCATCCGGTGAGGTCGTCGACGTCCTCCCATATCGCGGCGATCGGCGGATCTGGAGTGACAATGATCAGCTTCCAGGGTTCGCCAAGGATCGCTGAAGGGCCTCTCGCGCCTGGTTTACCTGTTCCAGATACTCGGCCTTTGCCGAGTCGGATCGCCATGCGTCACGTCGTTCAACCCGGCTCCAGATTTCATCGATCACGCCCTTCAAAAACTCCACGTCTTCCGACCTGATGAATCTCTCTTCGTCGTGAACGACGTAGACGGGTGAGGTATGTGCGAAAGCGTAGTGATCGCCAACATGCCGGTGACGATTGCCCACCGCGCGCACTGCAATCCATCCCGGCCCCGTCAGTTGGATCGACGTCGAAAACGCGAATCGCGTCTGATTGGCAACGGGTCTTGTGGTGTGAGCCACCGAACCATTGAGGACAACCTCGATCCGGTCGACCGGAGCGTTCGAGTAGCCTTCAACGACAACGGTCAGCGAATCGGGACCCGGCCCCCGTGTGTGCATCTCGGAGCCCGGGGGCATCCCGTTGATGGTGACGAACAGCAGCGGTCCGTTCGTCGCAAACGTGTTGCCCTGCCGCACCGCGTCGATCCACGTATTCCACGACAGCGCTCCGTCTACCAGGGCGTATGTGCGGGCGGTGCCACCTGAAGGGTCACGCCAGACGTTTCCGAAGTTGTCCGTGCCCCCCGTCGCGGTCAGGCGAAAGCCGCTGTTCAGCATGCGGTAGTACATGGCTGCCGACGCCAGTTCGTCTGACGCCACAGAGACCATGTCAAAGAACTGGCCTTTACCGAGTGCGACATGAAGTGGGATGTCGGATTGCGCTGCCTCGTCGGTGCTTTCCACATCGCCCAGGTAAGGGTGCATGAAACCCCCGATCCCACCTTCCGCAACGACGCCGTCCAGGTACCGGGTCTTTAGTACATCCGCGGCGTAAGTCGTGCCTGACGTGCCTGCGATCAGTGGCATGACGAAACGTCGCACACCTAACAATCCAACGTGGCCGTAGGAGCCCCGGAACTCCTGTGCGTATCGCAGGATGTAGCTCTGGTTTGAGAGCGGGTGGTCTTCTCCGGTCAGGTCGTCCCACCGCCCCATGATCTTCGTCCCGTCCATATGGATGAGCGCATTCGCCACATGCAGATCGTCGGCGACATGCTGGTAGAAGAATTCTCCCTGGGTGAGACCGTAGCGGCCTTCGTGCAGGTCGTGGACGTGTGTATCTCCACTGTACCAGCCCATGCCCGGGGCATCCACGAGACGCTGCAGTCTCAGCGTGACGCGTTGCGTCTCGCCGCCGGCCACGCGGATCGTCTCGCTGGCGGGTATGTATTCGAAACCGCGTGTGGCTTCAACCGTCACTGGCCCGACAGGAACCTCGACGACTGCCGTGTCCGACGTATGGAAGTAGTGGATCTCGTTGGCAGAACTCACGCGGTGAAAACCATCCTCGGGTGAATAAGCCCGACCGTCACTTGCCACCAGCTGGATCCGTGCCGGAGTCCTTTGCCCGTCGGGCCCAAGCACCTCGATTGCCAGGCGACCGGTGGCCATGCGGCTCCTGCGCGACGTGATCACCACTTCCTGCCACGACGCGCGTGCGCCTCCGCCGGCCGGCACCGTAAACAGCCTGGTGGGCCCGGCTGCATTGGAGACAAATGCTATCGCCGAACCATCCGGTTGTATCGATGGTGCAAACTCATCGAGGTCTTCGTGTGTCAACCGAACTCGATTGCCCCCTTCGGCAGGGACAATAGCCAGGTCATAGCTTCCCGCTGCGTCCGATGCGTACACTAGTGCAGCACCATCAGGTGTCCAACGCGGAGTCGCGCGGTAACTCGTCTCTTCATAGTGGACGAGCTGTGACTCACCGCTTGTCAGATCATAGCGCCAGATACCGCCACTACCGAGGCGGCCTGGGACGGGCGACACGTACGCGATGCGATCACCGGTGGGTGATATGCTTGGTTGAAACTGGTTTCCTCGGCCGTCAATGACCGGTTCAACGCCTGTTCCGTCGATGGTGACGCGGAAGATGTCGAAGGTGCCGTTGCGGGCAGAGGCAAAATAGATGGTTTCACTATCGTTGGACCATGCAGGCTGGACGTCGGCCCCGTGATGCGTCGTCAGGCGGCTGACATCGCCGCCGTCCGCGCTGACGACTCCGATGTCCAGGTTGCCGCCGCCGTCCATGGACAACGCAATGTGTCGGCCATCCGGACTCCATGCGGGTTCAAAGTGGTACGCGGGACCCCGGGTCAGGGCGATGGCCTCACCGCCGGACACCGGCACCTTCCATATGTCACCGCGCATCGAAAATGCGATCCATGCACCGTTTGGGCTCCACGTCGGATCCATCGGCCCGGTCGATACGGGCGGCAACATGTGGTTCTCTACGCGCGTGCCGAGACCGTATCGCGGAAGCTGTACCGCTTCTGCACGCGATGCGATGAAAAGCGCGAACGCAGCCAGGATAACACACGAGCGTCGGTGCATTGATCGGCTCATGGGCGCGCCGGACGCTCGGGCCGTGTCGGCGTCATTTCGTTCGACAGGTACAGCGCTGCGACTTCGAGCCCCAGTTGTTCAGGCACGATCTCACCCATGTTACATAGCACCCACACGGAGAATCGCTGGTCGGGGAAGCGAGCGTAGTATGCCTTGAAGCCCATAAACGAGCCGGTGTGGCCTAACACCGGGAGTCCTCGGTGCCTGCTCCGCCCTATGGCAAAGGCGTAGTCGAGTTCCTCACCGGAGTTGAGACGCCCAAACGTATGGATGGTTGTTTGGAGCTCCGCACCGCCAACGGTGTGTCGCAGGAAGTTCTGATCCCACTTCAACAGGTCTTCAACCGTGGAGTACAGACCACCTGCGCCGGGAAGTGCGAAGTTACTCTGGTAGCTCTGATAGTAGCCGCCGCTGTCCAGTGGCATGTAGCTCATCGCACGACGTTTGACGATATGGACAGGGTCGTCGTGAAAGTGAGTGTCGTTCATCCCCAGCGGCTGAAAGATCTCTTCGTTCGCAAAGTCCTTGAGTGGTTTCCCGCTGACTCGTTCGACGATGATCGACAAGAGGAAATACCCACCATTGGAATACTGGTACCGCGCACCGGGAAGGAAGTCGAGGTCCTGTTCGGCGAGAAGTGCCAGTGCCTCCTCCCGGCTGAACCGGTTCCACGTCGTCAACCCGTTCTCACTCATGACGCGGTACATGTCACGCACGCCGCTGGTGTGGTGAATCAAGTGTCGGGCTGTAACGATTGGACTACGCAGCGGCATCTCCGGAACGTATTCGCGGACGTCCGCATCCAGGTCCAGTTTGCCCTGCTGCGAAAGTAGGGCAATCGCTGCCGCGGTGAACTGCTTGGACACGGATCCAACGTAGAACACCGTTGTCGGAGTGATGGGAATATCCCAATCCAGATTGGCGTAGCCGTAACCCTTCTTGTAGAGGAGCTCACCGTTCCGTGCCACCCCCAGCGCACACCCGACCGATCCCCGTGTATTGAATTCCGCAAAGACGCCATCCACCGCGGCCGCGCTTGGCAGCTGGGCGTTCAGGTCACTGTTTGCAGACGCAACAAGGATTGCATACCCCAGGGCATGCGCCAGCATCTTGTGCAGTCGGACCGATCCACTTGGACGCTCTTGTATTTGCATATTGGGCTCCCTGAATATCCGGTCACGCGCCGTGTTGAATGTTAAATCGACGGCCGCCTTGCCATCGTCGGCTGGTTGCTCCGTTTTGTCCCTGAAATTGGGTCCATCGCTGGCATGGTCGGTGAGAAACGCGAGGGTCTCCGATTGGCCGGCGTCCGAGGCCCATCCGATGGGGGTTGCGCCACGCACCCTGTCAGGAACGCCCTTGGCTCCGTGACGCAGGAGGAGCCGGGCGATCTCGATGCCTCCCTCGATCCTCTTTGGTCACGCTGTGATCTCGTCGGTCGTTTCTTGTTGATTTCGTGCGTCTTGTCACATGAGGAGTCTCCGCGTCGTGCGAGCGGTCATATACCTACATGAGCGGGTCTCTAACTTTGATAATGAAGATCGCCACGAGGCCCAGAATGCCAACGACAGCCAGATAGTATAGCGTCGGCAGGATGGTTTTGCGCAGCGTAGAGCCCTCCTGGCTGAGCAGGCCAACGGTGGCTGATGCGGCCACGACGTTATGTATGGCAATCATGTTCCCCGCCGCTGCTCCCACGGCCTGGAGTGCTACAACCATAGCACCACTGATGGCGAGTTGGCTTGCAATGCCAAACTGGAACAGGCTGAACATCAGATTACTGACGGTGTTGCTTCCGGCGATGAATGCCCCCAACGCCCCGATCGACGGAGCGAACAGCGGCCAGATGCCTCCCACCGTGTTGGCTACCCACGTTGCCATGGCGATAGGCATTGACGCCAGGCTGCTGCCGTCGGGAAACATATACTGATTCAGACCGGAGTTTATGTACACGCGAACCATTGGTACGGTGAAGACCAGAACGAATCCCGCCCCGACCAGGGTGCGACTCGACTCCGTGACCGCCGCCATGATATCGTGCCTTCTCATGCCGTGGATGCCCCAAGCTATGACGGCTGCCGCGATGAGTATGGCTCCAGGGAGGTAGAGTGGGGTTGTAGCGCCGGAAACCTCGGTACCAAGGATGTCGGTCCATGACATCCGCACGGTTTGGAGCCATTGACCAAAAGGGAGCCCGCGCAGGCGAGTCAGTACCAGGAGCACGGCGACGATCACATAAGGCGTCCACGCGCGGCCGGTGCTGATCCCCTTGCCTTCGGGCAGCTCCACCCTGACGCCGACTCCGGTCCATTCGACAGGCCAGGTGCGCGGCGCTGCAAAGTCCCATGTGTCACGCGGCGCGAGCACCTTCCGTTTCGCCGCATAGGTCATCACGAGCAGGCCGATGGCTCCGCCTAACAACGACGGGAACTCCGGGCCGAGGATCCAGGCTGTCAGCAGGTAGGGTACGGTAAAGGCTGCGCCGCCCAACAGGGCAAATGGAACGATCGACAAACCCTCGTTCCACGACTTGTTCGCTCCAAAAAACCTCGTCATCATGGCGACCATGAGGACCGGCATGATCGTTCCGGCGCTCGCATGCAAGGTGGCGGCGAAACGGGTGACCGTCTGACGATACTCGACCATCGTGATGCCAGCCGCCGCCAGCCTTGCGTCAAACTCGGGGCTTGCCAGGCCGTCGGTGACCCCAACGATGATCGGCGTGCCGACGGCGCCGAATGTTACCGCGGTGCTCTGGATCATCATTCCCAGCATGACGGCAGCCGTTGCTGGAAAGCCCAGGGCAACCATGAGAGGTGCTGCGATAGCTGCCGGTGTACCAAACCCAGCGGCCCCTTCAATGAACGAGCCAAACAACCAGGCCACGATGACCACCTGGACACGCCGGTCGTCGGAAATGTCGTGGAAGCTGCGCCGTATCGCCGCGACGCCACCGGAATGTTCCATCGTCTTCAGCAGGAGAATGGCGCCGAATATGATGAACAGGATATCGAATGTGACGAAGAGTCCCTGAATGGTTGAGGCGGCTATCAGACGCAGGTCGACCCGCCACACGGTCCAGGCCAGGATCACCGCGGCGAAGTACACGGCCGGCATGGCCCACTTGGCCGCGATGCGGAATCCCACAAGGAGAACGGCCGCAAGCACGATCGGCGCCACGGCGACGAACGCTTGGACGGATGGACTCACGGTTCTCGGTACTTACGGTATGAGTGGCGCGGTGCTTCGTTTGTTCAGCACCTTACCTGGCAACGCGTCAGTGAACTCCCCGTTTGAGAGCACGGCTTCCCCGTTTATCAATACGTGCGTCATGCCCAGAGCGTAGCTGTGTGGACGATCGTACGTCGCGGTATCACGCAGCTCGTCGAGGTCGAACACCACAACGTCAGCCACGGCCCCGGCTACGAGAAGGCCGCGATCCTCGAGGCCCATGACGGAAGCCGGCAGGGATGTCATCGATCGAACGGCGTGTTCGAGTGAGATGGCGCCGCGTTCCTTGACATACAGTCTGATCTTGCGGGGAAACGTGCCGTAGTATCTCGGATGCGGAACCCCTCGCCCCAGGGACGTAAGCCCGCCATCGGA
>Ga0302046_10003124_pt1 | contig 15095 bp, 9 predicted proteins | sample RVTome_11_FD_200261 | JGI IMG/M metagenome (GOLD analysis project Ga0302046, IMG submission 200261) | Soil microbial communities from uranium-contaminated site in the Upper Colorado River Basin, Wyoming, United States - RVT147D111 (version 2) ...
GGCGACCGGGAGCGCCGGCGCCATCACGCGATCTTTCCCCACTTCGCCACCCTCCAAGGGTCGCTCGATCGCCGCCTCGGACTGCGTCACTCCAGCGGGAATCCGAACTCCTGAACCCAGTAGACGTTGTAGCTGCCCCCGGCCCGGATTCCGACTCCCAGCTGCGTGAAGCGCGGATCGAGGATGTTGTCACGGTGACTCGGGCTGTTCATCCAGTCGGTGAACGCCTGTTGCGGGGTCGTCTGGCCGGCGGCGAGATTCTCGCCGATCACGTGGTAGTCGTACCCGAACGCCAGCGCGCGGTCTTCGAGGCGCGTGTCGGTGACCGGGTTCACGTGCGCGAAGAAGTCGTACTGAATCAGCTCGCACGCGTATTGCGAAGCCTGACGCTCCAGCGTCTCATTGCGGCTCACCGGCGCGAGGCCGGCTGCGGCCCGCGCCCGGTTCACGAGCCCATAGATCTCTTCCCGCCACTCCGCCTCGCGGGCGCTGACGCCGCAGGCCGGGAAGCGGGCCGAAAGCTGAGTTGAAAAGTCGGAGCCGGCGCTGCCGCGCGTACCCGCCACGGGGGGCGCCGGGTTCTCGACCTCGGCGTCGCCCAGTCCGGCGAAGGAGTTCGAAGCAGGCCCGGCAAGGTCCGCGCCGGTGGCGTTGGCGTCCAGCGCGAAGGTCGAGTCGACGGGACAGCCGCCAGCCAGCAAGCCAAGCAGCGTTGCCAAACCCACCGCCGCGCGGTATCTCACCATCTTCCTCGCCTCCTCGGGCGCGCCGCCGGCGAAGATTGCGCCCGCGGGCCAACCGATTGTAGCCCGGCGCGGCAGGGGTTGATGCGACTTTTTGTCCGTCCCATACTTACGATGCCGGTTCGCCGGGACGTCATCGCGATCAAGAGAACCGCGCAGGAGCCCTCGATGCGATATGCCGCCTCGCCCTTTGGGGCCATTATAGCCGCCGCGGCCTGTGGCGCGCTCTTTTTTATGGGATGCACGACCCTTCCGGGAACGGGCGGAGCTGGCGGGCTGCCTTTCAACCTCCCGCCCACGCCCGTGATCGCGGCGGACCTGGTGCGCGGGGTGGCGCCCCTGACGGTGCAGTTCAGCTCAGATCAGAGCACGGATGATGGTCTGATTATCGCCCGGCTGTGGGATTTCGGCGACTCGACCACCAGCCCGGAGATTTCGCCGCGCCACACGTTCTCCACGACCGGCGCGTTCACGGTCACGCTGACGCTGACCGACGACTCCGGCTCGCAGGCGTCGCGCACAATCACGATCAACGTCACGGAAGCCCCCGTCGCGGTCATCACGGTGGACCGGACGGCGGCCGAGTCGGCGCCGGCCGTGTTCGAGTTCGACGCGTCCGACTCGTTCGACCCGGATGGCGAGATCATCGAGTATCGCTGGGACTTCGGCGACGGCTCGCGCGAGTTCCTCCAGTCCGTCGCGCACACCTTCCCCACCGCCGGCACGTTCCGGGTCGAGCTGACCGTGACGGACGACACCGGCGTCACGGGAACGGGGACGGTTCTGATCCAGGTCGGCATTCCCAAGCCGTCGATCGAGCTGCGCGTGCCGCCCGCTGCGGTCAAGAACATCATCGCGTCGCAGTCGTCGCCGCTCTGGGTGCAGGCGGTCTTCCAGACCGAGCCGCAGACGCCGCGCTTCATCCGGGCCGGCATCGACGGCGACCAGGACGTGTGCGAGGCGCGGGCGGTCCTGTTCGACGAGGCCAGCGGCGACGACCTGTTCACGCTCGAAGGCCACACGGACCTGATTAACGACGTCGCCTTCACGCCCGACGGCGCCCAGGCCCTGACCGCTTCCGACGACATGACCGTGAGGCGCTATGACCTGGCCAGCGGCGCGTTGCTCGCGCTGTACGATTTTGCGACGCGCGTGAACGCGGTCGCGGTCGCGCCCGACGGCCTTACGTTTGTGGCCGGGCTTACCAACGGCGACATCGAGCAGCGCGAGGTCGAGGGCGGCGCCCTGGTGCGCTCCTTCAACAGCCACACCGCCGCCGTGAACGACCTGGAGTTCTCGCCGCGCGGGACGGAGTTCCTGAGCGCCGGGACCGACCGCCGCGCGCTGCTCTGGTTGGTGGCGACCGGCGACATCCTGCGCGATTTTCCGCACGACCTGGCGGTCAACGGCGTCGCGTTCTCTCCCACCGATCCGACCGCGGTCGCGACGGCGAGCGAGGACGGAACCGTGCGCATCTGGAACACGACCGGCGGGCCGGAGACGCTTCAAATCACGGGCCACAACGCGCCCGTCAACGCGGTCGCGTTTTCTCCCAACGGACTGACGCTGCTCACCGGCGCCGACGACAACACCGCCCGCCTGTGGGACGCGGTCAGCGGCGCCCCGTTGCGCGCGTTCCAGGGCCACACGGGCGACGTGCTCGCGGTGGCGTTCGCTCCCGATGGGGCCGAGATTGTCACCGGCAGCGCGGATGCGACGGCGCGGCTGTGGATTCTGGCGGACGCCAGCGTCGCGGTCGAATCACAGCCTTGCCGTTCGCCGATCGCGTCGGTGGCCTTCTCGCCCGACGGCAGCCAGTTCTTCGTCGGCGTGGCGGCCCGCAACGACATTCAGCTCGACACGACCCCGCCCAACGGCAACGACCTCAACATCACCTACCCGACGGCGTTGTCGCTGGCGAGCATTCCCGGGACGGGCCAGCCGGTCCCGGTCGGGGACTACTTCATCTGGGCGGAAATCGACACCGACCGCACGGATCCGGTGCGCACCTACGCAGACGCGCAGATCCACGTCGTGCGCGCGTTCACCGCGGAGATCTCACCCGACACGCCGATCGTGCGCAGCGAGGGCGTCAACGAGTTCACGGTCGTGCCCGACCCGGGGCAGACGCGGCAGGTCTACGACCTGGGGCCCCTGAACGTCGGCGACCGGATCGAGCTCAGCTTCGCCAGCCTGCCGGGCTTCGGGTCCAGCTTCGCGGCGAACCACGAATACAGCCTGATGATCGTCGACGCGGCGCAGGAAATCTTCACCTGGTATCAGGGCGTGCAGCGGACAAGCTTCGGCGACCAGGGCGTCCGCAACCTCGTTCTCTTCGACGGCAACAACGCGCTCGTCGTCGGGCGCTCCAGCCTGCACTTCTACGTCATCATGGACGGCGCCGTCGGGCTCAACGTCAAGCTGACGCCCGATTCCGGCCTCGACCGCTTCATCCGCCGAGCGCAGCGCGTGCTGGTCGACTTCCGCGGCGGCGAGCGGATTGCCGCGGGGGACTCGCCGCCTACGCCCATTCCGCCGCTGCGCGCCAACGACTTCGACCCGACCTGGGGCGCGGCGGAGACGACCGAGCTTAAGAACGCCGTCATGGCCGAGCTGCGCCGGCAATACGACGGCTTCAACGTGCGGTTTATCCGCTCCGACGACATCGCGGCCGGCCTGCGCGGCCTGCCCAAGACGCCGTTCCAGACCATGTACGTCGGCGGACGCGATCCGCGGCAGAACGTGTTCTTCGGATTGCTCGGAGTGGCGGATTTCATCGATCCGCGGAACGACACGCTGTTCGGCGCCGGCATCACCTTCGCGCTGGACCACGAGTTCCTGCTGAACAACCCGGACACGACCCTCCCGATCACGACGCCGACCGATCTCGGACGCGTCATCGGCCAGACCGCGGCGCACGAAGTGGGGCACCTGCTCGGCTTGCGTCACACCGACGACCCGCTCGACCTGATGGCCAGCGGCTTTGTGACCGAGGACTTCACCGTGCCCCAGTCGCTCCGCTCGTCGCTCGTGACGGTGTGTGAGCAATTCGACGTCGACGTGGACCCGAACACGTTCGGTTGCCGCTCGTCGCTGCCGGTGATCGGGATTCAGAACGCGCCGGAGCAGTTGCTCGAAACGCTGGGGGCCGATCCGAACAACCCGTAATCAGGGATCGGGGAGCTCGGGGAGTGGAACGCTCCGCTTGCGCGAATGCCGGGAGGGGAGCGTCGGCGTCCCGCCGGCGCCATTGGCGACTGCAAGTCTCGAATTCACTCGCGAACTTGAAGCTCAGGACGCTAGTAGCCCGTCACGCTTGGTTTTTCGGGTTCGAGCGTCGGCGCCCATCACAGCCGCGACCGCGACGCGCGCTTCGGACGCGCCGTGAGGGAGCGGAGCCCCGGGATCGGAGATGTTCCCAGCGCTTCCCTGGCGGTCGATCCGCTCCAACATGCAAACACCGCTTCCTGACGGTCGCGGCTCTGATCACCCGAAAACTCAAGCGTGACGGAGCGCTAGGGCACGATCAGGACGTTGACCGCCGGGTCGGACAGGCTGTCGAACACGTCCTCGTAGTACGCGTGCCAGCGCAGCCCCACGGCCAGGTACGTGCACAGCAGGAACCAGGCGCCCATTTCCGACACGCGCTCTCTGCGATAGCACAACAGGATCGCCGAGCCGATGCACACGAGGGCCGACTTGTACGCCGTCAGCGCCGCCGGGTCGTGCAGGAGCGTCGCCGCGACGGGGTTGACCTCCACGAAGTGCTGGCGGGTCGTTTCGAGCAGCGTGAATCCAAGGTCGAACACATTCAGCACCCACACCGCCGCCAGGGCGAGCAGGATGCGCCGCGGGCGCGTCAGCCGCCGAAAGCCCCGCCCCGTCCGCTCGGCCGGCGCCGGCGCGGGATTGGCGTCGGACCGCAAGAACTGCGCTGACAGTTGCGAGCTGCTCACGAAGCATAGATCGGCAAGACACGCGCCGCCGCCCCAATGCCGCAACGAAACGTGGTCCTGTGAGCGCGCCAGCCGCGTTTCTCGGCCAGCGGCGCATTGGGCGAGCGGAGACGCCCGATAGGACGAGAGGTCCCCGCTGCGCCGGACGACGCGCTCGCTGAGCCAACCGGGTCGGCGTCCGGTTAGGGGGTAGCCGGCAGGCCGAGGGCGTGTCGTAAGCCCCACAAGGGCGGCAGAGTCAGGCCCACGGCTCACGCGCCCGCGGCTCGCCGCGCGGCTTGACAAGATCGGCGCCGGGAATAGAGTCCTCGGACGATGTTCAGCCGAATCATGCTCTCGCTTGCGATCGCCTGGGCCGTCCTCTTGGCGCCGGCGCTCTGCGCGGGCGGCGTGCTGATGCACGAGTGCAGCACGTGCGGCCCCGCCGAGACCTGCCAGCACGAGACGGGCTGCGATGAAGACCCGTGCTCGCCCGTTCTGACACGATCGAGCGGCGTGACGCGCGTCCCGACCGAGCTTGTGCCGGCCGAGCTACCGCCGGCCGCCGAGCTCGTGATCGAGCGGCATACGCACGGCCGTTGGGAATCGCCCCAACGCGGGCATAGACCTCCCCCCCGCTCGCCCCGCTACTGCGACTCCGGACTGCCGCTGCTGAACTGAGCCAGAGTCGACGCGAATGGCGTCGCGTTCGCGAGCCCCGCGCCGTGCCGGGTTCTGCCGCGCTCTTCTGGCGCCTCCGTGCAGTCGCCCTTCTTCAGGGAATCAGCAGGCATGCGAACCATGACGAGCCGAGCCGCGCTCGGACCCGCGCTGGCGCTGGCGGCGGCCATCGGCTGCGCCCCCGTCAACCCGCAGCCCGATTATCAGCGGGCCGCGGAGCAGGCGCGGCGCGCAACCGGCGCTGAGCGAATGTTCGACCCAGCGCGCCTCGAAGAGGCCGCGCGCTACATCGAGCAGCGCCTTTCCGCCGGCCTGACGGCCGAAGACGCCGCGCAGATCGCGCTGCTCAACAACGCCGAATTGCAGGCGGCGTTGTACGAGATCGGCGCCGCGCGCGCGGACCTGACGCAGGCCGGCTTGCTCTCCAATCCGGCGCTGGGAGTCGCGCTGCGGCTGCCGGCGGCGGGCGGACTCGCCAACCTCGACTTCGACCTCGCCCAGAACATCGCCGATTTGTGGCAGATTCCGGCGCGGAAACGCGCGGCGGAACGGATTCTCGACCAGACGATCCTGACCGTCGCGCGCCAGGCGGCCGAGACGGCGGCGCGCGCCAGGACCGCCTACTACGACGCCGCCGGCGCCGATCGCCGGCTTGGGATCGCGCACGAGAACCTGGCGCTCGGCCGCACCGTCCTGGAGCTGACCGAATTTCGGCGGCAGGCCGGCGCAGGCGCCGAGCTCGACGTCAACCTGGCGCGCGGCGTAGTGCTCGAGGCGGAATTGGCAGTGAAGCAAGCCCAGCTCACGGCTGGCTCGGCCCGACGCTCCCTCGCGGCGATCCTCGGGCTGGCCATCGACGCGGAGGAGCTGAAGCTGACCGAAGCGCTGCCGGAGCCCCCGGGGCGCCTGTTCGACGCTGAAGCGCTGATCGAGATCGCGTGGGCCGAGCGGCTGGACGCGGCGGCGCTGCGGGCCGCGGTTCAGGCGGCCGACGAGCAGCTCGCGCTGGAGATTCGGCGCGTCTTTCCGAACGTGGCGCTGGGGCTGGCGTTCGAGCGCGAGGCGCGGCCGCGCGGCGACGGACGCGACGTTCTGGCGGACACGGCGCGCGCGTCGATCGCCGCCGGCCGACCCGCGGCGCCCGAGATCGAGCCACGTGCGGCGCGCGACGTAGACACCGGGTTCATCCTCGGACCGCTGCTGTCGCTGGAGCTGCCGCTTTTCGATCAGAACCAGGCCCAGATCGCCAAGGCGCGTTTCGCGCTGGAGCAGCGCTCGCGCCGGCTCGAAGGATTGGAGCGCTCCATCCGCCAGGAGGTGCGCGAAGCCGTCGCGCAGGCGCGCACGGCCTGGGACGTGGCCCGCTTCTATCGCGACGAGGTCGCGCCGCAGGCGTCCAGAAGCCTGGAGCTCTCGCGCGAGTCTTACCGCGCCGGACAGTCGTCGTTCCTGTCGGTGCTCGACGCCGAACGGACCTACCTGGCGGCGCGCGAGCGTTACGCCGAGGCGCTGCAGCGCGCGGCCGCGGCCGTCCCGCTCGTGGAGCGCACGATCGGGCTGACGTTTGAAGGTTTGCTCGACGCGCTGCGGCGGCGCTCGGCCGAGCCAACACCGACTCCAAGCCAGACTGAGGCCGAGCGCCGGCCTGCGCGACGGGAGTGAGCCATGAGAACCAGATGGCGTTCATTGCGGCGGCGCGCAGCGGGGCTGGGCGTGCGCGGGTTGCCGCTGCTCGTGCTTTCGGCGGGTTGTGAGCCGCTGAGCGCGGGGGCCTTGCAGGAGTTCGCGCTGGACCTGGCGCGCGGCGCGCTGGCGGCCTGGCTGCTATAGCAGGTCAAAGGACGCCATGAGTAGCGTCGGACCTCCGCGTCCGACGGCGCGCCCGCGCCTGCAATCGCGATCGGCGCGGACGGAGATTCAACCTACCCGTTCCCAGCCACCGGGTCGGGCGCCGGTTCGTCGGAGCAAGCACATGACAAGTAAACCGACCTCGTTCCTGATCGCCGGCCTGATCGTCGGCTTGCTCACGGGCGCCGGCGGGCTCTACGCGGCGCAGCGCGCCGGCCTGCTGGCCTGGACCGCGCCCGCGGCGCCGCGCCTCGACGAGCACCGCGACCACGGCGACGGCGAGCACGACGCGCACACCGGCGATGACGCGGGTGACGCGCATGCCCATGAGGAGGAGCACGCGCCGGGCGTCGTGCACTTGACGCCCGAGAAGCTCGCGACGCTGCGCCTCGAAGCCGTTGAGGTTCGAGCGGGGACGCTGACGTCGGTGATCGAGCTTCCGGGGCAGGTGGAATGGAACACCGACCGGCTCGCGCACGTCACGGCGCGCGTCCCCGGCGTGGCGCTGGCCGTCGAGAAGACGCTCGGCGACCGCGTGCAGGCGGGCGATCTGCTGTGCGTGCTCGACTCGCGCGAGATGGGCGACGCCAAGATGGAGCACCTGGCCGACCTGAGCCGGTTCGCGGTCGCGACGGCGGACTTCGATCGCGCCGGCGCGGTCTTCGAGAATACGCGGAAGCTGCTGGCGATCCTGGACGTCGATCCCACGCCCGAGCAGGCGCTGGATCAGGCGCAGGCCCTGGAGATCGGGGAGAACAAGAACCGGCTGCTGACGGCCTACACGGCGATGCACGTGACGCGGCGGACGTTCGAGCGGGCCCAGACGCTGCTCGCGAAGGGCGTCGGCGCCGAGCAGGCTTTGCTGGAAGCGCAGGGCGCCTACGAGACGGCCCGCGCGGACTACGTCTCCACGCGCGAGGAAATCGCGTTCAACCTGCGGCCGAACTTCCTGCGCGCCGAGCGCGACTTCGAAGTGGCGCGCACCGAGACGCGCAACTCCGAACGGGCGCTGCACATCCTGGGCCTGCCGAATGAGCAGACCGCCGCCCTGGCCGCGCAGGGCGCGGAAATCGACCAAGACATCGCGCGCCATCCGCTCTACAGCCCGCTCGCAGGCGTCATTGTCGACCGGCATCTGACGCGCGGCGAGCTGGTCGACACCGCGACGCGCCTGTACACGATCGCCGACCTGTCCGATGTCTGGGTGATGGGCCGCGTCTACGAGCGCGACATCCGCGCGCTGCGCGAGGGGCAGAAAGCGACCCTGCGCCTGGACGCCTTCCCGAAGCAGCGCTTCGAAGGCGTCGTGGATTACATCGGCAGCCAGCTTGATCCATCCACGCGCACCGTGGAGGCGCGCGTCATTCTGCCCAATCCCGAGGGGCGCTTCCGGCCTGGGATGTTCGGCATGGTGACGGTGTTCGCGGACGCGGCCCCGGACGCCGACGGGCTGCTCGTCCCGACGGCCGCCCTGCAACGCGTCGCCGGCGGTCACGTGGTCTTCGTGGTCGTGGGCGACGGCGAGTACCGGCAGGCGCGCGTCCGGGTCGTCGCGCAGTCCAAGGAATTCGCCCAGATCGCCGGCGAGCTCAGGCCGGGCGTCCGCGTGGCCGTCGGGGACACGTTCATATTGAAATCCGAGGTCGGGAAAGAGGCCATGGGCGGCGGACACAGCCACTAGAAGGACCACTGCCCATGCGCCGCGTCATCGACTTTTCGTTGAACAACCGTTTCCTGGTCATCGTGCTGTGGCTGCTGGTGGTCGCGGCCGGCGCCCGCTCGCTGCTCAGCCTGCCGATCGACGCCGTGCCCGACGTGACGAACGTCCAGGTGCAGGTGCTGACCAATTCGCCGGGCCTGCCGCCGGAGGAAGTCGAGCGCTTTATTACGTTTCCGGTCGAGACGGCCATGAGCGGTCTGCCGGCCATCGAGGAAATCCGCAGCGTCTCCAAGTTCGGCCTCTCCGTCGTCACGGTCGTGTTCGCGGAGCTCACGGACATCTACTGGGCCCGGCAGCTCGTAAGCGAGCGGCTGGTCGAGGCCCGCGAGACGATTCCCCAGGGCTACGGCGAGCCGGAAATGGGGCCGATCTCAAGCGGCTTGGGCGAGATCTACCAGTTCGAGGTGCGCGGCGACGGCTACACGCCCATGGAGCTGCGGACCATCCTCGACTGGCACGTCAACTCGCAGTTGCGCGGCGTGCACGGCATCGTCGAGGTCAACTCTTTCGGCGGCGAGCTGAAGACGTACCAGGTGACGCTCGATCCCGGCCGGCTGGTCGCGTACGACATTTCGGTCGGCGGCGTGCTGCACGCGCTCGAAGCGAACAACCGCAACGTCGGCGGCGGCTACATCGAACATCACGGCGAGCAGTACCTGATCCGCGGCGAGGGGCTGGTCGAGACGCCCGCCGACCTGGGCAACGTCATCGTCAAGCACGGCCCGCAGGGGACGCCGATCTACGTGAAGGACCTCGCCCGCGTGGAGTTCGCCCCGCTGATCCGGCAGGGCGCCGTGACGCGCGACGGCCGCGGCGAGGCGGTGGTGGGGATCGTCATGATGCTGATGGGGGAGAATTCGCGCGTCGTGGTCGACGACGTCAAGCAGAAGATCGAGCAGATCAGGAAATCGCTGCCCGCCGGCGTGACCATCGAGACCTTCTACGACCGCACGGAGCTGGTCCACAAGACGATTCGGACCGTCGCCAAGAACCTTACCGAAGGCGGCCTTCTGGTGGTGATCGTCCTGCTGCTGCTGCTCGGGAACCTGCGCGGCGGACTGATCGTCGCGGCGGCGATTCCGCTCTCGATGCTGGTCGCGTTCACGGCCATGCGCTTCGCGGGCATCAGCGGCAACCTGATGAGCCTCGGCGCGATCGATTTCGGCCTGATCGTGGACGGCTCGGTCGTCATCATCGAGAACGTCGTCCGCTATCTGCGTGACAACCGCGAAGACCGCCGCCCACACGTCGAGAAGGTGCGCGCGGCCTGTCACGAGGTGGCGCGGCCGGTCACGTTCGCCGTCGGCATCATCATCATCGTGTACCTGCCCATCCTGGCGCTGCGCGGCGTCGAGGGCAAGATGTTCCGGCCGATGGCGCTGACGGTCGTCTTCGCGCTGGCCGGTTCGCTGGTGTGCGCGCTGACGTTGATGCCCGTGCTCGCGTCCCTGCTCCTGAAGCGCGTCCAGGAGCGCGAGCCGCTGCTGTTCCGCGCGGCCAAGCGGGTCTACTACCCCCTCTTGGACCGTATCGTCGCAAGACCCGCGCCGGTGTTCGCGACGGCGCTGGCTGTCTTCCTTGCGAGTCTGGGCCTGGCGCCGCTGCTGGGGGCTGAGTTCATCCCGCGGCTGGACGAGGGCGCGATCGCGATGCAGATCTGGCGCCTGCCGAGCGTGTCGCTGGAGAAGTCCAACGAGATCAGCCTGCTGGCCGAGAAGACGCTCAAGGACGCGTTCCCGGAGGTCGAGACGGTCGTCTCGCGCACCGGCCGGGCGGAGATCGCGACCGACCCCATGGGCGTCGAGATCAGCGACACGTTCATCATGCTCAAGCCGAAGGAGACCTGGCGCTTTCCTACGAAGGAAGCCCTGATCCAGGCGATCGACGAGACGCTCCAAAGGAGGGTCCCCGGCGCCATCTTCAGCTACTCGCAGCCGATCGAGCTGCGCGTGCAGGAGCTCATCGCCGGCGTCCGCAGCGATGTGGCGATTCAGATTTTCGGCGACGACCTGGAGCGGATGAAGCAGAAGGCCGACCAGGTCGTGCGCATCGTGAGCGCGATTCCCGGCGCCGCCGACGTCAAGGCCGAGCAGGTCGTCGGCCTGCCCACCATCCGCGTGCGGATCGACCGCGACGCGATTGCGCGCTATGGCATCAACGCCGAGCAGGTGCTGGAGGTGATTCAGACCATCGGCGGCAACCCCGTCGGGACCGTCCTGGAGGGCCAGAAACGCTTCGCCCTCCAGGTGCGCTTCGACGCCGCGGCGCGCAGCGACCTGGAAAGCATCGGCGACCTGCGGATCGCCGGTCCGGCGCTGGGCGGCGGCCCACCGAGACTGATTCCGCTGTCGCAGCTGGCGTCCATCGAAGTCGAGGAGGGTCCGGCGCAGATCAGCCGTGAGAACATCAGCCGGCGCATTTCGGTCGAGGCCAACGTGCGCGGGCGCGACCTGGCGTCGTTTGTCGCGGACGCGCAGCAGCGGCTGGATGCCGAACTGGAGCTGCCGCCCGGTTGGTTCATCGACTGGGGCGGGCAGTTCGAGAACCTCCAGGCGGCTTCGGCGCGCCTCCTGATTCTCGTGCCGCTGGCGCTGTTCCTGATCTTCGTCCTGCTCTACAGCACGTTCAATTCAATGCGGCTCTCGGCGCTGATCTACCTGAACGTGCCGATGGCCATCACGGGCGGCCTGCTGGCGCTCTGGCTGCGCGGCTACCCGTTCTCCATCTCCGCCGCCGTCGGCTTCATCGCGCTCTTCGGGGTGGCGGTGCTCAACGGCGTCGTGCTCGTCTCGTACATCGTGCAGAAACGGGCCGAGGGCATGCCGCCCATCGAAGCCGCGCGCGAGGGCGCCCGCATCCGCCTGCGGCCGGTGCTCATGACCGCGCTGGTGGCCTCGCTCGGCTTCGTGCCCATGGCGCTGGCGACCAGCGCCGGGGCGGAAGTGCAGCGTCCGCTGGCGACGGTCGTGATCGGCGGCCTCGTGACTTCAACGCTGTTGACGCTGCTCGTGCTCCCGAGCGTCTACCGCTGGTTCGCCGCGCCCGCGAAGAAGCCGCAGCCCGCCGCCTGAAGATTCGCGCAGCGCGCCTGTCCCGGGGACAGCGCGCTCCGTCAGCCGCCACAAAGGCGGCCAGGTCTTTTGCGGCGCGCCCGGCTACAATCGACACAGGCAGGTGGGAACGCGTCGGAGCCGAAGGCGAAGCCTATGTTCGACACCACCGCCGAACGTGTCCGCGCCGCCGTCGAGGGCGACGCCGACGCGCTCAGCGCGCTGCTGCAAGAATTCGGCCCGCCCATCGAGCGCCGGCTGCGCGTGAATCCGGTCTGGCAGGCGGCGCTCGAACCGGCCGACGTGATGCAGGTGACCTACCTCGAGGCGTTCTTGAGGATCGGCAGCTTTGACGCGGCGCGGCCCGCGGAGTTCGAGGCCTGGCTGCGGCGCAGCGCCGAAAACAACCTGCGCGACGCCGTCCGCGGCCTGCAGCGCCAGAAACAGCCCCAGCCGCGCAACCGCGTGCGCCCGGCCCCCGGCGAGGACTCCCTGGTTGGCCTGTACGACCTGCTGGGCGCGACCACGACGACCGCCAGCCACAGTCTGGCCCGTCGCGAAATGTGCCACATTGTCCAGCGTGAAGTCGAGGCCCTGCCGGCGGACTACCGCGCCGCGCTTCGCCTGTACGATCTCCAGGGGCGGCCGATCGAGGAAGTGGCGCGAGAAATGGGGCGTTCGGCGGGCGCGGTCCACATGTTGCGCGCCCGGGCCCACGACCGGCTGCGGGAGCGCCTGGGCGGTTTGTCGGTTTTCAGCTCCGGCGCGTGAAGACCGGCTCAGGACATCGCAATTCCTGAGGAGCGGCCGTTCAGCCCTGATGGGAGCCAGGATCCGTGACCGATGAGGCCCAGGCAAAAACGGGCACGCACCGTAGCTGGATCGCGTCCGCGCGCCAGCAGGCCGAGGACGCCCGCCGCCGCGAAGTCACCAGCGCCGCCCGCTACGCCCTGGCGGCGCAGGATACGGTGATCACGACCCCACCCGGTTACGAGATCATCGCGGAGATACAGCGCGGCGGGCAGGGCGTCGTCTACCGCGCGCGGCAGCGCTCCACCGGCCAGTGGGTCGCGATCAAGGTGCTTCGCGGCGGCGCCCTGGCCGACCCGCGCGAACGCCCGCGCTTCGAGCGCGAGGCGCAGATTCTGGGGCGTCTGAAGCATCCGAACATCGTCGCGATCCACGACTCGGGCTGCCACCAGGGGGCGGCCTGGCTGGTGACTGATTTCGTCGAGGGAATGCCGCTGGATCAGTGGGCGCGCCGCCAGCGCGAAGCGCCGCGCCCGCAAGCGCTGCGGGACGTGATGCGCCTGTTCGTCCGCGTGTGCGACGCCGTCAACGCCGCTCACCTGCGAGGCGTGATCCACCGCGACCTCAAGCCCGGCAACGTGCTGGTGGACGGGCGCGGCGAGCCGCGCGTGCTCGATTTCGGACTGGCCAAGCTGATGGAGGGCGCCGAGGGCGGCTTCTCGGCGATGACCCTCACGCGCTCAGGCCAGTTTCTCGGCTCGCTGCCCTGGGCCGCCCCCGAGCAGGCCGACAACGCGCTCGACCAGGTCGACGTGCGCGCCGATGTGTACGCGCTGGGCGTGATGCTCTACCAGGCGCTCGCCGGCGTCTTTCCCTACGACGTGAGCGGTCCGCCACACGAAACGCTGGAGCACATCCGCAGCGCCACGCCGCGGCCGCTGGCCAGGAGCGGCCGCTCGACGACGTGGGCCATCGACGGCGAGCTGGAGACGATCGCGCTCAAGTGCCTCGCGAAACAGCGCGAGCGGCGCTACCAGAGCGCGGGCGAGCTGGGGCGCGACCTGGAGCGCTATCTGTCCGGTCAGCCGATCGACGCCAAGCGCGACTCGCTCGCCTACGTGTTCCGCAAGCAACTGCGGCGGCATTGGGGGCGCGCCGTGGTCGCCGCCAGCTTCGTGCTGGTCGCGCTGGGGGCGGGCGCCGCGCTGTCGATCGCGTATCACGAACGCGGCGTCCTGCTCGAACAGGTGCAGGCCGAACGCGACCGCGCCCAGGAAGCGCAGGGCGTCGCCGTCGCGCGCGAACAGCAGGCCGAACGCGAGTCGGAGAAGACGCGGCGCATCCGTCAGTTCATGGAGCAGATGCTGACCTCGGTGGACCCGCGCGTGGCCCGCGGCCGCGACGTCGGCGTGCTCAGCCAGATGCTCGACGACGCCGCGCAGCGCGTCCGGACGGAGCTCGCCGACCAGCCGGAGATCGCGCAGGACGTGCACACGACCATCGGCAAGACCTACCTGGGGCTGGGGCTGGCGCAGTCGGCGGTCGAGCACTTTCAAGCCGCGCTCGACATCGTGGAGCGCCTGGCCGCCGGCGGCGACGCCGGCCCGAGCGAACTCGCGCCAGCCTGCTACAACCTGGCCCACGCCCTCTGGAAACACCGCCGGCTCGCCGAAGCCGAGCCGTTGGCGCGGCGGGCGCTCGAGCTGGCGCGCGAGGTCTACGGGCCGGAGCACGAGCACGTGGCCAGGAGCATCGGGTTGGTGGGGGTGATTCTCTTCGGCCGCGGCCGGCCGGCGGAAGCCGAGCCCTGCTACCGCGAAGCGTTCGAGATGAACTCGCGCGTTCTGGGCGCCACGCATCTTGAGACGCTGTCGTCGGCCAACAACCTGGCGCTGCTCTTGCGCCGCAGCGGCCGCCTCCCGGCTGCCGAAGAGCTCTATCGCCAGGCGCTCGCGGCGCAGCGCGAGCAACTGGGCGACGATCATCCCTACACGCTGACGACGATGCGCAATCTGGGGAGCATGCTCTCCGACCGCGGCCAGCTCAGCGAGGCAGAGTCTTTGCTCGCCGAAGCGCTCGAGAGCGGACGTCGCGTCCTGGGATTCGAGCATCCCGAATGCCTGGGCGCGGCGAACGACCTGGCCCTGCTGTACTCGCGCCAGGAACGAACGGCCGAAGCGATCGCGCTCGCACGCGAGTCCGTCGAGGCCGGGCGCGCAGCCCTCGACCTCAACGAACCCGACTTCGCGCAAGCCGTGATGAACCTGGGACGCTATCTGCACACGGCCGGCGATCTGGACGCCGCCGAGCCGCTGTACGTCGAGGCGCTCGAATTGCAGCGCCGCGTCTTGCCCGCCGACCACCCGAA
>Ga0302046_10003126_pt1 | contig 15080 bp, 13 predicted proteins | sample RVTome_11_FD_200261 | JGI IMG/M metagenome (GOLD analysis project Ga0302046, IMG submission 200261) | Soil microbial communities from uranium-contaminated site in the Upper Colorado River Basin, Wyoming, United States - RVT147D111 (version 2) ...
CAACGAGCCCCGCCCACACAAGCCCCAGTTTCTCAATTCCCACAAAACAGTGATATTTGTATGCCCCCACAAGTCTGACCGTTTCTCCTACAATACCCCTCCCCAAGAAATCGCTCTCCGAGGCGAACAACGGATCAACCAAAAACTCCCTCAGCGCTGCCCTCCATCGTCCCGACGTGCTTGACATTTCTTTCCATGAAGTACCTTTCGGAGTTAAGTCATGAACTGTTGTGCAGAGGTCTTTTGAGTCGAAGATCCGCGTGGAACATCGATAGAGGAAGACATCGACATCGTACCCCGCCTCTTGTAACAACGTGACCAAGAACGCGGTTTGAATCTGCAGGGTGTGGCGGGACTGAAACAGTGCGACTCTTTTTCGCCCCATTAGCGTCTAAAGGCTTCTCGAACAGCAAAAGAAACACGCCGGATTTGATCATCCGTCAACCCTGATCCCGACGGCAAATACAATCCGCTCTCCGTTAATTCGTTTGATACCGGGAAATCATCATCCACATCACAGAATTTACGCAATGACGGTTGGCGGTGCATTCCGACAAAGAATCGTCTGGTCTCAATCCCTTGTTCCTGCAATCGCCCAATAAGCTGATCTCTTGTTATACCGTTTCGGCCTTTTTCCACCACGATGCCATTCATCCAATAGACATTTTTCGCCCAGTCGCGTTCTTCTTGAAATCTGATCTCTGGAACATCCCTAAGCAGCTCCCTATAGACTCTGTTGTTCTGACGCCGTCGTTCGATATAGTCTGCTGCATTTTCCATTTGTGCCAAACCTAGCGCTGCATGAATGTTCGACATTCGATAATTGAATCCTACAGTTTCATGAAGATAGACGCGATCCTTGCTGTCGGGAAAGCTCAAGTTCTTTAACGACCGACAACGCTTTGCCACTTGTTCATCGTTTGTGACAACCATCCCCCCCTCACCGGTTGTTATGATCTTGTTTGCATAAAAACTAAACGCTGCGACATCTCCCAAGGAACCGCACTTTCTGCCTTTATACTCAGCTCCATGCACTTCGGCGGCATCTTCGATCAGGCATATGCCGTATTTCTTGGCTATCACACTGAGGGGGTCCATATCAACAGAGTGGCCATAAATATGGACCGCCATTATCGCCTTGGTCCGTTTCGAGACCTTCTTTTCCACGAGATCGGGATTAATGTTCCAAGTTCGGCGTTCAGCGTCGACAAAAACCGGAGTTGCGCCCGCGTGACAAACTGCAAAGGCACTTGCAATCATTGTGAAATCGGGGATAATTATTTCATCGCCCGGGCCAATATCCAGTGCCTCAAGAGAAAGATGAAGAGCGGTCGTACCGTTGCAGGTTGCAATGCCATACTTCACGCCTATAAAATCAGCGAATGCCTGTTCAAAGCGTGAAATGTATTTTCCAGAAGAAGAAATCCACCCGCTTTCAACGGCCTCCATCACATATTCGCGCTCACGCCCAGCAAGAAATGGTTCACACACAGGAATAACCTCATTTTCCATTTCAAGATTCCATGAATTTTGTTTTGTCACCCTTGCCGGCGTAGGGACCCTGCTTTATCTCGATAAGTTCTGCGTCTTCAAGCATCGTTAGTCCGTGTCCACCATCTGCAAGCATGATAACGTCCCCTGATTCCACAACATGAGAATCAAGCAATTCTCCTTTCGACGTATATATGTCGATTTTCACTTTCCCCTTTCTGACAAAGAGAGCTTCGGGTGTTCCTATGATTACTCTCTTTACATTATTATGGGTGTGGGCGGGAACGATGTGTCCCGCAGGATGAGACATATAGGCGAGCTGTTGAATAGCATCTTCCTCTGTAAGAAAATCAATTCCCTTTTTGTGAAACGTTGAACGAATAATGATCGCAAGTATCCTGTCCCCGTCAAATACTCTTACAATAGGGTCATCCGTTCTTTCCATTGAAGAATTCACGCTGTTGTCATTTGAGATAGAGAAGTTTACCAGTCAACCTCTTCACCCGACCGCCATTTATCTCAGAAACCTCCAACTGGCAGAAATACACGCCACTGGCTTTGTTAACAGGTTTCCAATAAAATTGATGCTGCCCTGCCCCCATAACATTATCTTCGAGAATTTCAATCCGCTGTCCAAGGACATTGAGAATTTCGGCGCGAACCCTGCTGGTCGCTTCAATTTTATACGTGATGATCGTTTCACTATTAAACGGGTTCGGATAGTTCACTGACAGTTCGGAGTTCTTTATCGGAATAATAGCGGCACGATACCTCTCACTCGAAGCCTCTTCCACGCCCGACATATCAAACAACGTCGCATTCTTCATACGGAAAACAAACCCGATATACTGATTCGCGAATTCTGTTATAACGGATTGGCCTTTCCAGGACAGCTCACGTTTCTCTCCGAATCTAATAGTGTCAAAATCATTCAGTCCGAAACCAGGAATAAAGTCTCCCTCTTCGTCAACAAGGCCAACGTCTATTGCACCATCCAGTCCAACTTGGAAATCCATAGAGATTGGAGAATCGACTATCTTTTTCAGAACGAACATTTCTGAAACATGGTCTTCTATCCCAACCCCAAGAAATCGGGACGCGTCCCACCTTACTAAAGAAATGGCCCCTGATCCGGCGACAAACGGTTCGCCATGCAGCGTTGAAAAAGAACTATAGTACATCCAAATCTCATCTCCCACTTTCATAAATGGGTTATTAGGGGCGAAAATCATCTTAGAATCAAACGCCAGGTGATCAGGATGCCTAAGGGCAGAAATCCGTGGATCGGGGATTACCCAATTCTCTCCCGCATCCGTGCTAAAGATGAGTGTCGGATAAATTTCCCCCAATTCATAGCGATACACTCCCATAAGACCGACCAGATTTGAATCAAAGACTGAGAGGCAGGTCCAGTAAGACACACTCTCCGGGACCCGCAAGTCTTCGTTTGATATGATGACTTTCGGCTCTGTCCATAGGAGCCCACTCGCAGATTTTGAAATCATCGGAGTCCTGCTACCATCCCTCGCACGGGTCAGAACCATAAGGGAATCACCCGACCGGCGTGGAACGACTGACATAACTTCATCAGTTACATGGTTCAAAGCATCGTTAGGATCCATTTCCCACACTTTGCCGTCGTTTGAGACAGCCCGAAAGAAAAAGGACGTCTTACTCCACTCATCCGCAATCCCTGGGCCGTAGGTAAAGAAAGCTGTGAATCGATTGTTTTCGGATGAAGTTTCTTGAATAACCGAGAAAGATTCATAGTACAGCCGGGGCGTGGTTGAAGCGTCGGCTATGAAGACAATGTTGTTTTGATTAGAACCGTCAAAATATGATGTTCCAATGATGGGCTTTGACCACCGGTAGCCGTCTGGTGATGTTGCATAACATATTTTGGTCGAGGGACCTTTCTGTGAAATGGCCTTGTACCACATTTTGTAAAGCGAATCTGATGAATCGTACAGCACAGTACCGTACATATACACTGCCAAATCTTCCCAATGAGCCTCTGGCCGAATGACAGGATTCCCCAAGAACCTTGTGCCATTCCCAAGGCGAAATTGCACGGGCAATCCATCGATCATTATCATTTTTCCGAACTGCCCAATGCCAGCCGGATAACTCTGTCTTGCCACTGCGTTTCGATCTACTGGCAAAAGACAAATTATAAATATAAGCAGAAGAAATCGTCCTGGTTCTGAATTATTGCTCATCACCAACGTGCTCCGCAACGACTGTGATGTTCCAATCACGATCAGAAGGTGCCCGCGAGAAATCCATAAATGGGCAGGCACTCTTCAATCGAAGCCCCGCCTGCCTCAGCATCAAAGACAATTCTTCGAGAAAGAAGTACCTCATTACATGTTTTTCGCGGGTCTCATTATATGTTCCATGGCGAGTATTGAAGGCAAGAATTGTGTAATCAACGTTCACAACCTGTTTCACACTATCGAGCAACGGTTGAGCAATCCGCAGGACCTTTGTGTCACCATCGTGGAGTTCCTGAATTCTGGTCTCAGGGCAAATATTTAAAACACCCGGGCCATACCAAACATCGAAGATAAAAATTCCAGCTTCGCCGAGGTGGCGAGCTGCCATTTTTAGACCTGCCATAAATGCTTCCTGGTTGCTCAGATAACCCATCGCTGCAAACATCGAAAGAATAAGGTCATAGTGAGCGCCATCAGTGTACGTTGTTGCATCCCCCTGTTGCACCTTCACTACTCCATCTCCAAGATTGCGAGCGATCTTTTCTCTCGCGACCGCAACCATTTGGTCAGATAGATCGAATCCGGTCACTTCAAGTCCACGTTTTGCTAGCGGAATCAGATGCCCCCCCGTACCACAGCCAACATCGAGAACGCGCTTTGCTCTGACACCCAACGCCTCAGCGAGCTTCAAAACGAAAACGACCTCAGAATCGTAGTCCTTATTGCGATAAAGCAAATCATAATAACGTGACGAACCGACGAATGCGCGGTCTTCAGCCCGGATATTCTCTCTCTCTCTTGATGGACTCACAGCTCTCTGCCTCAATGTAATGTCTTAATCCCGGACTCATTTGAACGTTTGATGGTTCGAATCGCGGGTTTCACGAACCGGCACCCCTACACTTCAAGCCATGGAAGCGACTCAATTGCTTTCAAACGCGTCATCTGGCTTCGCAGAGGATGCGGAAGAGATAAACACTCCTCCACTGTCGCGGTTGGCAACTCTCTTATTGCAAGATCTTCCTGCAGAAATATCGCGTTGAAACCGTACTTGTTACATCCCACAAGTCTGTAGCCTTTTTCCGCGCCCAACCGCTCAAGCGCCAAAAGCGAGCAACCGAAATAATCGGGGTGCGTTGAGGATCTCACAAAATCCTTCTTGTAAGGGACCGTAACAGATTTGCTGGCCGGCCAGAAGTTCGCGTACTCGATCACAACGACGCGTGGAGTGACAACATTAATTTCCTTCCACAGCCAATAATCCATTCCATCAACATCGATGCACAGTAAGTCTATTGGTCCGCTCAACCCTTCCCTAGCCATGACTTCGTTCACGTTTTCTCTGCTGAGCCATGTATGGATAACACTCGGTGGATAGAGCCAAGTGTCCCGGGATTGGCTGAAGAATGCGCGCGCTCTTCCTGCCAATCGCTCATTACCTTCAAACAAGTAGCCAGACCAATTCCAATTGCAGATAAGGTTTGTCGTGTTTGCTCCTATGGGATACCCTGACGCCATCTCAACACACACTCTTTTCCCTTCGCCAATAAGGGAAAAGACAAAGAGCAGTAATCCGTCTTCATCAGATTGCGAGTAGGCGCTGAACCCCGTGCTTGCAATCACCGGCGCCTGGCGACCATTCTGCTGCATCTCTTTGTAGTATTCGCGCAGGAGGATCTGCATAGTCTTAGGATTCGACTCTTGTACAACCGACTGTCCGATGAGTTTACCCAAAACCCTGCTTAGAAGCCTCATTTCATTTTTTCTCCTTATCACCTTCTAAGAAACGCCTGTATTGTTCCAGGGTAGTTATCGAACAAGAGTTGTAATATCTTTCAGAATCTGTGATGTCCAAGAATTCCACGGGAAGAGAACCTACAACATCATCATATTCCTCATTCTTGACCCCTTCCGTTCCAATTTTCCACAACAAGCCTGCCAAATCGGGATATCTGCGGAGGACAGCTTTAATTTCGAAATAGGACTTGTAGAACTGAACCCACAATTCCTCGTGCAGCATGCCGCCAAAATTCGAATCGATTAGGAACGCTTCCAAAAGCTGCAGCCTCTGGGCGAACTTCCTCTTCCACTTCATCTGACGATATGACGCCTTCATAGTCATTTCCCACCGGGCGATCCTCGAAAGACGATAGAAAACCGATTCCGAAACCGCCCTTTGATGTGCTTCGCCTATCATCCTTGAACGCCAGAAGGACACCGTACACCTCGTCGGAGGGATCACATGATGACAATACGCCTTGGGTTGATAAACCACAGTGAATCCCTTTTGCCGTACAAGATACGAAAGTCCAGAGTCCCCCGGGCCGACATAAAGCTTTCGGAAGTTTCGGGCACCCATGTTCGTTTCAACTCCCACCGTATCAGCCGGGAATCCATGGACGTCAAAGAAGACGTCGCGCCTGACGGCCATCATGGGGCCCGCGGCCCATTCCACATTTTGTACTCCAGCCCCTAAATCGGGATTCATGTCGGAATTGTAGAGAGACCATCCATTGAATGTCCTTTGACATGCGATAGCCCAATCCGGTGGAGTCTCCAGGAATTCAGGAAGAATTTGAGCAGCAACGATTGCACATGTGGGGTCATTCTCGAACGTTCGAACAATGGCATCAAGGGAACCCGGGGCCACCAGAACATCGTCGTCAATGAAAAGCAAATAGCTCCCGACCGCGTTTTCAGCACCGGTCCTCCGAGCTTTGGAAAACGCAGTACTGGGTTCAAAAACGTACCGAACCGGATCGTGCGATTCTGCGACACCTTTTGTTCTATCGGTTGAATTATTGTCAACAACAATCACCTCGTGGTCAATCTCGCCTTTGAGGGCTCCAAGGGCTCTCAATGTTCTATCAAGCTGATCAGCCCTGTTATGAGTTGGAATGATAATGGACAGCGTCACTTGTTAATTTTTTTCCCGTCGACTATTCCAGGATCGCTTGTAGAAGTCCAACATTTTCACGACACCACTCCAGTAACTTCTTCACTCCGTCACGAGGTTCTGTCAACACCTGCCAATTGATATCCTTCTCGAGTTTCCGGGTATCGCACACAAAAATCCTTTGGTCACCAGGCCTCCAGGCATCGAATACGGGATCACCGCGGAGAATCTTCTCGTCTTTCAAAATTGCTACAAGCTCCAGCAACGACAGGATGTTCCTGGAACCTCCGCCCACGTTGTAGATATTCCCCGCGGTTCTATCGGCGCACCGAAACAGCCCGTCATAGGCCGCCACAAGATCATCAATCCATAAAAGATCGCGCCCCTGCTTGCCGTCTCCATAGATGGTGATCCTCTTTCCTAGCGTTGCTGCAATCGAGAACCATGCAACCCAGCCTTGATCCTCCACGCCAAACTGCCGTGTGCCATATATGCAGGATTGCCTCAAGACTACAGATCGAATCCCGTAAATCCGAGAGTAGTCGCGAACGTACTGATCCGCCGACCCCTTCGAACAACCGTAAGGTGAATGAAAGTCGAGTGGGGTAGACTCGTCGACTCCGTTTTCAAGATGCTCATATTCGTACCGCCGATTTCTTTCAACAACCGCCGTTCCTTCCATTTTTCCATACACTTTATTCGTCGAAGCGAACTCGAAAAAGGCATCTGGAGAAATGGCCCGAGTGGCCTCAAGGACATTGAACGTCCCAAGAGCGTTCACCTCAAAATCAAAACGCGGATTTATAACACTTGAGGTTACAGCTACTTGGGCGGCCTGATGAATCACAAGATCGAATGGGCCCTCACTCCTGCACACTTTCTCAAGAGCACGATAATCCCGTATGTCGATTTTCGAAAACACAAATTCCCCGCGCTTGATTTCGCCTATCCAATCCAGATTCGCTTCCGATCCGCGCCGAGAGAGATTGTCCACTCCGATTACCCGGTCTCCGTTTTGCAAAAAATGGCGTGTGAGGTGCGATCCTATGAATCCCGCACACCCTGTAATCACGATTTTCTTCATTTAGATTTGCCGATAAGTCCTTCTGCGATTACCGGTTGGCTTGAAACTTCCTTACTTGCGATCAAAACTCCGGCATGAGTAATTGCGATAACGAGGAAGATAACCTGCGTTTGATATGCCTCCATAATTGATGCATCCCCGAGACCATTGATAACGAGTGCCACAAGTGATCCCAGCCCGCCAGCGCAGAGCGCTTTTGTTGTCGAATCAGATATCGAGTATCCCTTCCTCAAGCTCTGAAACAAAGACAAGAGGATGATGCAGAAAACAATGAGGCCAACCAACCCGGTGCCCATGGCGATAAACATGTACATATTATGTTCATTCATAATCGGCCGATGAAAACGTCCGAACCCCAAGCCGAGAGGGTTTGCCAGCAGAATATCCCAAGCCTTGTTAATGAGTTCAATCCGGTACTCTAGGTTGCCTTGACTACTCACGTCTTGCAGGGACACAACTCGTTCCGCTAAAATTGGATTTACCGACATCAAATCTGATTCAATAAAGAGTATGACAACAACTGAAAAGAACCCCAAAAGCAGGATTTTTGATTTCTTGTTCCCATAGAGAAAAAAAACGAAGACCGCGGACGCAACGAGAGCAATCCAAGCCCCCCGTGTGCCCGTGGCAAAAACAACTCCGAGCACAAGCAAGAGCACGAAAGAACCGAGTTTGCCCCTCACCTGGCCAAATGAGTGTATCGACCATGAAGCAAGGAACGGGAACAGAGTAGACAACGCTACCCCAAGGCTGACTGGATCGTAAAGCACTCGAAAGCGGAAGGGAAAGGTGGGGTGCCCTCCAAGTCTAGCACCGAAATTTGTATTTATAAGTGATTCTGGGTCATAAGTCCGCATCAAATAATTCGTCAACAGCACCAAGCAGAACACTGCAGTTCCAGCGACGAATACGTCCATTACGAACAAAAGCTGCCTTCTTTCATGGAGACCAAAACCACCTATCAGGATGATTGCCAGGGGCAATATAGACGCATTACGCAAATAGTATGAGCCATACGCAATATCTCTGCTTCCGACCAGAAGAGTTGTCAATCCAAAAACAAAAAGGAAAGCAAAGCCGACAACGGTAAGCTTCATAGGAGGACCCGAAAGCGAGATATACCGTTTTAAGGGCGCATCCTCGAAAAAAAGGACGTACAGAAGAAGGACGTACAAGAGAGCTTCAATAGGGGAGAGAAATGGGATTGGAAGATAGTCTCGTGTAGTTGGTGTAAACCACCAAAAGCCCGCCAGCGCGATACTCCCCAAAGTGAGTTTTAGGCGCGAGGATGCAGCCCAAAACGCAATCGAGGTAACGGTCACTCCAACTAGAAACCACGAAATGGTGAGCATAGAAAAAAATCGAATAATGACGAGTTAGGAACGTGGAGGCCAACGCGATTCCGAAAGAATAGGCAGCCCGCCCATGATTGAATCACATACAAAATCAAGATGTGCATTTCGGCCCGGTAAAAGGGCCTCAAATGAATCGATCGTCAGGTGGGGGATTTCCCCCCATTTGTATGATCCAAAACCCATATCAATAAAGTAGTGATAGTGATAAAGATAGAAGTATTTTCTGCTCAATTCAACAACGGACTTCTCTTCAAGGAGACGGGCACCGCCAAGCACTTTCTGAATAGCATCGAAATATTCGGAGCGTGTTTTCGGGGGGAGGAGAAATCCTGCATCCCTGAACGGGGCGCGACCGATGATGACAACAGGTTTACCCTCCATTGCCATTTCAATACCCACTGTTGAGGTATACACCAACCCTAGATCGCAGTATTGCATGAGTTGGTACACGCTTAAACTCGAATCTGGCTCCAACAGGAACACGTTCGCGGGAATCCTAATACCTGATGACCGGATTTCCCCCAAAAGCGTTTGCCTTGTCTTTCGCAGCTTCGAATGTGTCTCTGCAGGATGGGGCTTGATAATCAGCTGATATTCCGGATGCGCCTCGAAGAAGCGGATCGTCTCGATAACCCACGAAAACATGTTCTCAAAACAGACTTCTTTGTTTAGCGCAGCCGCATCCCAAACCATGTTTGCTGCCAGGAGCACTGTGGGCTTGCTCCCAAGCGAAACCAGTACGTTGCTATCCCCTTTGCTCATTACACCATTTCTGGAATTCGACACATAGGATAGAACATCCTCTCCAGCGCCTCGCTTGCGATAACTCAAGTATTCGTCAAGCCGTTCTTCATTTCCGGAATTCGACACATAGGATAGAACATCCTCTCCGGCGCCTTTCTTACGATAAGTCAAGTACTCGTCAAGCCGTACTTCTTCTTCACTGGTCAAAACTCTTTCTTTCCATGTTTTCCAGGGCGTTTCCATATTCATGGCGTTTGAAGCTTCGTCCTTTGCGTACGTCCATGTGCCTTTTCTCGTTGTGTAGTTATAGTGATAGCTTGGGATATTATGCTCATTCCCTATCATCCTCAATAAACTGAACTGATAGTAATCACCACCTGATGATATAATCACATCCGGTTTCAGGACACTCACAGCTCGCCGATAACCTTCGACAAGCAGAATTTCTGAGACGATATTGTTTCGGCCGGATTCATACGCATTTGGGCATGCCTCTAGAGTTCCGGCCAGATAACTATTGAGAACCGCGTCCTTTGCCATCTGTCCCAATGGAAAGCCCTCGTATTCAAATTCGAACACATGATCTTTCGGGATTGCGCTTGCCAGCGAGAGTGCCCGATTCAATGCATCCTGCACGAGGAATCCGTCAAGATAATGCGGCTCCTTTCCGCAAATGCGGGCCCACAACTCCTCGTCCCTAGAAGTGCAAAACTCGCATTGGTTCCTGCGCAACAGTCCATAAACCCCATAGGGGGCATAATCACCCCCCAATACGGTACACTCTTTGTATTGCGCAGCTCCACAAATCAAGGGGGTGATCACTGCTCCTCGTAATTCCAGCGCTGAGCTTAGGAGGGTATTATGGATAATAGAATAATATTCCAGATTGAAACTGGGTCCCCAGAGAACGCGGAGTAAGGGCCTCGTGGGTTTTTCATGCATATAGTTCCGTGCCTCTACCACGATGCCCTGTAACCGTTCCCTCAATTCAGCATACCTGTCCCTCCCCATCAAAGAAGCCAGTCTTGCCTTAAGACGAACCGGAATGTATGACTTGAGACTTATTCGTTGTTGCGTTGACAATGTTCCTTTTCTTTCATTTGCCTTCTCCTTATAGAGAAGTCCTTGCGCGCATGAATTTGCGCAACCATTGTTTTTCCTCTTCATCAATCATGAACATATACAAGATCGAATAGACGAAAAGGAGAAAGGTCCCTGAAAACGCCAGAAGAGAAAACCAATTCTCTACCGTCGCTTGTGCCGTCAGCGAGCTTATCACGATAAAGAAAAAATGAGTTATGGTTATTTTCCAGTTTGCCCGTAGTGGAACGCGCCAATCGACATCGATTGTGCTGCAATAAATGACATAAGCCACCGGAACTACCACAAAAGACATTATCACGGTACCGACCAAAACGCCGGTAAATCCCATGTGTTGTACCAGAATGATGCTTATGATCACATTGAAAACCACGGAGACAGCACTAATAACCTGGATGGAGCGAACTTTGCTCATTCCAATTGCAATAGAACCAAGAACTCCGACCACAGGGCTCAGAACATATTGCAGCAAAAAGAACGAGCTCCAATAACCGAACTGACCAAATTCAGACCCCATCCATAGTTCAATGAATGGCTTTGAGACTGCAACGCCAAGCACTACCAGTGGGACGTATGCCATATTGACAAATCGTGTTCCCCTCAGTGACATGGATTGAATGAATCCCTTATCCATTTTCGCGGTCGCCGAAAATACCATTGGCTGAACCACCGCCAAAAACATCCCATAAAGCCCCCGGATTTGATAGAAAAGCTTAGTAATAACGTCGTAGTATGCAACAGAAGCAATTGGAACAAAGTATGCTATGATCACTTTGTCCGCCTGAAATCCCAACAAGGCTATAAACTCAAGCACCAGAAGAGCAAAGCTGAAACCCAAAATGGAACGGAAAAGCCGGAAATCAAACCCCGAGAACGTAAAACCACCGATCTTCCGAAAGGCCACCACCGCCAGAATAATTCCTGAGATTATTGAAACTCCGAAATACATGCTGATGATGCTATCGAGCGACATGCCAATGGTTACGGCGACAATCATCAGGGCTTGTTGTACAATCGCGGCCCCACCCTTCACGAGGTTCAACGGGATGTTCTCCAGGAGCGCCTGAAGAACAGACGGAAAGACCATTAGCGGCCAAAGGGCGACAGCAAACAATCCGGAAATCTTAAAAAGGGATATGGATATCCTCAAATGCTCTTCCGAAATATTGAACAAACCAAGGATAGGCTGGGCCAAGGCAAACGAGATTCCCAGCACAACGACCCCGAAACAAAGGTAAACGAGAATCGAACTTGTGATGACCCTCGAGAGCTGATCGTCATCCCCTTTTGCAACGGCTTCCGCCACATGCTTGACCACTCCGCTTGAAAGCCCCGAGTCAACTATATAGAAATACCCCAATAGCGTGAAGTTGAAAACCCAAATTGCGTATAACTCTGTTCCGATGTTTCTGACAAAGAGGGGGGTAAGAATTAGCCCCAGAGCGATCGAGACAATCTTGAGTGCTACGTTTGCGAAGGTATTACGCAGGAATTCGGCTGACCGGGGGCGGCTCATTGATGCGCATGCCCGCTCTTTGTGTTTTCCTTCAAAGAGAATTTTCTCAAGAGGTCAGGATGAGTTTCAAGGGCCTCGACGACATCGTTCACTGTTGCATCTATTGGAGAGCGCAGCAATTGCATAAGTCTCTCCATATTCTCATAATCCTCAAAAGTATCAACCGTCAGCCGCAAAGTGCTCAGGTCACGTGAAGTAACGTATGATTCCGAATGGAAGTGCATTGGTTGCTCATACATAACAGGAGTGACATGTTCTTTCTCCCGCGGCGTTCGTGCAACCTTCCAAGCCAATTCAAGCGCGTCGATTGAAAATACTTCTGTATTCAACCCGATCGGATACCCCCGACTGCGGAGATAGTGGATATCTTTCTCCTTTTTCCTTAAGAGAAATTCCTCCACGGACTCATCGATGATACTCGGATCCACGAGGGGATTGTCTGCTGTCAATCTGACGATCACCGACAATTCGTATTGTCGTGAGGCCTGTAGAAAGCGATCCAACACATCATCCTCCTCCCCCCGAAAAACGCCTACACCCTCAGCGGCGCATAATTGCGCGATAGCGTCATTCCCGGGATCATTGCTTGTTGCCACGACAACGATGTTGAGCTTGCTGGCCTTCCGGGTCCTCCGGATCGCGTACTGCAGCAAAGGATTGCCGGCAAAATACATCATAGCTTTGCCCGGTAATCTTGCTGATCCCATTCTCGCTTGTATGACGGCACCGATCCTCATTGAGCCGACTCTCACTTCGATGTCCATCCGCCGTCAACAACCAAATTATGCCCGGTAACAAAGTTGGATGAACGAGAGGAGAGAAAAATCACAGCGCCGACAAGATCCTCGGGATCTCCGATTCGCCCCAGGGCAGTTCTTGAAGAAAGGGCTTTGATGAATTGCTGGTTTTTTTGGACGGCCGTATTGGGGAACGGTCCTGGTGACACGGCATTGACGTGAATATTGTACCGGCCAAGATAATGCGCAAAATATCTCGTCATCTGTATAACGCCTGCTTTCGCGGCTCCATAATGAGGAAGGCTGAGGATGCGCGGATTTTGCTTATACGCGGAGAAATCGGGCGAGACAATACCGTACATGGATCCAACATTAATAATTTTGCCCCGCCGCTGCGACATGAAATAAGGTGCGGCCTCTCGAAGACATCGATAAACTGAATTCAGAACGCCTTCAACTCCGCGGGCCCATTTTGCATCGTCGAGCGACAGGGGATCGCCCTTGGTAACAAAAATCGCATTGTTCACAAGAATGTCGAGACTTTTGTGCTTTTTCAGCACCCTCTTAAACCCACTGCGTGTCGATTGACCACTCGCAACGTCGACACGTTCGAAGTAGATTCTCTTTCTCCGAGATGGCGGTGCCGTTTGAAAGGCCTTCATGAAACTGGTTTTGCTTCGTCCGAACACATAAACGCTTGCACCAGCATCAGCGAGGCCTACGGTAATTGCCCATCCCAGATGCCCGTAGCCACCCGTCACCACGGCGATTTTTCCCGAAAGATCAAAAAGATTCATAAACTGGCCCAATTTGACGGGATGAGGAGGGATTCATCTTCCAAAGAAAGTCCGTTCAATGAATCAACAACCTTCAGACAATCTCCCCAGTATTCATGTACCCTAACATTGTCTCTGAACTCCTTTACGGAAGAGACGCCGATAACGACCTTACCGGGCCATGTTCGTGCCATCACATAGTTTAATAACAATGCATTCTTGGGAATGTTATTTTTTCGCGAGAGATCATTAATTGCCCGCAACGAAGCGTCAAGTCGCCTGAACTTGGCGTCCAGTGAATTTTCGTCTACGAGAAGGAGTCCCTGGAGAAACACGGAACGCGCATGCACTTCAATGCCTACAGACCTCAGTCGGGGCAGGAAAGAGTCAAACCTTCGGTCAAGAACGTTATAGGGCATCTGGACAACCCCACAACCAATATCGGCGGCAAGTATCTTCTCCACCTGATGGGGGTAATAGACGGACACACCGATTTTCCCTATCAATCCCATCTCTTTGAGGTTTGCCATCAAGTCGATAACCTCTTTGCGAAGTATTCCTTCAAAATTGTGAACCATTAAAACTGAAACTCGGGGAACACACAGGTTTCTGAATGATTGTTCAAGCTGTTCGGTTAGCGTGCGAATCGGCTGACGACCGTCGATTTTTGTAATAATGTCAAACGAGAGTCGTGTTTCCGAAAGGATGTTCCCAAGTACTTTTTCACTTTCCCCATATGATACCGCCGTATCTAGTGTTCGTATTCCAACTTTGTGCGCTTCAATCAGAATTGATTTTGAATCGTGGAGAGCCAGTCGTCCGGTTTTGTTTGTAATGCCATAGTCCATCCCGAATTGCGCAGTCCCGAGGATGAACGAATCAATCCACTGTTGGGGAGTAATCTCTTTGACTTCGCTCATGAGCCAGATGCGTTCTCCGTCTTTGTCAGGAGATGACATCCCAGGAAATCGGAGTACCCTTTTTCAGATCTCGGTTGGCAACCCGCCCGATAACAATCTCAAAGAACTTTGGGGCAAGCCCGTGACCCGGCCTGATAATCCTAACATTCTCTTTTGTGAACCTCTCACCAGAACTGATATCCCTGGCGACATAGAGAGAACGTCTGAATGCGAGAGATTTGTGCTCAGCCTCAGAATGTCCAAA
>Ga0302046_10003127_pt1 | contig 15078 bp, 10 predicted proteins | sample RVTome_11_FD_200261 | JGI IMG/M metagenome (GOLD analysis project Ga0302046, IMG submission 200261) | Soil microbial communities from uranium-contaminated site in the Upper Colorado River Basin, Wyoming, United States - RVT147D111 (version 2) ...
CGCAGGCGGGACAGACGCGCCCCTTCTCCTCCAGCTCCTTGCGGTAGATCACGCCGCCGCAGGACTCGCACTTGAGCCACAGGCCACCCGGCATGTCCTTCTTCTTGGAGAAGCGCAGCCGGGAGAGGCGTCCCTCCTTCCTCCGCTCGCCCTCCTCGGTCTTCTCGCCCTCGGCTTCGCCCTTCTCGCGCTTGTCGTCGTCGGACACGTGCAGCCTCCGAGGTCACGAGCGCGCTGCGAGCGCTCTCCGCCGCAGCTCGACGATGCGTGCTGCCATGTCGGGGGCTCCGAACACCGCCGACCCCGCGACCAGGGTGTCCGCGCCGGCCGCGGCGCAGGCGGGGAGCGTCTCGATTCCCAGGCCGCCGTCCATCTCGATGCGCCCGGCGTAGCCGCGCGCGCGCAACCACTCGACCTTGGGGAGCACCTCGGGCCGGAAGGCCTGGCCGCCGAAGCCCGGGAACACGCTCATCACGAGCACCATGTCCACCTCGTCGAGCACGTCGCCCACGCGCTCGACCGGCGTGTCGGGGTTGAGCGCGATCCCCACGACCTCGACCCCGACCTCGCGGAAGCGCGCGATCGTCGCGCGCTGGGAGGCCTCGTCGCGCCGCACCTCCGCGTGGAAGGTGAGCGCGTGCGCTCCCGCCTGCGCGAAGGCCTCGGCGTAGCCGTCGGGGTCCGTGATCATCAGGTGCACGTCGAGCGGGATCCTCGCCGCCGCATGGATGCGCGCGACCACCGGCGGGCCGATCGTCAGGTTGGGCACGAAGTGACCGTCCATGACGTCCACGTGATGCCAGTCCGCCCCGGCGGCCTCGACGCGCTCCACTTCGTCGGCGATCCGCGCGAAGTCGCAGGAGAGGAGCGAGGGCGCGATCACGATCTCGTTCGTGCTCACTCGTGCGTTCCGGGACAGGGTCTTGGGCCGGGGCATGGAGCCGATCCTAGCCCGCCTCCCCTACCAAGTCGTGCCTGGATCCGGAGGGCGCAGCGCCTCGATCCCCGGCAGGAGCTTGCCCTCGAGCAGCTCGAGCGACGCCCCGCCCCCGGTGGAGATGTGGTCGATCTCGTCCTCGAGCCCGAGCAGGCCGATCGCGGCCACCGAGTCGCCCCCACCGACCACGGTGTAGGCCTCGGTCCGGGCCACGGCGCGTCCGACGGCCTCGGTACCGGCGCGGAACGCCTCCCACTCGAAGACGCCCATCGGGCCGTTCCAGACCACCGTGCGCGCCGCGGCGATCTCGGCCGCGTAGGCCGAGCTCGTTTCGGGCCCGATGTCGAGCCCCATGCGCCCCGCCGGGATGTCGCGCACCAGCGCGGGCGCCGCGTCGGCCGCGAAGGCCTCGGCCACGACGTGATCCGTCGGGACCAGGAGACGACAACCGATCTCCTCAGCGCGCACCAGGTTCCCGCGCACGGCCTCGACCTGGTCCTCCTGGACGAGCGACGTCCCGGTGCCCTGTCCGCGCGCCGCCAGGAAGGTGTAGGCCATCCCGCCGCCGATCAGGATCGCCTGGCAGCGCTCCACCAGATTGGCGATCACGGGCAGCTTGTCGGTCACCTTCGCGCCACCGAGGATCGCCACCAGCGGCCGCTCCGGCTGCTCGAGCACGCGCCGGAAGGCCGCGAGCTCGCGCTCGAGGAGCAACCCGGCCGCGCTCGGCAGGAGCCGCGCTGCCCCGCACACCGAGGCGTGGTCGCGGTGCGACGTGCCGAAGGCGTCGTTCACGAAGGCGTCGGCCAGGCGCGCGAAGCTCGCGGCGAGCGCCGAATCGCCCTGGGTCTCCCCGGCGTGGAAGCGCACGTTCTCGAGCAGCACGACGGTCCCCTTCGGCGCTGCAGCGACGGCGCGCTCGACGGCAGGCCCGACCGACTCGTCGAGCTTGAGCACCGGCACGCCGAGCAGCTCTCCGAGCCGCTCGCCCACCCGGTCGACGCGCAGCGCCTCGACCACTACGCCCTTCGGCCGGCCCAGGTGAGTCGCGAGGATGAGCCGCGCACGGCGTTCGAGCAGGAACCGCAGCGTCGGGACGACCGCGCGGATGCGCGTGTCGTCCGTGATGCCGCCGTCCTCCGCGAGCGGGACGTTCAGGTCGACGCGCACCAGGACGCGCTTGTCCTCGAGGTCGAGGGAGTCGAGTCCGGGGACATCCAGGCTCACGAGCGCTTCCTGGCCTTCTTCCTGCCCGCCGCTCCCAGCTTGTGCGCGACCTTCATCAGCTCGACGACGCGGTTGGAGTAGCCCCACTCGTTGTCGTACCAGGCGACCACCTTCACCATCCGGTCGCCGAGCACCATCGTGGCCTGCGCGTCGAAGAGCGAGCTGGCCGAGTGTCCGATCACGTCGCTCGAGACGATCGGGTCCTCGGTGTAGGCCAGCACTCCCTTGAGCTCCTGCTTGGCGGCGCGTTCGAAGGCGGCGTTGACCGACTCCTTCGTGACGCTCTTCTTCAGGTCGCAAACGAGGTCGACGACGGACCCGTCGGGCACGGGCACGCGCATCGAGCAGCCGTCCAACTTGCCGTTGAGCTTGGGGAGGATCTTCCCGACCGCGCGCGCGGCGCCGGTCGAGGTCGGGATGATGTTGGCTGCCGCGGCACGCGCGCGGCGCAGGTCCTTGTGAGGCAAGTCGAGCGTGCGCTGGTCGTTCGTGTAGGCGTGCACGGTCGTCATCAGGCCCCGCTCGATCCCGAAGGCGTCGTCGAGCACCTTCGCCATCGGCGCCAGGCAGTTCGTCGTGCAAGAGGCGTTCGAGATGATCCGGTCCGAAGCCTTCAGCGTCTCCTCGTTCACGCCGAGCACGATCATCGCGTCGATGGCGTCCTTCGGCGGGACCGTCAGCAGCACGCGGCCCGCTCCGGCGTCGAGGTGCTTCTGGCAGGCCTCGCGCGTGGTGAAGATGCCGGTCGCCTCCACCACGAAGTCGATCTTGTTCGCGGCGTGCGGCAGGTTGGCGGGATCGCGCTCCGCCGTCACCTGGATCCTCCGCCCGTCGACGGCGAGGAAGTCCTTCCCCGCGCGGACCTTGCCCGCGAAACGCCCGTGCACGGAGTCGTACTTCAGGAGGTGCGCGAGCGTGGTCGTGTCGGTGATGTCGTTGATCGACACCACCTCCATGTCCTTCCTGGCGTGGACGATCCGGAAGACGTTCCGGCCGATGCGGCCGAAACCGTTGATCGCGATTCGCATTCCCATGGGGCTCGTGGTCCTGTGCTCTGGGGGGTGTCCCCTAGGTCGGGGTGGAGGCGGCGGAGTGGCTTCCGGAGCGCCGCTCCACCGTCCACGACGGCTTCCGGCGACCGGCCTGGTGGGGAGCGCCGGAACCACGCCCCGCGTTACGATCACGCTTTCCGCAAGCGGCCCGCGGGGGCCGCGAACGCCCGCGTTTCCGGGAGAAACGGGCGCGGAGGATACCGAGCCCCGCCGATGCCTTCAATGCGCGTCGGCTAAGCTGGGTCTCGGCAGGGCTCCGCCTGACGCGACACCAGGTCGGCCGCGCGTCCGCCGCTCTCGTCTCCTCGAGACCATCCCTCCTCAACACCGATCCCGATCCGCACCGTGGCTTCCTCCCGACCGTCGCCCCGTCCCTGGTCCACGCGCTGGCACCAACTCGCCCGCGCCGCCGGGATCGCACCCGAGGAGCGTCTCCTGCTCGCCCTCTCCGGCGGCGCCGACAGCGTGTTGCTCCTGCACCTCGTCGCGCACTCCGTGCCGCGCCCGGCGTTGCGGGCCTGTCACGTCGATCACGGCCTGCGCGGCGCGGAGTCGAGGGCCGACGCGGACTTCTGCGAGAACCTCTGCCGCTCCCTGGACGTGCCCTTCGGGCGCGTCGAGGTCGAGCTCGATCCGAACGAGCCCTCGCTCGAGGCCCGCGCGCGGCGGGCGCGCTACGGGGCGCTCCTCGCGGAGGCCGAGCGCTCGGGGCATCCCACGATCCTGACGGGCCACCACTCCGACGACGCGCTCGAGACCGTCCTCCTGCGCTGGGTGCGCGGGACGGGGCTCCCCGGCCTGCGCGGAGCACGGCGGGAGCTCGTCCCGGGGGCCGCCCTCCACGGGGGGAGCGCTCCGAGTTCCGCGGTGCGCGTGGTCCGTCCGCTCTTGCCCCTGCGACGCGAGGAGGTCCGGCGCCTGCTCGCCGATCGCGGCCTCGCCTGGCGCGAGGACTCCTCGAACCAGGACCCGCGCTTCACGCGCAACCGCGTGCGCAACGAGTTCCTGCCCTTCCTCGAGCGCACCCTGGGCGCCGAAGGCATCGAGAACCTGCGCTCCTTCGGCCAGGCGGTCGAGGCCCTGGAGGAGAAGCTGGCCGGGGCTACCGCGCACCTCGCCTGGCGCACGCCGTCCTACGCGAGCGCCAGCCGCGGGCCGGCCGAGGCCGGCCTCGGCGGAGTGCTCCTGCGCTCCGAGCTCATGCAGCTCGCGACGCCGCTGCGACGTCGCGCACTCTGGCGCCTCTTGACCGAGGGAACCGGTGTCGCACCGGGACGCGCCTTGCTCGCGGCGGTGCTCCAGGACCTCGCGACGGGACGCTGCACGCGCCGCAGCCTGTGCGCGGGCTGGTCCCTGGTGCTCCGCTCGAGCGAGCTCCAGCTCGTGCCCACGCCGAAGAGCGCCCGGGAAGCGAGCACGGCACCGTCGGGGAGGCAGGAGGCCTGCCTGCCGTTCCCTCTCGGAGGCCCGCTCGAGGGTGGCGAGGCCCCGCGCGCGCGCTCGCCGCGCGACCTCGGCTTCCGCGAGACCCTCGACCTCGCCGTGCCCGGCATCCTCAGCCTCCCGGACGGGCGACGCATCTCGGCCGAGCGCGTGCGCATGCCGGCGCGCATCCCGACGCCCGAGACGGCGCTGGAGGTCGAACTCGACGCCGTGGGTCTTCCCGGACGCTTGCGCGTGCGCTGGGCGGAGTCGGGGGACCGATTCCATGCTCTGGGCGCCCCCGGCTCGAAGTCCCTGCGTCGCTTCCTCGCCGACCGCGGCGTCCCGCGCGAGGAGCGCGGCTCGGTCCCGATCGTGATGGCCGGCGACGAGATCGTGTGGGTCGCGGGGGTCGAGCCCGCCGAGCGCCATCGCGTCCGGCCGGAGACCTACGAGCGCCTGCGCCTCACCCTGCACGCGGACGCCCCCGTCCGCCCGTGCTGATCCTCAGGGAGGCGGCGACGGCCTCGTCCCGGTGACTTCCCTTCGCGAAGGGGGTAGGCTGGACCTCCCCACGCCTCGACCCCTCGGCCGTTCCGGGGCGCCCGGCTCCGGGGTGCCCGAACGAGGTGCGAAGGAGCGGAGCCCCCCGCAGCCACGTCCTCGTCCCTTCCCACCGCCCGTCTTGGAGGCTCTCGCACAGAACCGAGCCCAGGTCCTCGACCGAGTCGCGAAGGCCTGCCGCGCCGCCGGCCGTGACCCGCGGGAGGTCCGCCTGGTCGCGGTGACGAAGAGCGCCGGACCCGAGCTGGCGGCGGAGCTGTTCGCCCTGGGCTCGATCGACCTGGGGGAGAACCGCGTGGACGAGCTCGAGCGCAAGGCGACCTGGTTCCGCGGGCGGGGACTGTCCGCCCGCTGGCACTTCGTCGGACACCTGCAGCGCAACAAGGCCCGCCGCGTCCTGCGTCTCGCGCACGAGATCCATGCGGTGGACTCGCGCGCGCTGCTCGAGACGCTCCTCCGCCAGGCCCGCGAGGAGGACGCGCGTCCGGGGATCTACCTCCAGGTCAAGCTCGCGCCGGAGGAGTCCAAGGGCGGGCTCGCGCCGGACGAGGTGGCGGAGCTGGTGCGGCTCGCGCGCGACGCGCGCACGCTCCCGCTGCTCGGCCTGATGACCATCGCACCGCTGCTCGCGGAGGAGGGCGAGGCGCGGCGCGCCGCGCGCGCGACCTTCGAAGCCCTGGCGGAGCTCGCCCGCTCGCTCCCGACGGACGCTTTCGCCGGCGGCTATCCGCGCCTCTCCATGGGGATGACCGGCGACCTGGAGGAGGCGATCGCCGCCGGCGCTCACGTCCTCCGGATCGGCAGCGCGCTGCTCGCAGGCGCGCACGGAGCCCGCGCGTGATGGACGGAACCCAGCTCCAGATCGAGCTCCAGGGCGGTCCCGGCGGACCGACCACGCTGCCCGCGAAGGGCATGCTCGTCCTCGGCAGCTCCGCGGAGCGATCCGGACTGGTGGTCGACGGACAGGGCGTGGAGGACGCGCACTGCGCCATCGGCCGCGCCAGCGACGGTAGCTGGGCGATCAAGGACCTGGGCTCGCGCTACGGGACCTTCGTGAATGGAACGAAGGTCGGCTCCACCCGGCTCTCCGCGGGCGACGTCATCGTGCTCGGCAGCCGCAGCCTGCGCCTGATCGACCCGAGTGCGGACACGGCCGCCCGCGCTCCCGAATCGCAGGAAGCCTCGGTGCGCGAGCTCGCCCCGAGCCGGGAGGAGAAGCTCGGCGGCTTCCGCATCGAGCGCCGGCTGGGCCGCGGCGGGATGGGCGAGGTGCTGCTCGCCGTCCAGGAGAGCCTCAACCGGCCGGTCGCGCTCAAGCTGCTCTCGCCCAGCCTCGCCGCGGACCGCGACTTCGTGCTGCGCTTCCACTCCGAGGCGCGCGCCGCCGCCGCGCTCTCGCATCCCAACGTCGTCGTCGTCCACGACGTCGGCCAGGAGGAGGGGCGGCACTTCCTGGTCATGGAGTACATGCCCGGCGGCAACCTCGAGGAGCGCGTCGCCCGCGAGGGGAAGCTGCCCTGGCGCGAGGTGCTGCGCGTCCTGCACGACGCCTGCGCGGGCCTCGCCTTCGCGGAATCGAAGGGCATCCTCCATCGCGACATCAAGCCCGCCAACCTCATGGTCGCCGCCTCCGGCGCCGTGAAGATCGCCGACCTCGGCCTCGCGACGCCGGTCGGCGATCAGGGCGGGGAGCGCACCTACGGCACGCCGCACTTCGTCTCTCCCGAGCAGGCCCGCGGACAGGCGGTCGACCACCGCTCGGACCTCTACTCCCTCGGAGCCACTGCCTATCGGCTCCTGACCGGCCGCACGCCCTTCGAGGGTGCGACCGCGAGCGAGATCGTGCGCGCGCGCTTCACCCAGGAGCCGGTCCCGCCCAGCCGGCACGTGCCCGGGATTCCGCCGGCGCTCGAGGCGCTCGTGCTGCAACTCATGCAGCGCGATCCGAAGCGCCGTCCCGCTTCGGCGGCGAACCTGCTGCGCGACGTGGATCGCCTGCGCCTCGAGGCGGAGCACGGCGCGCCGAAGCGTCCGCCGGTCGTCGTCGCGCGCCGCCGATCCTCCCGCGCGCCGCTCTTCGTCGGGCTCACGGCGCTCGGCGGCCTGGTGGCGGCCGCGGTCTTCCTGTTCGGCCTCGGCCGAGACGCCGGACCCGACGCCGGGACGGCGAGGGCGACTCTCCCGGGCGACGACGCGGAGCCGACCGCGGCGAGCACTCGCGGCGACGCTCCCACCGGCGACGCCGAGTTCTTCGGCAACGGCGCGGACGGCGGACCGGTGGAGGTGGACGAGGAGGAGAGCTTGCGCGTGCTCGAGCTCGAGGCGCGGCTCGCCTACGCGGATCTCCCTCAGAACCTCACGCCGGAGGAGCGCGTCTCCGAGCTCGAGTCCCTGGTAGAGCGCTTCGGAGCGACCACCGTCGCCACCGAGGCGCGTGCCGAGATCGCGGACCTCCGCGCCGGGGTGTCCACCTCAGAGGCCCTGGCGCTGCGCGGCGCGCGCGAGGTGACCGATGCTCTGGCGCGCGTGCGCGCGACCGCGGGCTGGCCGCTCGCCGGTCCGGCCGCCCAAAAGGTCCCGAAGGCCTGGGACCACGTGCAGCGCGTCCTCGCCCACCAGGTCACCACCGCCATGGTCGCCAACCCCGAGTTCCTCGCGCAGCGGGCGGAGCTGATCGAGGAGATCCTGCGCGTGACGGCCGAGCGCGCCCGCACGGTCCTCGCGGACGTCGACACGCGCACCGCCTCGGGCGACTTCGCCGGAGCACGCACGGCTCTGGTGGAGCTCGAGCCCAGGCTGTTCGTCCCCGACGAGAAGGCGGACGAGCCGGCGGGCTATGCCGCGCTGCGCGTCCTGGGCGACGACGCGCGCTCGCGCCTGCGCAGCCTAGGCGCCGAGGAGCAAGCCTACGAAGAGCGTCTCGCGCGCGTCGACCGCGCCGCCGTCGGTGACGCCTGCGGTCCGCGTAGCCCGTTCCTGCGCGAGCTGCGCACGCTCGACCTCGCCGCGCGAGGGCGCCTCGAGACGCTGGCCTCGCGGCTCACGACGAAGGAGGCGCGCGACACGGTTGCGCGGACGGCGCAGCGCATGGAACGCGCCGCGAGCGCGCTCGAGGTCCTGAAGGACTTCCCTGCGTGGCGCCGCCGGGCGGTAGCGCTGCCGGGCGGACGGCGGGCGGCCGATGCGGTGGGCATGCGCACGGAGGGCGTGCTGGTCGCCGCGGACGCCGGAGCGGAGCTCGTCCCCTGGAGCGTTTTCGCCGAGAGCCCCGACACACTGCTCGGACTCTTCAAGGGTCGCCTCACGCGCGCCTACACGCTCGAGGAGGAGCGGGCGGTGCAGACCCTGCTGACGCTCAACGCCGTGACGCACTCCCTTGCGGCGGCCGAGACCGCGCTCGACCCCACACGCCGCGGGCTCTTCCGGCCCATTGACGCGCAGGCCATGCTCGCCGCCTTCGACGTCGCCCGCGGTTGGAGCGCCGAGGCGAGCGGCGACCTGGGGCCCGCTCAGGAAGAGCTCGAGCGCGAGCAGGCCGCCGCGCGGATCCTCGCCGCGGCGCTGTCGGCCACCGAGGAGAGCGCCTGGACGCGCGTGGTGTCCGCCCTCGAGCATCTTGCCACCGCCTACTCGGACACGCTGGTCGTGCTGTGCCTCTCGGACGGCTCGCTGGACCCGCCGCCGCCTCCACCGCCGCCGGAGCCCTTGCCGGTCGAGAGCTCCGACTCCGCGAGCAGCACCAAGACCATCCGCTCCACGGACGACTGATCCCATGTCGGAGCACGACCCTTGCCCGCATCCCTCACCAGACTTCGAGCAGGATCGTCGCAAGCGCCGTTCAGCTCGGTGCTTCGCGACCGGAGCGCGCGGCGCTTCCGCGTCCTCGGAACGCGGGCGAGCCGCGTTCCTTCGGGTGCGGACTCTCCGCGATGAGGGAGTGAAGTGCCCAGATGGACGGCGATTGGTGAGGAATGCGGGCTAGCCCGTCCCTGGATGATTCCGTCCGCGACGCGGGGGCGGCGCTCGCTGCGCGCGACGTTCCGCGACCGGACGTGCTGTTCCTCCTCGCGACCGGGAGCGCTGCCTGGGTCGAGCTCCTCGCGGACGCGAGCGAGGTGTCGCTCGCGCTCGTCGACGTACCCGCTCCCTGGCACTCCGAACGCCTGATCATCGGCGGGCTCGGGTCGCTCTCGGTGTGGGCGCTCGACGACGTCGGCGGAGAGCCGTGCGCCGAGGGCGACGCTCCCCCCTGGTCGAGCGCGTTCCCCGTCTGGCTGGCGCGCGACGCGGGCGCGCGCCTGTGCGTGCACACCTCCGCTGGCGGGACCACCTACGACGAGCACGGCCGAGCGCCGGAGGCGCGCGCCTTCGCCGTGTTGCGCGACCACATCGACCTCTCCGGACGCTCGCCGCTGCTCGGCCTGGGCGAGAGCCGCCTGGGGCCGCTCTTCCCCGACCAGAGCCGCGTCCTCCACTCTGGCCTGCGTGCCGCCGCCCTGGCGCGCGCGCACGAGCTCGGACTCGACGCGTCCGAGTGCGTGGCCGCCTGCCTGCCCGGCCCCGCCCTCGAAACGCCGGCCGAGCGGCGCATGCTCGCGCGCCTGGGCGCGGACGTGTCGGTGCAGTCCCTCGCGCCGGCGCTCGTCGCCTGCGCCCACGCGGGCATGGCCTGCCTGGCGCTGGTCGCGGTGACGGACCGTGGCGGCCCCGCGGACGTCGCGCGGCTGTTGGAGCACGCCCTCGCGGCGGCGCCGCTGCTCGATCGGTGGCTCCTGGCCCTCGCGCCGGAGCTCGCGAAGGTCCTGCGCGAGCTGCGCGCCGCCGAAGAGACGCACGGAGTTGCCGGAGGGACGTCGTGAGGCCCTCCCGCCTGGCGGTGCTCGTCTCCGGCACCGGACGCTCGCTCGACAACCTGGCCGACTGCGTGCGACGCGGCGAGCTCGCGGTCGAGCTCGCGCTGGTGCTGTCCGACCGTCCCGGGGTGGGAGCGCTCGAGCGCGCGGAACGCCTCGGGATCGAGAGCCTGGTCGTCCCCTACCGCGACGCGGGCGGCGTGGAGCCCTTCGGCCGACGCGTCTTCGAGGAGCTCGAGGCGCGCGACATCGACCTGGTCGTGCTGGCAGGATTCCTGCGTCTCCTGCGCATCCCCGCGACCTGGCTCGGCCGGGTGCTGAACATCCACCCCGCTCTCCTGCCCGCCTTCGGCGGCAAGGGCTTCCACGGCGACCGCGTGCACGCGGCCGTGCTCGAGTCGGGCGTGCGGGAGACCGGCTGCACGGTCCACTTCGTCGACAATCAGTACGACCACGGGCCCGTCGTCCTGCAGCGACGCGTGGCCGTGCGCGAGGGCGACACGGTCCACGACCTGGCGGCGCGCGTGTTCGAGGAGGAGAAGCTCGCGTTGCCCGAGGCGATCCGCAGCGTGCTGGCGGGCGAGGCCACCTTCGACGGCACGGGCCAGGGTAGAGGGACGCCGTGAGCCCCGCGCCGCGCGCCGCCGTGCGAACGCGCCGTCCGCTGCGCGCGGTGCTCGAGGAGCGCTACCTCCCCTGACGGTCGAGCCTGCCGGCGAGCCGCGCCAGCCGGTGCTCGAGCTCGCGCTCGCGGCGCGTGCGCGCTGCGCCCGCGAGGCAGGAGGAGCACAGCTCGCGCGCGCGGCTCGCGCTGGCGAACGCCTCCGCGAAGTCGCGACGACCGTGTTCGAGGAGCTTCGCCGCCTCGACCAGCGCGCGCACGGTCGTCTCGTCACGCGGAGCGCGCGGGCCGCCCGTCGCCTCCCCGGCCAGGCCGCGGTAGAGCTCGAGGGCCCTCTCCGTCTCCCCCGTCCGCTTCAGCAAGTCCGCACGCAGCAGCGTGAGTGCGCGCGCTTCGGTCGACGCCGGCGAACCGCGATCGAGTGCCCGTTCGACCCACTCGAGCGCCCGCTCCTCCTGCGCGCGGTCGGCGTACAGCCGCGCCAACCCGCGCGCGCGCGCGACCCCGCAACCGGCGAGCGCGGAGCCGTCGGCGCGCGTCTCCCTCGTCGCACGGCCGAGGTGCGCGGCCAGCACGACCAAGCTGAGGACGTCGTCCTGGTTGTGGCGGAACACGTCCTCGAGCCGGTGCGCGCGACCGCCCAGGAAGTCGAACCAGGCTTCCGGCGCGAAGCTGCCGGGAAGGTCGGCGGCGCGGTCGACGCCGCACAGCGCACGCTCCAGCGTCTGCAGCCGTCCGTCGGGGAGCGACTCGCGGTAGAGCCGCGCCAGCGGATGGAACAGGTCGAGGTGCGGCTTGTCATCGAACGGCGGCTCGACGCCGTGCAGGCGCATCTTGTCCTCGAGCCGGTGTCGGTCGAAGGACTTGCCGAAGAAGCTGACGATCAGCTCCGCGCGCTCGATGCGCCGCGCGACCTCGACCAGGAGCGCGCGTTCCTCCTCCGGTCCGCGCAGGAAGCCCTGCCAGAGCCGGAACTCGTCCCCCGCGAAGGAGCCGAGCGCCACCAGGAACGGGATCGTCCCCGCGCCGCCGGAGAGACCCGTAGTCTCGATGTCGAGATAGACGGCGTGCCGCAGACCGACGCTCGCCAGCCGCTCGTCCCGCGCGATCTCCGCGAGCTCGTCCGGAGCCGCGGCGTCGACCTCCTCCAAACGCCAAGCACCGTGCCGGTGCACGGGATCGAAGCGCCGTTCGCGCGCGGCGAAGCGGCCGGCCTCGCCGCGCTGTTCCTCCAGCTCGACCGGCGAACCGGGTGATCGCGTCGCATCCGGATGTCGCGCGGGCATCGACACCGCGCCGCGGCCGCGGAGCAACCGACGCAGCTTGTGCGACGGATCCTCGGACTCGCCCTCCGTCATGCGACGGTCTCCGCCCGCGGCAGGACCTCCGGAGCCGCCGCCTCGAGCGGGCCGCCCCCGAGGAAGTCCGCCAGCACCTGGAGCGCGGTCTCCTTCCCCAGCGCGCCGACCTCCTCGACCGGACCGACGCAGGCCGGACAGCCGACGCGGCAGGCGCAGCCGGAGAGCACTTCGTGCGCCGCCTCGAGGACGGAGCGGTGCTCGGCGAAGAGCGCCGTGCCGAGCCCGACGCTCCCGGGCACGCGGTCGTACAGGTGGATCGCGGGCGAGCCGAAGTGCCCGGACCGGATCTCCGCGGAGAGACCGAGGTCCGAGGGCTGACAACGCAGGAACAGCGGCGCGACGCGGCGCAGGAGCCGCCCCAGCCCGCGCCAGGCGGCGGCGCGGTTGCCGGTGGTGAGCCCGAGCCGGGAGGCGCGCGCCTCGTCCAGGGTCAGCACGAACGCCTCGGTGTCGATCTCCTCCGGCGGCAGGTGGATGTCCTCCGCGCCGATGTTCTCGCGCGTGTAGAAGCGGATCTTCTTGTAGTTCGTCGCGATCGTCGTGACGTGCACCTCGCCGCGCCACACCGCCCAGGTCTCCCCTCCCTCGGGCGCGAAGCGACTCGCCTTCTCCTCCAGGCGCAGGACGCGAACCTCCGTGTCGCTCTCTGCCTCGGTGAAGTAGTCGCTCGCGACGCCGCGCGCGAAGGCGCGGCGGTTCTCGTAGTCGAAGCGCTCGATCTTGTAGATCTCGCCCTCGACCTGGTAGATCGCGCCCTCGTAGACGCTCGTGATCGAGGACTCGCGGTCCATCTCGCCGATCGCACGTCCGTCCTCGTCCAGCACGACCACGTTGTCCGGCTCGTTTCCGGCCAGCGACACGTCCTGCGCGGGATAGGCGTCGGCGGCCCAGTACCAGGCCTCGCGCCGGCCGTCCGGACGCCGCACGAGCAGCCGCGACTCCTCGGTCAGGTAGTCGAGGATGGGCGCGACCTCGGGCGAGCCGCCGAAGCCCGCCACGCGCAGCGTGCCCGCCGCGTCGCGCTCGCCGTGGAACGGGAGCTCGAAGGCGGCGCACTTGAGCTGTTCCGACAGGAGCACCAGGTTGTCCGGATCGATCTCGAGGCGCTCGCGCGGTGCGTCGAACAGGTACTCCGGGTGGCGCGCGAGGTACTGGTCGACCGGGTCGGAGCGCGCCACGAGCACCGTGAGCGAGGTCCGCCCGCGCCGGCCGACGCGCCCAGCGCGCTGCCAGAAGCTGGCCTGGCTGCCGGGATAGCCGACCAGCACGCACACGTCGAGCGCGCCGATGTCGATGCCGAGCTCGAGCGCGTTGGTCGACACGACGACCTTGACGGCGCCGCTCTTCAGCCCGTCCTCGATCTCGCGTCGCAGGAGCGGCAAGTAGCCGCCGCGGTAGCCGCGGATCTCCTCCGGTGCCAGGCCGAGATCCGGCGCGGCCTCCTTCAGGTAGCGCGTGAGCACCTCGACCGCGATGCGCCGGTTGCAGAAGAAGATCGTCTGGTGTCCGCGCCCGCACACGCGCGGCGCGAGCCGGCGGACCTCCTCCAGCGCGTTCGCGCGCAGGCCGGCGACGGGGTTGACGATCGGCGGGTCGTACACGCCGAACAGCCGCTCGCCGGCGGGCGAGGCGTCATCCTCCACGACCGTGACGTCCCGGCCGAAGAGGCGCCGCGCGTGCGCGGCCGGATCGCGGATCGTGGCCGAGGAGGAGAGGAAGCGCGGTTCGGAACCGTAGTGTCGCGCGATGCGCACGAGCCGTCGCAGCACGTTGGCGACGCTCGAGCCGAACACGCCGGACAGCGTGTGCACCTCGTCGAGGACGACGTAGCGCAGGCCGCGGAACAGCTCGCTCCACTTGCCGTGGTTCGGGAGGATCCCGGCGTGAAGCATCCACGGGTTCGTGAGGATCACGTGGCCGCGGTCGCGCAGCGTCCGGCGCACCGAGGTCGGCGTGTCGCCGTCGTAGGTGAAGGAATGCCAGTCTCGTCCGAGGTCCTCGATCCAGGCGTTCAGGCCCTTCGACTGGTCCTGGGAGAGCGCCTTGGTCGGGAACATCCACAGCGCGCGCGCCGCGCCGTCCGACTCGAGCAGCGACTGCAGCACCGGGACGGTGTAGGCCAGCGTCTTGCCCGAGGCCGTGGGCGTGGCGACCAGGACGTCCGCGCCCGCCAGCGCGAGCTCGATCGCGCGCGCCTGGTGCTCGTACAGGTCCCGCAGGCCGCGCCGCTCGAGCACGCCGCGCAGCTCGGGCACGAGTCCGGCGGGCATCGGGACCGTGCGACCGGGCCGCGCGGGCCTACGGTGCCAACTCGTGAAGCACCCGCCGAGCTCGGGATCCTCGCGCAACGCGCGCGCGAGCTCGGCGACGCCCCTTCCCGCGCCGGATCGCTGCCGAGCCCGTCGCTCGCCGGCCTCCGTGGGCCCCTGGAATCCGCCCGTGTCGTGCATCGTGCTCGGTGCCGATCCGCCCAAGGTTACGCCCCACGGACCGCAGGACAAGCGCCCGCGCACCGCCTACTTCCCCTGCGCCTCCGCCTCGCCCGTCATCGGCACGAAACGCACCGGCAGGAGCGACTCCCGCTCCTCTCCCCCCTCCGTTCGGCGGATGCGCACGATCTCCTGCCAGGTGTCGCCGACCGGCAGCACGAGCCGACCGCCGACCGCGAGCTGGTCGACCAACGGCTGCGGCACGTGGTCGGGCGCGGCGGTGACCAGGATCGCGTCGAACGGTGCGAGCTCCGGCCATCCGCGATAGCCGTCGCCGACGCGCACGTGGACGCGGTCGTAGCCCGAGACCCGAAGCGCCTCGCGCGCACGCTCGGCCAGCGGCGCGAGGATCTCGATCGACCACACTTCACCGACGATCTCCGCCAGCACCGCGGCCTGGTAGCCCGACCCGGTGCCTATCTCGAGCACGCGGTCGTCCGGCTCGATCTCGGCCGCCTCGGTCATGAACGCGACGATGTAGGGCTGCGAGATGGTCTGCTGGAGCCCGATCGGCAACGGGCGGTCGTCGTACGCCTGGGGAGCGACCTCGT
>Ga0302046_10003128_pt1 | contig 15077 bp, 14 predicted proteins | sample RVTome_11_FD_200261 | JGI IMG/M metagenome (GOLD analysis project Ga0302046, IMG submission 200261) | Soil microbial communities from uranium-contaminated site in the Upper Colorado River Basin, Wyoming, United States - RVT147D111 (version 2) ...
CGGCCCAAATGCGTGAATCCGATCCAACTATTTTATGATAGAGCAGATTCACGTGATTGGGTCGAATCAAGACGTGATTCGACCCAATCACGACCTGCTCTACATCGCCGCCAGGACTTTTTCGTGGACCGCCTTGACGGCGTCCATGTCGCCCGGGTTGTGGCCCCAGTTGAGCTTCAGGTCGTCGTCCGCGGCGCGCGGCAGGACGTGGAAGTGGAGGTGGAAGACCGACTGGCCGGCGCCGGGGCCGTTGGCCTGGATGAGGTTGATGCCCGCGGGCGCCAGCGCCTTCTCGACCGCGCCGGCGACGCGCTTGGCGGTCGCCGCGGTGGCGGCGAGCTGCTCGGCGGGGATCTCGTGGAGGTTCGCCCAGTGCTCCTTCACCACCGCCAGCGCGTGGCCCGGCTGGGCCGGGTTCACGTCCATGAAGGCGATGGTGGTGGCGTCCTCGTGCAGCTTGAAGCACGGGATCGCGCCCGCGACGATCTTGCAGAAGATGCAGCTGTCGTCGGTCTTCATCGGTACCCCTCCCCCGTGCCGGCGGCCCGCCTCGTCCTTCGACAAGCTCAGGATGAGGCTCCGTTCAAGCTCAGGATGAGGCTCCGTTTATGTCGTCGATCAACTTATTGGCGACGCGCGGCATTATCCAATCGAAAAAAGAAGGTCCTCATCCCGAGCTTGTCGAAGGACGAGGGCCGCGGCGCCGGTGAGCACGGGCCTCACGCCGTGCCGTCGCCGCCTTTCCCGCCGATCGCGGCCTGGGCGGCGGCGAGGCGGGCGATGGGCACGCGGTAGGGCGAGCAGGAGACGTAGTCGAGGCCGACCGCCTCGAAGAAGGCGATCGAGGCCGGGTCGCCGCCGTGCTCGCCGCAGATGCCGAGCTTTATGTCGGGCCGGGTCTTGCGCCCGCGCTCGCAGGCGATCGAGACCAGCTCGCCCACGCCCTCGACGTCGAGCGTGACGAAGGGGTCGTGGGGCACGATGTTCTGGGCTTGGTAGTCGGGCAGGAAATTGCCGGCGTCGTCGCGGCTGAGCCCGAAGGTGGTCTGCGTCAGGTCGTTGGTGCCGAAGCTGAAGAACTCCGCCGTCACCGCCAGGTCGTCGGCGCGGAGCGCGGCGCGCGGCAGCTCGATCATGGTGCCGACAAGATAGTCGAGCTTGGCGCCGGTCTCGGCCTCGACCTCGCCGGCGACGGCGACGATCGCCGCCTTCAAAATGTCGAGCTCGGCCTTGGTGGCGGCGAGCGGGATCATCACCTCGGGCACGACCGCCTCGCCCGCCGCCTTGCCGGCCGCGACCGCGGCCTCGAAGATGGCGCGGGCCTGCATCTCGTAGATCTCGGGATAGGTGATGCCGAGCCGGCAGCCGCGGTGGCCCAGCATCGGGTTGCTTTCGGCGAGGCGCGCGACGCGGCGGCGCACCACCGAGACGGCGACGCCGGCGGCCTTGGCGACCTCCTCCAGCTCGTGCGGCTCGTGCGGCAGGAACTCGTGGAGCGGCGGGTCGAGCAGGCGGATGGTGACCGGCAGCCCCGCCATCGCCTCGAAGATCTCGATGAAGTCCTGGCGCTGCATCGGCAGGATCTTCGTGAGCGCCGCGCGCCGGCCCGCCTCGTCCTCGGCCAGGATCATCTCGCGCATGGCGACGATGCGCTCGCCGTCGAAGAACATGTGCTCGGTGCGGCAGAGCCCGATGCCCTCGGCGCCGAACTCGCGCGCGGTGCGCACGTCGGCCGGGGTCTCGGCGTTGGCGCGCACGGCCATGCGCCGCGCGGCGTCGGCCCATTCCATGATGGTGGCGAAGTCGCCGGAGAGCTGGGGCTGGACGGTCGGGACTTCGCCCAGCATGACGGTGCCGGCGCCACCGTCGAGGGTGATGGTGTCGCCCGCCTTCACGGTCATGTCGCGGACGCTCAGGGTCTCGGCCGGATAGTCGATGCGCAGCTCCCCCGCGCCGGAGACGCAGGGCCGGCCCATGCCGCGCGCGACCACCGCGGCGTGGCTGGTCATGCCGCCGCGCGCCGTCAGGATGCCGCGGGCGGCGTGCATGCCGTGGATGTCCTCGGGGCTGGTCTCGATGCGCACCAGGATGACGTCCCTGCCCTGGTTCGCCAGCGCCTCCGCCTCGTCGGCGTTGAAGGCGACGATCCCCGAGGCCGCGCCCGGCGAGGCCGGCAGCCCGCGCGTCAGGATGGCGACCTGCGCGTCGGGATCGAGGGTGGGGTGGAGGAGCTGGTCGAGCGCCAGCGGGTCGATGCGCGAGACCGCCTGCGCGCGGTCGATCAGGCCTTCGTTCGCCATCTCCACGGCGGCGCGGAGCGCGGCGTGCACCGTGCGCTTGCCGGTCCGCGTCTGCAGCATCCACAGCGTGCCCTTCTGCACGGTGAATTCGATGTCCTGCATGTCGCGGTAGTGCCGCTCCAGCGTGTCGCGGATCCGGACAAGCTGGGCGAAGATCCCGGGCATCACCTCTTCCATCGCCGGCAGGGTCGACTTGGCGGCCGCCTTGCCGGCGACGGTCAGGTTCTGGGGGGTGCGGATGCCGGCGACCACGTCCTCGCCCTGGGCGTTCACCAGGTACTCGCCGTAGAAGCGGTTCTCGCCGGTCGAGGGATCGCGGGTGAAGGCGACGCCCGTCGCGCAGTCCTCGCCCATGTTGCCGAAGACCATGGCCTGGACGTTGACGGCGGTGCCCCAGTCGTCGGGGATGGCGTGGAGGCGGCGGTAGGTGACGGCGCGCGCGTTGCCCCAGGAGCCGAAGACCGCGCCGATGGCGCCCCAGAGCTGGTCCATAGGGTCGAGCGGGAACGGCGCGCCGGTGCGCTCGGCGACCGCGGATTTGTACTGGGCGACCAGGTCCCGCCAGTCCTCGGCCTCGAGGTCGGTGTCCATGTAGGCGCCGCGCGCGTCCTTCTTGTCCTCGAGCAGCGCCTCGAAGACGTGGTGGTCGACGCCGAGCACGACGTTGGCGTACATCTGGATGAAGCGGCGGTAGCTGTCGAAGGCGAAGCGCGGGTCGCCCGACTGCGCGGCGAGGCCCTCGGCGGTCGCGTCGTTGAGGCCGAGGTTGAGGACGGTGTCCATCATCCCCGGCATCGAGGCGCGGGCGCCGGAGCGCACCGAGACCAGGAGCGGATTGGCGGGGTCGCCGAACTTGGCGCCGACGATCTTCTCCACCTTCTTGAGCGCGGCGGCAATCTGTTTGTCGACGCCGTCGGGATAGCCGCCGCCGCTCGCGTCGAAATGGGTGCAGACCTCGGTCGTCACGGTGAAGCCGGGGGGAACGGGCAGGCCGATCGCGGCCATCTCGGCGAGGTTGGCGCCCTTGCCGCCGAGCAGCTCCTTCATGTCGGCGCGGCCCTCGGCCTTGCCGGCGCCGAAGCCGTAGACCCATTTCGGCGGCCGCTTCCGGGCGGGCTTGGCGCGGCTGGCTGCGGCAGGTTTGGAGCGCTTACGCGCAGGCTTGGTCGCTTGAGGGGAAATTCTGTTCATCGCTGTCGGTTCTGTCCCAGGCAAACACGCCATCGGCGCTGAAACACCGCCGGCGTTTCAGCCTTCGATCTTCGAAAAATCGGCCACGCGGCCCATGGTCGCCTCGATCGCCGAGAGCAGACGCAGGCGATTGGCGCGGAGCGTAGCATCGTCGGCGTTAACGGTGACTTGATCGAAGAAGGTGTCGACCGGCCCGCGCAGGCCCGCCAGCGCCGCCATGGCGGCGGCGAAGTCCTCGCCCGCGATGGCGGCGTCCATCGCCCCGGCCGCCGTGTCGAGCGCCGCGCCCAGGGCCTTCTCCTCGGCCTGCGCGAAGGCGGCGGGATCGGGCGCCTGGTCGTAGGTGGCGGCGTCCTTCTTCTCCTCGATGCGGACGATGTTGGCGGCGCGGCGATAGGCGACGAGCAGGTTGGCCCCGTCCTCGCTCTCCAGGAAGGACGCGAGCGCCTCGACCCGGGCCAGCAAGCGGACGATGTCGTCCTCGCCGCCGAGGGCGAAGACGGCGTCGATCTGGTCGTGGCGCACGCCGCGGTCGCGCAGGTGCACCTTGAGGCGGTCGGCGAAGAAGCCGAGGAGTTCCGGCACCACGGCGTAGATCTCGCCGTAGCGCGCGTCCTCCTCGACCTCGACCTCGAGGGTCTCGACGGCGACGTGCTCGTCGAGCCCGAGGTCGTCGAGGGCGGCGCGGGTCTCCAGCACGTTCTCGCGGAGCTGCTGGTCGAGCACCATCTGTGTCGCGGCATTGAGGACAGGCACCAGCGGCAGGCGGAGGCCGTTCTCCAGGATGAGGCGGATGACGCCGAGCGCGGCGCGGCGCAGGCCGTAGGGGTCGCGCGAGCCGGTCGGCGTCTCGCCGATGGTCCAGAAGCCGGCGAGCGTGTCGAGCTTGTCGGCGAGCGCCACGGTAACGGACACGGGCGCGGTGGGGCAGCGGTCGTTCGGGCCCTGGGGGGCGTAGTGCTCGGCGACCGCGTCGGCGACCTCCTGCGCCTCGCCGTCGTGGAGCGCGTAGTAGCGGCCCATGACGCCCTGGAGCTCGGGGAACTCGCCGACCATCTCGGTCGTCAGGTCGGCCTTGGCTAGGCGGGCGGCGGAGCGCGTGCGGTCGCGGTCGGCGCCGGTGACGGCGGCGAGCTCGGCGGCGAGCGCGCCGATGCGGTCGACCTTGTCGCCGAGCGCGCCGAGGCGCTCGTGATAGATGATGCCGTTGAGCGCGGGGATGCGGCTGGAGAGCGAGTGTTTCCGGTCCTGGTCCCAGAAGAACTTGGCGTCGGAGAGCCGCGCGCGCAGCACGCGCTCGTTGCCGGCGACGATGGCCTTGCCCTTGTCGGCGGTCACCATGTTGGCGACGAGGATGAAGCGCGGGGCGAGGTTGCCCTTGGCGTCGGTGAGGGCGAAATACTTCTGGTGCGCGCGCATCGAGGTGATGAGGACCTCGGGCGGCACGTCCATGAAGGCCTCGTCGATCGCGCCCATCAGCACCACCGGCCATTCGACGAGGCCGGTCACCTCGTCGAGCAGCGCGGGGTCGTCGCGCAGCGTGAGGCCGGCGCGTTTGGCACGGGCCGCAGCGTCCTTCTCGATCCTGGCGCGCCGATCGGCCGGATCGAGGAGGACATGGGCGTCCTTCAGCTTCGCCCGGTAGTCGGCGAAGCCTTTGACCGCGAAGGGCTTGGGCGCGAGAAAGCGGTGGCCGGCGGTTTTATTCGAGAAATCAACAAAATTACTTATTGGTGCTCCGACCCTTGGATTCGACACGTAACCGTAAAACGCGCCCGGCTCGTCTGATTGGCCAAGGGCAACACCGCCGGCCAATTTCTTTCCGTCAAACACTCCCACGATGCTGTGTATTGGGCGGATCCACGCGAAGTCAGCATGCCCCCAACGCATTGATTTCGGCCATGATAACTTAGACATGGCCTGAAATAGCAGGCTTGGTAAGATTTCTATGGTCGCGCGGCCCTCCTTCGTACGATCGACGACGTAGTAATCTTTGCCCTTGATAGGCCGGATTTCGCATTCCTCAATGCTTTTTAGGCCGACAGATCTCAAGAATCCCTGGATAGCTTGGTCCGGAGCACCGACCTGAGGCCCTCTCTTGTACTCGGTCAAATCACCCTGATGAACAGGAAGATTCCGGACAACTATTGCTAAGCGTCGTGGTGTCGTGAATGTCTCCGAATCCTCGAAATAGAGACCGTGGATTTTGGATAGAGTATCCGTAATGAGTCGCTTGAGGTCCTCTGCCGCACGTAGCTGCATGCTGGCCGGGATTTCCTCAGACACGATCTCGAACAATAGTTCCGCCCGCCGCTCCTCTCTCATGGCCTCAGGTCTCCGCCGCCTCCGCCGTCTGCGATACGGCGTGTCCCCGGCTGGTCAGCCAGGCGGCGCAGCAGCCTTTGGCCAGCGCGCGCACGCGCAGGATGTAGGACTGGCGCTCGGTCACGCTGATCACGCCGCGCGCGTCGAGCAGGTTGAAGAGGTGGCTCGCCTTGATGCACTGGTCGTAGGCGGGCAGCGCCAGCTTGGCCGCCAGCAGCGACCGGCATTCGTGCTCGGCATCGGCGAAGTGATGCAGCAGCATCTCGGTGTTGGCGGCCTCGAAGTTGTGCGCGGAGTACTCGCGCTCGGCCTGCAGGAAGACGTCGCCGTAGGTGGTGCCGGCGCCGTCGAAATCGAGGTCGTAGACGTTCTCCACGCCCTGCACGTACATCGCCAGGCGCTCCAACCCGTAGGTCAGCTCGACCGAGACCGGGTCGCAGTCGAAGCCGCCGACCTGCTGGAAATAGGTGAACTGCGTAACCTCCATGCCGTCGCACCAGACCTCCCAGCCGAGCCCCCAGGCGCCGAGCGTCGGGCTCTCCCAGTCGTCCTCGACGAAGCGGATGTCGTGCGCCAGCGGGTCGATGCCGAGATGCTCGAGCGACTTCAGGTACAGGCCCTGGCTGTCGGGCGGCGAGGGCTTCAGGATCACCTGGTACTGGTAGTAGTGCTGGAGCCGGTTGGGGTTCTCGCCGTAGCGGCCGTCGGCCGGCCGGCGCGAGGGCTGGACATAGGCGGCGCGCCAGGGCTCGGGGCCGAGCGAGCGCAGCGTGGTCGCCGGATGGAACGTCCCCGCCCCCACCTCCATGTCGTAGGGCTGCAGGATCACGCAGGCCTCGCGCGCCCAGAAATCCTGGAGCTTGAGGATCAGGCGCTGGAAGCAGGTCTCGGGGTCGGGTTTGCGCGCCATGTCCGGGGCGAGGTGCTGGCGGCGGCGGGGCCGCGATTTGTGCGGCGCAACTTAGACGCCGGGCGCGAGCAGGGCAAGGAAGGCGGGGCGGCCGCCCGATCGGTACGGGCAGCTCGCGCGGTCAGTAGGGGCAGCCGGCGCGGTCGCAGGCGGCGGTGTCGGCGGCCGGCTGGTAGACCTTGCAGACCGGGCACTGGACCATGCTCTCCGCATCCTCGACGCGCTCGCGCCTTGCGCTTGGCTTCGCGCTCCGGCCCCCGCCCTTGAGGCGCTCGGCGGCGCGCTTGGCCTCGATGCGGGCGTAATACTTGAAGCCGAACCAGACGGCCGCGACGATCGCGATGAGGACGAGGATCTTGGCGAGGGAGAAGCCGAACATCGCGGGGGTGTACTCAATACCACCGGATCAAAAGAATGATCCGGTGTAGTTCCCTCACGCGCCGGGCGCGGGCGTCCGCCCGCTTGGCTGGCCTCGCACTAGCTCGGGCGCGCAGTCGCGCGCATACCATCTGCTGATGATCGGTGATCATCATCATCTGGTACTAGAGCCCCAGACGGTTCCACAGGAAACGCTCCTCGACCGCCGCCAGGAGGTCGGAAGCCCAGCCGGCGGGCGCGGCGAAGCCGTCGCCGCCGGCGCGGAAGCCGAGGCGCCGCGAGAGGAAGCCGCGGCGGACCTGGACCAGGCGCAGGCGCGCCTTCTCGCCGAAGCGGTCGCGGATCACCGAGCGCATGTCGCCGATGCCGTCGACGAGGCCGAGCTCGAGCGCCCGCCGGCCGGTCCAGAAGGCGCCGGAGAAGAGCTCGCCCTCCTCGCCCTTGAGGCGCTTGCCGCGGCGGCTGCGCACGAGGTCCATGAAGCTCGCGTGGATGTCGGACTGCAGCGACTTCAGGCGCTCCACGTCCTGCGGCTTCTCCGGCTGGAAGGGGTCGAGCATGCCCTTGTTCTCGCCCGCCGTGTGCATGCGCCGCTCGACGCCGATGCGCCGGATCAGCTCCGGAAAGCCGAAGCCGCCGCTGATCACCCCGATCGAGCCGACGATCGAGTTCTCGTCGGCGAAGATCTCGTCGCCGGCGCAGGCCAGCCAGTAGCCGCCCGAGGCGGCGGCGTCCTCGGCGAAGGCGAGGATGGGGACGCCCTTCTCCTCGGCCAGCGCGCGCAGGCGCTTGAAGATCAGCGAGGACTGGACCGGCGAGCCGCCGGGCGAGTTGACCGAGATCGCCACGGCCTTGAGGTGCTTCATCTTGAAGGCGCGCTCGATCACCGCCGCGAGGCCGGCGAGCGTGAGCCCGCTGCGGAGCGGGCCCAATCGGCCGATCACCCCGTGCAGCCGGATCACCGCGACCACCGGTCCCCTGGGTCCGAAGAACATGCGCGTACCTTGTGGCGGCGGCGCCATTGCCCCCGCATTCCCAAGGATAGGGATGGGCAGGCCCGATGCCAAGCGGCACGGGGGGCTTTCGCCTAGATCGGATCGCATTCGGGCCGGATCGAAAATCGATCCGGCCCGAATGCGTGAATCCGATCTAACTATTTGATGATAGAGCAGATTCACGTGATCAGGTCGAATCAAGACGTGATTCGACCTAATCACGACCTGCTCTAGTCGCCGAGCCCCGCGGCGTCGCGCAGGATCGCTTGGGCGGCCTCCGTGAAGCCCTCGCCCTCGTGGAGCACCAGGCCGGGCAGCAGGGCCGCCGGGGTGCGCACGCCCTTGCGGGCGCGCAGGATGACGCGCCTGGCGGGCGCGCCGGCCCGGGGCCAGAGCGGCAGCACGGTGATCGCCCCGGCGGGACCCGCCAGCGCCGCGATGGCGTGGTCGAGGCGGTCGGCGCGGTGGATCAGCGTGAGCCAGCCCTTGGGCCTGACGGCGGCCAGCGCCGCGGCGATCCAGTCGGCGAGCGCGGCCGCGCCCTCGAGGCGCGCGGCGCGCCGGCCGGGATCGGGCGGGGGATCGGCGTGGGCCGCCGCCAGGTAGGGCGGATTGGCCATGACGTGGTCGAAGCCGCCGGCGGCGATTTCGGGCGGCGGGTCGAGCAGGTCGCCGGCGACGGCCTCGACCCGGCCGGCCACGGCGTTGGCGGCGATGTTGGCCGCGAACAAGCGGGCAAGGCCGGGGTCGCGCTCGAGGCCGGTTATACGGACCTCCGGCAGCCGCGCCGCCAGCGCCAGCGCCGCCGCCCCCACCCCGCAGCCAAGGTCGAGGACGCGCTCGCCGGGCCTGGCCGGCACCGCGGCGGCGAGCAGCACGGGATCGACCGCGGCGCGGTAGCCGGCGGCCGGCTGGCGCAGCACGACGCGCCCGCCGAGGAGCGCGTCTTGCGTGGTGTCGATCTCGGCTTCGCGTTCGCCCATGGCCGCTGCGCCGGTGCTTTGGGAACCGGGCCTTCTTCGGTAGTCTGGGCTTATACCAGCCTGGAGCGGACAGGCCGTAGAGCAAAGCGCCCTGCCCGACCACACCGCCGCCCGAAGCATGAGACGCAGCCCAACCGCAACCCTGATCCTGGCCGGCCTGGCGGTCGCGCTCCTCGCCGGCGAGCCGGCCAAGGCGGCGCGCGCCAAGATCCTGATCCAGGGCGGCTTCGTCTCGGGCAAGGCCTATCTCGACATGCCGAACCTGCGCAAGATCGCCTACGTCACCGGGCTGCTCGAAGGCATGTTCCTGGCGCCCAGGCTGGGCGGCGATCCCAAGCGCCTGCGCTGGCTGGCGCTCTGCACCGACGCCATCGGCCGGCGCGGGGTGCGCGACCTGCTCGAGCGCTACCTGCTCGACCGCGACCGCATCTGGAACAACCGCAACCCGGCCAAGATGTTCCGCGCCCTCGTCGCCGGCTGCCGCGCCGGCGAGAAGCCGGGCTCGGCCACGCCCGAGGCGCGGCGCGACGGCGGCTATATCACCGGCCGCGAATACCTCGACATGGACGGGATCACGAAACGGGCCTACGTGGCGGGGCTGGTCGAGGGCGTGCTGCTGGGGCCGGCCTTCGGGGTCGAGGCGGCGACGCTGCAGCCCTTCGTCGACTGCGTCGACAAGCTGAGCTGGAAGGGCGTGCGCACGGCGGTCAACGCCCGCCTCCTCGCCGACGCCAAGCTGTGGCCGCAGCGCGATCCGTCGACGCGCTACCGCGCCATCATCATCGGCTGCGGTCTCGGGCGGTGATGGAATGATGTCCCTCTCCCGCGTGCGGGAGCGGATTGGTGCTCTGCGTGCGCGGCGAAAACTACTGCTTTTCCGGCCTGAGCTCCTTGCCCTCGCCCTCGGCCTCGATGATGGCGCGGGCGCGCGGCGCGTCCTCGTCGATCACCATGAGGCGGCGCGGGATGGCGCCGGCCGTGCCCTCGAGCACGCTGGTATGCGCGTCGAGCACGAAACTCTCGATGCCCTGGTCCTTCAAGACGGCGCCCGCCCAGGAGAGCAGGACCGGGTCGTTGGTGCGGATGAGCTCTATCACAAGCGTGGCATCCCCAAGGCGTGATGTCCCGTTGGCGGCTTGGCCCTTGACCGGCGGCGCGCGCACCATATTCTCAAGGTCATATAACGACAAAAGAATACCTGGGGAAGGACGGCAACGTGGCGGTCATCGTCAGCCTGAACGACGGGCGTGGAGCCAAGAAGCGCGCCAGCCTCGACAAGATCACGGCGCTGACGGCGCGCGACCTGGCGCGCGTCAACAAGGTGATCGTGGCGCGCATGGACAGCCCGGTGGCGCTGATCCCGCAGCTCGCCGGGCATATCGTCGCCGCCGGCGGCAAGCGATTGCGGCCCACGCTGACCCTGGCCTCGGCCCGGCTCTGCGGCTATGCCGGCGACCGGCACATCGCGCTGGCGGCCTGCGTGGAGTTCATCCACACCGCGACCTTGCTGCACGACGACGTTGTCGACGATAGCGACCTGCGGCGGGGGCTGGCCACGGCGAACTCAGTCTGGGGCAATCAGGCCTCGGTGCTGGTCGGCGACTTCCTCTTCGCGCGATCCTTCAAGCTGATGGTCGAGGACGGGAGCCTGCGCGTGCTCGACATCCTGTCGAGCGCCTCGGCGGTGATCGCGGAAGGCGAGGTGGCGCAGCTCACCACCGCCAACGACACCGAGACCTCGGAGACCGCGTATCTGGAGGTCATCACCGGCAAGACGGCGGTGCTCTTCGCGGCGGCCTGCCGCATCGGCGCCGTGCTCGCCGAGCGCCCGCGCATCCAGGAGGAGGCGCTCGACAACTACGGGCTCAACCTCGGCATCGCCTTCCAGCTCGTCGACGACGCGCTCGACTACTCGGCCAGCCAGGCCGAGCTCGGCAAGCAGGTCGGCGACGACTTCCGCGAGGGCAAGATCACCCTGCCGATCGTGCTCGCCTACCGCCGGGGCTCGGAGAAGGAGCGCAAGTTCTGGCGCCGCGCGCTGGAGGAGATGGACCAGCGCGAGGGCGACCTCGAAGAGGCGATCGGCCTGTTGGAGAAGCACGGCACGCTGAAGGACACGGTGGAGCGCGCGCGCCACTACGGCGCCATCGCCCGCGACGCGCTCGGCATCTTCCCGGAGAGCGAGGCCAAGGCGGCGCTGGTCGAGGCCATCGATTTCTCGATCGAGCGGGCGTACTAAATCGGATTCACGTGATTAGGTAGAATCACGATCTGCTCTTGGGCGCCCGTCCGGCCTTCAGAATTTCTCGGCTATTCATCGGATGCAGGGGGGCCGTTGCGCCTGGCGGTCCGGTTCGAATTGGGCCCGCAGCCGTCGCCGGGTCGCGGCCGGGAGCGCGTCGGGCGCTTCGGCCGCGGGCCCGGACGACGGTTGCGGGCCTCGGATTCGCCGCGCAAATCGTGGCGCGGCTGGAGGGTCTTCCGCCGCTTTAGCGGCGGTAGATGCAGCGGTACTGGGTCCGGCTCTCCAGCGCGCGGATCACGCGGCTGCCGTACTTGTAGCGGCAGTGGCGCCAGGCGGCGCGGGTCGCCCGCCAGCCGCTGTAGTGCAGGCGGGTGTAGTGGCAGAGCGGCGCGCGGCCGCGGCGGTAGGTCATGTGCGTGACCTTGTAGCCGCGGCGGTGGCGGCAGCGCCAGTACCTGGCGACGGGCGCCACGTCGGCGCCGTTCCGCGCGCCGAAGTCGAGGCCGGCGCTGGCCGAGGCGCCGCCGGCGAAGCCGAGCGACAGGGTGACGGCGGCGGCGAGAGCGATGAGTGTCTTCTTCATGGCGGTGGTCCTTTCGGGTTTGGCGTGCGGGAGGACGCTCGTCCTCCGTGGTTGACCCGAACATGACCCGAACCCGCGCAAACCGCTGTGCGCGCGGTCACCATGGTTAACGATTGTTCCGAAAACTTCGTGGCGAGGCCAATCGTGCCGCCGCCGGCGCGGCGCACGCACCCGGCCGCGCCTGCCGGGAAGCGCGGCCTGCTTGCCGTGAGCCGCCTACTTGCCGTGATAGGTCCAGTCACCCTCGGCGAGCTGGTAATAGCCCGAGCGTTTCGCCACCAACGTCGCCCGGCGCGCGCCGCGCCGCAGGTTGTGGCGGGTGCGGAAACGGCAGAACCAGCGCGTCGCGTCGGCCTTCTTGCAGGACACCTTCTCGAAACCGGGGATCTGCGTGCGGCCGGACCAGGCGAGCCAGGCCTTCTCCATCGCCTCTTCCGAGGGGCTGGCGTCCTGGCAGGCAGCCAGCAGCAACGCCGCTCCGGCGAGCAACCCCCAGCGCGGCAGCTTGACCATCGTCAGCCTCCTTGCCTTCGAAACCAATGCCGAGGCCAGGGTGACGCACAGCGGTAAATATCGGCCTAACCGGCCGGCCGCCCGGCGGCTGCGGACCCGGACGGCCGGGCCGGCGGCGGCCGACCACCGCCGCGGCGCTGGCCCTTGCCCGCCGCGCCCGATAAACAGGCGCATCGCTCGACGGGGGGCGTTGGCGCGCGCATGCTGTTCAACTCGGTCCAGTTCCTGGTCTTCCTGGTCGCCGTGCTGGGGCTCTATTGGGTGCTCCGGCACCGGGCCCAGAATCTGCTGCTGCTCGCGGCGTCCTACGTCTTCTACGGCGCCTGGAACTGGAAGTTCCTCGGCCTCATCCTGCTGACCACGCTCGCCGACTTCACCGCCGCGCTGGTCATCGCCAATACGGACAAACCGACCCGGCGGAAGCTCGCGCTGGTCGCGGCCATCGCGGTCAACCTCGGCGTCCTGGGGTTCTTCAAGTACTACAACTTCTTCATCGAGGACGTGTTCGTCTTCCTGAAGCTGCTCGGCGTGCCCTACACGCCGCTCGTCCTGCAGATCGTCCTGCCGGTCGGCATCTCCTTCTACACGTTCCAGTCGATGAGCTACACGATCGACACCTACCGCGGCGAGGTGACGCCGACGGAGAACCTCCTCGACTACGCGCTCTACGTCGCCTTCTTCCCCCAGCTCGTCGCCGGGCCGATCGAGCGCGCGGGGCATTTGCTGAAGCAGATTCAGAGCCCCCGCGCGGTCTCGCTCGAGCGCATCAACGAGGGCGTGCTGCTGATCGCGCTGGGGCTCTTCAAGAAGGTCGCGGTCGCCGACCACCTGGCGCAGTACGTCGATACCGCCTTCGACCGGCAGACCGGCTGGAAGCTCGCGATCGCGCTCTACTTCTTCGCCTTCCAGATCTACTGCGACTTCTCCGGCTATTCCGACATCGCGCGCGGCTGCGCCAAGCTCTTCGGCATCGACCTGCGCCTCAACTTCAACCGGCCCTACTTCGCGCGCAACCTGACCGAGTTCTGGCGGCGCTGGCATATCTCGCTCTCGACCTGGTTCCGCGACTACGTCTACCGGCCGCTCGGCGGCAGGCACGCCAGGGGCTGGCGGCCCTACCGCAACCTGATGCTGGTCTTCCTGCTGTCGGGGCTGTGGCACGGGGCGGCCTGGACCTTCGTGATCTGGGGCGCCATCCACGGGGTCGTCCTGGCGCTGGAAAAAGCGCTCGCGGGCTGGCGGAGCGAGGCGCCGCCGCATGCTCCCAAGCGTGGGCCCAACCTCCGCAACGTCGTGGCGGTGCTGGTGACGTTTCATATCGTCTGCGCGGCCTGGGTGTTCTTCCGGGCGAGCTCGCTGGAGGGCGCGCTCGGCTTCTTCGCGCGGCTCGCCGAGCCCGCGAGCATCCCCTTCTCCGGCCTCATGGTCTTCGTGCACGCGGTGGGCGGGCTGGCGGTCCTGTTCCTCTGGGAGGCCTTCGAGGAGCGCTGGCGCAGGCTCTTCGCGCGGCCGGCGGTGGCGGTGCCGGCCTATGCGTCCTTCTTCATCTTCACCCTCGCCTGGGGGCAGCTCAATGGCGGCCAGTTCATCTATTTTCAGTTCTAGCGAGGCGCGCCGCCTGCCCTGGCGTGCGATGGCGGCCTTCGCGCTGCTGCTGGTGGCGCTCGACCAGGGCGTCGGGCGGCTGGTCGAGCGCCTGATCCTCACCACCGACAGCAACTGGGGGCCGAACCAGGTGGCGCGGCTGATCAAGCGCAGCGAGCCGGGGATCGTGCTCGGCGATTCGCGCGCCGGCGCCATCGCGCCCAAGGTGCTGCACGCGCGGACCGGCATCCGTTTCTACAACGGCACCGCGCCGGGACAGTCGATCACTTTCCAGATCATCGCCTTCGAGGCGCTCGTGAAGCGCAATCCCAGGCTCCGCGTGGTGGTCTACGAGCTCGACCACCTCGACCTCACCGCCGACAACCCCGACGCCGCGCGCGCGGTCGAGGTGGCGGCCTTCCTCTACGGCCGCTCGGCGACGGCGCGCGAGATCTTCCATGCGCTCGATCCGTGGAACCGGCTGCGCTTCCTGTCGCGCACCTACCGGGTGAACGGGGCGATCGCGCCGGTGCTGGTCGACCACCTGTTTCCCGGCCAGCGCGGCCGGCTCACCAGCGAGGACGGCTTCATGGCGCACGACGGCAGCATGGCGGGCAAGCCGTGCCGGCCCGGCGAGGCCGTGAGCCCGCCCTTCGCGCCGTTCAAGATCGCGCTGCTGAAGCGCCTGGTGGCGCGGGCCAAGGCGGCCAAGGTGACGCCGGTCTTCGTGACCGCGCCCCGGCTGGTCGCCTGCGGGGACGACCATCGGCCGCTCTTCGCGCGCTTCGCCAAGCTGGCGGCGGACTGGGGCGTGCCCTACCGCTCCTTCGTGACGGCGATGCGCGATCCCGCCGACTTCTTCGACACGAACCACATCAACCGCCGCGCGGCGGCGCGCTATTCGGAGATGGTCGCGGCGGTCCTGGCCGAGGCGCTGAAGCCACGGCGCTAGCCCGCATTTCTCAAACTGTCGCTGTTGAGCGGCGGTTGGGTTGGCGCGTCGGTTGGTTGCGGTAGGCCTTCGGGCTGGGGCATGCGCCGCCGGCCGCCGCTTGGCGGTTTGGCCGTTC
>Ga0302046_10003129_pt1 | contig 15070 bp, 7 predicted proteins | sample RVTome_11_FD_200261 | JGI IMG/M metagenome (GOLD analysis project Ga0302046, IMG submission 200261) | Soil microbial communities from uranium-contaminated site in the Upper Colorado River Basin, Wyoming, United States - RVT147D111 (version 2) ...
GTCTGGCGCCCGCCGACCTGGCGACCCTGGCCGGGCGCGTCGCGGGTCCGTCGCGCTGGGTGCTGCTCTTCCGGCACAGCGGCGCCTTCGCCCGCGCGCTACGGGCGCCCGGCCGCGAGATCCTGGCCTCCGAGGACGCCGCCGCCTTCAAGAGCGATCCGATAGCCATGGACCTCCTGCTCGAGATCCTGCGCGAGGAGCCCGGCCTGTCGCTTGCGGCGCTCGCCGAGCGGCTCGGCCCCGCCACGCTCGCCTGGTACGAGGCGCAGCAGCTTGCGCGCCAGGAGGAGCCTACCCTGTGGCTCGGCGACGCGCCGCCGCGCCGGCTCGCCGACGCGGAACCCGAGCTCGCGGCGGCGGCGCCGGCGGCGCCGGTGGCGGCGGCCTGGGAAGGCGTCGAGCCGGTTGACGCCGCTGACTATCCCGACGCTTCGGCCGTCGTCCTGCGGCGCACGCTCGGCTACGTCCTCGCCGGCGCTCCCGCCTACCAGGAGGAGGTGGACGAGTACGTCCAGATCCTGACGGGCGAGGGCGCGGTCCACGCCGACTTCGACGTCGCCTTTCATCCGCCGGAGGAGAAGATCACCTTCCTCGACTGCGAGGTGCGTCGCCCTGACGGCACGCTGGAGCGGCTGGCGCCGGAAGCGATCCGCGACGCCACGCCGGCGGCCCTGCCCGAGTACCGGCCGCCGACGCGCCAGGTCTTCTCTCTGCCCCACGCCGTGCCCGGCGCGATCCTGCGCGTCCACTACCGGCGGGAGTGGCGTCGCTTCCCGTTGCCCCACGTGCCGCTCGAGATCCCGCTCGCCGGCGACCTTCCGGTCAAGGCGTCGCGGATCGCGGTGACGGTGGCGCGCGACGCGCCCTTCCACTGGACCTTCCACCGTCACCCGAGCGTGGCGCCGGAAGTGAGGGAGACGACCTACGGCACGGCCCGCGCCTGGAGCTTCCGCGACCTCGCTCCGGCGACGACGGAAGCGCTGGCGTCGCCGCAGTCGTCGCCGCGGCTGCTGGTCTCCACCTTCCCGAGCTGGGAGGCGTTCTCCGGCTGGTACCGTCGCCTGATCCGGCTCGCCGACGAGCTGACGCCGGAGGTCGCGGCCAAGGCCGCGGAGCTCACCGCGGGCGCCGCCACCGAGCGCGAGAAGGTGGCGGCGCTCTACGACTTCGTCACCGGCCTGCGCTACGTGGCCGTCCCCATCGGCGTCAACTCGCACCGTCCTCACGCCGCGGCCGACGTCTTCGCCAATCGCTACGGCGACTGCAAGGACAAGGCGAACCTCTTCAACACGATGCTCGCCGCCGTGGGCATCGACGCCGACCTGGTGCTGGTGCCGCGCTTCTCCCAGGCTTACGAAGCGACCCCGGGCCTGGGCTTCAACCACGCCATCTCGCGCGTGCGTCTCGGCGAGGAGGTGATCTGGGCCGACACGACCGACGACGTCGCCCGCTTCGGCCTGCTGCCCCCGGGCGACCCGGGCCGCAACGTCCTGGTGATCGACGAGCACGCCGCGGCCTTGACGCCCCTGCCCGTCCCCGAGCCCGCCGACCACGTCCTGACGCTGAAAGCGACGATCGAGCTCCCGTCCTCTCCCCCCTTTGAAAAAGGGGGGTTGGGGGGGATTTTTTCCGTCACCACGACCGGCTTCCCCGACTACGTCCTGCGCTCCCTCGCCCGCGCTCACGGCTCCGGCAACCTGCCTCTTGCGCTGACGTACCTGCAACCGGTCAACGGCTACTTCGCGATGACCGGGCAGCGCTTCACGCCGCCCGCCGCCCTCGACCGCGACTTCGAGTGGCACGGCGAGGGGAGCTGGACGGGGCTCGTCGTGCCGGTGGGCGAGAGCGTCCTGGTGCGGGCGCCCTTCCTGCTGCCGTCGGAGTGGAGCCTGGCGCTCCACGAGCGCACGACGCCGCTCTACCTCAATCGCGGCTACCCGTTGACGTTGACGCAGGATCTGACGTTCGTCCTGCCGGAGGGCACGGAGCGTCCGCGGTTTCCGGAGGCGTCGGCGGGCGACCGCGGTCCGTTGCGTTGGCGGGTGGAGTGGAGGCTCGAAGGAGCGCGAGTGCGGGCCGTCCTCGAGGTGGTTCTCGCCAAGGGGGAGCTCGACTGGGAGGAGACGGTGGCGTTCAGCGAGGAGCTGCGGCGTCTCTACGAGGTCTTGGGCCTCGGGGCACTGACGAGCGCGCCGCGACGTCGAGGAAGAGCTTCCTGACCACCAGGTTCGGGATCGCAAGCCGAGGAGGCACGTCCGTCGTCAGGGTGAGCAGCCCCATGTAGTAGAGCAACGACGCGACCGCCGATCTGCTCGCGGGTCAAGATCGGACGAACGAGGCGCGAGCGCTGCTGGCCCCCGTCTACGCCCGCTTCACCGTCAGCGTGCCATTGGAAGGAGCGGTATCCTTCCTGCTCATGAGCAGTACGAACCCGCCAAACCGAAAAGCCATCCCTCCGAGGACGATCCTCTTCGCTGCCGCCCTCGCGACGCTCCTCTCGTTCGCCGCGCCTCTCCATTCCCAGCCGGAGGAGTCGGCGCCCCCTGAGGAAGTCAGCCCCCAGGAAGAGCTCCGGCGTCTCAACGCCACCCTCAGAGAGATCGCCGACCTGCTGCGCCAACACCTCGAGCGGCAGGAGACGGACGTCTTCCTGCGCCGCCTGGACCTCAGCTACCAGCGGCTGGCGCCGCTCGAGAACGAGCTCAGGAGCGCCCGCAGCGAGAAAGAAGGCGTCGCCGCCGAGGCGGAGAACCTGGCCAGCATGTTGGCGTCGGCGGAAGAGCAGATCGAGCAGGAGAGCTCGGTCCTGGAAGTCGACGACGGCAGCCAGCGGATGAAGCGGGAGATCGAGGCCCGTGTCGAGCAGCTCAGGAGGCGGGAATGGCAGCTCGAGCAGCAGATCGTCGAGCTCGAGAACCGGCTGGCGCGACGGCTGGAGGACGTCCAGGCGCTCGAAGAATGGATCGACGAACGGCTCGGGCTGCGCTGACGCGAGGCGAGGAAGCAGGCGGGACGCCTGCGCTCCCAGCGCTCTCAGTCCGGAAGGAAGCCGGCGTCGCCGCCCCAGGCGTACTCGCCGTGGAGCAGCACCCGCCGCAGCGCGTCGACGGCCTCTTCGCGGTCGAGAGCTAGACCCCGTCGACCTCCTCCCCCAGGAGCCGCTCCAGGCCCACCGCGACGACGACGTAGCAGCGCAGGCTCAGCGTCGCGGCGCCGAAACGCCGGACGAGCGCGTCGCGATAGGTCGCGGCCTGCTCGCGCGCCTCGGCCAGGGCCCGGGTGACCGGCGGCAACCGCCGCAGGGCTTCCTCGTCCATCGCGGCGAGCTCCTTCGCCCTCTTGCCCAGCTCCTTGCGGCGTACCAGCTTGAGCTCGAAGAGGACGTCGAAGAAGCCGTGACCGCGCATCTCCGGCCGGACGAGAAGACACAGGTCGGCATAGCTCTGCGACAGCTCCAGCTCGGAGAAGGCGACGTAGCGCGTGTCGTCGAAGAGCAGCGACAGGAAAAGGGCCTTGAGGACCATCTCGTTCACGCCGCTGCCGCTCTGACCCGGCTTGGCGGGAGCGGCGCCGCGGTCGCGGTTGGAGAGCACGGGCAGGATCTTCTCGGCGAAAAAGTCGAGCAGCGGTCTCAAATCGCCGGTCTGGTGGAAGGCCTGGGCGGCTTCCCGTGCTCCCGAGCCGTCGTCCGCGGCGGGCAGGAAGATCTCCAGCAGACGGTCGAGGAAGAGCTTCCTGACCACCAGGTTCGGGATCGCAAGCCGAGGAGGCACGTCCGTCGTCAGGGTGAGCAGCCCCATGTAGTAGAGCAACGAGGCGACCGCCGAGCGGTCCTTGCGCAGCCGCGCCGTCAGCTCGGCGAGCGAGAAGCTCGCCTTGAGCTCGGTGACGGCCACGGTGCCGTCGCCTTCCGTAAGGCGCTCGATCACGCCCGCGCCGGCGGTGGTCGTGGCCAGGAAGTCGAGCTTGCCGCGGTCCGTTCGCAGGTTCTCGTCGTGAAGCTCGCGGGGCGGCCGCTGGAAGCGGTAGAGGTGGTCCAAGAAGTAGAGGACGTTGGTCGGGTTGTAGACGTGGTCCACGGCCGCTTCTTCCACCGGGTAGTCGGTGAAGCGGTAGCCGTTGTACCAGGTGCGCATCGTGTCGAGGGCTTCCTCCATCGTCGCCGCGGACAATCCCCGGTCCTCGGCGATCCGCTCCAGAAGGCCCCGGATCTCCTGCTCGCGGAAGCCGCAGAGCGCGGCGAGCGTCGGATCCAGGGAAACGTTCTTGGCGATGTTGAAGCCACTCGTGAGGTCGTTCAGGGCGACCGGCGAAACGCCGGTGACGAAGACCCGCTCCAGGCCCCGGCCCTCGGTCGCCGCCTTGACCGATTTGAAGAGCTGCTTGAACGGGCCGTCGGCCTCGACCAGGCCGCGGTAGACGTCTACGTCCTTGACCATCACCTCGTTGACGAAGTTGTCGTACTCGTCGATCAGGAGGTAAAGCTTGAAGGGCGTCTTGCGCACGACGCTCAGGAGGCTGTCGAGGACGGCCGCCGGACTGGCGGCGGTGTTCACCGCGGCGGGCAGGTGGCCGTCGTAGTCCAGGGCGAAGATCTTGGCCCGCGACGAGACGTGCTCGCGGATGCTCTCGGCGATCCGCTCGACGCCGCCGCCGGCGTCGATCTCGGAGAGGTTCCACTGGAGCACGAAGAAACGGTTGGCGAGCGGCGTCGGATCGCGGCCCGCGGCGAGGCCGCCGAAGAGCGCGTCGAATTCGCCCTCCTGCCGCAGGTCGTAGTAGTTGGCCAGCGTCTGGAGCCACAGCGACTTGCCGAACCGCCGCGGACGCAGGAAGACGAGGACGTCGCCGAGCCGCTCGACTTCGCCGACGTAGGACGTCCGGTCGACGTAGAGCATGCCGCGGGTGCGGATGCGGTGGAAGTCGGCGATGCCGTAGGGGAGCTCGATCATGGCGGAGCCGCGCGGTTGACGTGATTCTATCCCCTCTTGGGGGTCATGCCTGCCGACCACAAGGGTTCAGTCGCGAAGATCGAACCTAGAGGACCGGCCGGAAACCCTTCCGGCCGCGAGTAAGAGGCCGACTTCGTCGGCCAAATCCCCCCAACCCCCCTTTCTTAAAGGGGGGCTAAGAGTCCCGCGGTCAGGTTCCCCCCTTTAAGAAAGGGGGGTTAGGGGGGATTTCCCGGCAGACGAAGTCTGCCGGGATGCTGGCTGAGGGTTTCCGGCCGGTCCTCTAGTCCGGCAGGAAGCCGGCGTCGCCGCCCCAGGCGTACTCGTCGTGGAGCAGCACCCGCCGCAGCGCGTCGACGGCCTCCTCGCGGTCGAGGTCCTGGCGCGCCGCGCACTTGGCGCAGACGAGCGTCACCGTCTCGCGGTCGTCCTCGATCGTGACGCCGCCGGCCACGCACTCGCTGTGGCGCAGCTCGACCCGTCCGTCGGCCACCAGGGCCAGCGGATCGCCATGCTCGAGGTCGCCGACGTCTCCCATCTTCTTGACGTGGACGTACATGCTCAGAATCCCCCGGGCACGGCGTCGCCGCGCTCGACCACCGGCTCCCGGTCGCCGTTCCTGACGTAGGTCTCGAGCCAGCGGTGGGTCTCCCACAGCATGTGGAGCACCGACTCGCGGGCGCGGTAGCCGTGGCTCTCGTGCGGCAGCATGACCAGCCGCGCGGTGGCGCCGTGACCCTTCAGCGCGTTGTAGAAGCGCTCGCTCTGCATCGGGTAGGTGCCGGAGTTGTTGTCGGCGTCGCCGTGGATCAGCAGGATCGGCTCGTTGATCTTCTCGGCGTGCATGAACGGCGACATGGTGAAGTAGACGTCGGGCGCCTCCCACAGCGAGCGCTCCTCGGACTGGAAACCGAAGGGCGTCAGGGTGCGGTTGTAGGCGCCGCTGCGGGCGATGCCGGCGGCGAAGAGGTCGGAGTGGGCGAGCAGGTTGGCGGTCATGAAGGCCCCGTAGGAATGGCCGCCGACGGCGATCCGCCCCTCCTGCGTCACGCCGCGGCGCACCACCTCGCCGACGGCGGCGCGGGCGCTGGAAACGAGCTGGTCGCGGAAGGTGTCGTTGGGCTCGGCCTCGCCCTCGCCGACGATCGGCATCGAAGGGTCGTCGAGCACCGCGTAGCCCTGGGTGAGCCAGAGCAGCGGCGACCACCAGCCGACACGGTCGAAGCGGTACGGCGAGTCGGTCACCTGGCCGGCGGCGTCGGCGTCCTTGAACTCGAGGGGATAGGCCCACATGAGCATCGGCAGGGGTCCGTCCTCGGGCTTGTAGCCCGGCGGCAGGTAGAGCGTCGCGGTGAGCTGCACGCCGTCGTCGCGCTGGTAGCGGATGAGCTCCTTGCTCAGGCCCCGCAGCTCCGGCGTCGGGTGCGGGAAGTCGGTGAGCCGGCGCGGGTCGGCGCGCTCCGCCGTCAGATCGCGCACGAAGAAGTTCGGCGGCTCGTCGACGGACTCGCGCAGGGTCAGGGCGAAGCGGCCCTCGTCGTCGAGGAGCTGGAAGGGCTCCTCGTAGTACGGCGGCTCCGAGCGGAAGAGCCGCCGGGTCTCGCGGCTGCCGAGCTCGAAGAGGTCGACGAATGGGCGGTCGCCCTCCGGCGAGGCGCCTTCGCCGATCAGGTAGACGCTGTCGCCGCCGGGGCCCGTCCACAGCACCTGACGGCCCCAGGCGTTGGGCCGCGTCGCCGGCTGGCCGGGGTCGTCGTAGCGGTCCTCCCACGAGCGGTCGATGAGGAGCTCGGGCGGCGCCTCGGGGGTGCCGGGCCGCGCCCGCGAAACGCGGACGTTTCGAGTCTTCCACCACGTCTCGAAGACCAGCGCCAGGTCGTCGCGGCCCCACTGGATGCCGGCGAAGCGCTTCTCGAGATCCGTCCAGGCTCGCGCCTCGCCGTCGAAGGGCGCCGGCAGCAGGAAGAGGCGGTCGCGGCGCTCCGCCTCGCCGGCGGCGTCGCCGCCGTCGAGGGCCTCGGCCCACGCCAGGGTGGCGGCGTCGTCGTGGCGCCAGGAGACCTGGCGCGGCCCCGTGGGCACGCTGCCGAAGGCGATGGGGACGTCCTCCTTCAAGGGCAGGTCGGCGACCAGGCGCACGAGCTCGCCGCCGGCGCTCAAGACCTCCACCCGGCGCGGAAAACGGAAGGCCGGCACCAGGTACGAGAAGGGACGGTGGAGCGTCTCCACCAGCAGGTAGGAGCCGTCGGGCGACGGGTCGTAGTCCCAGACCAGGGCGCTCTCGCCGAGCGGAGTCACGACGCCGTCGAGCCCCACGCGGGCGAGCTGGGCCGTGAGGTAATGCTCGAAGAGGGCCTCGTCGTGGGCGTCCTCCAGGAGGTCCTGGAAGGTGCGCGCGGGGGCCACGGCGCCCAGGTTCTGGCGGATCACCGGGCCTTCGGGAACGGTGGGAGCCGCCGGCGCCGGTCCGCGGTCTTCGGGCACCAGGGCGCAGACCAGGGCGCGGCCGTCGGCGAGCCACAGCGGCTCGACGCGGGCGTTCAGGTTGAGGCGCTCGCCGGTGAGGCGGCGGGCCTCGCCGCTCGCGACCTCGGCCACCCACAGCTCGATGCCGTCGCCGCGGGTGTGGGTGAAGGCCACGTGGCGGCCGTCGGGCGCGAAGCTCACGTCGTCGAGCCGGGGGGCCTCGGGCAGCCCGCGGACGGGCCGCGACGTGCCGTCGGCGACGCTCACGAGCTCGAGGCCGGTCGCCGGGCGGCGCCGGCTGGGACCGTTGGTCTGGGGCGAGAAGCGCAGCCCGCCGAGCCGCAGCTCGGGCTCGGCGAGCTCGGCGATCGCCGGCAGGCTGGGCTGCTCGAGCAGCAGCAGCCATTGCCGATCAGGGCTCAGGCGGACCTGCGGCGTCAGCGGACGGTCCACGAGGTCGACCAGCAGCTTGGGCGGCGACTGGTAGCCGCTCACCCCGTCGTCGCCCGTGCCGGGCACGGCCACGAGCAGCGCGGTCAGGATCGAAAGGGCGAGCACGCGCGCCGCGGCGCGGGGAACGCAGGTGAGTCGTTGCATGATGGGTCTCCCTGGGGCTCTTCGGTGCCGGACGCCGGCCGCCCCCAGGACCTTGGATCCTTCCCGCGGGCTCAGGGGTTAGCCGGACGTGCTCAGACCCCGTAGCGGTATCCGCGGCGAGTCCGCACGCGGATCTTACCGCTCTTCGCCTTGACGTCGATCTCCCGGTAGCCCTTCTCGCCCGCGGGGTACTCGGTGCGGAAGCTCAGCAGGTAATAGCCGCGGTTCTCCTTGCTGATGAGCTGGAGGGGCGTGATGAAGTTGACGACGTTGCGGTGGTAATAGCCGCCGGTGTCGACGGCGAGTTGGGTGAGGAAGTCGCTCTGCGTGTGGTTGAGCTCCGGCGGCACCAGGTCGATCGGGTAGACCGCGACGTTGTTGTCGTTCAAAGCCTGCTCCATGTCCGGGTAGAAGCGGACGTCGGGGCGGGCGATGCCGAGGCCGGGGTCGAGCTCGCCGAAGCCGGCGGTGAAGAGCAGCACGTTCTTGCGCCCGACGATCGGCCGGCAGGCTTCGGCGACGAGGCGCAGGGCGTCGTAGAGGCGGGTGGTCTCCCGGTCGAGGTCGGCCACGTCGGGCAGGCCGCGCCACAGCGAGGGCTCGCTGCCGGCGGTCATCCGGCCGCGCTCGGAGGGCACCGGCGCCTCTTTGAGGTTGCCGACCGCGGCGTCGTTGATCGCCTTCACCAGGCTGCCGGTGTCCTGCGAGAAGTCCTGGTGGACCACGAGCTTCACGTCGTAGCTCAGGACCGCCACCCAGTCCGAGCCGGTGACCTGGTCGCGCACCCACTCGTGAGCGCGGCGGCCGGCGTCGAGCTGCTGCTGGAGCAGCCGGTTGCCGGGCAGGGCGTTGCGCCGCTGGTCGTGGAAGAGGAAGATGAAGTAGCGGCTCGCCGGCAGCTCCGGCGCCGCCTCGCCGGCGCTCGCGCCAGCGGCCGCCGCCGTTTCCCCTTCGTGGCGCGTGGTGTAGAACGCGAGGCTGGTGATCTCCACCGGCTCGCCGCCTTCGCGGACGATGAAGTCGTCCTTGCCGAGGCCGGCGACGACGTTGCCCTTGCGGTCGGTGGCGACGACGTCGAGGAAAACCTCGGTGACCTCGATCAGCTCGCCGAACTCGCCCTTCGGCTCCTCCTCCTTCTGGGCGAAGCCGGCCGCAGCGGCGAGGAGGGCGAGCAAGGCGGCGACCGAGCAGACGGCGGGGACGCGGGCTGTCTTCTTCATGGCGTATCTCCTTGCTGGTCGGAGGCGACCGTCCAAGCGTACGCCCGGCGCCGGTGGACGTCAACGCGGCGGCGCGCGGCCCGGAAATCCAAGGCCGGCCGCGGCTAAATCACGGTGTCCGAAGAGCTTACGAAAAAACGAACGCTTTCGCCTGTGGAAAAGTCCACTGCCCGACACTGCCCCGATCCGCGCGGAGAGACCCGATTTCGACTCAACTAGCTGCAATCAAAAGACTTGTGCGATTTGCACAAGACTATGTGCGGAGTGGATCAAAGCCGCGCCAGGCTTTGGGGGAAGCCTCTTCTCCGGCCCCTTTTCCACAGGCTTTTCCGCACAAACTGTTGAAATTCGGCGAAAGCCTTTGCCGAAGCGAGTTTCCGCCGCGTCGCTGGTGGCCGCGAAGCGCGCGGGGAGTACGCCTTGCGGTCCCGGACGCTCCGGGAGTTCCCCAACGCCCTCAGCACGACGTGCCGAGGTCGCCGCGAAGTCCCCAACGCCTTCAACGCGTCGCGCTGAGGCCGTTGGGGAGCTCCGGGGGGCTTCAACGCGTCGCGCTGAGGCCGATGGGGAGCTCAGAGGGGCTTCAACGCGTCGCGCTGAGGCCGATGGGGAGCTCCGGGGGGCTTCAACGCGTCGCGCTGAGGCCGTTGGGGAGCTCAGAGGGGCGTCAACGCGTCGCGCTGAGGCCGATGGGACCTCGAAACAGCTCGCCGGAGGGCGGTTTCGCCATGGAACGTCCTCCGAGGTGGTCGCGAGTCGCGCTCGAGGATATCGTACGCAGCGTGCTCCCGACGTACCTGCTCGCGACCGCCGAGGGTGCCCCGCGACCCCGAGAAGGTTGGCACCAATAACCGTAGAATTTCACCTTGGAATGGACGGAATCTCTCGGATAAGCTGAACGAGACCGAGGAGCGGACACGCTTCATGCCGCAAGAGCCACCACTGCGCGAAGGCCAGATCGTCGACGGCGCCCTGTTCAACGAGCCGATGCGGGTGGAGACCCTCCGCCTTGAGGGGGTCGACGCCTGGGTCGCCGGACTCGTGGGCCTGCGTTCCGAGAAGTTCCGCAGCGTCCGGCTCACCTCCCACGACCTCGCGGGCCTCGATGTCCTCGACACGGCCGCGACGTTCGAGGGCAGCGGGCTCCTCTTCCGCCTGGGTCTCCAAGCCTACGCCCTGGGAATCGCCTACGAGTTCGATCCCTACTTCGGACTCTCCGTCTCTCGCGTCGATCCGCTGCCTCACCAGCTCGAAGCGGTCTACGACCATTTGCTCCAAGCAGCCCGCATCCGTTTCCTCCTCGCCGACGATGCCGGCGCCGGCAAGACCATCATGGCCGGGCTCCTCGTCCGCGAGCTGAAGCTGAGAGGGCTCGCGGAGCGAATCCTCATCGTCGGACCCGCCAACCTCGCCTTCCAGTGGCAGCGGGAGATGTGGGAGAAGTTCGGTGAGAAGTTCGTCCGCGTCCAGGGCGGCGACGTCCGCGACCAGTTCGGCGTCAACCAATGGCTCGAGCACGACCAGGTCATCACGCGCCGCCTGGCGTCGAGCACGCGGGCGCTGCGACAATCGCTGGAGAACCGCGCTCATCGCCTCGGCACGAGCTTGAAGAAGGCGCAGGAGCTGGCGCGCAAGGCGCCCGTCGACGTGCCTACCGCGCAAGAGCTCGAAGAGATGGAGGACGCCGAGCGCGAGCGCCTCGAAGAGGTGCTGGCCGCCGTCTCTCTCGCCAACGATGCGGACGAAGTCCGCCAGGAGATCGCCGAGCTCGAGGAGCTCGTCGAGCGAGCGAAGGGGGTCGAAGCCGCCGGGGAGGAGGCCAAGCTCGCCCGCCTCGACCGCCTGTTGAGAGAGCAGGGATTCTTCGACGACCCCCAAAAGCGGTTGCTCGTCTTCACGGAATTCCGCGACACTCTCGACTACCTGGTCGAACGCCTCCAGCTATGGGGTTTCAGCGTCGGCTTCATCCACGGCAACATGCGGCCGGGCGAGCGGGATCAACGCGGCACGCGGCTCTTCGTGGAGCAACAGTTCCGCGAAGGCGAGATCCAAGTCCTGGTCGCCACCGAAGCGGCGGGGGAGGGGATCAACCTCCAGGTATGCCACATCCTCTTCAACTATGACATCCCGTGGAACCCCAACCGACTCGAGCAGCGGATGGGCCGCATCCACCGCTACGGCCAGCGCAAAGATTGCCTGATCTTCAACTTCGTGGCCGTGAATACGATAGAAGGCAGGGTCCTGAACCGTCTGCTGGCGAAGCTCCAGGAAATCCGCGACGCCCTGGACGACGACGCCGTGTTCAACGTCGTCGGCGAGGTGCTGCCCGCGGCCCAGATCGAGCGCGTGCTCCGCGACTACTACGCCGGCCGCCTCCCGGCCCGCCTCGACGTCTACCGCGCCCGCGTCGTCGACGGCCTCGGGCACGTGATCCATGAGCGCCTCTTCGTGGTCGAGCTCCGCGACGGCGAAGAGCCGCGCCCGTGCGAGCTCTCGACGTTGGGCAACTTCTCCTTCGATGCGTCGATGAACGGCAACGCCGCGCCGCGCGTCGCAACGGCGCCGGAGGCGACCGCATGGCTCCACGAGCACGAGCTCGAGCCTCTTCTCGAGAAGACTCGCGCCGACCGGCTCGCCTCGGTCGAACGTATTGCCCGGCACGTCGAATTGTCGCTCACCGAGCTCCTCCAAAAGGCTGACGACGAAATCGGCCGGGCCTGTGACGAGGTCAAGGAAGGCGTGCCCGGCGCCGAAGGCCGGCTCAAGCAGGCGGAAGACCGCCACGCCGAGCTACTCGAACGCCGCGACCGGCGCCGGCGCGAGCTGGCCCAGCAACGCTCGCTCACGCTCCAGGGAGTGGAGAGGATCCTGGCGCCCAACGAGCGGCGCGTGGCCGAAGACCGCGCCGACTGCTACTGGCTCTACGTGGTAACGTCCTGCAAATCGAACCCCCGGCTCGAAGAGCCGCTCAGAGACCCCGGCCAGCTGCCATGGACCGAGGTGATCAAAGTGGCTCACTACTATCTCTCCGTAGACGCCCTGAAGAAGCTCATGGAAGTTCGGGAGGAACCGGCGACCTACGACGTGCCCGAGCCCACCAAGACGGCTCGTATCTGGAGCCCGCGGGTGGTGGATCGGGCGAGGATCAAGGATTTCGAGCTGGAGGTCGAGGACATAAAGGAAGAGCCGGATGAGGAGCTATGACGACGTCCACTTCGATCCGCCGGCTCCGGTCGCTGAGGCTTGCGCCGAATCCTGGAGGACCTTGGTCTCACCGATCGCCTATCGTTCGAGTAGCGCTCAAGGATATCGTACGCGGCGTGCTCCCGACGACCTTGCTCGCCGCCGCCGCGCCGCCCTTCCTGAGCGAGCTCGCGGCCTTGCTCCTCGCCGCCGCCGGCATCGCCTACCTTTGCCACCGCCTCGGCCTGGTGCCGATCGTCGGCTTCCTCGCCGCCGGCGTGGTGATCGGCCCCAACGCCCTCGGGCTGGTCGCGAGCCCGGAGCTGATCGACCAGGCGGCCGAGGTCGGCGTGATCCTGCTGCTGTTCATGATCGGCATCGAGTTCAGCCTCGAGAAGCTGGCGCGGATCAAGAAGCTGATCTTCCTCGGCGGCGGCCTCCAGGTGACGCTGGCGACGGCGGCGACGGCGGGGCTGCTGGCGCTCTTCGGCGTCGGCTGGCGAGTCGGCGTCTTCACCGGCTTCCTGGTCGCCCTGAGCTCGACCGCGATCGTGCTGAAGCTGCTCGGCGACCGCGGCGAGACCAACGCCGAGCACGGCCAGGTGGCGCTCGGGCTGCTGATCTTCCAGGACCTCGGCGTGATCGTGATGGTGCTCCTGGTCCCGGCGCTCGCGGGCGCCGGCGGCGGCTCGCCGTGGGAGGTCGCGGCGGCCCTGGGGAAGGCCGCGGCGCTGATCGCGCTCATCCTCACCTTCGCCCGCAAGCTGATGCCGCCGGTGCTCGAGCGGGTGGCCCGCACCTGCTCGCCGGAGATCTTCCTGCTCAGCGTGGTGGCGATCTGCTTCGGCACCGCCTACCTCACCAGCATGGCGGGGGTGAGCGTGTCGCTGGGCGCCTTCCTGGCCGGGCTGATGGTGAGCGAGAGCGAGTTCAGCCACTATGCCTTCACCGAGATCGTGCCCCTGAGCACGCTTTTCGCCGCCACCTTCTTCGTGTCGGTGGGCATGCTCCTCGACCTCGGTTTCCTGGTGAGCCACCTGCCGCTGGTGCTGGCGACCCTGGCCGTAGTCCTCGTGCTCAAGGCGGTGACCACCGGCCTGGCGGCGCTCGCCCTGGGACGCTCGCTGCCGGCGGTGGTCACGTCGGCGCTGGTGCTCGCCCAGGTCGGCGAGTTCTCCTTCGTGCTCGAGCGGGCCGGCCGCGAGAGCGGCCTCCATCCCGCGGGCATGGACCAGGTCGGATCCCAGACGTTCATCGCCGCCACCGTCGTCCTCATGGTGCTGACGCCGCTGCTGATGAACGCCGGCCACGCCCTGGCGCGGCGGCTGGCGCGGCCGGCGGCGACGTCCGCGGCCGTCGAGCCGGCGGCGGACGCCTCACGCGCCGGGCACGTGATCGTGGCCGGCTACGGCCACGCGGCGCGGCGCCTGGTCCGCGCCCTGGCCGCCGCGGACGTCCCCTACGTGATCACGACGCTGAGCCCCGACGGCGCGGCGGAGGCCGAGGCCGAAGGGCGTCCGGTGATCCGCGCCGACGCCAGCCGGCTGTCGACGCTGCTCGGCGCCGGGCTCGAGCGGGCCCGGCTGCTGGTCGTCCCCGACGACGAGCCGGCGACGGCTCACCGCATCACGGCGGTGGCGCGCGCCGCCCGTCCCGAGCTGCCGATCGTGGTCCGCGCGCGGCTGGCCGCGGCGGCGCCGGAGCTCGTGGCGGCGGGGGCCAGCGAGGTGGTGAGCGAGGAGCTCGAGAGCTCGCTGCGTCTGGCCGAACGGACGCTGCGGCTCAGCGGCGTCACGGCGCCGGAGGTCGACGCGCGCACGTCCGCCCTGCGCTCCGAGAGCGTGACCGGAGAGGCGACGCCCTCGCTGTGGCGCCGCGGCCGGTCCGTGGCCCTCGACCAGGTCGTGGAGCTGGCGGCGGGCGTCGGCGCGGCGCGCTGCGCCCACGCCGGCACGGTCCGCGCCGTGCGGCCGAGCGCGCCCGGCTGCGAGGAATGCCTGCGCGACGGCCACCGCTGGGTCCACCTGCGGATCTGCATGACCTGCGGCCACGTGGGCTGCTGCGACGACTCGGCGGGCAAGCACGCGACGGCCCACTTCCGCGCGACGGGGCACCCGATCGTCCGCTCGCTGGAGCCCGGTGAGACCTGGGGCTGGTGCTACGTGGACCAGGTCGAGCTCTGAGCGAGAGCGTCAGCTCGAGCTGAGCCGGCGGTGGAGCCAGGTGCGGGCGATCCGCCAGTCGCGCTCGACGGTCTTGATCGAGACCTCGAGCACCTCGGCCGCCTCCGGGTTGCTGAGACCGCCGAAGTAGCGCAGCTCCACGAGCTGCGCCTGGCGCGGCTCGATCTGGGCCAGCAGCTCCAGGGCCTCGTGGACGGCGAGGACGTCGGCGTCCACCACGACGGGGGTCTCCGGAGCGTCGTCGAGCGAGACCTTGCGGCCCGCGCCGATGCGCTTGTCGGCGCGCTGGCGCCGCGCGTGGTCGACCAGCACGCGGCGCATGGCGCGCGCCGCCACGGTGAAGAAATGGGCGCGGTCCTGGAGGTCGAGGGCCACGCCGCCGCTGAGCCTCAAGTACGCCTCGTGGACCAGCGCCGTGGCCTGCAGCGTATGGTCGCGGCGCTCCTTGCGCAGGTAGCTGGCGGCCAGC
>Ga0302046_10003132_pt1 | contig 15056 bp, 12 predicted proteins | sample RVTome_11_FD_200261 | JGI IMG/M metagenome (GOLD analysis project Ga0302046, IMG submission 200261) | Soil microbial communities from uranium-contaminated site in the Upper Colorado River Basin, Wyoming, United States - RVT147D111 (version 2) ...
TGAACGTCATGCGGTCGTGATGATACTTGCGATGCACGGGATCCTCTGCGACATAACGCAAGGTGTCGTTCATCCAGCCCATGTTCCACTTGTAGCTGAAGCCGAGTCCGCCGGCCTCGGACGGCCGGGTCACGGCCGGCCAGGCCGTCGATTCCTCAGCGACGGTCACGGCCCCCTCGGCGTGGACGATCGTATTGAGCTGGCGCAGGAAACGGATCGCCTCGAGGTTCTCGTTGCCGCCGTGCTCGTTCGGCTCCCACTCGCCCGCGCGGCGCGAGTAGTCGAGATAGAGCATCGAGGCAACGGCATCGAGCCTGAGGGCATCGATATGGAACTCGCGCACCCAGTAGAGCGCGTTGGCGATCAGATAGTTCGCGACCTCGGCCCGGCCGTAGTTGAACACGAGCGTGTCCCAGTCGGCGTGGATGGCCCGCCTGGGGTCCTCGTGCTCGTAGAGCGCCGATCCGTCGAACCGCTTGAGCCCGTGCTCGTCGCCCGGAAAGTGGGCGGCCACCCAATCCAGGATCACGCCGATGCCGTGACGATGGCACCGATCGACGAGATAGCGGAACTCGTCGGGCGAGCCGAAGCGCGACGTCGGCGCATAGAGCCCGATCGGCTGATAGCCCCACGAGCCGCCGAACGGATGCTCGCTCACCGGCATGAGCTCGACGTGCGTGAAACCCATGTCGCTCAGGTACGGAACGAGCTCGTCGGCGAGCTCGACGTAGCTGAGCCAGCGTCCGCCGTCATCGGCCTTTCGGCGCCAGCTGCCGAGATGGACCTCGTAGATGCTGATCGGCCGGTCGAAGCTGAGCGTTCGCGAGCCGCGCCACGCGGCATCATGCCACTCGAAACTGCTCCCGAAGACGATCGAGGCATTTCCCGGGGGCTGCTCGCAGAAGAATGCGAACGGGTCGGCCTTGAGCGGCAGCAGCGCGCCCGCCGCATCGAGCAGCTCGAACTTGTAGCGCGCGCCTCGGCCAACGCCCGGCACGAAGATGTCCCAGATGCCGACCGACGGGTGCCGCCGCATCGGATGCCGCCGGCCGTCCCAGGCGTTGAAGTCGCCGACGACGCTGACGCGGCTTGCATTCGGCGCCCAGACGCCGAACTGTACGCCTTCGACGCCTGCATGCCGGATGAGGTGCGCGCCGAGCTTCTCGTACAGCAGCCGATGCGAGCCTTCGCCGATCAGGTGCAGGTCGAGATCACCGAGCGCCGACGGGAACCGGTAGGGGTCCTCGATCTCGGTCTTGCCGTGCCGGCCCGCCAGGCGCAGGCGGTACCGGCCCCGGGCGTCCTCGTCGAGGTCGGCCACGAAGAGGCCCGTCGACCCCACCCGCTGCATGGGCCGGCTCGAGCCGCCGGCCACGAGCTCGACGGACTCGGCCGCGGGCTCGAAGCACCGGATGCGGAGCTTGCCGCCGTCCGCATGCGGCCCGAGGAACGCAAACGGATCGGGATGCCGTCCGGCCTCGAGCAGGGCCGCGGCTTCGGTTTCGCTACCGCGCGGGGACCGCATCGAACCCGTAGACCTCGCTCAGATAGCGCGACGCGCTCGTATCCCAGCAGAAGCGCTCGCGCCTTGCCGCGCTGACCACGGCCCGCCACCGGTCGGGGTGGCCGAGCTTCAGATCGACGGCGGCCGCGACCTCGCGCGCGAAGTTCTGCGCCTGCTGCCTCGGCGTCGCGCCCTCGAAGGGGAATCCATTGGCCGTCGTCACCGTGTCCTTGAGACCCCCGACGGCATGCGCTACGCAGGGCTGCCCGGCACGCATCGCGAGCATCTGGCTGATCCCGCAGGGCTCGTAGATGCTCGGCATCAGGAACAGATCTCCGGCGGCATAGAGCGCCTGCGCGAGCCGGTCGGAGAAGCCTTTGAGGAACAGCAGGTTCTCGTGCCGCGCCATGGCCTGCCGCAGGAATCGCTCGTAGTCCTCGTCGCCGGTGCCGAGCATGATCAGCACACCGCCGCCGAGAGCCTCGAGCACGCGATCCATACCGGTCGCAGCGCGACCGGCCGTTTGGCGGAACAGCGCGAGCTTCTGCTCGGTCACGCGGCCGATGCTCGTTGCGACGACGGCCGGCTGCCTCTTCGGCAGCGAGGCCAGGCGCCCATGCGCGAGCCAGCTCGCCGACTCGACGTGGCGGCCCGCCGCGATCCAGTCGATCAGCTCGGCGCCGATCAGGGCGATCAGACGCTTCCAGCCAGGCTGCGCCGGGCTCGCGTCCGAGTAGTCGCAGCCGTTCAGGATGCCCGCGAGCGCGCCCTCGCCGCGCCGGGCAGCGAGCAGCGTGTCGAGAAACTCGCCGCCGCGCCGCCCGCTCTGCGCGTCCGCGGGCAGGACGATCTCCTCAGCGTAGCTCGGCGAGACCGTGCTGACCGCGTCGGCGAGCCGGATCGCGACGGCGAGCGGATTGACGCAGCGCGCGTAGCGCGGGTCGGCAACGATCTCCTCGGGGAACCCGAGGTCCGGGAACCAACGCGCGAGCGAGGAGTCCGCGCCGGCGAGGGGCCTGACTCCCTGCAGCGCAAGATTGTGAATCGTGAACACCGAGCGGATCGACTTGAGCGCCTCGAGGCGCGGATCGAAGCCGCGAAGGAGCAGCAGGAGGCCCAGGTGCCAGTCATGCAGGTGCAGCACGTCCGGCTTCGTCTCGAGGCCCGCCACGAGCTCCGCAGCGGCGGCGCTGAAGAAGGCGAACTTGCCCGCATCGGTCGCGAACGGCGCCCCGTTCCCGTCATCGTGATAGATGCTCTCCCGCCCGCCGGGACTGAAGCGCGGATGATCGAGCAGGTAACAGTCGACGCCGGAATCCCCGCCCGGTGCCTCGAGCCAGCGACAGGTCTCGGTCGTGCCCGCAAACGGCACGGCGACGGTGCCGAGCGCCCTGACGCCCGGCAGGCGCGCCAGGAAGCCGTAAGCGGGCGTCAGAACGGAAACGCGGTGACCGCGCCGGGCGAGCGCCCGCGGCAGATCGCGCACGACATCACCGAGCCCGCCTGCCTTGCCTCCGGGCAGCCCGCCGTTCTCCGCAGCGAGCATGAAGATCCATTTCGAGGAAATACCTGCCGGCCTCCTGCCTAGCGGGTGAAGTGCAGACGCTGCCCCAGCATGTCGGGCGTCACGAGCACGAGGCCGCTCTCGGTGACCCGGAACCCCCGGGCCCGATCCGCCGCCGCATCCTCGCCGATTACGGTGCCGTCCGGAATGACCGAGCCGCGATCGACGATCGCGCGACGGATCCGGCACCGGCTGCCGATCTCGACCTCGGGCAGGATGACACTTTCGCTGACGGCCGAGTGTGATCCAACTGTTACATTGTAGAAGAGCAGGCTCCGGGCGACCTTCCCGCCCGAGACGATGCTGCCTGCACTGACCATCGAATCGACGGCGAGACCGCGCCGATCGTCGTCGTCGAAGACGAACTTGGCCGGCGGCGCCATCGTCTGGTTGGTCAGGATGGGCCAGAGCTCGTCATAGAGATTGAGCTCCGGCGATACGCCAACGAGCTCCATGTTCGCCTCCCAGAAGGCTTCGAGCGTGCCGACGTCGCGCCAGTAGACCTGTTTGTCGCTCTCCGGATCCCGGAACGGATAGGCGAAGACGCGGTAGCGGTCGACAGTATGCGGAATCACGTTCCTGCCGAAGTCGTGCTGCGACCGCGGGTCGTCGGCGTCCCGGATCACCTGCTCGTAGAGGAAGCCTGTGTTGAAGACATAGTTGCCCATCGACGCGAGACAGAGTCCTGGCTTGCCCGGCATCGGCGCGGGCTTCTCGGGCTTCTCCGTGAACGCAACGACGCGCCCGTCGGCGTCGACCGTCATGACGCCCAGAGCGCCCGCAGCCTCCTCGAGCGGAACCTCGAGACAGGAAACCGTCAGGTCGGCCCGGTTGTTGACGTGCGCCGCGAGCAACGGGCCGTAATCCATCTTGTAGACATGGTCTCCCGCGAGCAGCAGCACGAACGACGGGTTGTGGGTGCGGATGATGTCGAGGTTCTGGTAGACGGCATCGGCGGTGCCGCGGTACCACTCGCCGCCCGTGCGCTGCGAGGCGGGCAGTATCTCGAGGAACTCGCGCCCGGCTCGAAGCCGCCCTGTCCAGCCCTGCACGAGGTGGCGTATCAGCGAGTGCGCCTTGTATTGCGTCAGCACGCCGATGCGGTGAATGCCTGAGTGGATGCAGTTCGACAGCGGAAAATCGATCAGGCGAAAGTTGCCGCCAAAGTAGACCGAGGGCTTGGCGCGCCAGCGCGTGAGCTCGTACAGACGCCTGCCCTGACCGCCTGCCAGCACGAGGGCGAGCGTGTCCTGCGTGATCCGGCTGACGAAGCGCCGGTCCTGCCGTTCGGTCTCGAGGCTCATGAGCGTCCGCTCGCGGCGGCCGAGTCGGCGATGAAGCCGAGGTCGGCCCGGTCGAGCCCGGCTTCGTCGGCGCGCCAGCGCCAGTTCCCCTCGGGCTCGCCGGGCGTGTTGAGGCGGGCCCGGCCGTCGAGGCCCAGATAGTCCTGCAGCGGCGCGATCGCGATTCGCGCGTTGGTATTAAAACAAAGAAAAATCATTGCCTTATCGATACTTTCTTCTGCTCCTTCGACATTGTCGAGCACGGTGGCCCGGAAGCGCCCGAGCTCCTCGCCCGTGAGCCGGCCGCCGCTGCCGTCGAACCAGCCTCGCGTCGTGTCGTTGTCGTGCGTTCCGGTGTAGCAGATGCAGTCCTCCGTTATCGCGCCGGCGTCGAAATCCGGCTGATCCACGAGAAACTGTAGCACCTGCATGCCCGGCAACGCATAGGCCTGGCGCAGCGCGACGACGGACTCCGTGATCATGCCGAGGTCTTCGGCCACGAACGCGGTGTTGCCGAAGATCGCCGTCACCGCATCGAACAGCGCGCCGCGGGGCCCTGGGCTCCAGCGCCCGCCACGGGCCGTCGCGGCATCGCGGGGCACGGACCAGAACTCGTCGAAGCCGCGGAAATGATCGAGGCGGACCAGGTCGGCGCCGGCCAGCGCGCGCCCGAGCCGAGCGATCCACCAGCCGAAGCCGTCGGCGGCATGCGTGTCCCAGCGATAGACGGGGTTGCCCCAGAGCTGGCCGTCCGCGCTGAAGTAGTCGGGCGGAACGCCGGCAACCTCGATCGGCGCGAACGTTTCGTCGAGATAGAGCAGCTCCGGATGGGCCCAGGCCTCCGCACAATCGAGCGCCATGTAGATCGGCACGTCGCCGAACAGCACGATGCCGCGGCGGCGTGCCTCGGCGCGAAGCGCCTGCCACTGACGCTCGAAAAAGAACTGGACGAGCCGCGCGCGCTCGAACTCGTGCTCGTGCGCCCGCCTGGTGCGGGCGACAAGGTCGCTCCGGCCATGGCCGGTCTCCGGCCAGTGTGACCAGGGCGCCCCGCGGTTCTGCGCCCGGAGCACGACATAGGCCGCAAAGTCGTCGAGCCAGGTCGCCGCGTTGACGGCGCAGAACGCGTCGAACTCGAGCGCGAGGCCGCTGTCGGGACCTGCCAGGAACCGGTCGACGGCGAGCGCGAGCAGCGGCCCCTTCTGCGATGCGACGCGCTCGAAGTCGACCTCCGCGGCCGGTGCGGGATCGAGGGCCCTGCCTGCCTCGCCCGGACGCAGGAGCTCCCACTCGACGATCTCGTCGATGTCGATCAGAAGCGGATTGCCGGCGAAGACCGACAGCGGCTGGTACGGCGAGTTGCCGAACCCCGTCGGCCCGGTCGGCAGGAACTGCCAGACGCTGAGCCCGACGGCCTGCAGCCAGTCCATGAAACGGCGCGCGGCGGCGCCGAGCTCGCCGATCCCGCGCGGGCCGGGCAGCGATGTCAGGTGCAGGCAGACGCCCGCGCGGCGCCGGCCGAGATCGACGGCGCCGGCCGTCACCGTCAGCCGGAGACGGCTTCGAGGACGGCGGCGATCGCGGCCGTCCCCTGTGCCGGCGCCATCAGATGCGCGCCGGCGGGACCCGGCATCTCGCGCAGACCCTCGATGAGCTCGACGCAGATCGCGCGGCCCTCGGCCGCCTGGTCCGAAGCGCCCTCGAGGCGCGCGATCGTGGCATCGGGCACGTGGACGCCGAACAGATTCTCGTTCATCCAGCGCGCCGACTTGGCCGAGCGTATCGGCCCGACGCCGACGATGATGCCGACCTCGTCGGTGATGCCTTCCTCGCCGAGCCGCTCGAAGTAACGCCGCGCGACCTCGAGATCGAAGCAGAACTGCGTCTGGAGGAAGCCCGCGCCGCCCGCGATCTTGCGCTTGAGCGGCTCGGGCGACCATTTGTCGTCGGGCACTCGCGGCACGTCGGCGCCGCCGATGAAAAACTCGGGCGGCGAATCGATGACGCGGCCCGACGGCAGCACGCCGTCGTCGCGCATGTCGCGCGCGAGCTTCATCAGATCCGCGGTCTCGAGATCGAAGACGGGTTTCGCATCGGGCTGATCGCCGCCCTTGGGATCGTCGCCGCGCAGCAGCAGCAGGTTTCTGATGCCCTGCGCCGCGGCGCCGAGCAGGTCGCCGGCGAGCGCGATCCGGTTGCGATCGCGGCAGGTCACCTGCAGGATCGGCTCGTAGCCCCTGCCCGCGAGCAGCGCCGCGGAAGCGAAGCTGCTCATCGTCGTGCGGCCGGCAGCGGCGTCGGTGACGTTGATCGCGTCGACCTTCGACCCGAGCAACGCGGCCTCCGCGAGCAGCGCATCCGGCGCCGCCGAGAGCGGCGGCACGATCTCCGCGGTCAGCACGAAGCGGCCGTCAAGCAGGCTTTGTTTCAGTCGGCTCATGAGTCTCGAGATCCCGTTGGCGAGTGTCGCGGCAGTATAAAACGGCGGCTCGGTCGAAAGCGCCCTCCATCAGCTGCCGGGCTTCGCCTTCAGAACCGACCGGTAGAGCTCGAGGTAGGCCTGCGCCATCTGCGGCGGCGTGTGGTTCTCGGCCAGGCGCCGCCCGATCGCGCCCATCCGCGTCCTGAGCGGCGCATCGGCCTCGAGCCGGACGATCGCGTCGGCGAGCTGGCCCGGGCTATCGACGTCGATCATGAGGCCGTTCTCGCCGTCCTCGACGATGCGCGGAACCCCGCCGACGGGCGTCACGATGAGCGGCAGCGACTGCTCCATCGCGTCGAACAGGATGCTGCCGATGCCTTCGCGCCGCGACGGCAGCACGAAAATGTCGAAGGCGCCGAGGTAGTCGCCGACGTTGTTGACGAAGCCCGTGAAGCTCAGATTGTCGAGGCCGCGCGCGAGCCCGCGCAGCATCCCCTCGTCGCTGCCGCCGCCGACGAGCACGAAGCGGATGCCGCGATAGGTGTCGCGAAGCATCCGCGCCGCCTCGATGATGACGTCCTGCGCCTTCTGATCGTTGTCGAGCGCGCCGACGTGGCCGACGACGAAATCGCCGCCGACGCGCCGCCGTATCGCCTGGACCTCGGCCGGATCGGCCGCGAGGCCGCTGCTGCTGCTCAGGATGACGGTCGTGCGGACCTCGGGATCGAAGGCGCGCACGACGTCGGCGACCTGCGGCGCGACGGCCGCGATGCAGGCCGCGCCGCGATAGGCGCGATGCGCCATCCGGTGCTCGCCGATCGGATTGTTGACGCGGCGCGTCGCGATATAAGGTGTGCCCGAGAGCAGGTGCCTGAGCCAGGCTGCGTAGATGCTGCGTCCCTCGTGCACGTGGACGATGTCGGCGCCGCGCGTCGATCGGACGACGCCGGGCAGCTGGCCAGACACCTGCCGGACCTCGATCCCGGCGTCCCTCGCGCGCCTCGCGAGCGGCGAGCCCCGGCGCGCCACGAGGAACTGCTCCACGCTGCGCTCGCCGAGCTCACGCATCAGAAGCTCCGTCTGCCGTTCGCCGCCGCGGTAGTTCCGCGCGACGTTCACGTGGGCGATTCGCATGCGGCATTCTAACCGCGCGATTGCGGATCGCGGCGCGAGCCCATAGAGTATCGCCGCGTGTGCGGATTCATGGGTGGAACCGAGACTGAATGGCGCTATGAAGCCGCGCTCGAGGCGATCCGTCACCGTGGTCCCGATGCGGGCGGCCTCAAGCTCGACGGCATGATCAAGGTCGGCTTCCGCAGGCTCTCCATCATCGATCTCGCCGAGACGGCCAACCAGCCGTTCTTCGCCGCTGACCGCAAGACCTGGATCGTGTTCAATGGCGAGATCTATGGCTACCGCGCCCTGCGTGCCGAGCTCGAGGCGGCGGGCCGCGCCTTTCGCACGCAGTCCGATACCGAGGTGCTGCTCGAGGCTTACCTCGAGTGGGGCGAGGACTTCGTCGAGCACATCGACGGCATGTTCGCGATCGCGCTCTGGGATGCGCGCGACTGCAAGCTCCGGCTCTATCGCGACCGGCCCGGGATCAAGCCCCTCTACTACTTCTACGACGGCAGGCGGTTCGCGTTCGCATCCGAGCTCAAGGCGATCGAGCAGGCGCTCGGCGGCGGGAATCTCAAGACCGATCAGACGGCGCTCTACGACTTCCTCGGCTATCGCTACGTGCCGGCGCCGAAGACGCTCTACCGGCATTGCTTCAAGCTCCTGCCGGGCCATACGCTCCGCTTCGACCCGGCCACGGGGATCGCGTCGACGCCCCGCCCGTATTGGCGGCTCGAGACGACGATACGGACCGACGGCATCACGGCCGATGCCGCCGCCGAGGAGCTCAGGGCGCTGATCGACGAGTCGGTGCGCGAGCAGATGGTTGCCGACGTGCCGCTCGGCTTCTTCTTGTCGGGCGGCCTCGACTCGAGCGTCGTCGTCGCCTCGGCGGCCGCTCAGGGCGCGAGGGTCTCGACCTTCTCGATCGGATTCGATGCGGACGAGGTCTCGGAGACGCCCTATGCCCGCCTCGTCGCCGGGCATTTCGCGACCGACCATCACGAGCGGATCCTGTCGCAGGCCGCTGCTCGCGACCTTCTGCCGAAGCTCAAAGCCTGGTTCGACGAGCCGTTCGCCGACGACTCGGCGCTGCCGACCTGGCTCGTCTCGAGCCTCGCCCGGGAGCGCGTCACGGTGGTCCTGACCGGCGACGGCAGCGACGAGGTCTTCGGCGGCTATTCGACCTACCGGCGCTACGTCCGTTATGCCGGCTGGCCCGTCTGGCCGAAGCGCTTCGACCGCATGGCCGTCAGGCTCAGGAAGCGCGTGCACCGGCGGAACCCCTTGCACCGCTTCCTGCGCGTGCTCGAGACCGGCCTGAGCGCCGACATCGAGCTCTGGTCGAAGATCATGCACGGCATGCCGCCGGACGCCAAGCGCGAGTACCAGCGCGAGCTCGGTCTCGGCCGCGACTACGACGACTGGTGGCACTACCGCGAGCACTGGCGCGAGGACCTGCCGCTTCGGACGCGCCTGCAGTACCTCGACTTCCACACCTATCTGCCGGGCTCGATCCTGACCAAGGTCGATCGCACGAGCATGGCCGTATCGCTCGAGGCCCGCGTGCCGCTGCTCGCGCGCCGCCTCGTCGAGTTCAGCTTCTCGCTGCCGGAGGAGATCAGGCTCGCCGGCGGCGAGGCCAAGGGCCTGCTCCGGCACGCCTATCGCGGGATCCTGCCCGAGGCGATCCTCAACCGGCGCAAGAAGGGCTTCGGTTTGCCGCGCTACTACCTCGGCGACCTCGGCGAGGGAATTCCGTTCCAGGAGCACATCCTGCGCCAGCTTTTCTATAATGGCGCCGGCCAGCCGGCCTGAGACGGCACTGAAGGACTCCCGCTCGTGAGCGATACCGGTTCCGCCAAACGGGCGCTGATCACAGGCATCACGGGCCAGGACGGCGCCTATCTCGCCGAGCTCCTGCTCGCCAAGGGCTATGTCGTCCACGGCATCAAGCGGCGCGCCTCGCTCTTCAACACGGATCGTATCGATCATCTCTATCGCGACCCGCACGACACCGGGCGCAGGATGATCCTGCACTACGGCGACCTGACCGACGCGACGAACCTGATCCGCATCGTTCAGGAGGTGCGCCCCGACGAGATCTACAACCTCGCGGCACAGAGCCACGTCGCCGTCTCGTTCGAGACGCCCGAGTACACGGCCAACGCCGACGCGCTCGGCACGCTGCGCCTGCTCGAGGCGATCAGGATCGCCGGGCTTTCGGACGCGACGCGCTTCTACCAGGCCTCGAGCTCGGAAATGTTCGGCAAGGTCGCCGAGACGCCGCAGCGCGAGACGACGCCGTTCTACCCGCGCTCGCCCTACGCGGCGGCCAAGGTCTACGCCTACTGGATCACGGTCAACTACCGCGAGGCCTACGGCATCTACGCCTGCAACGGCATCCTGTTCAACCACGAGTCGCCCGTTCGCGGCGAAACCTTCGTCACGCGCAAGATCTCGCGCGGGCTCGCGCGCATCAAGACCGGGCTCGACGATTGCCTCTACCTCGGCAACCTCGACGCGCTGCGCGACTGGGGTCATGCGAGGGACTACGTCCGCGCCCAGTGGCTGATGCTGCAGCAGGACGAGGCGCGCGACTACGTCATCGCAACCGGCCATCAGCACTCGGTGCGGCGGTTCGTCGAGGCCGCCGCCGGCCGGCTCGGCATGTCGATCGAGTGGCGCGGCCAGGGCATCGACGAGTGCGGGCTCGACACGGCAACGGGCGCGACGGTCGTTCGCGTCGACCCGCGGTACTTTCGCCCGACCGAGGTCGACTCGCTGCTCGGCGACTCGAGCCGTGCGCGCTCGGAGCTCGGCTGGGAGCCAGAGGTCGGCTTCGACGAGCTCGTCCAGGAGATGGTGCGCGAGGATCTTGCGCTCGCCGAGCGCGACGCGCTGATCGCACGCGAGGGCTATACGGTCTTCAAGCATCACGAATGAGACCGGCGTGAACACGGACGCACGCATCTTCGTCGCCGGTCATCGCGGCCTCGTCGGCGGCGCCGTCTGCCGCGCCCTCGAAGCGCGCGGCTTCGACAATGTCGTCACGCGGACGCGCTCCGAGCTCGACCTCTGCGACGCAGCCGCCGTCGACGCCTTCTTCCGGCTCGAGCGTCCCGAGTACGTGATTCTCGCGGCGGCCAGGGTCGGCGGCATACTCGCGAACGACAGCTACCCGGTCGAATTCCTGCGCGACAATCTCGAGATTCAGACGCACGTCATCGACGCGGCCTTCCGGCACGAGGTCGCCAAGCTCGCCTTCCTCGGCTCGAGCTGCATCTATCCCAGGCTCGCGCCGCAGCCGATCCGCGAGGACTCGCTCCTGACGGGGCCGCTCGAATCGACCAACGAGTGGTATGCGATCGCCAAGATCGCCGGGATCAGGCTCTGCCAGGCTTACGCCAGACAGTACGGCTTCAACGCGATCAGCCTGATGCCGACCAATCTCTACGGGCCGGGCGACAACTTCGATCTCGAGTCATCACACGTCCTGCCGGCGCTGATCCGGAAGTTCCACGAGGCGACGCAGACGGGAGCCGGCAAGGTCGTCGTCTGGGGCTCGGGCGAGCCGAGGCGCGAGTTCCTCTACGTCGACGATCTCGCCGATGCGATCTGCTTTCTGATGCAGCATTACGATTCGCCCGAGATCCTGAACGTCGGTGTCGGCAAGGACTTGAGCATCGCCGAGCTCGCGGCGATGATCGGGGACATCGTCGGCTTCGACGGCGAGATCGTCTTCGATCGCGAGAAGCCCGACGGCACGCCGCGGAAGCTGCTCGACATCTCGAGGATCACGGAGCTCGGCTGGAAGGCGGCGACCGATCTCGAGACCGGGATCCGCAACACGTACCGCTGGTATCTGGCCGGGCTCGCCTGAAGGGGCAAGTCGCGCTGTCGATGGCGGAGCCGGCCCGCGCGTGAACATGCGTGCTCGTGAGCGCCGTTCGTTCACTTATCAAAGCCGATGCCTTGCGGTAGCATCGGCGAATCCGGATTCAGCAACCCGCTGGAGTTGTCTCATGAAGCTCGATGCCCGATTCGCGACCGCCCGGTCTTTGGTTGGGGCGACCCTGATGCTCGCCGCCCTCGGCGCTGCACCCCGCACCGACGCTCAGTCGGAGTCGGGCGCGATGCTCACGGAGGGAGCCGATTACGGCCTCCTGAATCCCGCAGAGCCAAGGGTGAGCGAGCGCTGGTTCGACATGGTCGACGAGCTGGCGGCCCGGGAGCATCAGGGCCCGGACGAATAGAGCCCCGGGGCGATCGGGCCTTCGAAAGTACTTTCGTTCAGACAGGAATTGCAGGACACCGGGCTACCGAAGGCTCGCCGGCGATCCGGCTGGATCGCGATCCTGCTCGCCCTCCTGAATCCCGCCTACGCCATGCTCTATCTGGGCAGGCCGTACCGAGCGCTCGCCTACTTCATCCTCTCGTTCCTCGCAGTGCTGCTCGCAATCGTCCTCGCGAGCCGGGGACTCTGGCCGGCCGGCGTCACCTGGGCCGTGCCGTATTACGCTGTCCTTGTCGCTGCCGTCGCCGATTCCATCCGCATCGCGAGGCAGCACTCGGGCGGCTTCGTCGGTCCGTGGTACACGCGGTGGCACGGTCTGGCCGCGCTCGTTGTGGCGCTCGTCGGCGCGACGCTGGCCTTTCGCGTGTCCCTGTACGAGCCGTTTCGCCAACCGTCGGCGTCGATGATGCCGACGCTGCGCGCTGGCGACCTCTTCTTCGTGAGCAAATGGGCCTATGCATCCCGGCCTCCGCAGCGCGGCGACATCGTCGTGTTCCGACTACCGACGGCGCCAGACGTGCGCTACGTCAAACGCCTCGTCGGCCTTCCCGGCGACGTGCTCCACTACGATCCAGCGAGCAAGCGTCTGACGATCAACGGCGCCGGCGTCCCGGTCGAGGACCTCGGCGCGGACCCCGAGAACGCGAATGCACGCAGAGTCCGGGAGCTGCTCGACGGCGGCCCGCATCTTCAGCTCTGGCAGCTCGGATTCTCGGGGGGAGGCGGCACCTACGCCGTACCCGATGGACATTACTTCGTCCTCGGCGACAATCGTGACAACAGCCAGGATAGCCGCTACGAGAGCGTGGGGTTCGTTCCGCGCGAGAACATCGTAGGCAAGGTCGTGCGCATCTGGTGGAATCCCGAGATGCCGAACCGCGCCGGCACGGTTCCGGAGTGACGCGCCGCGTTCGCGCGGGCCTTTGCCGGCCTGCGCCGGGCGGCGCCGGTCGCCGGCGTTGCCCCATGCCGCATGCGCTGATGAGCGCCCCGATTCTCCGATACGTGTCAGATCCACCGCCGTACCCGCACCCGATAAGCGGCGTACGACTCGCCGAACGTGCGCTGCATGCTGCGCTCCTCGTGCGGAATGATCACGAAGTTATCGAGCGCGAAAAGCACAACCGGCGCGAGCCACATGAGCCAGGTGCCAGCGACGAGCGCCGCGCCGAGGCCGACGATAACCAGCCCGAGGTACATCGGGTTACGCGAGAATCGAAACGGGCCGCTCGCGACGAGGATGCTGTGCGCATCGGACCAGGGAAATATTTCGGCACCCTGACGCCGGAATGTGAGGCGCGCCCAACCGGAGAGCGCGATACCTGCGACGATGAGCGCGACGCCGGTCGGGCGGTGCTGAAGAATGGCGGGCAACTGCAATGGCCAGTCGATTGCGAGCGCCGCGAGCACAAGAAGAACGAGCCAGATCGGCGTCGGGATGCGGACGATCCAGAATGGCAGCGACGAATCGTTCATGGGATTTCTCGGCCGGAAACCTCGAGCCTGATCCGATACACATCATCGCAAGCCGTGATGTACAGGCCCTTCCCGTCCATATCCCCGAACGCGACATTGGTCGCGCAGATCTGCCGCTTCGGCTCGCCGCCGACGATCGGGAGGTGGATCGTGCCGAGCAGCGTGCCGTCCGGCGCGGTGATGCGGACGATGCCGGGGCCCGCGCCATTGGTCGAATAGACGTTGCCCCGGGTGTCGGTCTTGAGGCCGTCGCCGATGCCGACGCCTTCCGCGAAAAGCGTGCCGAGCCCAAGTGAGCCGTCCTCGAGAACTTCGTAGCGCATGAGCCGTTGCAGCGCGGTGAGATAGAGCCAGCGCTCGTCGGGCGAGAGCGCGATTCCGTTCGGAATGCCGCCCAGATCCGCTGCGGTGAGCACGAGCCGCGACTCGCCGTCGCGGATCAGCCAGATGCCGTTGTCCATTTCCTTGTCGGGACTTTGGCCCGCGTCTCGGAGGCCGAAGTCGTTGTCGGTGAGATAGACGCCGTCATCGCCACGTACGGCGATGTCGTTCGGGCTGCTGAAGCGGCGGCCGTCGGGAGCGCCCGTCGAGAGCACCGTGCGGCTGCCGTCGGTTTCCAGTCGCATCAGGGCGCGGTCGTTGTCCGCGCACCAGATCACTCGTCCTTGCGAGTCGAGGCCCGTGCAGCTCGGGCCGATCAAGAGCACGTGCGAGCGGCCGCTCCGCGTCTGTGCGCCCACCTTGTTGACGTCGTTGCCAGAGTAGCCGGCGCGCTCCATGAATACGGAGACCGTGTTGTCGGCGGAGACGCGGTAGATCACGTTGTCGAGCAGGCCGCTGACGAGGAGGTATCCGGAATCGCCTTCGGGGACCCAGACCGGGCCTTCGTTCAAGCCAAAGCCGGTGGCGAGGAGCTGGAGCGTGGCGTCGGGCGAGACAATGGCGTCGAGGGCGGGGTCGGTGCGGGTGACACTGAAGGGTGCCGACGGCGGCGCAGGGCCGTCGCCACGCATGCTCGGGCCACCGGGTTGGGCGATGGCCGGGCCCGCGGCCAATACGACGATCGCGAACACTCTCATACAATCTCGATCGGGAAGGGAGATGGCGTCATTATCCCAACAAGCCGCCGACGACGTCATTCTGGGTTGCGAGCCGCCGCCCGAGAGCATGGCCGGTTACGAGGCTCCCGCCGGCTTTTCGCTGGATCGGCGCGGACGGCTGGGAGCTCGAGGCCGAGCAGCGGCCGATCCGAGCGACCTTCAGCCTGTCCGGCGGACCGACGACGGGCACGATCTGCCGAGATGCCGAACGGCGGCTCGCTCGGCGGGGGCTACAGCGGCGCCGGCGACAGCACGCGGACCGGCGCGCGCATTATGAGTCCGGACACCGCG
>Ga0302046_10003133_pt1 | contig 15055 bp, 12 predicted proteins | sample RVTome_11_FD_200261 | JGI IMG/M metagenome (GOLD analysis project Ga0302046, IMG submission 200261) | Soil microbial communities from uranium-contaminated site in the Upper Colorado River Basin, Wyoming, United States - RVT147D111 (version 2) ...
CAGGGTGCCGCCGACCGCCGCCGCGATGCCGATCTCGCCGAGGAACTTGGCGCGCACCGAGAGGCCGCGGCGCCGCGGGTGCACGACGTGGAGGTAGTCGTCGGCGAGGCCGAGGCCTGCGAAGGCGACGGTCGAGCCGAGCGCCACCCACACCAGGTGGTTGAAGGGGTCCATCCACAGCAGCGTGCTGATCACCACCGCGCCGACGATCAGCAGGCCGCCGATCGTCGGCGTGCCGGCCTTGACGTTGTGGTCCGGCGGGCCCTCGGAGCGGATCCGCTGGCCGACCTGCCGGTCCTGCAGCCTGCGGATCAGCGAGGGGGCGAAGGCGAGCGTCAACAGCAGGGCGGTGACGGCGGCGAGCGCCGTGCGGAAGGTGATGTAGCGGAAGACGTTGAACGGCGACCAGACGTCGGCGAGCTCGAACAGCAGCCGGTACAGCATCTCAGCGCTCCCTCACGCCGTCGGTGACCTCGGCGGCGGCGACTACCGCCTCGACCACGCGTTCCATCCGCACGCCGCGCGAGCCCTTGACGAGCACGGCGTCGCCGTCGGCGAGCAGCGGGGCGAGCCAGGCGCCGGCCGCGCCGGCGTCTTCGAAACAGTGGATCTGCTCGCCGCGCATGCCCGCCTGGGCGGCGCCCGCGGCGACGTGCCCGGCCTGGGCGCCGACGGCGAGCAGCAGATCGACCCCGGCCGCGGCTGCCTGGGCGCCGGCTTCGCGGTGCACGGCCTCGGTCCACGCGCCCATCTCGAGCATGTCGCCGAGCACGGCGATGCGGCGGCCCGACGCCGGCAGCGTTGCCAGGTTGTCGAGCGCCCCGGCGACAGCCTGCGGGCTGGCGTTGTAGCTCTCGTCGACGAGCCTGACGCCGCCGAGCTTGCGCAGGGCGCCGCGGTTGGCGAGAGGCTGCAGCTCGCCGGCCGTCGCGGCAATCACGTCGACGGGGACCCCGAGCGCCCAGGCGGCGGTGGCCGCGGCGAGGAAGTTGGCGATGCCGGCGGCGCCCGGCAGCTGCAGGCGGACGGCGACGCGCTCGCCGCCGGGGAGGCGGAGGTCGAAGCGGGACCCCTCGCCGCCGGTTGTGACGCCGGTGGCGCGCACGTCGGCCCCCTCGCCGCGCCCGAAGGTGAGCACGCGGCCGACGCGCGGCGCGAAGCGCGCCGCCATCGCCGCGGTCCGCGGATCGTCGGCGCCGGCGATCAGCGTCGCTCCGGCGCCGATCTGCTCGGCGAGCTCGGCCTTGGCGGCGGCGACGGCGTCGAGGTCGGTGAAGTTCTCCATGTGAACCGGTGCAACGTTGGTGATGATGGCGATGTCGGGGGCGGCGAGGCGGGCCAGGGCGCGGATCTCGCCGGCGTGGCTCATCGCCAGCTCGGCGACCATCACCTCGTGCCCGGGCCCCAGGCCGAGCAGCGACAGCGGCAGCCCCCAGTGGTTGTTGAGGTTGCCCGGCGTGGCGTGGACCCGATAGCGGGTGCGCAGGAGGGCGGTGGCGAGCTCCTTGGTGGTGGTCTTACCGAGGCTGCCGGTGATCGCCACCACTGTGGGATCGAGGTGGCGCCGCAGCCAGCCGGCGAGCTGCTGCAGGGCGGCCGTCGTATCGGCGACCTGGAGGACCGCAGGATGCCCGCAGCCGGCCGCCGGCACGGTCACGGGTGGGGCGCTGACGACCAGCATCGTCGCCCCGGCGGCGGCCGCTGCAGGGACGAACTCATGGCCGTCCTTGCGGTCGCCGCGGATCGCGAAGAAGCAGGCGCCGGCGGCCGTACGGCGGGAGTCGATGCTCACCGACGTGGCGGTGGTCGAAGGCGCGCCGGAGAGGATGCTGGCGCCCGTGACCTCGACGATGGCGTTCGCCGTCAGCGGGATCATGAGGCGCCTGCCGAGCTGTCGTGGCCGATCGGGACGTCGAAGCGGGCGCGCAGCCAGCTGCCGGCGACCTCGGCGTCGTCGAACGGCACGACCCGGTCGGCGAAGACCTGCTCGCGCTCGTGGCCCTTGCCGGCGATCAGCACGCAATCGCCGGGGCGGGCCCGTTGCAACGCGTTTTCGACCGCCTCGCGGCGGTCCACGAAGCGCTCCACCTGGGCGCTCGTCGTCTCCGGGATACCCGCGGCGATCTCGTCGATGATCGCCTCCGGGTCCTCGCTGCGCGGGTTGTCGGAGGTGATCATCACCTGGTCTGCCGCCAGCGCCGCGATCCGCCCCATCTGCGGCCGCTTGCCGGTGTCGCGGTCGCCGCCGCAGCCGAACACCACGATCACCCGGTGGGCGCCGGCCAGCGAGCGGGAGGCGGCCAGCGCCGCCTGCAAGGCGTCCGGGGTGTGGGCATAGTCGACCAGGACCGCGAACGGCTGGCCGTGCATGAGGCGCTGGAAACGGCCGGGGGCGCCGCGAAACGCGGCGATCGGGGCGCTGATCTCGTCGGGCTCGAGGCCGAGCTCGATGCCCACGGCCAGCGCCGCGGCGAGGTTCTCGGCGTTGGCGGGGCCAAACAGCGGGCTCTCGACGCGGAGCTCGTCGCCGCCGGGGGTCTCGAGCCGCAGGATGCTATTGCTGCCGCCGCGGTTGCCCCAGCCGAGGATCCGGTAGATCGGCACGTCGAGCTCGGGGGCGGGCTCCGGGAGCACGACCTTGGTGCGGCTGCTGGCCGCGGAGTCGACGCGATGGATCAACGCGCGCAACTGGCTGGTGGAGAGCGGGCGGTCCTTCCAGCCGTAGCCGACGACTCGGGCGGGGGTTCGCGCCGCGAGCCGCGCCGACCCCGGATCGTCGACGTTCAGGACGGCGACGGCGCCGCCGCCGAGGCGGTCGAAGAGCATGGCCTTGGCCTCGAGGTAATCGTTCAGGTCGGCGTGGAAGTCGAGGTGATCACCGCTCAGGTTGGTGAACACGGCGGCGTCGAAATCGATGCAATCGGCGCGCTGGAGGGTGAGCGCGTGGGAGGAAACCTCGAGGGCGGCGGCCCAGCAGCCGGCGTCTACCATCTGCCACAGCGCCCGCTGCAGGTCGGGGGCCTCGGGGGTGGTGCGGTGGGCAGGGCGGGAGACGCCGGCGATGCTCGCCGCCGTCGTGCTCCAGCGGCCGGCCGGGCCGCGGGCGGCGAGCAGCGCCTCGACGAGCGAAGTCACCGTGGTCTTGCCGTTGGTGCCGGTGACCCCGACGACCGTCAGCTCGCGGGAGGGATGGGCGTAGAAGGTCGCCGCCATCGGGGCGAGCGCGGCACGGGCGTCCGCGACACGCGCCCAGGCGCGGGGCAGGGCAGGGAGGCCGGCCTTTTCGAGGTCGGCCTCGGTGACCACGGCCACGGCGCCGGCCTCGATGGCGTCCGGCACGAACCTCAGGCCGTCGTGGACAAAGCCGGGGACGGCGACGAAGACGTCGCCAGCCTCCACTTTTCTCGAATCGTACGCGATCCCGGTGACGGCGGTTTCGGCGTCGCCGTACACGCTGGCCTCCAGCGAGGACAGCAGGGTCGCGAGGGCGAACCTCGTCGGCATGGCCTCCCCTGGCTGTTCTGGCTCAACCAACGCCCGTCACCCCTGACGGGCGAAAAAATCCGGCGGCCCGAATCGGGACGCCTGGCCCGCTAGCTGCCGGCAACCTGCACGGGAGCGACCACGGCGTCGGGAGCCAGCCGCAGGACGCGCACCGCCGTCTCGGCGATCTCCCGAAAGGCCGGCGCGCCGACCTCACTTCCATAGTAGCCCTTGCGTGGTGCGTCGATCACGACCAGGACCACCAGCTCGGGAGCAGACGCGGGCAAGATGCCGACAAACGAAGACATGTACTGGCTGTAGGTGCCGTCGGGACCGATCTTCTGGGCGGTGCCGGTCTTGCCGGCGAGCCGGTAGCCGGGGATGCCGGCCGCCCGGGCGATGGGCGTGCCCGGCGCGACGACCCCCTCGAGGATCGCCATGACGCGCTGCGCCGTCGCCTCGTCGAGAATGCGATGGCGAACCCGCGGCTGGCGCGCGAAGGTGACCTCGCCCCCGGCGTCGCGGATGCTGGCGACCACGTAGGGCTCCATCAGCAGGCCGCCGTTGGCGATCGCCGCCACCCCGGTCGCCAGCTGCAGCGGCGTGACGCCGATCTCCTGGCCGATGATCATCGAGCTCTGCGAGAGGCTCGACCAGCGCGCGGTCGGCCGCAGCAGGCCCGGCGCCTCTCCGGGCAGGTCGATTCCGGTGGGCGCTCCGAAGCCGAAGCCCTCCAGCCAGCGGTGGAAGCGCTCCGGCGGCAGCCGCAGGCCGACCTTGATCGTCCCCACGTTGCTGGAGTTGGCGATCACCTGCGAGAACGGCATGACGCCGAAACCGCTCCTCCAGTCGTGATAGACGTGGTTGGCGACCCGCAGGGCGCCGCCCTGGCAGTCGATCAGCTCGTTCTCCATCACCAGGCCCTCGCGCAGGCCGGCCGCAGCGGTGAAGATCTTGAACGTCGAGCCCGGCTCGTAGGCGTGGTTGACGGCCGAGTTGGCCGCCGACAGCTCGATGCGAGTGGCGCCCTTCACGTTCGGGTCGAACGTCGGATACGACGCCAGGGCGAGGACGGCGCCGCTGCGCGGATCCATGACGACGGCGCTGGCCCCGTCGGCATGTCGTTCCCGCACGGCTTGCTCGAGGCTGGCCTCGGCGGCCGCCTGGATGACCGAATCGATGGTCAAGGTAAGTTCGTGGCCAGGAGTCGGGTCCTCACGGAAAAGCCCATCAGGATCGATGGGCTTGTTGCCGCCGTCTTTGAGGGTCAACCAACGCCCGTCCTGGCCACGAATGACTTCGTCAAACTTGTACTCGATCCCCGCCACTCCCCGCTGGTCATCGGTCACGAAGCCCAGCACGTGGGCGGCGAGCTGGCGGTTGGGGTAGTAGCGCCGGCTGGCGGGTTCCATGCCGACCGCCAGGTGCAGGCGGTTGGCGCGCACCACCGCGAACACCTCATCGGCGATCTCCGGCGGCGCCTGCTTGCGCAGATAAACGAAGGTCCGCTGCGGGGCGAGAAGGCGTTGCACCTCCCCGACGGGCATCTGCAAAGGGGGCGCCAGCAGCGCCGCGGCGGCGTTGCGGTCGTCGAGGAGGTGGGGGTGGACGTAGATCGATTGCTCGTCGATGCTGCTGGCCAGCAGGCGGCCGTCGCGCGACAGGATGTTGCCGCGCAGCGCCGGGATGGTCGCCAGGGATTGCTGCTGGTCGCGGGCGCGCGCCACCAGGTCGTCGTGCAGGACGACCTGCAGGTGCACCAGCCGGCCGAGCAGCAGGCCGGTCCACAGGCCGGCGCAGAAGAGGACCAGGAAGAGGCGCCGCCGCTGCAGGCGTCCGACGCCTGGGCTGTTACGGTCGCTGACGACCATCGGGAGCTCCTGTCGCGGCAATGTAGAGCGGGTCACGCGCCGGTGCTTCAGGAGTCCGCGGCAAGAACACGACCTGGTCTTGCGTGGCGGGGACCAGGCCGCTGACAAGGCGGGCCAGCTCCTCGATGCGACGAGGATCCTTCATCGTGGCGAGCTCGATGTCGAGCCGGCGCCGCTGCTCTTCGAGCTCCTGTTTCTGTTGCTCGAGCCCGACCACTTGGCGCCGGTACTCATACAGCTTGGCCTGCAGGCCCGCGTACAGGAACGCGGGAAGCACCAGCACGATGCCCAGCAGGATCATCCGGGCCAGGTCCCCGAAACGCCCCGGCTCGCGGGGCTTGACGAGGGGTCCGTTGACGACCCTGGGACGGCGGATCGGGGCCATCTCAGATCTTCCCGCAAGGCAGGAAGGAGACGGCGGGGGACGACAAGAAAAATCCGGAGCGTGGCCCCGACAGCCAGGGGCGAATGCTAGCCACGGTTGTAAAGGGAGGCAGTTTACAACTCATGTTGGTCTAGCTGAGGCGACGGGGCCACAGGCTCCGGACACTCGTTGGTACTCGGTTGGATGGGCCAGCGCCCGCCGATCACGGTCGCACCAGGGCCCGCAAGTGGGCGCTGCGCGACCGCGGATTGACCTCGACCTCGTTGGGGCCGGGTCGCAGCGGGCGCTTGGTCAGGATCTCGACCTCGGTGAACTTGTTGCAGGCGCAGCGCGGCAGCTTCGGCGGGCAGACGCAGTCGCTCGCCAGGTACTGGAAGGCCTGCTTGACCAGACGATCTTCGAGAGAGTGGAAGGTGATCACCACCAGACGGCCGCCGGGCGCCAGCAGGCGGGTGGCGCCGATCGCGAACTCGTACAGCCCGCTGAGCTCGTCGTTGACCGCGATCCGCAGCGCCTGGAAGGTGCGGGTGGCGGCGTGGATGTGCGCCGGCGCTCGCGGCACGGCGGCAGACACCACCTCGGCGAGCTGGTCGGTGGTCCGCAGCCGGCTGCGGCCGCGGGCGGCGACGATGGCACGAGCGATCGGGCCGGCGTAACGCTCTTCGCCGTAGCGGCGCAGGATCGAGGCGAGCTCGTCGGCGTCCAGCTCGTGAATCAAGTCGGCGGCGGTGAGGGCCCTCGTCCGGTCCATCCGCATGTCGAGGGGCCCCGAGCGGCGGAACGAGAAGCCCCGCTCGGCGGAGTCCAGCTGCAGCGACGAGACCCCGAGGTCGGCGACGATGCCGCGGACCGGCCACCAGCGGCGCTCGAAGGCGAGCTGGGGAAGGTTCCGGTAATCGGCGTTGAGCAGCTCTACCCGGCTCTTCCACGGCTCCAGCCGGCGGCGCGCGACATCGAGGGTCTCGGAGTCGCGGTCCAGGCCGATGACCATGCAGTCGGGGCAGGCGGCCAGGATCGCGGCGCTGTGGCCGCCGCCGCCGACGGTGGCGTCGATAACCAGGCCGCCCGAGGCCTCGAGGTAATCGAGGACCTCGTCGACCATCACGGGACGGTGGATCTGGCCGGGCTCCATGGTCGTGCGCGCATCCACTTCCTGCGGCCAAGGGAGCCGCAGCGGGCTGGCGGGCGTCTGAACCCTGGCAACCGTGATCATCAGATGCCCAGCTCAGCGAGTTTGTCGAGATCCTGCTCGCTGAGCGGCTCGCTGGCGAGGCGCTGGCGAAAGATCTCGTGGTTCCAGACGACCAGGTAATCCATCTGCCCCATCACCACCACCTCGCCGCTCATCCGCGCCTCTTCGCGCAGCAGCGCCGGTACCAGCACGCGGCCCTGCTTGTCCATCGTGGTGACGTGACCGTAGTAGTTGACGCGATCCATGAGCTTCTGGCGGGCCGGGTTCATGGCCGGGATCCGGTTGATGCGCTCTTCGAGGGCTGCCCACACGGGCAGGGGATAGATGCGGACGTGCTCGCCGGTGAGGCTGGTGAGGAAGACCTCGGCGCCGTAGGCGTCGCGGATCGTCGTGCGGAACGACGTCGGGATCTTGATCCGGCCCTTGTCATCGACCGTGGCCGGCTGGTTCCCGCGAAGCATCGGCGCCTGATCTCCGGTGATCTGTTCATGATTTTGGGACGGTCATCCACTTTGGTCCATTTCGAACCACCGGCGACTATATGAATCCTCGCGATCACCTGTCAAGCACAAAGAAGCGAAAAAGTGGTGGCGAAGAAAAAAAACCGCGCACGCCCCCTGGCTCGGGTCCCCGTTGGTCGCGGCCCCGGCCGCCGGTGGGTGACGCCTGCGAGCCGCAGGGTGGCCTAGCAGGCCGTGGTGAAGCCGCCGGGCGGTGACGCGTGCGAACCGCGGTGGCCTGCGGGCGAAACCGCCGGGCTGCGAGGGGTGGCGCTACCGGCCCAACAGCCGGCGGACGCGCTCTTCGATCGGCGGGTGGGTGGAGAACAGCTTGCCGAGGCCGCCGGCGAAGGGCTTGACGATGTACATGTGGGCGGTGGCCGGCGAGGCCGGTGAAGCCTCGGGCGGGACGCGGCGGTTGGTCTGCTCCAGGCGCTGGAGAGCGTTCGCCAGGCCTTGCGGGTGTCCGACCATATCGGCGCCGGTGGCGTCGGCCTTGAACTCGCGGGTGCGCGAGATCGCCATCTGCACCATCATCGCCGCCAGCGGCGCCAGGATCGACATCGCCAGCAGGGCGAAGATGTTGCCGCCGTCGCGGCCGCCGCGGCCGCCGCCGAAGAAAGCGCCCCAGCGAGCTATGGTGGCCAGGAACATGATGGCGCCGGCGATCGTCGCGGCGATCGAGGAGAGCAGGATGTCGCGGTTCTTGACGTGGGCGAGCTCGTGGGCGATGACCCCCGCGAGCTCCTCCTCGCTCAACAGTTGCAGCAGCCCTTCGGTCACCGCCACCGCCGCGTGCGACGGGTTGCGGCCGGTGGCGAAGGCGTTGGGGGCCGGCGACGGAATCACGTAGAGCGCCGGCTTCGGCAGGCCGGAGCGCGCCACCAGGCCATCGGTGATCCGGTGCAGGCTCGGATACTCGGCCTCGCCGGCGGGGCGGGCCCCGGAAGTGCGCAGCACGATGCTGGCCGAGAACCAGTAGCTGCCGATGTTCAGGAGAGTGGCGAAGACCAGCGCCACGACCATGCCTTGCTGCCCACCGAAGTAGCCGCCGAAGGCCAGCAGCAGGCCGGTCAGCAGCCCCAACAGAAGAGTCGTCTTGATCGTGCTCATGGAATCGATTGTAGCAGGCCGAGGTGGAAGTGTGATGGGTCTGGTTACGGCGGGAAAAGACCAGATGCGAGGCGCCGCGACGACGGCGACGTTGAATACATCGTCTGCTACGGAAGTAGCACGACGAGGGCGGCGGCAAGGCCGGCGCCGATCGCGGCCGGCGTGAAGATCGCCAGCCAGCGGCCGGCGACCCCGGGCCCGAGGGCACCGCACAGCCAGCGCTCGAGCAGCCGCGACGCCAGCGCCGCCAGCAGGATCAGACCGGCGTCGCCCGGTCCGATCAGGGCCATGCCGTGGGCCAGCGCGGCCAGCAGCGTTGCCGCGCCGGCCGCCGCCAGCATGCCCTCGGCCGAGACCGACCCCGGGGCACCGGCCTCGACCCGGCGGATCGAGGGCAAGGCGTAGCCGACCCCGGCGAAGGCGGCGCCGACCTCGGCGCCCACCGAGATGGCGGCCAGCGAGCAGATGCCGGCGACCGCCGCGGCCGCCCAGTAGGCGGGTGCCGCCGTCATCTCACCGAACAGCGCCAGGCCGACCGCGACGGCGGCGGCGGCGGCGACCTGGAGGAGCGTCGGGAGCGCCGGGACGGGCAGGCCGCGGCGCGACGGGCTCGGCCCGGCGCCGCCGCCTAGCCACCTCGCCAGCGCCCGCAAGGCGAGCAGCCCCGCCACCAGGATCGCCAGCTCCACGACCTGGGATGGCGGCGCGGAAACGAGCTCCTGACCCATCTCAAGTGTTCCGTACAGTAAACATCGTCGTATTTACTCTAGGTCTTCCCGGGAGGTGCGTTGGCGCCAGAAGTCGAGCACCGCGTCGAGCGTCTCGGCGAGGCGGAAGCGCGGCTCCCAGCCGAGCTCCCGGCGCGCCCGGGAGGCGTCGCCGCGGAGCACGCGAAGGTCGGCCCGCCGCAACCGCTCCGGGTCCTCGACGACGCGGATGTCGACCCGCGACGCCGCCCGCAGGTGATCGAGGATCGTGGCGATCGGCACCGCCTCGCCGCTACACAGGTTGTAGACGCGCCCCGGCTCGCCGTCGGTCGCCGCCAGCAGGTAGCCGCGGACGATGTCGCGGACGTCGCTGAAGTCGCGGGCGGCATCGAGGTTGCCGACGGTGATCACCGGCTCCTGGAGCCCGGCCTCGGCGCGGGCGATCTGGCGGGCGAAGTCGCTGCACACGAAGCTCGGCGATTGCCAGGGTCCGGTGTAGTTGAAGGTCCGCAGGATCACCGTCGGGACGCCGTCGCCGAGCCGGACCTGCTCCGCCAGCAGCTCGGCGCAGCGCTTGCTGACCGCGTAGGGGCTCTGCGGCGTGGTCGGGTCCTCCTCGGTCAGCGGCCGGGAGTCCGCCGGACGGGCGCCGTAGACCTGGCCCGAAGAGGCCAGCACCACGCGCGGCTTGGGGTCGAGCCCGGCGGCCACCTCGAGGACCGTGGCGGTCCCCAAAACGTTGATCTCCAGCGTCGCGCGCCGTTGCTCCCAGGCCTGGGCAACGTGGGTGAGGGCGGCGAGGTGAAAGATCGTCTCCGGGCGAAAGGCTTCGGCGAGCCCGCGCAGCCGCTCGCCGTCGCGAATGTCGGCCTCGCAGAACTCGATGCGGTCGAGTAGCGGGGCGAGCTGGTCGCTGGTGCCGCGGTCGAGTCCGGCGACGCAGGCGTCGCGGGCCAGCAACTCGGTCGCCAGGTGCCCGCCGGCGAAGCCGCTGATGCCGGTGATCAGGCTGCGCATCTGGCCCGGCCGGCTAGCAGCCCGTGGTGAAACTCCCATGGGTCTGGTTGCGGGCTCGCGCAGAAGGGCGATGAGAAATGCAGCTTCAGCATGGCACGGATGCTCAGTCTCGGACCCGCTCTCTCCAGTAGTCGAGGAGATCGGCCGTCGTCTTTTCGAAGGGGATCTCCGGCTTCCAGCCGCTCGCCTCCCGGAACTTGGTCGGGTCGCCGAGCAGCAGCGGCACGTCGGAGGGACGCAGGCGCGCCGGGTCCTCGCGCACCTCGATGTCGCGGCCGCCGTGGGCGAGCAAGAGGTCGAGGACCTCGCGAATCCGGTAGGCCCTGCCGCTGGCGACGTTGTAGACCTCGCCCGGCGTGCAACGCTCGAGGCTCAACCAGTAGGCGCGAACGACGTCGCGGACGTCGGTGAAATCGCGTTCCGGCGTCAGGTCGCCGACGTGGATCACCGGCTCGCGGATGCCGGCCTCGATCTCGGCGATCTGCTTGGCGAAGTTGCTGGTGACGAAAACGTCGCCGCGCCGCGGCCCGGTGTGGTTGAAGGCGCGGGTGCGGACCACCTGCAGGCCCCAGGAGCGGAAGTACTGGTAGCCGAGGGTGTCCTGGGCGACCTTCGAGACCGCGTAGGGGGACAGCGGCCGCAGGGGGTTGTCCTCGGTGATCGGCACCTCGTCGGGGTGCACGAGACCGTACTCCTCGGAGGAGCCGGCGATCTGGATCGGGGCTTCGCTGCCGATCTCGCGCATCGCCTCGAAGATGTTGAGCTGGCCGATCACGTTGGTGGTCAGCGTCTCCGCCGGCGCGTTCCACGAGGTCGGCACGTACGACTGCGCCGCCAGGTGGAAGATCCGCTCGGGGCGGACCTCGGTGATCAGCCGCTTCACCGAATGAGCATCGCGCAGGTCGCACTCGTGCATCTCGACGTCGCCCTCGAGGTGCTCGATGTTGTCGCGACGCGAGCGCCAACGGCAGATCCCGACGACCTCGACGTCGCCGAGCGTCAGGCAGTAGTCGGCCAGATGGCTGCCCACGAATCCGGTGATACCGGTGATCAAGACCTTCACGAAACCCCCTGAAAGAAAGGCGGCGCTGACGATACCATGGGTCGCCGGCGCGCAGTTGCCGCCCGACGAACGGCTACTCGCCGATGCCGACGCTCGAGCGATCGCCGATCATCAGGTGGTGGGCGCGCGGCTCGGCGGCGACGCCGTAGACGCGCGCCTGGCGGCCGACGAGGCTGGCCTCGAGGCGGCCCGTGAGGTGCTCGATGCGGGCCCCCTGGAGCACAATACAGTGCTCGACGGTGGCGTCCTCGATCACCACGCCGTCGGCCAGCGAGGTGAACGGGCCGACGTCGGCGTGATCCAGCCGGCAGCCGTCGCCGATGATCGCCGGGCCACGCACGACGCTGTGGGCGATCGTGGTCCCCCGGCCGACGACGACGTTGCCCTCGATCCGCGAGTCGGCGTCCGGCTCGCTCTCCCGGCGCGGCTCGAGCGTGCCGAGCACGACGCGGTTGGCCTCCAGCAGGTCGTCGAGGTGGCCGGTGTCTTTCCACCAGCCGCTCACCTGCTGCCAGCGTACCGCCAGGCCGCGGTCGATCAAGACCTGGATGGCTTCGGTGATCTCCAGCTCGCCACGCGCCGACAGCGACAGCGTCTCGATGGCGGCGAAGACGTTGTGGTCGAACAGATAGACGCCGACCAACGCCAGGTCGGAGGGCGGCACGGCGGGCTTCTCGACGACGCGGACGACGCGGTCGCCGTCCAGCGCGATGACGCCGAAGCGCTGCGGCTCGGGCACCCTGGCGGCGAGGATCTGGGCGTTGGCGCCGCCGGCCGCGAAGGCGTCGACGAACGCCTGGACCCCGTCGCGCAGGATGTTGTCGCCCAGGTACATGATGAACGGCTCGTCGCCCAGGTAGTCGCGCGAGATCTTGACGGCGTGGGCCAGGCCGCGCGGCGCGTCCTGGGGGATGTAGGTGACGCTCGCCCCCCAGCGGCCGCCGTCGCCGACGGCGGCCTCGATCTCGGCGGCGGTATCGCCGACGACGATTCCGATGTCGGAGACGCCGGCGGCGACCAGGTGCTCGATGCCGTAGAACAGCACCGGCTTGTTAGCCACCGGGATGAGCTGCTTGGCGGACGTGTAGGTGAGCGGCCGCAGGCGGGTGCCGGAGCCCCCGGACAGGATCAGCCCCTTCATCGCCCCAAGCCGCTGCCGCCGATCATCGTCGTCCTCAGCGATCGCTCCCGAAGCCCAGCTGGCCGACGTTGAGGAGCTCGAGCAGCACCGAGAACTGGAACTCCTCGCGGTAGGAGAAGTTCACCCGCCGCAGCTGGCCGCCGATCGAGCAGCACTGGGTGTTCCAGGTGCCGCCGATCGCGTAGGCCTGCAGCAGCCGCTCGCTGACGTCCCAGGTCAGGTTGCCACTCACGGTCACCAATCGGTCGAGCAGGTTCACCCGCCCGCTGCCGGTCAGCCGGTCGGTGGAGGTGACGTCGACCTTGGCGGGGTCTTCCTCGTTCGGGGTCGTCCGGGCGCTGCGGAACCAGGTCACGTAGGCGCCGCCGTCGGGCGAGGTCATGCTGCCGGTCAGGGTGAAGCCGCCGGGCCGGAAGTCGGGGGTGAACCGGATGCTGCCGCTGAAGTTGATGACCGGCGTCGGGGTGACCCTGGCGCCGAGCGACCACGGCAGCGGGATGGTGGGAAACAGCACGTCTTCCTCGCGCTCGCGGAGATCGAAATCGTGGGCGAGCTCGACGCTGAAGACCTCCCAGACGCTGCGTTGATCGTCGTTCGGGGTGTTGAAGCGCTTGGCCAGGAAGCGGTTGGTCAGCGAGGCGCGGGCGAAGTGCCGATCGCCGCCGAAGCGGTCGATCTCGTCGAACTGGATGATCTCGCTGTTGCTGAAGCCGAGGTGCTCGAGCTCCGCCAGCCGCCCCCAGGTGAAGCGCGGCTCCAGGACGTGCTTGTAGCGCGGCGAGTAGTTGCTGGCGGGAGTATCGAAGATCCGGAACAGGCTCGGTCCGACCACCTGCACGCCGGTCTGATAGACGTTGCGGAAGATCGGCTCGTCTTCGAACTCGCCGCCCACGGTCCGCTCGTTGTAGTGGGTCGAGCGCCAGGCGAGAAACGGGCTGAAGGTCAGCCAGGGGATCTGGGTGAACTGCAGCGAGACCTCCGGGAAGGCATCGAGGCGCTGGTAGCGGCCGCCGCGCGGCTCGACCTCGGCCGCCCGTTCCTCGCGCAACAAGCCCGCGTAGGATCCTTCGAGCTGGAAGTACAGAGACTCGAAGATCGGCTTTCGGCGGACCCGGAACTCGACCTCGGGCAGCCGGCGGCGGACGACCGAGTCGGTGTTGCCGAAGAACGTCTGGTTGTGGTCGCCGACGATGTTGAGCGAGTAGCTGCTCCACGAGCGGGTCAGGAAGAGGCCGGCCGAGGAGTTGCGGCGCAGGAACCGGTCGAAGTCGTCCTCGAACCCCTGCACGAATTCCTTGCTCGAGAAGAACGCGGCGTCGGCGTTGAGCCGCCAGCGGCGCGGCAGATTGTGCATGTGGTCGCCGTCGATCGACCAGCCGCCGGCGACCGGCCCGAACTCGGCCGTGGGATCGACGGCGTCGGGGTCCGAGCCCTGAAGCCAGAGGAACTGCGCCGTCCCCGCCGACTGCGCGGTGAGCCGGTGGCGGAACTCCGTGCTGACCGCCGAGCGCGCCTTCGAGTAGTAGTCGTAGGTCAGCGTCGCGTCGGTGCTGCGGCTGATCGCCCAGAAGAACGGCTGCCGGTACATGAAGCCCTTGCGGGTGGAGGAGCCGACGGCGGGCAGCAGCAGCCCGGTGGAGCGGCGGTCCTCGTCGATCGGCCAGTAGAGCGCCGGCAGCACCACCAGCGGCACGCCCTTGACCTTGAAGACCGGCACCTTCATGGTCACGTGGTCGTCGGCGTACAGATCGAAACTGCGGGCGGTGAACTCCCAGATCGGCAGCGCCTGGGTGCAGGGCGTCACGACGCCGTTCTCGATCCGGTAGGAGCCCGGCTCCCTCTGCTCGATCGTCGCGCCGCGGAAGTAGACACCCCCCGGCCCGGTGCCGACGGCGTTCTCGATGACGCCGGTCCCCGTCTTCAACAGGCCGGTCATCCGCGTGCCGTTGAGCAGCACTTCGCCGGCCTCCAGGGTCACGTTGCCGGTCGCCTCGAAGCGGTGATCGGCCTGTGGATCGGAGGGGTCCGCGGGCGCCGTCAGCACGACGCGGTCGGCCTGCAGCCGCCAATCGGGGCGGCCGTCGATGTCGACGTATCCCGAGAGGACGATCGTGCCGCCGGCGAACTCGAAGCTGTCGTAGTGGATCCGGGCGTCCAGCCCGGGGATGCTGAAGGGGGCCGACTGCTGGGGGTCTTGCGGTCGAGCGGCCGGCTGCTGGCCCTGCGGTGGTCGTGGTGCGGCAGACGCCGGGCCTGGCGCCGACAACCCCGCGGCGATCGCCAGGGCCCCGGCGGCGGCCGCCAAGCGTCGCGTCGGGCTCGAGATGGGCGGCGCAGAGAGTCGCATGGCTCCGGAGGTGAGGGTCGTTGCTACTCTAGCAGGCCGTGGGCGCGCGCAGAGCGTGGGCGCGGCCGTTCACCAGCAGGCTGTCTGCCCCGGGGTGAGCGGCGCACGTCAACCCTCGACCAGAAGGGGGCGCAACGCCCCGACCAGGAAGATGGACCCGCAGATACAGATCAGGTCCTCGGGCGCCGCGGCCTGGCGGGCCCGCGCCAGGGCCTCGGCGGGGTCGGGGATCGCCT
>Ga0302046_10003134_pt1 | contig 15054 bp, 11 predicted proteins | sample RVTome_11_FD_200261 | JGI IMG/M metagenome (GOLD analysis project Ga0302046, IMG submission 200261) | Soil microbial communities from uranium-contaminated site in the Upper Colorado River Basin, Wyoming, United States - RVT147D111 (version 2) ...
GTAGAACGACGAGACGATGGTCTCCACAGGGCCTCGATAGTACGCCCGGACGACCTGGCCGATCAACGCGGCAAAACACCGGAGGTGAGGGGGGAGGGTGTCGAAGTCCGAGACAAGCAAGACGTGTTGGTGGGTAAGGCTGACAAACGGCACCCCGCACCGCCGGGCCGCTCGGGGCAGCGTCGGCTCGAAGTCGGTGAGCACCAGGGCCGGCGCCTCCCGCTCGATAGCCTGTTGGAGCCGCCGTAGCAGGTCGGAAAAGCCGGCAAAGTAGCGCAGCGCCGACAGGCCGGTGCCCGGAAGGTCGAACCGGTGCGTGGCGGTGTATCGATGCGGGATGCCGGGCAGGGATCGTACCTCCACGTTGGTGCCTTCGTAGAGCGGGCGCAACAGGGCGTAGGCCAGGTCCGGCGCGTAGAGGACGATGTCGTGCTCCTCCCGTAAGGCTTCGACGACCGTCCGAGCCCGCGTCGCGTGGCCGCGTCCTTCGCCGGAGACGCCGTAAAAAATAGTAGCCATGTTGTTATGGTGTTTTTCGAGGATTTGGGGATTTCCTGGACGCCTATGGGACCCCGAGCCGGACACGAGGCGACCCGAGCGCCAGCGACTGACGACACGAGGTTACCTGGCCGCACGGCACCGCGACCCCGGCAGCCTGCCTCGGATGCCGGCCTACCTGTTCGATCTCGCCGATGAACCGCGCTTCAGCGCGCGCCACCCAGGCACGAAACCGGGCCGTCTTCGGCTGATGCGTGGGCAGGTAGTCGACGAGCCGGTCGATGGCGAAATCGTGGGCGACGACGCCAGCTCCGGCGTTGCGGCCGTCGAGTGCGTTGCAAAGCTGCTCGAAGTGGTGCCGGATCGGCACCAGGAGGAGCGGCTTGCCGAGGTACATCGCCTCGGTCATGCTCTCGAAGCCGGCCGTGGAGATCACGCCCCGGCACCGCGCCATCATCGAGAGGAAACGTTCATCGTGCAGGCGGTGAAAGGTCAAGGTCGCGTCGTAGGCTTCGCGCTCCTCGGCGGCCGGGTTGTCCCAGAAGCAGTGCAGCGCCACCTCCGGGTGGGTCTGGTGCCAGCGGAGCAGCGCCTCGGCGAACCCCTGATCGTAAAGATAGATGAGAAAGAAGGGCTCGCACACGTCGAGCGGTTGGGTAAAGAGTTCGTCCCGCAGCAGCGGCGGCACCACACAGAGGCGTTCCGAGGCCCTGTCCGGCGCCTCGTAGAGTGAGAGGGCGAGCTTGCGCGTAGCCCCGGCCGCCGTCATCCGGGTGAACCACGTCGTTGCCTGCCGCTGTAGGCAGAAGCGGCGCGGGAACGGATACCACGGGTGCAGAAACATGTACTGGTGCGCGATGGCGACCAGGGGCACGGCGGGGCGATACCACGCGTAATAGAGACCGGCCAGCGGCTCGTAAAAGTTGATCACTACGTCGGGTTGGTGAAGCCGGATCTGTGCGTCGATGGCCTCGAAGCCCTCGCCGAAGCGCCGCCAGCGGCGGACGTTGCGGCGCAGCGTCGCCAGCCACCGGATCGACCGGGTATCCCCGTCGATGACGAAGTGCGCACTCTCGAAAAAATGAAGGGGTGCGTCGATCTTCTCCCGGAAATAGCCCGGTACGTCACGTCGTTATGCTGCTGGTCCCAGTACCAGGACCGCCGCAGGGCCCATCCGTCTACGACGTCGCCGACGAGGTAGAGGGATTCGGACTCGTTGTGGCGCAGGAAGTCGAGTAAGAAGGCGGCCTTGCACTCGCGTGTGCCGAGGTGGACGTCGGAGAGCCATATAGTCCGGTAACGATTCGGGTGCTCCATAAACCCGGGCCGGGCAGCGAGGACAGGGTGTGCCGCCAAGCTAGGGCCGGTCGTTTATGAACGGATTATCCCGGCATTAGTAAACCATTGCCAAAAAAGCATCGCACTGTAATCGAGGGCAGAGGGGTGTGCCAAACGGAGCCGGCACGTGCGATAATGTTGTGACGATCCGAAGCGCGGTGGGTAGGCATGCAACGCATGGCAAGACCAGCAGTTATCTTGGCGACGGGTTGTGCCGGTGAAGCCGCCGTTTTCGGGGTTTCCGGCGCGGTCTTCCTGAACGGACGCTTCGCCCCATGAAAGAATTCATCTCGATCGTCGAAGCCCGGTCCATCGTCCTGGGGATGGTTTCGTCGCTGCCGACCGAGCGGATCGCATGGTCGAACGGACTCAGGCGCACCCTCGCCCAGCTCATCCGCAGCCGGGACGACATCCCGCCGTTTGCCAACTCAGCCATGGACGGCTATGCCGTACGGGCGTCCGACCTGCAGGTGTTGCCGGCGACGCTGCCGGTCGTCGAGGACATCCCGGCCGGCACGTTTCCGCAGCAGGCCGTCGAGCCGGGCACCTGTGCCCGGATCATGACGGGTGCTCCTTTTCCCGAAGGCGCCGACGCCGTCGCCCCGGTCGAGTGGACGCAGCAGGGCAAGGACGGCACGGTGCAGTTCAACCGGGCACCGGCGCCCGGAGAGCATGTGCGCGCCGCCGGGCAGGACGTGCGGGACGGGGAAGTCGTGTTCGAGCCGGGCCAGGTCATAACCCCGCCGGTCATCGGCATGCTGGCGATGCTCGGGTATCCGGAGGTCGAGGTGTATCAGCGGCCCTGCGTGGCCGTCATCTCGACCGGCGACGAGTTGGTCGACGCGTCGGAGGCTCTCGGTCCCGGTAAGATCCGCGACTCGAACGGGCCGGCCCTGGTGGCGCAGGTCGCTTCGGCCGGGGCGGAAGCCCTGCCGCCGTTCCGCGCCCGCGACACCCTGTCGAGCATCCGCCACATCATCGAGCAGGCCCTCGACGCCGACGTGTTGCTCTTTTCGGGGGGCGTCTCCGTCGGGGCCTACGATCTGGTCAAGCAGGTGCTCGACGAGATGGGCATGGAACTGTTCTTCTGGAAAGTACGCCAGCGGCCCGGCAAGCCGCTGGCCTTTGGGAGGCTCCAGGGGCGCTTCGTCTTCGGGCTGCCGGGCAACCCGGTCTCCTCGGCGATCTGCTTCGAGCAATACGTACGCCCGGCGCTGGCCAAGATGCAGGGACGCCGCGAACTGCTGCGGCCGCGCTACACCGCCCGCCTTGACGCACCCACGTCCAAAAAAGCCGGGCTCTATTATTTTGCGCGGGGCTGTGCATTCTACGATGCCGACGGGCGGCTCTGCGTACACGATACGGGTCCGCAGGCGTCCAACCTCTACACGTCGATGGTCCGGGCCAACTGTATCTTCCATATGCCCGAAGCCCTGGAGGACCCCCCGGTCGGCACGCTCGTCGAGGTAGAATGGCTGGATTGGTAAGCGGGGCTACGGCCGTTCGATCTTCCAGAAGGCGATGCCGCTTGCCTGTTTGCCGACGTCGACCGTGGCGACGCGCTCCATCGTGCCTATGTCGATGACGTCGACGGAGCCCGGCTCGCCGCCGATGCCTTCGACCGAGATGAAGGCGTAGCGGTTGTCCGGCGTGATGGCGATGCCGTGCGTCACCTTGCGGCTGTTAGTGATGCGAACCACTTCTTCGCCCCGCTCCAGATCAAAGACGCCCGTAGCGCCGCCTTTCTTCAGGCTGGCGAGGAGATAGCGCCCATCCGGGGAGACTTCGAGGTTGTAGGGGGCACCGGCCGTTTTGAAGCGCCGCGTGATCGCCCATTGCTCCAGGTTCACCTCCACGACCTCGTCCGAGCCGTTGTTGGCGACGTAGACGAAAGGTTTCGTCGGGTGCGGATCGACCCACGTCGGCTTCGGCGCCTGCGCGGCGTCATGCTTCATCGCCATGCCGGCGTGGGCGGAGTCCGCGGGGGCCATCATCATCCCTTCGATGACGGGCTTGCCGGTGCCCATGTCGAGCTCTCTCGTCACCTCGAACGTCAATGCGTCCAGTTCGTAGAGCACGCCCGACATCATAGCTACCGAATAGTGCTTGAGGCCGTCGGGCGACAGGCGTGAGCCGTGGGGCATGACGCCCGTCGTCGTGCGCGCCACCTCGGTCATCGTCGCCGGATCGACGACCGAGACCGAACTCGGCTCCATCTTGCCGTGCAGGTTGAAGTTGACCACGTAGAGCAGGCCCGTCGTCGGCGAGACGGCCATCGACGCCGGGAAAAGGCCCACCTCCACCTCGCCCACCTTCTCGTCGGTGCCCGTCTCGTACTTGACCACCTTGCCGAAGGGCAGCCCGTGCGCGATCGACAGATACCAGTAGTCGCCGCTCGGGTCGACGGCCAGGCCGTGCGGCCCCTCGATCTCGGTCGGCCACGTTCCCACCGCGATGGTTTTGACCACCTCGGCCGTCGTTCCGTCGAAGCGCACGAGGGCCACCTCGTCTTCGGACTCGGCGGCGACGTAGACGTAGTAGTGTTGCGCCCGGGCGGCGTCGGGCCCGCCCGTCCACCCCGCCAGCATCACCAGCAGGAGCGCACCGCGCCTCAGCATTTGTGCATCCATAATTCGTTCGCGTAATTATTCTTCTCCCCTACCTCCGCCCATACGTATCAAAGCCCCGGCTCGCGGGCTTGCTCGTCGCCCTGGATCTTAACGATCCACAGGCCGCTGTTCATGTCCGAGAAGAAGACGTTCCCTTTATAGGGTTGCGGACCCCAGGCCATCGGGCTGTTGGGCACCATGCCGTCGGGGTCTTCCGGCAGGAATCGCGCGACTTCGCGGCCCTGCTTGTAGAGGTCGCCCATCAGGTCGCCCGAGATGTCGACCACCCGAAGGCCGCCCTGGTAGTACGCGATGTAGAGCCTGTCGTTCTCCACCCACAGGTTGTGGGTGCCGGCTTCCGGCACTTCGTAGCGAGCTACTTCTTGCGGATGTTGCGGATCGGTGAAGTCGATGAAGTGGATCCAGCCGGCCATCTTTCCGTCGATGGCGGCTTCGTCGCCCGCGATGATGTAGAACTTGCCGGTGTCCGGGCTCTTGTAGGGGAAGGCGGCGTGGTTCCACCCGCTCGGGTACGCGTACGACCCGATCATCACCGGGTTGGACGGCGAGCCGCCGGCGATGCCGTGGCCGACGTCCACCATCACCACCCCGTCGCTCCAGTTCGACGAGTACGCGATGCCGTCGACCACCCATACGTCGTGAACCGAGTGGCCGGGCGTGTCGAGTTCGAAGCTGCCGACCCGGTGCGGCCGGGCGGGGTCGTCGATATTGATGATGTCGTAGCGTTGCCCGGCGCTCAGGGCGAAGACGTGGTTTTGATAGATGAACAGGTTGTGCACGCCGCCGGTCAGGTTCTCCGTGAACTCGGAGATGACCTTGACGTCGTAGGGGTTGGTGCAGTCCAGCAGGACGATGCCGTTGCGGCGGCTCGACGCCCCTTCGCGGCTGATGACGCACAGCGCGCCGCCCTCGGAGACCTTGACGTCATTGACGGTGCGGGCATCGACCGTGACGGTGTCGATGATCGTCGGCAGAGCCGGGTCCGAGACGTCCCAGAAATACGCCTCGCCGTTGGCGTTCCAGGTGCCGGTGACGGCGTAGTCGCGCCCGTCGACGCCTTCCCAGACCCACAGGTCCGACGTGTGGACGTTCCCGATGGTGCCGTGGCCGATGAGTTCGACATCCCGCCGTACGTTGCGGGGCCGTACGCGCACCGTGGCCTGATCCGAGAAGTTTCCCGCCGAGGCGACGAGGGTGTAGAGGCCGGGTGTCTCGGCGACGAACCGGCCGTCCTGTTCGACCTGGGCCGAGGCGGAAGGGGCCAGGGCATCGTCGGGCTCGGCCAGGACGGTGTAGAGGATTGGGGCGTCGGCCACGGCATTGTCTCGGGCGTCGGTAGCGACGGCTTCGAAGGCGAGCACATTCCCCGTGCGGGTCTCCGAGGGGAGGCCCCGGAGGGCCACTTTCGCGATCGGGTTGGCGACGATGTCCAGGATCGTCTCGCGCTGCGCGCTTTCGGCTTCCGCCGTGATCGCGACGCGGCCCGGTTTGTGGGCCGTCAGCCGGTTGAAGGCATCGACCGAGGCGACGGCCGGGTCGCTGCTGGTCATGCGTACCGTCACGTTGTCGCGCAGGGTGCCGTTGACGTCCTCAACCTCGGTCATCAGGGCGACCCGGGTGCCGGCATAGACGTGCGCCGGTACGTCTACCATCGCGACCCGCTCGACGGGCGGGTACGGCACCGTCACCGTCACCTCCGTGAACAGGTCGCGGCTGACCCCGACGAAGAGCGTGTAGGTGCCGGCCTGGAGCGCCGAGACTTCTCCTTGCGCGGTTACGCTGACCGCGCGGCGATTCCGCGAGTAGAAAAACACGGACTGTTCCTGGTCGACGCCGTTCGCATCGACAACCCGGGCCGAGAGCCGGGCCGTCTCGCCGATGCCGAGGGTAATTTCCGGGGGGTCGACCTTCACGGAGAGGCCCGGATCTTGATCCTGGGCCGCCAGCGGCAGCGGCAGGGCGACGATAAGCAAGAGCGGGAGGATGCGTCTGAAGGGGGCCGATGGAATCATGTCTCCTGGATGGGCGGCGTGCGCTGTAGCAATCCCTGTCACGCCTGCGGCACTGCTCCGAGACGCGGTGTGCACGGGGCGAACGGTGGGCGTGGGAGAAAAAGAGGGCGTCGTTCATGAATAACGGGCAAAGTGGGTCAAGCCGCAAGCGGTCTCGGCTCCGATGGATTTTGGATAGCGGATGTTGGATCTTGAAGGGCTCGGAAAAAGACCGCTCATCCGCGATCCGAATATGTTGCTGTTTTATTGCACCGACGCGGCCGCGCTGGAGGCGATACGCCGCGAAGGGTTACGGCCGGCGAAGGATTCTCGCTCGTTCTGGACGTCCCTGGAGGCGGCGCAGGGGGCTTGCGATGGCTTGATCCTGGTGGTTACAGCCCTGGCGCTTCCGGAGGCGGAGGCAGTCAGCGAGGCCGTCGCCAACGGACAGCCTCGGGTGCACGTGCGGGCCGTGCGGCCTGAGGCCATCGGCAACCTGGATCCCTACCTGCCCCCGATGCCCGTCGTTGCCGCAGGCGGATACGTGGTACGCCCCGGTCCTTCCGGGCCGGACGTGCTGCTCATCTTCCGTCGCGGCGCCTGGGATTTGCCCAAAGGCAAGCGCGACGCCGGCGAGTCTATCGAGGCCTGTGCGTTGCGCGAGGTGCGCGAGGAGGTCGGCATCCGCGAACTGCACCTCGGCCGGGCGATGGGCAGCACGATGCACAGCTATGCGCGGGACGGCGGATATCACGTCAAGACGACCCACTGGTTTTTGATGCACACGCCGGAGACGCGCTTCACACCGGAAATGCGGGAAGGCATCGAGGCCGTAGCCTGGGTGCCGTGGCGCGAGGCCATACGCCGCATCAGCTATTCGGCGTTTCGGTGGCACATGCAACGCATCGAGGAGGACGTGCGGCGGGCAGTGTTGTGAAACGCGTTTGAAGGGCAACAACAGGTGCCGGTGCGCGTAGCGAACCTACGCTCAATCAACCTATGCTCGATCTGGGACACCCACGACGCGCATGCCGCCGAACCGACCGGAAGAAACCGTCCGACGCCGCCCTGCGGCGCTCTGGACCGCCCTGCGGCGCATCCTCGTGCTCGGGCTTCCCTACAAAGGCCGGCTGATCCTGTCCATCGTGCTGACGACAGCGGCGTCGGTGGTATGGTTGGCGGTGCCCCTCGGCCTGCGTTCCTTGCTCGACGCCGTTTTTGAAGAGGGCAACAGGGCGTTGCTCAACCGCCTCGCGCTCGGGCTCACGGGGCTTTTTCTGGTACAGGCGGTCTTCTCTTTCTTCGGGTATTACCTGCTCGAATGGACGGGTGAGCGCGTCGTGGCCGACCTTCGCGGGCGCGTCTATACCCATCTGCACCGGCTCGGGCTGGGCTTCTTCTCCAACCAGCGCATCGGGGACCTGACCTCGCGCCTGACCAACGACGTCGGCTCGGTGCGGGCGGCCGTGACATCGGCCCTGACGGAACTACTGACCCAGTCGCTGTCCCTGGTTGGCTCGCTGGTGTTGATGGTCGTGCTCAACTGGCGGTTGAGCCTGCTGATTTTCGTCGTCGTGCCCCTGGCGACGCTGGGGGCCCGGTACTTCGGCATGAAGATCCGGAAGCTTTCCCGGCAGGTTCAGGACCGCCTGGCCGACACGACGGCGGTAGCCGAAGAAGCACTGGCCGCCATCCGCATCGTCAAAGCCTTCGCCCGCAGCACCTACGAAGTGCGCCGCTACGGAGAGGCGGTCGAAGACCTGTTCGAGACGGCGCGGCACCGCGTGCTCGTTTCGACGATCTTCTGGTCGAGCATGAGCGTGCTGTTTCTCTCGGCGCTGGTGTCCATCTTCTGGTACGGCGGTACCGAGGTGCTCGCCGGGCGCCTCACGGCGGGCGACCTGGTTGCTTTTATCTTCTACGCGTTCAGCATCTCGCGCAGCGTCAGCGGTATGTCGCGGCTCTACGCTACGTTCAACAGTGCCGCCGGGGCATCGGAGCGGCTCTTCGAATTGCTCGACACCGAGCCCGAGATCGTAGACGCGCCGGACGCCGTCGCCCTGCCGCCGGTGCAGGGCGCCGTCCGCTTCGAGCACGTCGCGTTTCACTACGACCCGGAAAAGCGCGTCCTGCACGACATCGATTTCTCCGTGCGACCCGGCCAGACCATCGCCCTCGTCGGCCCCAGCGGCGTCGGCAAGACGACGTTGCTCAACCTGCTGCCTCGCTTCTACGAACCCATCGCCGGCCGCATCTTGATCGACGGACACGATCTGCGGCATGTGCAGGTCGAGTCGCTGCGCGGGCAGATCGCCGTCGTACCCCAGGAGACGCACCTTTTCGGCACGTCGATCCGTGAGAACATACGCTACGGCAAGCTCGGCGCCACGGACGCCGAGATCCAAGCTGCCGCCCGGGCAGCCAACGCGCACGACTTCATCACCGGGTTGCCCGAAGGCTACGATGCCACGGTAGGCGAGCGCGGGGTGAAGTTGAGCGCCGGGCAGCGCCAGCGGGTCGCCATCGCCCGTGCCCTGCTCAAAGATGCGCCGATCCTGTTGCTCGACGAGGCTACGTCGGCGCTCGACTCGGCCTCGGAGGCGCTTGTGCAGGAGGCGCTGGAACACCTGATGCAGGGCCGTACCACGTTCATCATCGCCCATCGCCTGGCCACCGTACAGCACGCGGACCGCATCCTCGTGCTCGATGCCGGCCATATCGTGCAGCAAGGCACCCACGACGAACTCTTCGCCCGCCCCGGCCTCTACCGCGAACTCGCCTCGCTCCAGTTTCGCGATGCCGCCGAGGCAGCGTGAGCGCCCGGTGCTTTGTGGCCGCACCTCGTGGACCGGCAACCCAAAATGCGGCGCAAACGGGACAGGTTTTATCCTGACAAAAAGCAGCACGCTACCCGAGCCGAGCCAGGCCGGTTTCGGGGTCGAGGCGGATAGCGCGTTGCCCGCCAAGGAGCCCGAGCAGGTCGTCGCCCATAAACGTCCGCCGCCAGCCCCGCAGGAGCGCGTGCTCGTCCGGCGATACGTCGGGGTCTGTCGCCACGAGGTGGGTCACTTCGGCACGCGTGGCGACGAGGGTCGGCGCGATGCCCTCGGCAAGACTCTTGCCGGTGAGATAGGCGAGGAGGAAGTGGACGCGTGCCGTGAAGGCTTCGTCGTTCGGAGGCCGTTCGGGGGCGGGTGGGCAGTCCTCCAGGCGGGTATCGAGCCCCCGTTGGACCGCGTCCAGGAAGGCGGCCCCATGGCGCTGGCGTACCCGGTCGTCCAGGTCTCGCAGGGCGGCAAGGTCGGCTCTGGATTCGGGCAGGCGCCGGGCTGCATCTACCAGGGCTTTATCCGAGACCACGCGTCCGCGCGGTAAGTCGCGGCGCCGGGCTTCTTCTTCACGCCAGGCTGTCAACTCTCGTAAGGCAGCGCGTTGCCGGGCCGTCAGCCGTCCGGCCCCACTGACGCGCACGTATTGCTGGAAGGGATCCGGCTCCTCGTAGAGGGCGGGGTCGTCGTAGGTCGCCATCTCTTCCTGGAGCCAGGCTTCACGATGCCGGTGCCGGGCCTGAGCCAGCAAGGCGTCACGGGCTGCCGGCAGGTAGCGGACGTCGGCGTGGGCGTAGGCCCGCTGCGCCTCGGAGAGCGGGCGCCGAAGCCAGTTGCTTCGTGCCTCCGTCTTCGACAGCGACACCCCGAGCAGCTCGCGCAGCAGGTCGCCCAGCGAGAGGGTAGCGCTGAGCCCCACGAAGCCCCCGGCAAGACGGCTGTCGAAGATGTTCTTCGGCGAGGCCCCCGTCACACGCCGCAGGATGGTCAGGTCTTGCCCGGCGTCGTGCAACACCTTGACCACGTCGGGCGACGCCAGCAGCCTGCCGAGCGGCCTCAAGTCCTGGAACGCCGCCGCGTCGATCAGCACGGTGTCTTCTTCCGAAAAGCCGAGTTGCACGACGCCCAGCTGGGGATAGTACGTCCGTTCCCAGACAAATTCGGTGTCGATGGCTACGCACCCGGCGGTCAGCGTGCGTTCGACCAGGATGTCCAGCGCTTGCGGCGTGTCAATCATCGGTAAGGGCACATCGTCAATCGCTAATGATTGGCCTCGTTAGTCATTAGCAATGAACAGGTTATGGCGAATTATTCGAAAGGTATTCGTCCAGGGTGGCTTCGATCTGCTCCCGGATCTGTGCCTCGGACACCGGCAACAGAGGGCTCTTGTTAACGACGATGCGCACCTGCTGATCGGCGATCTCGATGAAGCCCTTCGCGCCGAGCCGTTCGAAGGTTAAGCGATCACCCTCCCAGCGGCAGCGCAGGCCGAGCTGATCGGTGAGGGGGGCCGCGACGTCCTTGACCATGCGGCGGGCCGTGGCTTTGTCTAGGTGGTGGGAACGCGTGATCTCGACGGCCATGAAGCCACAGGATTGCGTGAACGACCCGCCCCGGCGGCAGCACCCGGACGGGCCGCGTCCATTTTCGTGAAAAACGGCGTGGCATGCAACGATGGTGCGCGGCGTCTTCGCAGGGCCCCTGAAAGTGACGGATTTGATTTTGCCGTACGGTAGGGGCATCTTCTCGGGGCCGGGCGCCGTTCGGTTTTGAGCGCTCCGCATCCGAAATAAACCGCCGGAGGATGGTATGAAGCACCTGCATGCCTTGATAGAAGCAGTGAAGGCTGCCGACCTCGATGCCGTCACGGCATTGCTGGACGCGTCACCGGAGGTGATCAAGGGGCGCCCGGCCGACGGCGCCTCTCCGCTCTTGCTGGCGGCCTACCAGGGGGCTGACGACGTGGTGGCGTTGCTGTGCGAGCGGGGCCTTGAGCCGGATGTCTTCGAAGCGACAACCCTCGGCGACGTGGCACGCCTGAGCCTTTTGGTCATCGCCGATGCCGGCCAGGTGCGGGCCTACAGCCCGGATGGGTGGACGCCGCTGCATCTGGCCTGCTATTTCGGGCAGGCGCAGGCGGCGGGCCTTTTGCTGGCGCGTGGGGCGGCGATCAATGCCGTGTCCACCAACCCTGCGCGGAATACCCCGCTTCATGCCGCCATCGCGGGGGCGCGGGATCATGAGATCATCGAACGCCTGCTCGCGCAGGGCGCCGATGTGAATGCCGTGGCCGACGGCGGCGTGACGCCCCTGCACCTGGCCGCTGCCCGAGGCGACGTAGCGCTGATCGACCTGCTGCTGGCCCGGGGCGCCGAGGTCGCGAAGACGAAGGACGGTCGTACGCCGGAAGCGCTGGCCACAGAACGCGGTCACCCCGAAGCCGCCGACCGGCTCCGCCTCGGCGCGGATTGAGCGGGATGCTCGTGTTCGATGGGGTTGTTCTCATCAGGCATCACTCGAGGTGTTTCCGGAGGCTGTCGGCGAGCGTCCGAGCGACCACCTCAGCGCCGAGGCGGTTCAAGTGGGTGTCCCATACCGGGTTGTAGGTGAGCCGGCCACGCCGGGTCTCTTCGGACAGCCCCGGCGTCGCGTCGATGAAGCCTATCCCGTGTCGCTCCGCCAGGGCCTGCACGAGGTGCGGCAGGTCGGTGGGATGCCAACCGACGAGTTCCTGCGGGGCGTCCTCCGTGAAGCGAAGCCGGCCGTCGAGGACGCGGCGTTTGCAAGGCATGTAGACCAGCCAGGGACGCAGGTCCTGCGTCCGGGCCGTCCGGGCCCAGGCCGCGAACGTTTCGTCCAGCAGGGTCCGGGTCTCGTCGGTCACCTGGTCGGATCGGGGCGGTGCGTAGTGGACCGAGACGGGCTGCTCGCCGTCGGAGGCCGCGAAATAGGCATTCCGAAAGAGGCGCTCGTGTTGCCACTCGCCCCGTGCCAGACGTCGCAGCAGACGATACGCGGCTCGGAGCAGCGAGGTTTGCTTCTCGAAGTGCCGGTATTCGCGCCGGCCCGTCGCCTGAAACGTGCGCAGGGCCTGGGCTTCCCGGGCTGCGTCCGGCAGGTCGTTGCCTTCGAAGAAGACCATCACGGCGTGCCGGGTGCTCGGTGCGGCGCCGAAATGCGCCAGGTAGGCGACGTAGGTGAGGGGGCCGCTGAAGCTGGCGCCGACGTTTTTGACACGTGCGCCCAGGTGCCCGCCCAGGCGGGTTGTGAACAGGTCTTCGTGCGGCAGATACCCCATCTCGACGAACGAATCGCCCACGACGACAAGCTCCCAGTCTTCCAGGTCGTCCGGGTTGCGAAAGCCCTGGCCGTCGTAGGTGATCGTGACCTCGGCTTCCTCGGTGTAGGCATCGTCGAGCCCGCCGTCGGTGCGGAGGCCGGTGGCGAGCACCCTGCCTGTCCAGGACGCAGGGCCGCGCCGCTGGAAGTAAACGTCGCCCAGCGGCTTCCGCGGCTGCCGGTAAAAGATAGGATAGGACGCGTGCGCCCGTTGCCGGGCTGCCTCGAAGTCGAAGCCGATGAGCCGGAACGTACCCTCGGCGACCAGCACGCAGAGCAAGAGCGAGGCGGAGGCCAGCAGCAGCTTCGAGAGGAGAGAGGATCGCATCGCAACGCGCCCGGCGTAGTGCCCGCCCTCGCTGTGCCGACGGCCTTCGCGGCAGGCGACTCGATCAAGGCAAAGGGAGCCTGGCCGGGTGTTCGTATTCGCAAAGAAGGAAAGTCGAAACGATCAACCGTTTGAACGGTCAATGGATTCCGGCTCGACCACGTAACAACCGGCCTGGGTGGGGTGGTCTATGACCTGCGTGCCCGGCAGGACGCCGTGCAGGAGCCACAGAATCATCGCGTCGCCGAGGGCTGCCAGGGTGAAGATGAAGCCGAAGACAAAGGCGGGGCCGTTGGCGGTCGCGATGCCGCCCAGCCAGGGCAAGATCCCGAGCAGCACGCCGGGCATGGCCGCGCCGAGGCGGTAGGCGCGCACGTCCATCGGCTCCTTGCAGTGTGCGTAGGGTGTGAGCGTTTTAAGCTGAAACCCGTACGTGATGGCGCGGCGTGGTTTCTTGCCGAAGAACGTCCAGGTGACGCCGTGGATGAGTTCGTGCAGCAAGATCCCGGCGACCAGCACGCCCAGGGCCAGCGGGAGGTTGTCGAACGCTGCATGCCAGGCCTGGCCGAAGGCTCGGCTGCTCCAGAGCACAAGGTAAGGTAGGGCCAGCAGGACGCCGGTCGGCACCATGAGAGCCAGCCCGTACAGGTTGGCTTTATCCAGCGGGATCGACAGGTCGCGCCCCGCGTCATCGAAGGGATCGAAAGGGGGCCTCATGCGCGTGCTAGGCATCGTCCGGTGTGGGAGCGTTGAGCACGAGCCCGGCAGGAAGCGACTCTCCGAACACCCAGTCCTGCTCTTCGCGTTCGAGCGTGCTGCGGGGCGTCGTCAGCAGGGTGTGGTAGTGTTCGGCGCCGGGTACCTGAGCCAGCCATCGGGCCACCTGGTCGCGTGTGTCCGGCGGCACGTCGCGTGTGCGGTCGCCGGTGTACCGGGCCAGGTGGACCAGGGCGTGGGCCACCCGCTCGGTGGGCTCCAGGTTGAGCGGCAGCAGGGCTTTGAGCCAGGCGGCGGCCTCGCTGTTGGGGATGAGCCGGTTCAAGGGGCCGTACATGGCGTGGCGGGCGCCGAGCCGGCTGAGCGCCCATAGTTCCTGAGCGCGAGGCCGGGCCTTCTTGAACCGGGCGAGCAGCCACCGCCCCAGGTCGATCTTGTTGGCCGCCGGGAGGCGCTCGAAGTTCGCCAGGGCCATCCAGATCTCCAGCTCTTCGCGGGCGCCCAGGTTTTTGGGAAACATGCGGTTCGGCTTCTTGCGTTGCATCTTGCCCGATTGAAAGTAGGGCAGCAGTTGTTGGTAGATCTGCTGTTGTTGGCCGGCCGACAGCCCGCCGGCCACACGGCGCCAGAAGACCCACCACTCGGCGCGGCACTGGTCCTGTCGGGGAAAGGCCAGGCCCTCGTGCTGGAGTTTCCATACCTGCTTCATCCGCCATTCGTCGACCGGGTCGCCGAAGCCGGGGCGCAGGCAGAAGCCGAGCAGGTTGAGCCAGCGCGCTTCGTGCTCATCCGTGATGCCGCTTTCTTCGGAGAAGTCCAGCAAGGTATCGGCCAGCTTGCGGATGAGTGAAGCGGGCCATGCCTCTTTGGGCATGTCGAGGCAGTCCTCCAGGTGCTTGCGCAGGCGTTCCGGCGTGTACTTGCCGGGCGACGCCCGGCGCCGGTAGGTCTGGCGGATCGCCTCACGGGCAGCCTCGATCAGCGCCTCATCGACGGTGTCGCCGGGGGCAAAAGCCGGCGCGACGGGTTCGGCGTCCTGCCGCACGTCGAACTGCAACTGCCATCGGTGATGGGTTTGTTCGGCCTGGCACCAGAGTTCCAGCGTACCGATCTCGGTCAACCGCACCGCCAGTTGCACGGGCAGCCTGCGGGCTTCCTCTTTTTTGCCGTAACGAAGCACCGTGCGGATCGGCGGCAACACGCTGATCTCGTCAGGGGCGAGCTGCACGACCTCGCCGAGTTGATCGCCCAGCCGGGTGCTCGACGTAAACAGGTGGAACGCGACGGGCTGGTTTGCCAGCGCTTCGAAATCGGGCTCGTCGAGCTGGACGTCGAAGCCTTCTTCGGTGCCTCGGGGGATCAGGCAGATCGCCGTCCGCGTGTCG
>Ga0302046_10003135_pt1 | contig 15054 bp, 12 predicted proteins | sample RVTome_11_FD_200261 | JGI IMG/M metagenome (GOLD analysis project Ga0302046, IMG submission 200261) | Soil microbial communities from uranium-contaminated site in the Upper Colorado River Basin, Wyoming, United States - RVT147D111 (version 2) ...
CCCCAGCAGCGCGGGCACCTCGAACCCCTCCAGCGCCTTGATCGCCACGATCAGCATCCCGCCACCGATCGCGGGGCGCACCAGTGGGAGGGTGACCCGCCGCAACATGGTCCATCGGCTCGCCCCGCACACGAGGGCGGACTCCTCGAGGGCGGGGTCCATGCTACGAAACGCCGCAGCCATGAAAAGGAACACGAGTGGGCCGGTGTGGGCCGCCTCGACCCAGATCATGCCGGCCATGCTGAAGATGTTGACGATGGGCTGGCCGATCAACGCCTTGGAGATCTGGTTGATGAAGCCGACGTTCTGGCTGCCGAGCATGATCCAGGCGATCGTGTAGAGCAGGCCGGGGATGATCAGGGGCACCAGGGCGGCGACGATCAGCAGCGACCGGAATGGGACATTCGTGCGCACGGCGACGTACGCCAGCGTCGTGCCCACCACGAACGAGACGAACGCCGCGCCGGCGGCGTAGATGAGCGAGTTCTTGACCATGTTCCCAAAGCCGCTGAACTCATAGGCCCGGGTGAATGCATCGAAGGTGAACCCGTCGTCCTCGAAGAACACCCCGTGCAGCAGGTAGAGGATCGGGGTCAGGGCGAGGTACCCGATCACGATGACGACGATCAACAGCGTGACCGACTTGACCGACAGCAGCCGATTGAACCAACGCTGGACAACGCCCGGACCACCCGGCTCGCCGTCCGGACCGGCGCGATCCACCTCAGAGGTGGCGCGTTGGTCGTCGGTCACAGACTGCCTCCCATTTGGTGAATATGAAAGGGCTCTCCCCCGTTGCCAGGGGAGAGCCCCTTCACTCGCTTCGGATCAGCCTCCCGCGGTGAGCAACTCGTCGAATCGAGTCGCCCACGTATCGCGGTCGTAGAACTTGTCGAAGTCGACCTGGTGCAGGTCTGCATTCGGGATCCCCTCGAGAGGACCGCCAGCCTGCGCGATGGCAGTCGGCGTCTTGTCCTCGAGTGCGAGGATCCGCTGACCCTCGGTGAGCAGGAAGTCCACGAACAGCATCGCTGCCGCAGGATGCGGTGCGTTCTTCATCACAGATGCACCCTGCGGGAAGAACACGAGCGGCTTCACCCAGCTGCCGTCTGCCTTGCGCCATGCGATCGGCGCCTCGGCGTCGTCCTCGAGCTCGCGATCCACCGACTGCGTGTAGACGGTCAGCGAAGCGTCGAACTCGCCGGCGAGCAGCAGCTGCGCCTGCGTCGTGTGCCCACGGTCGAACCGCGAGCACTCGGCCAGCGTGCGGAACATGTCATCGACCTCTTCGTCGGTCCAGCCCTCGGCGAGGTAGTAGTCCCGGACGCCGATGTACCACACCCAGTCGCGCGGGTCCATCGACAGACGCCCGCACCACGCCGGGTCGGTAAAGCCGGCGATGTCGTCGGGTACTTCGGCGTCGTCGACGAGGTCGGTGTTCCAGCCCTGCGTGTAGACGCTGAGGCGGGTCGCGGCGACATGGGTCGCCGGGTCGTAACCCGGGATCGCATCGGTGAGCGCCGGGTTGATGTACTCATACGTCATCCCCAATCGCGCCACCGTGAACGCCTCGGCGTCGTCGAACACATCGACGCCATAGAACCCTGCCTCGAACTCCTGCGTCAGCCGCTGCAGCACCGTGTCGGCATTGCCCCGGAACAGCTCGACGGTGACGTCGTAGGTGTCCTCGAAGGCATCGATCACAGGCTCCATGCCAGAGCTGGCCGTGTAGAAGACGACGTATCCCTCTTCCTCGGCGGCCGCGATCAGGGCGTCGGTACGCGCCTGACCACTCATGGCGTTGTACATGTCGAAGGCGTCTGCGGCGGATCCTCTGGCTTCGTACGGGTCTTCGCTTCCGCCGTTCCCATCCGTGTCATCATCCCCGCAGGCGACGGCTACGAGGCTGAACGCCAGCAGTACAGCGAACACCCCCCGCCAAAGCCGGCCCCTGTTCCGAGATTGTCGCATGCCTCAGCTCCCTCCCTGGGCTCCCTAGTTGAAGGCCCGGGACCCGAGCCGGGTCGTTGCCGGACCGCCGGCGAAGTATGACAGCAAGCATTTTTGCGGTCAACTGGTCTCGGTGAATGATTTGCGCCAACGCGTCGAAACGGAACGCGAGACTGCACGGGTGGTCAGCCCCGGGCCATCTCCGCCCACTCGACGACGCTGGGCACGAAGAGAGCCGCGACATCGGCCTTCGCTCCAGTGAGGCCCTGTTCGTGCGAATAGTCGATCAGCGTCTGCAGGGCGGTGCGGTTCGGCTCCAATCCGTACGGGAACGGATCGTCTCCGAGCGCCTCCCTGGTCCGCGCCAGGTACTCCTCGCGGAACACGAGGCTGAGCGGGATGCTCGCCATCAGATGCCGCTCGGCGTGCCGTTTGGCGGCGACCAGCGCCTTGTAGACGTTCAGGGCCACCCAGGGCCGCTCCCGGTGCAGATCCCCCGAGATCACATACGTGTGGTTGACCGGGACGAACCCGTGCGCGGTGAAGAACCGCTTTCCTTCCGCGACCGGATCGGTGAACACCGGGCGGGTCACACGATCGAACTCGACCCGGTCCACCTTCATCCTCGCCGACCGTTCCACCACGGCGTCGGCCGTCTTCCGCATCGCCCGCTTGACGAGAGCCACATCGATCTCGTGGGCGGCGAGCATCGTGGACAGGCTCCGATCCGGCGGGACCTGGTGGAACGAGATCCCCTCCGGGGGCTGGAATCCGGTGGCGGCACCGTGGCTCTGCTCCGCGGTGCGCTCCATGTACCACTCGATGTCGTACTGGGACACCCCGAAATCGTGCTGGAGGATTCCTCGGGTCCACAGAGCCGCCGTCTGTTGGTACTCCCCTACCCCGAGTCGCTTGCCGGCGATGTCGCCCGGCGCCTCGATGCCGGCATCCACGTGGGCGACCAGTTCGAGATGCATGAACCGGCGTGAGGGGAACGCCGGGATGGCGAGGGCGTCGAACCCGCGCTCCCGGGCGATCAGGAACGAGGAGAGGGACATCTCGGAGATGTCGAAGTCCCGGAATCGGAGCATTCGCCAGAAGGTCTCCGAAGGATCGGACACCACCGGGACCAACTCGATGCCATCTGGCTCGATGGTTCCGTCGATGAGCGGGCGGGTGCGCTCGTTGATCGCCGAGGCGAACGAGAGCCTGAGTCGTCTCACGGGAGTGATCCTACGGCTCGGCTCGCCGGCGTCACCCCTTGAGGATCCAGCCCCAGTCCTCTCTCGTCTGGCGCTTGATCTCGGGCGACGGCCCGATCGGCGGCGGGAACTTGTCCTTCCATTCCCACGGCCGGGTGGCGTCGATCAGCAACCGGCTGTTGTGCACCTTCTTCCCCGGCTCGATGGCGGGATCCAACGCGCCGGTGAGCATGCGCTCGATGATGTCCACGTCACGTGCCGGATCCATCCGGGTGGTGACCGCCCAGATCACCTCATCGAGGTCGGTCACATCGATGTCCTCGTCCACCACGATCACGATCCGGCCGAGGTAGGCCGCCTGGCCCATGCTCGCCGCCGCGTGGAGCGTCTGACGGGCGTGGCCGGCGTGCGCCTGCTCGATGGCAACCACGTTGAAGAGGCGGCACCCGCCGGCGGCATGGGTCCACGCCGCCACGACGTTGGGAATGCCGGCCCCGCGCAGCTGCCGGCGCAGGTTTGCGCTGCGCAGGTACTGCTGGAACCGCTGCGCCTCGTACGGCGGCTTCTCGGGCGGGCAGCCGAGGAGGATCGGATCGTTGCGGTGATAGATCGCGGCCACATCGAGCACCGGCTCGTCGCGCGACGCGGATGCGTAGTAGCCCGTCCATTCGCCGAACGGCCCTTCCATCTCGACGTTCTGGGGATGGAGGAACCCTTCGATGGCGATCTCGGCATGCGCCGGGATGGGGAGACCGGTGTGGCGGCCCTTGATCATCTCCACTGGTGAGCCGACGACACCGCCGACCCACTCCATCTCGTTGACCCCATGGGGGATCTCGAGGGCGCTCGCTACGAACTGCAGCGGGGACAGCCCGGCCAGCACGACGACGGGCATGGGCTCCCCACGCTCGAAGTACGTGTTCCTGTGGGACATGCCGTGCTTCGACGGCGACATGTAGAGACCGGCGCGCTTCTCGTCATGGATCATCACCCGGTAGGTCCCGAAGTTGACCCAGTCGGAGTCGGGATCCTTGGTGGCCACCGCGCAACCGGTGCCGATGTACCGCCCTCCGTCCTCGGGATGCCACAGGGGAGTCGGGAACTTGAACAGGTCGATGTCGTCGCCCTCGAGCACGTTTTCGGCGATCGGCCCGGAGTCCACCTCGGGCATGGGCTGCGGCTCGACTTCATCGACCATCCGCTCCCATGCATCCATTAGTTCGAACGTGTCCGTGCTCGCGGGGAGCCCGAGCGAGACGGCAAGGCGGGCCCGGGCAGTGAGCGAGTTGACGAGGACGCGGTTCCCGGCCTTGTACCCGGGGATCTCGTCGAAGAGGACGGCCGGCGAGTCGTCGGTGTGATGGAGCATCTCGCTGATGCGACCGATCGACTCCTCCCAGTCCACGCCGTTGATGACACGGAGCTCGCCCACCTCGTCCACCTGCTTGAGCCACGCCCGCAGGCTGTGCGGTGCCTGTGCCACCGGGTCGTCGTCCTTCTCGTACGGGGCGTAATCGACCCTGGCGGCCTTCATACGGAACTCCTGCTGGGGGCCGCGTTACCCTACCGAAAGGTTTAGTGCTGTCAAGGTTGGCTACTGCCATGTTTGTTTCACCCATCCATCGCCACGCCATCCGGTGAAACCCACCGCAGACCTGGCCCGTTTCGCGGCGACCCTGGAGGCGCAGACGCTTCCCGCTGCGGTGGTCGCCGACGTCAAACGGCTGCTGCTCGATGCCATCGGCAGCGCCCTCATCGGATGGACCTCCCCGCAGTCCCACCAGCTCGACGACACTGCCCGCGCCCTGTTCGGCGACGGCGACATCACCGTGTTCGCCGGGGCGCCGATGTCCGCTGCGGGAGCAGCCCTGGTGAACGGATACCTGACGACGGCTCGGTCGTTCTGCGACGTGCACCGCCCAACGCTCTGCCATGTCACGCCGGTCGTGGTCCCCGCCGCCCTCGCCGCCGCCGAGGAGGCCGGAGCGGGCGGGCCCGATCTGATCGCCGGGCTGGCGGCCGGCATGGAAGCGCTGCTCCGCATCGGAACCGCGCTCGACTACTCCGAGTTCCGCCGCCGCGGATGGCACACCCCGGGAGTCGCCGGTCCCCTTGGGGCTGCCCTGGCGGCATCCCGGGTGGCCCGCCTCGACGCCGGCCAGGCGACCGATGCCCTGGGGCTCGCCGGCAGCCAGGCGGGCGGCACATTCGCCTCATTCGGCTCCCCGGCGATCAAATTCCACCAGGCGCGCGCCGCCATGGCGGGGCTCATCTCGGCCAGGCTCGCCGCCGCTGGCTTCGAGGGGTCTCCGGACATCCTCACCGCCGCCGACGGAGGCCTCCTCGGCACCTTCTCGAACGGGGGTGACCCCGGCGCCGTGACAGACGGCCTCGGATCGAAGTGGCACATCGACGAGATCGCCACCCGTCGGTGGCCCGCTGCGGCTGCGCTGCAGCCGGTGATCGAGTCGATCCTCGACGCCGATCTCGTCCCCGACGACGTGGTCGCCGTCACCGTCGGCCTCCCTTCGGACGGGTTCCGGATGCATGCCGGCGTCGGATGGGAGTCCCCCTTCACGGCGACGCTCTCGGCGCGCTGGGTGACGGCCGTCTCGGTGCACGACCGCGCGGCGTGGCTCCCCCAGTTCGACACGGACAGGATCTCGGATCCGCGCACCGGCGAACTGGCGAGCCGGGTTGCCATCACCGAGGAACCGCACCTCGAGGACGGCGAGGCGGCCGTGGTGGTCACGACGACGACCGGTGAGCACCGCCTCACACCGGTCGTGCGCCTTCCCGACTGGGAGGCGACCGTCGCGAAGGCCCGCCGCGCCGGCCACGGGGTGCTGTCATCCGGCTCGGTGGACGCTCTGGTCGAGTCGATCGGATCGCTCGAAGCCGTAGGCGATGTTCGCGAAATGCTCACGCCGCTCCGACGCTAAATGGGCGGCTGGGGAGGCGGTGAGGACGGGTCTGCCAGCCAGGAGCGCGCCGCCCGCCAGTATTCGAGGAACCCGCCGATCCGGGGATCGCCGTGTCGCTCGGGCGTGAACACCATCGATGTGGTCCAGGGGGGCTCGGCGGTGGGGCGCACGTCCGCCAGTGTCCCCTCTACGAGCGCGACATCGCCATGGACCGACGCCCGAGCATCGATCGTCTCGACCCGCAGCATCCGGGTGTCGTCGGGTACGAGCAGCGTGAAGGCGCCCCCGAGCCGGCTCACGACGGATGAGGTGCCGTACACGCAGCACCGCACCCGGTCGTCGGTGGTCAGGAACACGTCGCCGGTGGAGAGCAACGCCATTGCCGGGGGCGTCCCGGAGGTCGCCAGCACGATCGCCGCCCCTCCCGACTCGTCGGGGAGATCGGCGAGGATCTCTGCCAGCGACCTGCTCATTCCTCGTCCTCGCGGCGGATCGGGCCCCACCGTCGGGTGATCCCGGCGTCGATGCCGAACTGGTCGAGGGCGCGGGCGACGAAATGATCGATGAGATCCTCGATCGTCTCGGGGCGGTTGTAGAACGCAGGGAGCGGGGGCATCACGGTGACCCCGAGCCGGGCGAGCTCGAGCATGTTCTTCAGGTGTATGGCGTTGAACGGGGTCTCCCGGGGAGCCACGAGTAGCTTGCGCCCCTCCTTGAGGGTCACGTCGGCTGCGCGGTGGACGAGGTTGTCGCCATACCCGGTGGCGATCGCCGCCAACGTCTTCATCGAGCACGGGACGATCGCCATCCCATCGACCTGGTACGAGCCGCTGGAAGGCGGCGCGGCGAGGTTCGTCGCCGAGTAGCTCGCCGAGGCCAGTTCTGAGATCTCCTCGACGGTGCGGCCCGTCTCGAGCCGGAGATTGGTCCCGGCCCAGTCGCTCACGATCAGCTCGGTTCGGATCCCCAGGTCCCGGAGCACCTCGAGCATGCGGACGCCGTACACGGCACCGGTCGCGCCCGTCATTGCGACGATGAGTGAGCTTGTCACCAGGCCTCCCGGACCGGCAGGCTGCGCACGATAGCCCCGGGCCCCCGGCTGGCCCTCACCGGCCCCGGTACTCGGGTGGCCGCTTCTCCCTGAAGGCGGCGCGCCCTTCGGCACGATCCTCGGTCGTCGACAGCAGCGCCCACAGCACCCGTTCGAGCTCCATCCCGGCGGCGCCCTCGAGCGCGGCGGATCCGGCGCGCTTCACGGCGTCGAGGGAGAGCGGGGCAGCGACGGCGATCCGCGCGGCGAGGGCGATCGCGCTCGGGACGAGATCCTCCTCGAACACATCCGTGACGAGCCCCCACCGGAGCGCCGACGCAGCGTCGAGAGCGCCGCCGGTGAGCAAAGTCTTCCACGCGACCGCAGACGGCAGGGCCCGAAAGATCCGCTGCGTGCCGCCACTCCCCGGCATGCTGCCGATCGTGACCTCGGGCAGTGAAAAGGTGGCTCGCGGCGAGGCGACCCGTACCTCGCACGCGAGGGCGATCTCGAACCCGCCACCGACCGCCGGACCGTTGACCGCAGCCACCAGCGGCTTGCCGAAGCGCTCGAAGGGGGCGACGAGGCGTTCGTCGCGCCATGCCGGCCCCGGCGGCGCCGTGGTGTCCTTGAGGTCCACGCCAGCACAGAACGCCGATCCGGCCCCCGTGATGACGACCACCCTCACCTCGTCGTCGGCGTCGAGGCCCGCCAGGCCTTCGGCGATCACGGCGCGAGTCTGCCGATCGATGGCGTTGCGCCGGTCGGGCCGGTCGAACGTCATCACCGCGACCCCGCCGGCCGTCTCGATGCGAATGCCCTCACTCATCCGAGCACCCCCTCTCCGGTGAGGCGGTCGAACTCCGCCCGGTCCATGTCGAGGAGAGACGACGCCACCTCCCAGGTGTGCTCCCCGAGGAGCGGAGGTCTCCCCGGGCTCGATGCGCGGCTGCCATCCCAACGAAACGGGATACGGAACATCGGCATCGTCCCGATGACCGGGTGATCGATGTCGTACCAGAACCCTCGCTCGACGAGGCGGGGGTCGGTGAGTATGTCGCCACTCGAGTTGACCCGCTCCGCGGGCACCCCGGCAGCACGCAGGGTCCTCAGGAGGTCCTCCGCCCCGAGCCTGGCGACGGCGCCGGCGACGTCGGCGGCCTCGTCCCCGTCGGCGAGCGTGTCGATCTCGAGCGCCGAAGCCAGAGCCTTCCGCTGCTCATCGCTGCGGCAGACGATGACCAACCACGCCCCGTCCGCGGTTGCGAATGCGCGCCGCGGAAAGACGCTGGCCATCCGGTCCCCGTCTCGCTCCACGGGAACGCCGGCGGACTCCGCGATCACGGCCGAACCGATCACATTGACCGTGGACTCGAGCTGGGACAGCTCGACGACCTGACCCTCGCCCGTCCGGCTCCGGTGAAAGATCGCGGCGAGGAGGGCTACCAGCGCATGCCCGGGGTTGGGGACGTGATCGGGATAATGCGTGCCGGTGCCCACGGGCACGCGTCCGGGGAGGCCGGACAGGTGCACGATTCCCGACAGTGCGGCGATTGTCGACCCGAAGCCGATGAAGCCGGCGTGGGGCCCGTCGGAACCCTGCATCGGCATGACGAGATAGATGATCGCCTTGTTGACCGCCTGCACCTCCTCGTACGACATCCCCCACCGCTCCATGACACCGGGCCGGAAGTTGCTCGTCACGATGTCGCACCGTGTCGCCAGGCCGAGGGCGATGGCACGGGCATCTGGATGCCGCATGTTGAGGGCGAAGCTGCGCTTGCCAGGATTGCGCGACGCGAAGTATCCGGATGCCTCGAGCCCCCCCTCGGTCCCGGGACGGAACGGGGGTGTCACCCGCAGGTTGTCCGGGCGGGTCCGTGACTCCACCCGGATGACATCGGCGCCCAGCTCGGCGAGCGCCTTCGTAACGAGGGCGCCGGCACCGATCCAGCAGAAGTCGAGGACCCGGATCCCGCCGAGGGGGCCGTTGTCACCCATCGCCACCCCCTGACCGGATGAAGGCCGCCACCGTCGCGCCGCCGGCAGGCTGCGCCGGAGCGGGAGGGCGCAAAGGGCTCGCCGACAGGCTGTAGGGCGGGCCGGGGAACACCACGCGACCGAGGTTCTCGTCGGCGACCTCGACGAAGAACCGGCGCTCTGCCAACTGGCGGTCGGCGAGGATCGCGGCCACGTCGTTGACCGGCGACAGGGCGATCCCCCGCGCCTGGGCGTCGCGGTACATGGACTCCTTGGAACGGTTTGCGGCGAACGACTCGAAGACACGGGTGAACGTGTCGATCGCCGCCGGGGTCTTCCGGTGATGGAAGTCCGACCATTGCTCGTCGCCGAGAACCTCCGCACCCGGGGCGTCCGCCTCGGTGAGCCATGCGACGAGGGCCGACCAGGCGCGCGCCGTCCCCAGGCGGCCCGCCACCATGCTCACGTAGCCATCTGCGCACCGGAAGGTGCCGGTGCCGGCCTCCCGGGGCGACTCCCCTTGCCGATCACGAACCGTGCCGACGAGCGCGAACTCGGCGACGCTGTCCTCCAGCGCCTGGGCGACCGACTCCTGCGCCGAGACGTCGAAGGCGGAACGCCCGGAGATCAACCCGACGAGAGCCGCCACGGCCCCGAAGATCGAGGCGGCCATGGCCGACTGCCCGCCCCACGCTCCGATCGGGCCGAGGTCGCGATACCCCCCGAGGTGCATGAGCCCGCCGGCGGCGAGGACCAGCAGGTCGTCCACGGGCCCATCCTCGGGCTCGGACCCCCCGAACGGCGAGATCGTCACCCGCACCAGGTCCGGATTCAGCGCTGCCACCCGGTCCCGATCGAAGCCGATGCCGTCGAGTCCGCCTGCGGCCTCGATCACCACATCGCTCGCTCTCACAAGGGCCTCGAGATCGGCTTCGGGCACCGAGTCGGCGTGGAGAATGGCCTTCCCGGCGTTGACGAACAGGGCGTCGAGGTCGGTGCCCTCCCGGGTCGGAGCAGGCCAGATGGGATCGGGGCCGGCGAGGCCATCGATCCGCACCACTTCGGCACCGAGATCCCCGAGCAGCCTCGAGGCATACGCCCCATAGGCGTCGGCGAGATCCAGGACCCGGACCCCTGCAAGGGCTCCCCCCGGCTCAGGCATCGTCCTCGGCATCCAGCAGATACACGCCCCAGCTGTGCAGGATGTGGTTGACCGATCGATATCGCTCGAGCGACTTCTCCGGTTCGGCGAGGATCAAGGCGTTGAGCATGGCGTTGGCCACCGCGAGCGCCGGCACCAGTGTGTTCTGCGGACCGAGCCCCGACGCCATCGCCGGAAGCACGTACTCGACGCGCTGCCCCACGGGAGAGATCGCCCGGTCGGTGACCCCGATCGTCGTGGCTCCCCGTTCGATCGCCCAGTTCACGACGTCGAGCACCTTCCGCGAATACGGGGGGAACGTGAACGCCACGACGGCATCACCCTCTCCGATGTCGACGATGCCCCCCGCCCCCTCGCCATCCGCCCGGACCAGGCGCGTCTCGCCCCGGGCCCGGTCGAGGGCGAGCGAGAAGAAGTGGGCCACGCCGTACGTGGTGATGTCGCCGCTGACGAAGATCCGCCGGGAAGAAGCGAGCACGGCCACCACCTCCGCCACCGTGGCGGGATCGAGGTTGGCGATCGTGCGCGACAACTGCTCCATGTCGCGCGCCAGGGAATGACCCACGGTGCCATCGAGGTGAGTGACGTCGGCTTCCTTGGGATCGGCGGCACCCCGCATCTGTGAGCGCACCAGTACCCGGACTCGCTCCTGAAGATCTTGATACCCCTCGAGGCCGAGCCGGTAGGCGAACCGGACGATCGTCGATGCGCTCACGCCGAGCCGGTTGGCGAGTTTGTCCACCGTGGCGAACGCCACGAACTCGGGGTCGTCCACGATCCCCTCGGCGATCCGCTTCTGCGAGGGTGTGAGGCCGTCGTAGGCAGATCGAACCTTCTCGATGACGTCCGACTCATGCTGCGTCATGCCATCCCCTTCACTCGGGCACATAGGCCAGCATCCGGAGCTCGGTCATGTGCTCGATGGCGTACTTGATCCCCTCACGGCCCAAACCCGACTGCTTGGCACCCCCGTAGGGCATGTTGTCCACGCGGAACGTCGGGACATCGTTGATGACGACGGCCCCGACCTCGAGATCCTCGAAGGCCTGCCAGGCGCGCGGCAGGTCCCTGGTGAAGACGCCGGCCTGGAGGCCGTACTTGCCCCGATCGACATCCGCCAGAGCCTCGCCGAAGTCGTCGAAACGCTCCACCACGACGACCGGCGCAAAGGCCTCCTCGGCGCAGAGCCTCGCCTCGCGGGGCACGCCGGTCACGACGGTCGGCGCGGCAAACGCACCATCATGCGTCCCTCCGCACAGCACCTCGGCGCCGTCGCGACGTGCCTCCTCGACCCATTCCACGAACGTCGCCGCCGCCCGCTCCGAGATCATCGGCCCGAGGTCGTTCGACTCGTCGAGGGGGTCGCCGACGCGGAGCGATTGCGCCCCCTCGACCAGGCGCGGGACGAACTCGTCCCAGAGGGATGAGTGGACCAGACAGCGCTGCACGCTGATGCAGAGTTGGCCCGCATACTTGAAGCCACCCTTCACGACGCGCTCCACCGCGCGATCGACATCCGCCGACTCGTCCAGGATCACGGCGGCGTTCCCGCCCAGTTCGAGGGTGACACGCTTCGTTCCGGCCTCGGCACGCATGCGCCACCCGACCTCGGCAGAGCCGGTGAACGTCAGGAGCCGGAACCGGTCGTCGCCGACCATGAGCGACCCCACCTCGCGGTCCATCGGGAGCACGCTGACCGAGCCGGGGACCGCCCCCGCCTCATCGATGATCCGGGCGAGGAGAAGCAGGGTGAGGGGCACCTTGGACGGCGGCTTCAGGACGATCGTGTTCCCGGCGGCCAGGGCAGGAGCGAGCTTGTGCGCCGCCAGGCTCAACGGCACGTTGAACGGCGTGATCGCTGCCACCGGCCCGAGTGGCATCCGGCGGATGATCCCCCATCTCCCCCGCGCCGTCTCCATGAGGTCGAGCGGCAGCACCTCGCCTCCGATCCGCTCCGCCTCCTCGCCGGCGATCCGGAACGCCAGTGCGGTCCGGCTCACCTCGGTGCGGGAGTCGGCGACGGGCTTCGCCGCCTCGAGCGTGAGGAGATGCGTCAGCTCATCGGCGGAGGCAGCGATGCCTGCCGATACCCGCCTGAGAAGGTCGCCGCGTTCGAAGGAGGCGTTCCGCCTGGTGGTGGCAAACGCCGCGACCGCCGCCTCCACCGCGGCGTCGTACTGCTCCCGGGTGGCGAGGAAGGTCGATCCGATCTCCCGGCCATCCCAGGCGCGCGATTCGAGAACCCGATCCGACGTCTCCCAGCGCCCGCCGACGAGGATCGGATGGCCCTCGGCTGCCGACGCCGGCGCCGGAGGAGGAGTTCGAGCCCCCTCGGTCATGACGGCAGCGACAGCTGGTTGAACGCCGGGTAGCTCTCGGCCCAATTCGCCGGGTACGCCCGGGTGAGCCCCTTCGTGAAGTACGTCGGGACATCGGGATCGAGCTCGACGTCGAGCACCCACGGCCGCCCGCTGGCGATCGCGGCATCCAGGGCGGGGCGGAACTCTTCGGTCTTGACGACCTTGGTGCCGCCGGCGCCGAACGACTCCGCCAGGGCCACGAAGTCCGGGTTGTAGGGGTTGCCCTCGGGATCGGTGAAGCTGATCCAGGGATGGATGCGGCCGTGAGCCGCCATGGCGCCCTTGCGCTCGATTCCCAGCTCGTAGTTGTTGAGGATCACCCAGACGATGGGCAGCCCGTATTCGATGGCCGTCGCCAGCACCTGCGGACCCATGAGGAAGGCCCCATCCCCGGTGAGGACGATGGTCGTGCCGTCGGGGTTGGCGAGTGCTGCTCCGGGCGCCCCCTGCGACGCCCACCCCATCTCGGCCATGCCCGGGTTGAGGTGCCATGTTCCGGGGGTGCGGATCGTCATGTACGGCTCGGCGTACTGGATCACGTCGCCCACATCGATGAACACGTGCCCTCCGGGCGGGAGGGCCTCACCGACCTCGTAGGAGAGCTTCCCGGGGTGGATCGGGGACGCAGTGGACCCGGTGATCTCCTTGATCTCCTCGTTCCACTGTGCGTGGAACCCCTGGACCTTGGTCACCCAATCCGACCGATCCGGAGCCCCATCGCCGAGAGCGGCGGCGAGGTCGCGCAAGAACGCGTTGGCGTCACTGATGAGACCGAGCTCCACGGGGTAGTTGCGACCGATCTCGGTGGGATCGAGATCTACATGGATGAGCTTGGTCTCCGGAAAGTTGTAGATCATCCCCTTGCGCCAGTTCGAGGTGTGGTTGTCGGAGAAGCGGGCACCGACCGCGACGATCACGTCAGCATCTCTTGTCGCCCTGGCGGCCGACTCGGTCCCTGATCGGCCCACCGGCCCGAGGGACAGTGGATGCTCCTCGGACAGCGCTCCCTTTGCGGTCAGAGTCGTGACCACGGGGACGTTCTCGGCCTCGGCGAGGTCCTTGAGGGCGTCCATTGAGCCAGGCGAGAGGTTGAGGCCGCCGCCGGCGAGGATGATCGGGCGCTCGGCATTCCTGACGAGCTCGGCGGCGCGGGCCACCGCCTGGTGATCGGCGCGCACCACGTGATGCACCGACCGCGAGCTCGGGGCCTCCGGCTCACCGACGATCTCGGTGCTCATGATGTCGGATGGGATCTGGACGAACACCGGGCCGGGCCGTCCGGAGAGCGCGATTCGCATGGCATGGTTGAGCACGTCGATTGCCGTGTCTGGCCGCGTGATCATCCAGGAGCCCTTGGTGACGGGACGGAACACGCTCACTGCGTCCTCGTGACCGTGGTACCACATCTCCTGCATCCCGGCCTTGCCCAGGAAGTGGGTCGGCGTCCCGCCGGCGATGAGCAGTACGGGGATCGAATCGTGCATGGCGTTGGCCATGCCCCCGACCGCGTTCAGGAGGCCCGGGCCCTTGGTGACGATCACCGGTGCCAGCTTCCCGGTCAGGCGGTAATAGATGTCGGCCTGATGGACGGCCTGCGATTCGTGCTTCGCCTGAATGCCGCGAATCTGCGGCTGCTCGATGAGGGCATCGAGGAAGGGCCACACGGCGCCTCCGGCATACCCGAAGTAGTACTCGAACCCGGCGATCTCGAACCACCGGGCCACTGCGTCCACGACACGCATGAGAACTGCCTCCCCAGTGTTGGAGCGAAATCGTGACAGCAATTTTTGTTGCTGTCAAAAGGTCAGAGTGACAGACCCTGAACTGACGCCCCGAGCCCTCAGCCTCCGGGCCGAGCCGGGTCTCGCCCATCGCCACTCCAGGTCGGTCCCGCCCGAAGCAGTGGCTGCACCCCGGGCGATCCATCCCGACACCACTCCGATCGGGCAGGCCTCACTCGTCGACGGTCAGGGTGGTGAGCATCCCGAACATGGACCCGTCGTTCCGCTCGGCGTGGGTGAAGATGTGGCAGTGCCACAGCCACTGGCCAGGCATCTCGGCGAGGACCAGGACGGTGTAGCGCTCGCCCGACGCCACGTTGATCGTGTCGGCGTAGTACGGCACCTCGAGCGGGAACCCGTCCTTGGCGATCACCAACTGCCGGTTGTTGTGCAGGTGCATCGGGTGATCGCTGAGGCCCTCGTTCATGTAGTGGAGCATCATCGCCTCGCCCACCTTGAGGTTGTAGGGCGTGGTCGCCGGGAAGGACTTCCCGTTGAGTGTGAGCCCGATGTTCCCGGCATCGTTGAGGAACATGAACTCCTCGGTGACGACGTTCCACCCCTCAGGGATCGGCATCTGTCCCACAAGGAAGGCGCCGGCGAGCCCGTTGGGCACCTGGTGCACCCCCATGTCGTGGCCGTGGTACATCCCCACCGACAGCTCC
>Ga0302046_10003136_pt1 | contig 15052 bp, 14 predicted proteins | sample RVTome_11_FD_200261 | JGI IMG/M metagenome (GOLD analysis project Ga0302046, IMG submission 200261) | Soil microbial communities from uranium-contaminated site in the Upper Colorado River Basin, Wyoming, United States - RVT147D111 (version 2) ...
TCCGACGGGTGATCACCATCGGCGGAATCCGTGATCACGATGCCCGGAACTAGCGATCACGATCAGCGGAATAGGCACCAAGATCCGACCGGCGACCCGAGGTGATATCGATGCCGGAGTTCCCTATCTCTTGCAACTGCTCGAAGTGTTGCCGCGCCTCAGGGCTCTCGTTCTGGCGGGACGGAGGGCTCGGTCGGTCAGAAAGACGATTGAACCGCAGCTGCCGACAGGCGTAGAGATCTTCGAGATGCCACATCCGAGTCCGGTGTTTGTGAACCGGTGCCCCGCGAATCAGACCGCTGTCGAGGATGCCGTTCGACGAGTAGCGATGGCGATTAAGTAGACCGCAAACATCGCGGCAATCGCCCGACGAACTTCCGGAGGTCAGGATCGACATCGGGATCAAGTCTCTGGCCCAGAATCCACAGAGCCTGATCAAGCGACTTGTAACCCGAATCGGTCCAATTGAGGGCGGCGCGGGTCCCGTCGATCACATTCCGGAACGTCTTCGTCTTGCGCAACCGCTCCGCTTCGACAATCGGCAAGTCGAGGCTTCTTCGTAGGGGTTGCAGAGCATCCCTGACGTACCTGTCGTACATGGGGAAGAGACTGGGTCTATGCCAGTGGCAGTACTTCGTTGCGAACGAATAGAAATCGCGTGGGATCTTGTTCCTCGTGAGCAGTCTTGGGACGTGTCGAATCTTGTCCACGGCTCGGTCGTCGCCGGCCTGAAGCCAAGCGTCGAGTTGCTCACCATTGGCCGCGACATGGTCTGCCATGCGATAGACGGCGTAGACAGAGGTCGCATACAGCGAATTCAGGGTCACGACCTTGAGGAGGACGTCTGAGGGGGAGGTGTTCTCCGGTCTCTCGCGGAAGATCGGCCTCAATACCTCATCCGCCAATGCGTAGCTCGGAAGTACGGTTACCGCGTCGCGGCACTTCTCCAGGTAGGCGCGAAGTTCATTGGGCTCGCACATCTTGTCGGTCCTTCCTACGGATTGCACCCCGGCAACCCCGCCGGATCCCTGCCGCTCGGCACCCCGCCGTTACTCTGGCGCCACCGCCTGGTCTGGCCCACGAAACTCACTGCGCGTTCGGTACGTGGCCCGCATCCTGGCTCATTGCTGTTCTGATCCGTTGCTCGAGATCGCTGGTTGACTCAAGCACTTGCCGTAGCCGATGAAGGTCATCCTCTCCGAGGACAAGGGGCCTGACGGGATGCATGACGGCGTTCCGGACCTTCGCGATGCGCCCCATCTGTGTGTCATACTCATCGCTGGACTTGTACCCCAGGCGACGGCGAAGTTCCTTCGAGCGCGCGACGACATTGATCAGATCTGTCAACATCGTGGCTTCAACCGGATCGACGTCAACCCCTCGAAGTCGCGACACCTCCGTCCACCCCAGAACTCGAGCCTGCGCGTCCTCATTGAGGAGGCGGATCCAGTCCCGATCCTGCAGGGTCATACGAATGAATCGTGCCAACGCCATCTCCGCGGTGGCCAGCCTGTCATAGACGGCAGCACGAACAGCCTGGCGGTTTAGATCGGAGCGAGTCGTCAACCCGAACAGCACGATGAGGCGTTCCGGTTCCTGATCGTCAGAGTCAAGAGGAGCATACGACTGTTCGGCAAAGACAATTGCAGCGGGGCGGAGGATCATCTCGGACACAACGTATTCGATTTGCGCAACACCCTCCATTTCGACTTTCATCGCATCGTCACGGAGAAAGTGTTGTTCGTGGGAGGTGAGAGGCTGCGAGGACGAGGCAAGCTCTCGGAGGTGGGATGTCGCCACCAGTCGCCAGCCAAGAGGGGCATGTGGGACCTTTACAGGTGCTTGATCGAACCCGTTTCTCTCCAAGTGCTCGCAAGTTGACGGATCGACTTTGCCCAAGGTCGCCCTCACACAGTCGCCAAGGGGCACGCAGATTGTGGCCTGGTGGACAAGGTGGCGGTCCCGTGTCCATCGCGAATCCTCGTCCATGTCGGGCGTGTAGACCGTGATTTTCTGTTTCACCCCTCTCACTCACTCATCACATGCTGGTAAGCCCACCTGCTCCCTGGGGCTCAGCATCCCGCCGCTACGCTGCCGCCCCCATCTTGTCTGTCCCATGTAGCTCACCGCCGTCACGTAGTAGTACCCCTGGCCCGGCGACGGCGTGGGTAGCGGGTCGGCCACGGTCAGGTAGTCGCCGACGCTCGGCGGCGAGGCGGGGTAGCCGCACTGCAACGGCTGCGCTTGGCTCCAGTCGCCGACCGTCGCGAGCGTGCCGTAGTACGTGTCGAACCAGTCGGCGGCGGCGAAGCCCTCGGGCATGTAGGGGACGCGGAAGCCTAGTTCGCTTGTGGAAGGCGTGTACGTCTGGAGAATCTCGAACAGCGTAGCGAATCCATCGATGGCGGCTTGCCAGTTCATTGGGGCGTAGCGACCAAGGCTTGACTCAAGGCGCACCTCGATGATCACACCACCTCTTTCCTCATCAAACATGAGACCCCGCACCTCGACCTGGTCGAAGTCCGCGGGATTCACGGAGCCCCCGATACATCGGTCCTCAATGTATGCAACGACCTTCGATTCAGCGCCGTCGAAGCGGACCAGTTCGCTTCGGAGCATCGTCGTTGCGGTCCCGCAAAGTGCTACGGGGAGAGTCTCGCGAAGTCGATACTGTCTACCTTCATTGTCCAGCGACACGGCGAAGAACCCTGCTTGACAGAACAGCGGGTCTGCGCAGGGGCGTGCGACATCGGAGCATGACAGCCCCGGCTCCAGAAACACCCAATCGCTGCAATCCAGCGGCTCGCCGGGGTTGCTGGCCCAGGCAGGCGACAGGAACGCGGCGGCGATCGCGAGGACCGTGAAGATGCGGGTCATGGCTGGACTCCTCAATCGGGCGTGACGACGCCTCCGGAATCCGGGCAGTCACGCGATCCTGATGCTCCAGGAAACACCGACGCGTCCGCATCGTTGCAATCACCGCACGGATGCCCGTACGGGTTGCACGTCGGGTTCGTCACGCAATCAGCCCAGGCATCACCATCGGCGTCGGGGCAGGCGGGGATGAGCGGGCCGGGTGGGCCTTGAGGGCCTGGGGGGCCGGAAGGCCCCTGTTCTCCTTGCGGGCCGGGGGGGAGGCTGTCTTGGAGAACGTCAGCGAGGCTTGGGAAACCCCTGATGCGAAACACACGCGCCGTGCGTGGGTAAGGGCACGTCGGTGGAACCGTACGAGGACCACAGACAGCCCATCCGGGAACGTACAGGAAGCCATGGACGGCATCGAACCACAGGGAATCTCCAACGATGACCGTTGCCGGCGCGAAGCAATCCCCACGCGGGCAGGACCAGATCGTCTCGAAGAAATCTGTGGTGCCATCGGGGTTGAACCGCGTTGCAGGCTCGCCGATGGTGATCCACCCGCGGATCGGATCGAATTGACGCACGCTCCGATGGTTGTCCATCTGAATGGTGCGGCCCTCATTGTCGACGGCCAGGGTCGTGCCCCGGTCTGACCACTGTTGTTGATCGACGAGCTCGCACGAGTAGCCCGGCTCCAGGAACACCCAATCGCTGCAATCCAGCGGCTCGCCGGGGTTGCTGGCGATGACCGGCGCGCTAGGCAACGCAATCAGAATCAACGACAGGATGATACGCACGGCTCACCTCCGTTTGCCGATCACGGTACGACGGTGCACGATGCGTTGACAGCGTCCGCCAGCTCCTTGATTGTTATCGCGGCCTGGCTCCAGTGACCCGTAACAAACAACCGAAAGCCGGGGTTGTTCGCCGTGGACTCAGGTAGATCGGCGGCGTCGCAGAACACTTGGTACACACCGTCGAGCAAGATCTCCTCAGGGCCTTCAGGCGAGTCAAGCGCGGTAGCGTAGCGGTGGCGGTACTTGGCAAGCGTAGACTCCACGGACGTTCGGGTCGCGCCGAATCTGGCAGTGGTGTACGCCGCGACAACGCGAGGAGCGATCGGCGCGGAAAACGCTTTGCCCATCGCGACTTCGGCAGCATGGAGCTCCAGCACTTGCATGTGGTGTTCCAAGACGGAGGGATCGATCGCCATCGTCGCTGCCATCTCCTGCAGACCCTGGTACAGGAGCACGTCTTTGACGTCCTGAGCCAAGAAGCGTCCCACTTCATCGACACCGCAGTCCCGAACTGCAGCGACGGCGAGACCTTGACCGCAGAACAGGACGACGGTGGTCAGCAGAGTGGTCTTCATGCGCGGGGCCTCCGTGGAGCAGACAGCGGCCAATCTACACCCGATTCCCAGCCCTTTGTGAAGGGTTGCAGATCCGCAACCCCATCGCCCTCGATTCACGTTGTCACGCCGCAGCCCGGTGCTACCATCGCGGCAGCCGGGGTGGGAGATCACCGGCCAGTCCGGGGGCGGAGCCGGTGACCGTCGGGCACGACCCGGGGTTCCTCCCCACTGCGGGCGGCCCGGCGCGTCCACCCTGGCCGCTTGTTTTGGATCGGCGCCCGTAGCCTCGTCGCGTCGGCGTGTACTGAGGACCGTCCGCTGAAGCGCCCGTTCTCGGCGTGTGGACGGACTGCAATCGCGAGCAAGATTCACGAGGTGTTCCATGAAGTGGGTCACGCGGAGCAACGTGAAGGTCGACCGGGTCGCCTGTCCGTGGTTGATCCGCCGGTTCGTCGATCCAGAAGCGGAGTTTCTCTTCGTGCCTGAGGAGAAGCTGTTGGAGACCGCCCGCACGGAGAGCGCGACGCCGTTCGACGCCACGCGTCTTCCCGACGTGAAGCTCAACCACCGTGGCGAGCGGTGCACTTTCGAGGCGATCCTCGAGGACTACGACCTCCAGGATCCGGGGTTGCAGCGCTTGGGCCTCATCGTGCGTGCCGCGGACGTCGAGGGCCAGGAACATGTCGCCGCGGAGGGAGCCGGTCTGCGCGCCATCGCGGAGGGGTTCGCGGCGATGGAGCTTCCCGACGAAGACAGGCTCGTGCACCAGTTCCCGGTGTACGACGCGCTCTACGAGTACGCCCGCCGCCACAGCGGCTGACCGAACAGGCCATGCCCCAGGAACAGCTCGACGAGCGGCAAGCGCTGGAAGCGACCCAGTGGCTTGAGCGCTTTCTCGGTCCAGCCTGGATCGAGGACGGCATACGGGTTCGGCGCGAGCGAGCACGTAGGTACGGCCGATGGAGCCCTCCACGGGTTCACGACAACATCCTGATCGATCTCCTCGCAGAGTTCAGACGTGGTGTGGAAGGTCCGGGTATGGTGCAGGCCCTTTTCACTCCCACCGGGCTGCGAATCGCCGGGATCGCTACGAACGTCCGGCACGTGGCGGTGGCGCTAGAGGCACCCAAGGTGGCTCGTCTTCGGGCACTGCTCAGACGCGGGGCGACTGTGGACGGCTACCTCTACCAGTGTGGAGTCGCGGCCCACAACGTCCGCGAAGGTTACGAGATCCGGTCCTTTTCACTTGGCGAAGTGGCTACAACAGAAGATGTGGTCGTGGGAAGAGAGCGTCAGGAGATCGGGTTCCAGTGCAAGGCCATCCGTGTCGGGACTGGTCGCCGAATCCCCAACGAGGTGTTCAACGACCTCGCCATGCGTGTCGTGAATACGCTCGATGAACGATTGTGGAAGGGAGTTGTAAGGGTGCTTTGTGAGCCCAGCATGCCGCAGCGGGATGTCCAGATGCTCGCCGCCGCGCTGATCACGCGAGCGTTGGCGGTTGAACCGCCTGCAGCCCTTCTCGGAGGTTACACGGTTGAGGTCGAGCAACGGAACGCCAACGTGTCTTGGGCGGAGGTCGATTCTGCCCTGCGGGAGGATCCAGAACACCCTCTGCGGCGACCGCATGTGGCGGTCGTTGGCAATCGTGCGGAGGAAGGTGTGCGTCTGCTGCTCGTCGCAACAAGCCGCAGGTACGACAAAGTCGTTGGGAAGATGCTCGCGCTCGCCAACTCAGCCGCTCGTCAGCTCGATCCGAGCCGACCAGGCATCATCGCCATCCATACCCCCGAGCCAATCAACTGGGATGCTGTAGCCAATGCCGGTGCTCTCGACAGGCAGGTGACAGCCGGCTTCCGCCACTTCGGGCGGACGCCAGTGGCCGCTCTTGCGTTCACGTCCGAGGGAGAAGAGGGCAATGCGTACGTGTACCGCAACCCCGATACCGTCGCACCGGTGCCGAAGGGCTTGCGGGTCTTTGGCCGAGTTCTGGGCTGATTGAAGCCCGTGCCATCATCGACCCCTGACGCCAGCCAACTCGCGAAGTCGGTAATCCTAGGGCTCGCCAGCCGCCTCCGTCGCGGCTTCGCTCCAGAGGCCCCGACCCGCTTCGCGTGCCTCCCGCTCCAGCTGCCGAAACTCCTCCATCTTCGAGAACGGGAAGCTGGTGTAAGCGAAGCCGTAGCCCTGGGCGATGATCTCGGCATTCAGCAGCTTGCCGTCCGGCAGGTAGACGTAGCGCAGCAGGCGGTTGTACTTGTCGCGGTCGGCGGTGCCGGGATCGGTCTCCAACCGGACCACCGCTCCCTCGGCCATGCGCTTCGTGAACGCCGACGCTTCCTTTCCGAAGTACTCGACGGGCTTCTGCGGGTGAACGGTCTCGGGCGTGTCGACGCCGATCAGGCGGCCTCGCTCCTCGCGGCCAGCGATCGAGACGACGAGCGTGTCGCCGTCGACGACGCGGGTGACGGTAGCTTGCTCGGCTGACCAGGCGAGCGACAATGCGACGACGGCCAGGCCAGAAAGTAGCGCTCGTCTCATTCGCCCAGCACGGTCGTGTCGCGGGGTCGGCCTCGCAGAATCTAGTCCTCTTGACCGGAGCCCACGCTCGCTTTGCCCCTGGAGTCGTCGCGAGGATCCGCCCACTATTGAGCGCCCTGAAGCTCCCGGATCCTGCGGTACACGTGAATTGCCTTGAAGTATCCGATGTGATTGTCAAACAGGAACTTCGATTCGTTGTCGCGCTCCGACGTGGCATAGGTCAGCACCTGAAGGTGACCGACGGTAATCCCCTTTAGCGGCTGAATCTCAACGCTCCTTATCTCACCGATCGGGTAGATCCGAACAGAAACGCGCGCCCGCCCCATGAGCACGCCGAGCAAGCCACCGCCGACGTCTTGCGCTTGGCCGCCAAACAGTCCCTTGTTGATGATGACCAAGTTCTTGTTTGTTAGGACGAGTTGACTGCGATCGCCGCTTTGAGAACTCCGCACCTTGTATATGATGGACTCGTCGGGAAGGAGGACGTCGTGTAGTAGCGATTCGATTTCATCGGTGAACTCCTCTCGTAGGTGCCCTGCCGCAACGTCGAAAGCTTTGGACCTCTCTTCCGGGCTGAGTTCCGCGATATCTCCGATGCCGGCCGTGGATCGTTCTTCCGCGGCCTTCTTGGCCCAATCATCAAGAAAGCTCATGTCCCCCCCACCCTGGACGGTTCCCCATTCTGACTGTTGAGCCTATCCGGCGCCCGGCCTCCCGGCGATTATCCCCCATGCCGCGTACCCGACAAGAGCCGAACCGAGCAGCCCGGAAGTGGGACCCAGCCCAGGCTACGGCAGAAACGGATCCGGCTCCTCCAACACCGCCGCCGACACGCACCAGTTCACTTTCGCCGGCACCATCCGCAGCCTGAACCGGCACCACGCCTCGATCCGCCGGCGCCACTCCCCGGCCTCCCCGGCGTCCATGTGGCCGGCGCGCTCCAGGACGTCGACGAGACGGGCGGCGTGGGGGAGTTCGTCGGGGGTGAGCAGTTCCAGGGTCGCGGCGAACTTGTCCATGCGGCAAGGGTAGCATGGCTTCGGAGCAATCCGGCGACCGCGCAGGTCCAAGCGCGTTGCCGATCCGAAACCACTCGAAGCGATGGCGTAACTACGGCGCACGGGGAGACCGTTGCGAATCGATCGCCACGGCGCATGCTCTGCCGTTCAAAGACGGGCCCGCGCTCGCTTCACCTTCGTCATCTTCCCACCTTCTCGGCGGCGACAGGCGTGCGAGAAGCGCACTGGGAGGATGGTGTTTACCGGACAGTTACCGGCTCACCCATCGTCCTCTCGGATCCGCAGTCCGCATATTCCTTCCGCCTCGTGCGGACAACAGTAAGGCTCCCGCGTATTTGAATCTCATAGGGGTGGCCACGGGAGGGGCAGGATGTCTCCCTTCTGGTCACCGTTCCGTTTCCCGCACAGCGCACTCAGAAAAGTCCACGCAACTGGACCACGGTCGAACTCTGCGGGCTCGGCCCAGACCCGAACCCGCTCACCAAACACAGGAGGTGGAGAATGCGCACCAGGCCCTTGATCACGGCCACGACCATGCTATCGGTGGTCGGCCTCGCGTCGACGGGCGACAGGCAGTTCGTCGAGATACCGAACGCGACCGGAGTCAACGCCGCCTCGCTGCAGGTCAGTGTCAATGGCGGAGCCGCGATGCAAGTGGATCCCGCAACCGTTACGGTAGTCCCCGACCGGCCCCCGGTGTGCCCTGCTCCTGCGGTCAGTACGAGCGGGATCATCGCAAGGGTAACGGTGATCGACTGGGGTGTCGCGTGCGTGGACCCCGATTCGACCGTCAGGTTCCCCGCAACGACGACGTTTGGCCGGGTCGTCTACTCCGCTGAGTTCCGGTCCGGCGCTGCCGACGGGAGCGCTGGCTCGGAGGCATCCGAGGGAATCGACACACCGCCTGGCGAGGTCTCCAATCTGCTTGTCTCCGGCGACGCCGCTCACGGAAACGATGCCCGCTTGTCGTGGAGTCCCGTTCCGCAAGCCACGGCATACAGCGTCCTGCGTTCGCCAACGGCTCAAATTGGCCCGGGAGCACAGTGCTTGGTGTCCCAGCATCCGTTCCCTTCCTTGGCCGATCCCTATGATCCCGATCCGAGCGGCAGCCACTATCTGGTCCGAGCGATCAACCAGACCGAGGCTGGCCCCTGGGGGTTCAATTCTCAAGGCGTGGAGACCATGTCAAACACCTGCTCGGCCCCCGGTGGACCTTGCCAACAGGACCTTGGAGTCATCCCGATCACGTCTGGAGACGTCGTCAGGTTCTGCGCATCAAGCGAGCAAAGTTGTACCGGCAGGCAGTGGCCCATCAGAGCAACTTGGAAGTCCTGCTGGGACGCGTTCGGTGACACATGCACCGCCACCAACGAGTGTGGAACCGAGAACAGGTGCGGTGCTATCGGGTCCGGGAGCCTTCTCACATTGGACGCGTGCGCACCCGGTGTCAACAACACGTGTGGGCAATATGGAGTGTCGTGTGAGTGCAAGGTCACCGTCCCTGCGGAGACAACTTGTCGCTGCGATTGCATGGCCGCCGGCGACACGGGGCTCTGGACGAAGATCCAGCAGCAGTAGGACTATGAGCGGCGCTGCTGGCCGCTACGACCGAAGCAGATCCGCCTCCTCCAGGATCGCGGCCGACACCGGCCAGCTCGCCCTGACCGGCTTCAACCGCAGCCTGAACCTGCACCACGCTTGGATCCGCCGCCGCCACTCAGCGGCCTCCTCCGCGTCCATGTGGCCGGCGCGCTCCATGAGGTCGACGAAGTAGAGGGCGTCGGGGATCTCCTCGGGCCTCAGCAGCGCCAGGGTCGCGGCGAAGTTGTCCATGCGGCAAGGCTAGCATCCCCTCAGAGCAATTCGGCGGCGTCGCAGGGCTAGTGGCGTTGCAGATCCGAAACCTCCCGTGGCGCCCTTGATGCGGCTCGTAACAGAAAAAGCGTGGGGAAACGGACAGACCTTTGTCCGCTTTCGCCGATTGACAGCTGGACGCAGCCGGGTGTACAAGCGGACCAACCACTGATCTGCTTCGTTGAATAGCTCAACGGGGTGGCCTTGAGGGGTACAGCAAAGTGCCGGTATGGCTCGCATCGAGCCGCGGGGCACGATGGCCCAAGGAGCCGAGGATCATCTCGGGCAGCTTCGAGGGAGAATCTGGACATGGTCAAGCTGGTCGTTCGCCGCTCGTGCAAAGTCGAAAAAGTAGCCCCGACCCCGAATCAACCGGGGTTTCTCGCGGGCTTCGGCGTTTTGCGTTCACAGACTCACGTGCGGCTTGATGGCCGGGGATTCCTCAGACGGAGGATGCGGGAGGCGACGATGAACGGACGCACGTTCGACACCACGGACCTCGCGAGGCTGGGCGCCGCCTTGGTGATAGCTGGCACCTTCTTCGCCACGGCTGCGCCGCTTCAGGCCCAGACATGGGCGGAGTCCTTTGGCGGGACCGCCAGCGATGTGGGCTACACGGTCCAGCAGACGTCCGATGGGGGTTTTGTCGTCGCTGGAGTGACGGCGTCTTTTTCCGGCACCTACGACGCCTGGGTTCTCAAGCTGAGCCCTTCTGGCGTGGTCGAGTGGCAGAGGGCATTCGGCGGTGGGGGAGCGGAGGAAGCCAACTCCGTTCAGCAGACCTCGGACGGCGGGTACGTCGTCGCGGGATACACCACATCCTTCGGCGCCGGTTACAACGATGTCTGGCTGTTGAGACTGGATGCCTCGGGGGGGATTCAGTGGCAGTGGGCCTACGGCGGAGGGAGCGCAGACGTGGCCAGTTCGGTCGAACAGACGACTGACGGGGGATACGTCGTCGCGGGTTCAACTAGGAGTTTCGGTGCGGGCAACGAGGATGTGTGGGTGATCAAGCTGGGCTCAGCAGGCAGTTTCGAGTGGCAGAAGGCTTACGGCGGCGCCAACAGCGAGCTCGCGCACTCGATCCAGCAGACAGCCGACGGCGGTTACATCGTGGCAGGCCAGACAGCTTCTTTCGGCGCAGGCGGTTGGGACGTGTGGGTCTTGAAACTGGATGCCCTCGGAAACATCCAGTCGCAATGGGCCTACGGTGGCAACGGCACTGATTACGGAAGATCGATCCGGCAGACCTCTGATGGTGGGTACATCGTAGGGGGATTGACCAGCAGCTTCGGCGCAGGGAACTACGACGCGTGGGCGTTGAAGCTGAGCGCTGTCGGTGATGTCCAGTGGGACAGCGTCCATGGTGGGAACTTGGACGATCAACTCCACTCCATCCGACAGACATCCGACGGTGGCTACGTGGCGGCTGGATACCGCGAAGGCAGCGACGTGCTGGTCCTCAAGTACGACGACACCGGCGCCATCCAATGGCAGAACAGCTTCAGTGGTGGCGGCGCAGAAGGGAGCAACGCGGTTCGCCAGACCACTGACGGGGGGTATGTCGTTGCGGGGTACACCAACTCCTTCGGCGCGGGCAACAATGACGTCTGGGTGTTGAAGTTGAATTCGGCGGGTGCGCTGGGCGGCGCATGCACAGGCGTCACCCAAAACGCGAACTCGTTGAGTATCGACACGACAGGGACGGCGACCTTGCAGTGCAGTGAGTGAAGTTTGACTTCTTGAACAGGGCGCCACGCGAATGACTGCGCGCGCAGCGAGAAGAAGACAGACGGCCCGGGCCCTCGTCCGAGGCGGCATTCCAATCGCGGTTGTCGTACTGCTCTGCGTCTGGGCGCCTTGGGCGCAAGATAGGGACCCTCAGGAAGATCCGGCAACCCAACCCGACATACAACCTCTTGTCTCGAGGGAGGTCTCACTCACTGCGGACGCGAGCAACTCGAACCGTCGTCGTCCGGGGAGAGTCGGCGACCATCAACTCGTTACGGCACGGTCGATGCCGCATCGGTCACGTGTCCAGATGACAGAGACTACCGTCGCCGTACTCGCCACGAAGGCACGGCCCGGCAGCAATTCGGAGCCCGCCTCTCCTGGGTCGCCAGCGAAGTCTCCGCTCGTCGTGACAAGCACAGACGCCATCGCTTCCGTGACGGCCTCAGAGCCTTCGGCGACGACCGCGGGGGCCGGCGCTTCGTCGAAACCCGCCAGCCGAGCAGCGGCGTCCAGTCGATTGCCGACCATGACCGTCACAAAGGCAGATGTTGTGATCTCGACCGCAATTGCTGGGCATGGCGTTTCTCGGGGCGAATCGCTCGTCGACGTAACCACTACCGATTCGGCCGTGTCGTCAAGTTCTGCGGATCGGCGGGCACCAGCGGGCGCCGTTCGCGCGCTCCGAGTGACCCACTGGCTAACCGCTAACGACACTCACGCGATGACCATCGCGACTGCTGGCGTGGCGGTAGCGTCGACCGCCAGCGAAACGGCGAGTCATTCACTCAAGCCATCCCCGGACCGTGCGGGCACTGCCACCCAGCGGGTGGACACGGGTGGGACCGCAACCAACACGAATGGGACGAGAACCGCCGCCACAGCCACATCTGTCGTTACCATGGCCTCCGCAGAGAACACCTGCGCCGGGCCATGCAACGACCAGGACGGGGATGGCTATGGAGCTCCCGGGCAGCCGAGCTGCTCCGCGGGTACGGCCACCGATTGTGATGACGGTGTAGCCGCCAAATACCCCGGCGCACCTGAGAGCTGCGACAGTATTGACAATCAGTGCCCGGGCGATCAGGGATTCGCGTCGGTCGACGAAGGCTGCGACGACGACGGGGACGACTACTGTGACGGGAGCATGACTACTGTCGGAAACCCAGCGGTGTGTCCGAGCGGCGGTGGGGATTGCAACGACGGCGACGGTGGGGTGTTTCCCGGCGCCCCGGAGCGTGTTGACACAATTGACAGTGATTGCGACGGAATGTCGGAATTGAGAGTTCAGGTCATCCACGAGGGACCTCCAATCCAAGGTATCAGCGGCTTAGCCGCCAGCAACGATGGTCGCATCTACGTGAATAGCTATGGCGGCACCCCAAGCCTATTCCACCTTGAGCTGTCGACAGGGCTGGTGAACACGCTCATTGGCGGACTTCCTCTGTCTTATCCAGACAGGATACTCCTCGGTGACGGACGACCGTTGGTCGGATGGGACCTCGTTGTCTCGGATCACAATACAGACATGACGAGCCCCTGTTGCGCCGGGCATGTCCTCCGCGTCGATCCTGCGTCTGGTGACCACGTGAGCCTCGCTCGCGGCAATCCGCTTGCGCCGTCGTTTGGAGACCCCTTCGGGTTGGCACTCGGAGGCGGCGGGCCTTTTGGAACAAGTCTGTACGTCATGGACTTTGAAGGCGCCGCTTCTCAGTCTCCCGTCCTCTACAGAGTCCATCCTGACGGATCGGAGGAGGTGTTCCTCGTTGAACCAGGGACCTGGACCGTTGATCGCCTCCCGGCAGACATAGCTTTCGACCAGAGCGGAGTCTTCGGCGGTGATCTTTTCGTCACAGATCACTCCACCGTGGGTCGTGGCCCAACGATCTGGCGAGTGGCGGCCGATAGTACACTATCGAGCTTTTATGAGGGAGAACCGCTCCAGGGACCTGCGTCAGTCCGTTTCGGCCTTGGGGGGGCATTCGGCGATTCAATGTACGTCCTCGACGTTCGACCGAATGAGAGTGTGATACTGAAGTTTGCGCCCGACGGGACCTCCACTGTTCTGGCAAGTAACCTGCCGGGCAAGTCACAACCCCATGACCCGTGGCCAGACATGGTCTTCTCTCCAGCGGGCGACAACCTGTTTGTCGGGATTGGAGACACGGTCTTCCGTATCTACGAACCGCCACCATCAGAAGCAACGTGTGATGGTCTCGATGACGACGGTAACGGGCTGATCGATGAAGGCTGCGACGACGATGGCGATGAATACTGCGACGCGAGCATGACCACCGTCGGCACGCCTGCGGTGTGCCTGAATGGGCCAGGTGATTGCGATGACAACAACGCGCAAAGTCACCCAGGAGCACCCGAGGTCTGCAATCTTGTCGACGACAACTGCGTGAACGGCACGGCTGATGAACAGGCAGACGTCGATGGCGACGGATACACCGAGTGCCGCGGTGACTGCGACGACAACCCTGGTCAGTGCGGTAGTGCCTGCTTCCCGGACAACCCAGACCCAGATGTGCCGGACACATTCGACAACGACTGTGATGGTCAGGTCGATGAGGACGGCGCAACGGTCCATGGTTATGTTTACCTCAACGCGCCTGACCTCGTTCCGGTCGAGAACGTGAGCGTGCGCCTGTGTGAAACCGCCCTGGGATTCGAGTTCGACTGCCGCTCCGATACCACGGATGCAAGTGGATTCTATGAATTCGTCAACGTAGCGTACTTGCCGACGTATCGTGTCATTGCAACGTTGACTTGGGATGACTACGTGGCCACTGTGCAGGGCAACATTCCCGAAGAGCGGACGATCGAAACAGGCAGCAACGAGTTCCAGATTCACCTCATGACCCACACGGTGCGGGACATCGTTTTCCCGACCCCGATCGTATTTGTCTATGGACGGAACGGCGGCCCATGTCTTTTGCGGGCGAATCATACCTGCGGAGCAAAGGACTGCGGCGCTGAGGGCCCCCAGGACTACTGGACCCTGGCAGAGCTGTACTACAGGGAAGTTGGTAATTACATGACCTTTGTCGCTGACGGGCTCGCGGGATGCTACCTACCAGAGGGCGTGGATGAGGAAAGCTTGCACGACTACAACGCCGAGCAGCTCAAAGACTATATCTTTAACCACCTGCAGCCAAAGATCGGCGAGTTCACCAACAACGTGAAGGTCCCGGTCGACTTGGTCACGCACAGCATGGGCGGGCTTACGTCCCGTGCAATGATCGCGTCGAAGCTCGGTGCTGATGCCAAGTACATCAGGAAGCTCGTCATGCTGGGGACGCCGAATGCCGGCAGCTCCGGTTCGGTAAGTCCCTTGGCCGAGCCCTTCGTTCCTGGAACTCGGTATCTAGGGCAGCGAGATCTGTGGCACTTCAACCTGTCATATGGGGATACACCGCATCAACTCGGAGTTCCCTTTTACTTCGTCAGCGGGCTGGGCGGCCAGACTTCTTCGAATCGGCTATTCAGGTACATCGTATCGCCGCTTGAGCCAAACCCAGACGACGGCGTAGTCGCGCACCAAAGCATGGTTGACTACATTGTCCCTGATAGTCCAGGCTCTGTGTCGAACAGCGACTTTCGGACTTCACCCGAGTGTCACCCCGATCTACAGTATCCGAACTGCCTGATCCGGATCCCTGCTCACCAGAATCTCTATCTATGCACGGCC
>Ga0302046_10003137_pt1 | contig 15040 bp, 12 predicted proteins | sample RVTome_11_FD_200261 | JGI IMG/M metagenome (GOLD analysis project Ga0302046, IMG submission 200261) | Soil microbial communities from uranium-contaminated site in the Upper Colorado River Basin, Wyoming, United States - RVT147D111 (version 2) ...
CGCGATGGTCGCATCGAGCTGGTCAAGGTTCAGGCAGCGGCCGCGATAGAGGCGTTGTCGAACGGAGCGGATGCCGAGCTCCTCGGCCGGCAATGAATACCTGGTATTGATGATTCCGGCCTGGTCGAAGTCGTAAGGCACGACCAGCCACCCGGCAGCGGAGTCCGGCGGCACGATGACCTTGCCATTGTGACAGCAGCCCTCGTCACCCGGGCCCTTGATCGTCGACCAGTCCGTGTTGGCGATAAGGTACTGAAACAGCGCGTACAGGCTTGCATGAGCCGGGTCGAGCTGCTCAGGATTGATGATGCTGACGTCGTGCTCCTTCATGCCGAGGCGGTCGGCAACTTCGTTGTCGGATTCGAGCAAGAATGCAGGCGCAACAAGATCCTTCTTCCTGCCCCCGGAATCACGATAGGTGGCGTTGATGAGCCTGACGCGAAAAGACTTGTCCGTCAGGATGTTGAATGCCCGGTAAATGCCATGCTCCTGCAGCAGGTAACGCTCATACGTTTCGCCGCTTCGGCATTGTGTCACGATCTTGATTTTCTTCTGTGCCTCGAACAGCGTGCCATCCCTTTCCTGGTCCCTGAAATTTGCCGACAGCGGCGGAAACTGGCAATGCTCCAGTCGTGACTTGCCGCGTGTCGTCATCGTCATGCCGACGGTGACGGCGGCCCCATTCTCATCCGTGTAACGCACGCTGCCTTCTACGACCGGCCTGCTCTCTGCCTTTCTTACGATCGTGGTGACCGGAAACTCGAACACCAGGTCGAGTGGCGTATCGCTGGCAAACAACGGCAAGTCATCGGCGGCATTAAGCGCCGGGGCCAGCAACAGGAAAATGACGATGCGCGACAGCATCACTCAGGATATCCACGCTTTGGAGCTTGCGCTTCTCGAGTACCACACAAGGAATACGGCAATGACCAGCGTCAGGCCGGGCAGCATCAGTGCGCCCGGACCGAATATGTCGATCCCGCCAGCCATGATGAACGAGTGATACATCTGGACCAGGAGACCTGCCAGCGATGCGATGAAAACCGGGACCGCCAGGGACTTGCGAAGCAACAACAGGAGGCTTCCGAGCGCCCCACCGAAAACCGCCACCGCGAATGCGCCGTCAGCCCACGCAGGAATCGATTCGTAGAACATGCGCTGCGCTTCCGGGAGCTCCGCCAGTGCGTCCTCGGTCATGGTCATGTGCGTGACGAAAGCAAGCACACCCAACAGGTTCCAGACCAGCGCTATCCCGGAGATTACCCAGAACGAACGCGGAACGGCGTTCTGTACTTTCTCGGACATGTGACTCCCCTTGTGTTTGTTTTTGTAACGGGATCTGCAGCAGCATAATCCGCCTGCGCCACGGCATTTTCAATACTGCGACCGGTCAGGCCTGCCATTCACCTGGCCAGTAACGCGCACTCCCGGTGACGGAAGCAGGACGTCAGGTGGTCGTTGACCATGCCGGTTGCCTGCATGTGCGCATACATGATGGTGCTGCCGACGAACTTGAAGCCGCGATCTTTCATGTCCTTGCTCATGGCGTCGGACTCCGGGGACGTGGCCGGAACTTCCGACTGAAGCCGGTACCTGTTCTGTCTCGGCCGGCCATCCACGAACTGCCAGATGTAGTTGCAAAAACCGTCGAATTCTTCCTGGACCGCAAGAAATGACCGGGCGTTCGCCACTGCTGCGTTGACTTTCAGTTTGTTCCGCACGACACCCGGATCCTGAAGAATCCGCTCGATGCGCTTTTGTGTGAACCGGGCAACCCTGGCCGCATCGAAGTCTGCGAAATTCTTACGGTAACCATCCCGCTTGTTCAGGATCGTGGACCAGCTGAGTCCGGCCTGTGCGCTTTCCAGAATCAGAAATTCGAACTGCTTGACGTCATCCCGGACCGGCACGCCCCACTCGGCGTCGTGGTACTGGATGTATTGAAGGCTGGTCTCGCCAGCCCAGTCGCAACGTTTGGTTTTTTTGCTCATTGGTGAAATCCGGAAAAGGATGAATTGCTGAACCAGGCTGCAAAAGCCTAGCAGCAAGATGCCATTCTGACACCCTCCAAAAGCCTCTGATTCACTCTGTTTTGTCGCTCCCTGCGCGGTCGCCCGGCCAAACAAAAAGCCCGCTGTTTCCAGCGGGCTTCGTGATCAGACCTGGCGAAATGTTCTCAGCGTATCAGAGCGAACCGCCGCACTTGCCTTCGCCGCACTTGCCCTCGGCGTCCTTGTCTTCCTTGTCGCCGCCGCAGCTTCCTTCCGCGTCCTTGTCGTCTCCACAGGCGCCTTCGGCATCCTTGTCTTCCTTACCTTCCTTATCTTCCTTGTCGCCGCCGCACTGGCCTTCGGCTTTCTCGCCCTTGTCGCCGCCGCAGGTGCCCTCGGCCTTCTCGCCCTTGTCGCCACCACAATTGCCCTCGCCGGCACCAAGCATGTAGCCGGCACTTAAGGAGGTCATGGCAAACGGACTGATGCCCGTGTCCGCACTGGCGACACCGCTAACGCCGAAAGTACCAGCCAATGCCAGGCCAACAGCGACAGCAACCGGTTTTGCTACTTTGATATCAGACATGTGATTCTCCTACCTCTGGTCATGATGCCCGAGCCGGGCATGGGTTATCGCCCGTCCCCCGGGCAAAAAATTATCGATGCCTTTTCAGGTCTTCCAATGCACCGAGTTCAGTACTCGTTCCTGGATACTCTCGAGCGGTTCGTCGCGCTCGCCGATCACCGCAATGCTGCCGTCGCCGATCGGCAAAATGACACCCCGCACGCTTTCGCCTTCGATCGGGACCGCAGCCGCAATTTTCTCCTCGGCAAGTAGCAGTATCGTCACCGGACCGCTCTCGCCCTGAATGACCAGGTGCGGAACGGTATGGCCGTTGATGATGCAGCTTGTTGCATAGGTCACGAGGCCGGGGCTCGAATCCATTTCCGCATTCGTGCCGATGACCCTGTCGAGTCTTTGCGCGGATACCGCCGTGCTGGTGACCAGCAGGGCCTGCGGCTCATGATCGAGGTGCGCAAGGATCTCCGCCTCCAGTGAGGGGTAGACGGTATCGGTGGTCAGCATCCGTATGCCGAGCACGGCGGCAATCGCCACACTCGCGGCAAGGCCTATCCACGCCGGCGCCGACATTCTGCGAAGCGGAAACCGCGCGATATTGGAACCGCCGTTGACCGGTACAAGCTCCGGCAACCGGAGCTCGGGTACTTCGATTTCCAGCGCGCGCGATATCAACTTTTCCAGCGACTGGATCTCGCGACGAAACGCCGCGCATTCCATGCACTGCGCCGCATGCTCCCCGGCGCCGGCAGACGATACGTCCGGCTGTGCCGCCAATGCTTCCCTGTATTCTTCGCAATTCATGATTCTGTGCCGTGATTCCGCGTATCGTCCGGTGCGTTCCTGTCGAACACATACTTCAACCTGATGCGCGCCCGATGCAGCCGTGTCAGAACGGCGCCCTGGCGTATGTTCATCAACTCTGCAATCTCTCCGGTGCTGTGGCCCAGCAGCACCTGCAGCACCAGTGGTTCCCGATATTCGTCCTGGAGGCGGAAGATCGCTGCCCTCACCTCGTCAAGATCGGAGTCGTCGGTTTCCGCCAGCATCACCGATTGCGCATCCGTCAACTCATCGATATCGACGGTTTCGAGCCGCTTGCGCTCGAAGTGCCTTGCGTTCTCACGTCGCACGATGGTCAGCAGCCATTGCCTGGCGGCGGAGTCCTCGCGGAGCGCGTCGAGCGAATTCCAGGCCCTCAGCATTGCGTCCTGCACCACGTCCTCGGCAACTGCCGGATCGCGGCTCAACCACGCTGCGTAGCGGTACAAATCCCTGTGCATCACTGTCACCAGCCGGTCAAATCGCTTTTTGCGCTCGGCATGAGCGTTGCTGTTTTTCATTCGAGATGACCCTGCCCCTTGAGTATTTATTACCGCAACTGCCGATTTTGTGATTCAGGCGTGGAAACCCTACCGAAAACCATGGAAAATCCAAGCGTTATGGCATGTTGACACACCTATGAGCGATCTCACCCGGTCAAGGTTCCCTCGAACTCGATTAAGGCGTACGCGCCGCACGGCCGCTCTTCGCAGCCTGGTTGCCGAAAACGAGCTCGGGCCGGCCGACCTGATTTACCCGCTGTTCGTCAAGGATGGCAAGGGGCCTGCCGAGGCGGTGCCCTCCATGCCCGGCGTGGAACGCCGCAATATCGAGGGGACAGTTCGCGAGGCCGCGGCGGCCCTGGAACTCGGTGTCCGCGCGATCGCCCTTTTCCCGGTGGTCGACGCATCGCACAAGTCGGCCGATGGCAGCGCCTGCGCCGACCCGGAAGGCCTGGTACAAAGAACCGTCAGGGCCATCCGCAAGGAAGCGCCGGATCTCGCGATCATCACGGACATCGCTCTCGATCCGTATACCACGCACGGGCAGGACGGGATCATCGACCGCAACGGCTACGTGCTGAATGACGAGACCGTCACGATGCTGGTCGGGCAGGCACTGTCGCACGCCGACGCCGGTGCCGATATCGTCGCACCGTCCGACATGATGGACGGACGTATCGGCGCGATCCGCGACGCGCTCGAAGCCAAGGGACATCGCGACACCCTGATACTTGCCTATGCAGCCAAGTATGCATCGTGTTTCTATGGACCGTTTCGTGACGCCGTCGGCTCCGCCGCGAGTCTCGGCAAGAGTGACAAGCGCAATTACCAGATGGATCCGGCCAACAGCGACGAAGCGCTTCGCGAGGTCGGCCTCGATATCGCCGAAGGCGCGGATATCGTCATGGTGAAGCCGGCGCTGCCGTACCTCGATGTCATTCGCCGTGTGCGAGACGAATTTCGCGTGCCGACGTTTGCTTACCAGGTGAGCGGCGAGTATTCGATGATCAAGGCGGCAACGGGCAATGGCTGGCTCGACGAATGCGATGCGGTACTGGAGTCGCTGTTGTGCATAAAGCGCGCGGGCGCCAGCGCCATACTCAGTTATTTTTCACTGCAGGCGGCCCGATGGCTGAGGGACAGTGGCGAGCGTCATTGATCGTTACGGGGTCATGGGCTACCCGGTATCGCACAGCCGGTCGCCTGTCATTCACCGGCTGTTTGCGCTGCAGACGAACCAGAACATCCAGTACGAACTGCTGCAGGTCGCCCCCGACAAGCTGGATACTGCTGTGGCCCAGTTTCAGCGCACCGGTGGCAAGGGCCTGAACATCACCGTGCCGCACAAGACCGAGGTGCTGCGCCTTGTCGACCAGCTGAGTGCGCGCGCGCACGTTGCCGGGGCGGTGAATACACTGCTGTTCCAGGACAGCTCGGTTTTCGGTGACAACACCGACGGTATCGGCCTGATGCGTGACCTGGTCGGCAACCTCGGACTGAATCTCCGCGACAGTCACGTACTGATACTCGGCGCGGGCGGCGCAACGCGCGGTATCGTGGCACCGTTGCTCGAAGCCAGACCTGCATCCCTGACCATTGCGAACAGGACACTGTCAAAAGCGCGGGATCTTGCCGAGCAGTTCGCATCGGCCGGCGCGGTAATCGCGTGCCGTTTCCGGGAGATCCCGGAATCGACCCGCTACTCGCTGATCATCAATGCCACTTCCGCCGGGCTTACCGGAGAGGCGCCGCCGTACCCGGCTTCCGCGATCAGTGACGGCTGCGTCTGTTACGACCTGTCATATGGCCTGACTCCCACACCGTTCAGCCGCTGGGCAGCGAAACACGGCGCTGCGAGGTCGGTCATGGGGTGGGGCATGCTGGTCGAACAGGCGGCGGAGTCCTTTCACCTGTGGCGGGGCATCAGGCCGAATACTGCCACTGTGCTGAAGCAGCTCTCGATCAGTGCATCGTAACCAGTTCTTCCGCGCTGGTCGGGTGGATCGCCACAGTGTCATCGAAATCTTTCTTGGTCGCGCCCATTCGTATGGCAACGGCAAATCCCTGCAGCATTTCGTCGACGCCTTCCCCGATGAGGTGACAACCAACGATGCGTTCGCTGGCCCCTGTGGTAATGAGTTTCATCGAAGTCCGCACTTTGTTTTCACCCAGTGCATACAGCATCGACGTAAATCGCGATGTGTAGATTTTCACGTCATCGCCGAAATGTTGTCGCGCCTCGGCCTCCGTCAGGCCGACCGTGCCGATCGGCGGATGCGAGAAGATGACGGTCGGAATATTCCGGTAGTCGAGATACCGGTCCGGCATGCCGCCGTACAGGCGGTCGGCGAGCCGCCGGCCGGCGGCAATGGCAACCGGCGTCAGGGCTTCACGGCCGGTGACATCCCCCAGCGCAAAAATGTTCCGCACATTCGTGCGCTGAAAATCGTCGACATGAACAAAGCCGTTTTCGTCCGTGCGAACACCTGTTGCCGGCAAATCGAGCTGTCCAGTGTTTGCGGCGCGTCCCACGGCCCAGACGATCGAGTCGAAAGGACCGAATGTTCTGCCGTCCGCGGCGATGAGCGACAACCCGTCGCGACCCTTGCGAACGGAGTCCGGCACGACACCGGTCTCGAGCAGAATGCCGTCCTGCTGCATGACCTTGCGCAGTTCTTCCTGCAGCATGCTGTCGAAACTCCGCAGCACACTATCCATGCGCACGAGCATCGTCGTGGCTGAGCCCAGAGCTTTGAAGACTCCGGCAAGCTCGACCGAAACATAGCCGCTGCCGACCAGTGCGACACGCTGTGGTCTTTCCGGCAGTTGAAAGAATCCGTCCGAGGTGATGCCGTGCTCCGCTCCCGGGATCTGCGGCACAATGGGATAACCGCCGGTTGCAATGACAATGTTGCCGGCGGTCAGTTTTTTGCCTGAGATCGAAAGGGTACCGGCATCGACGAATTGCGCCTTGCCCCGGATAAAGGCGACGTTATGCCGCTCCAAGTTGCTCTCGTATATGCCGTTCAGGCGCCGAATGTAAGCATCGCGTCGTGACTTGAGATCGGGCCAGCTGTGACCGTTCAGCGACACATCGAAACCGAAGGACTCTGCATGCCGTAAGGCATGCGCATGATGCGCGCTGTACCACATGATCTTTTTTGGCACGCAACCGACATTGACGCAGGTGCCACCGAGCGGCCCGGACTCGATGACCGCCGCACGTACGCCGTACTCCGCCGCACGCTGTGCGTGCGCAAGGCCGCCACTCCCGCCGCCGATGACGATCAGGTCGTATTCGTTTCCCACCATGGTTTCCTTTTCCATAACCGGGCAGACCCGGCGCTTGACAAGTCAGACGTTGTGATAACATCCGACCACTTGTGGAATCGTGAGTTTTATGACCAACCCCCTACTGGATACAACATCACTGCCCCGTTTCGGCGAGATCGAGGCGCATCACGTACTCCCGGCGATCCAACAGCTTATCGCAGAGCACCGCATAAAACTCGATGCGTTGCTCGACCACGCCGATGCGAGGGATTTTGATTCGCTGGTCGTCCCGCTGGAGTCGATGGGCCATGAATTCAGCCGGGTGTGGTCACCGGTGTCACACCTGCAAAGCGTGCTCGGAGATCCCGAGTGGCGCGAGGTTTATGACACGGCCTTGCCCCTGATCACCGAACACGGTGCCGAGATTTCACAGAATCAGCGACTGCAACAAGCTTATCAGCGTATTGCGGATGAGTTGCCCGAAACAGCGCCCGCTGCAAGAAAAATGTTGCTTGAGCAGGAACTCCGCGACTTCCGTCTGGCCGGTGTCGCTTTGCCTTTCGCCGACAAAGCGCGTTATCGCTCGCTGCTCCAGGAACTCGCCACGACCCAGGCGAAATTCGAGCACAATGTTCAGGACGCCGCCGACGACTGGTACTTTCACACCGAGGACCGGGAAATACTGGATGGCTTGCCCGAGCAAACGCTTGCGCAAGCCGGTGCCAACGCGCAGCAACGCGGTCTGCGCGGCTGGTGGTTGCCTCTCGATGCACCGACATATGTCGACATAACGACTCACGCAGACAATCGCGAAATCCGGCAGGCCTTTTACAAAGCCTGGTCGACGCGCGCATCCGACCAGGGAAAGTTTCACTGGGATAACAGTGACAACATCCGCAAAATCCTGGAGTTGCGACACGAGATCGCCAAACTGGTTGGTTTCGGCAACTACGCGGAGTATTCACTTGCGACAAAGATGGCGACGACCACCCACGACGTCATCGATTTCCTGCAGCAGCTTGCCTCACGCACGAAGGAGGCCGCACGTGCGGAACTCGAGAGAATCCAGGCCATGGCAGATCACCCTGTCGAAGCCTGGGATACCGCCTATTACCTGGAGAAACTCAAGCAGCAACAGTACGTGATCTCGGAAGAAGCGCTGCGACAGTATTTCCCGGTAAACCGGGTCATGGAAGGATTGTTCGACCTGGCCAGCCGGCTTTACGGTGTCACGCTGGCGCGCGACAGGAATGTCAGTGCATGGCACGAATCGGTGTCCTACTTCGACGTTGCGGACGAATCCGGCGAAATCATCGGCGGTTTCTATACCGATCTGTTCGCACGAAGCGGCAAGCGCAGCGGCGCATGGATTGACGAGTGCGTCGCGCGCAAGAACCTGGCTGGAGAAAATATCCTGCCGATCGGCTACCTGGTGTGCAATTTCGCCCGTCCTGACGAGAACGGTGTATCGCTACTGACTCACAATGACGTACTGACGATCTTTCACGAATTCGGGCACATGCTGCATCACCTGCTGACCAAGGTGGACTACCCCAGTCTTGCCGGCATCAACGGCGTGCCGTGGGATGCGGTCGAGTTGCCGAGCCAGTTCATGGAAAACTTCGCCTGGTACTACGATGTTCTGGTGAAGTCATCGGCGCACTACAGGACCGGGGAGGCATTGCCCGAGGAAATGTACCGGAAGCTCGACGACAGCCGGCACGTGGGTGCGGCGCTGGCCATGCTGCGACAGATCGAGTTTGCGCTCTTCGATTTCCGCCTGCATACGGAGTACCGCGACGACATGGATGTGATGCAGGTTCTGAACGAAGTGCGCGCCGAGGTCGGACTTGTTCGCCACCCGGAGTACAACCGCATGCCGCACGCGTTTTCACACGTCTTTGCCGGCGGCTACGCTGCCGGGTATTACAGCTACAAGTGGGCCGAGGTCCTTGCAGCCGATGCGTTTGCAGCATTCGAGGAATCCGGAATATTCCACAAACCGACTGCGGCGCGTTTCCGCAGCGAGATACTCGAGGTGGGCGGGAGCCGCGATTTCATGCAGGCGTTTGTGGCGTTTCGCGGCAGGGAACCGACCATCGATGCATTGCTCCGACACAGCGGCATAGGCAAAGCGGCTTGAAGCTGGCGACCTGGAATGTCAATTCGCTGGGTGTGCGTTTGCCGCATGTCATCGAGTGGCTGGGCAGCGAATCGCCGGACGTCTTCGTCATGCAGGAGATCAAGCAACCTACGGAAGCTTTTCCGGCCGCCGCATTTCAGGAGCTCGGTTATCACACGGTTGCCAATGGTCAGAAAACCTATAACGGTGTCGCAATAGCCTGTCGACAACCGTCAACCGATCATGTCATCGAGCTGCCGGATTTCGACGATCCGCAACGGCGGGTGCTTGCGGCGACCGTCGGAGACATTCGGGTAATCGATCTGTACGTGCCGAATGGCAGCAGTGTCGGTTCCGAAAAATACGAATACAAACTCGCCTGGCTTGGCGCTTTGCGGGACTACCTGGCCGCGGAGCTGAAAATGTACGACAAACTCGTCGTACTCGGGGACTTCAACATCGCACCGGAGGACCGGGACGTTTATGACCCGCTCAAATGGGGTGACGATATCCTTTGCAGTCCGGCCGAACGCAAGGCTCTGCGCAATCTTCTCGAGCTCGGACTTTCCGATGTGTACCGGCAGTTCGATCAATCGGCGGGAAGTTTCAGCTGGTGGGACTATCGTGCTGCGGGATTCCGGCGAAATGCGGGCTTGCGAATCGACCTCATTCTTGCCAGTGCATCGATGGCGCGGGCCTGTATCGGCAGCCGCATCGATAAGGAACCGCGCCGCTGGGAGCGCCCGTCCGACCATGCGCCGGTGCTGGCCGAGTTCGCCGTGTGACCACCGCGAACCTGCAACAGAACGCCTGATTTTCCTGCGTATTTATACATATTCCCGCAACTACCGGTGCCACCGGGTACAACTCAGTGTATGATTTCTTACCGTCAGATCAGTGTTCAATCTGCATCGACGATTCGGGTGAGGGATGATCAATTTTGGCAGTATGCAAAATAGCGCGACGCTGAGTGCCGGATCGTCCCTGAACAAAAACAAGAACAGAATAATGTCCCAGGACCGGCGCAACGATTTCGACGTCACAAATACCGTGCAGGTGAGCAAGCCGGCCGCAGTGCGTGACGCTGTGCATCAACTTTTTGTCGAGCATTTCCCCGGGGCCTCGTTCGACAAACTGTGGCTTGCGTTTTACGACTTCGAGCGGCTGTTCACCGGAAGGTTCCCGGGCTACAACGGCTGTGACACCACCTATCACGACATGCAGCACACGCTCGACATGTCACTCGCACTGGCGCGGCTCATCGTAGGATACGAGAAGAGTGCCGAACTGGCAGAGCGACTTGGAGCAAAGCGTGCGCAGATGGCGATCGTCACATCGCTGTTTCACGATTCCGGCTACATTCGTCACCAGGAACGCGACCGTGACTTCAGCAACGGCGCGGAATTCACCCTGTATCATGTTTCGCGAAGCGCAGATTTCCTGAGACGTTACCTGCCCACTCTCGGCATGGGAAGCGACGCTGGTATCAGCAGCATGATCGTGCATTTCACAGGTTACGAACTGGATCTCGACAGGATCGAACTGGACGACCCGCGGGATGCCATTTGCGGCCACCTGCTGGGCACAGCCGACCTGATAGCGCAAATGGCCGACCGTTGCTACCTCGAGAAATGCCGTGACCGCCTGTACAAGGAATTCGTACTTGGGGGGATCGCCGTCGAGAATGCGAAGCCTGGTGAATACATGGTCCGCTACGAGTCCGGTATCGACTTGCTGAAGAAGACACCGGCCTTTTATCAGCAGGTCACGCGGGACCGTTTGCAGAAGAAGTTCAACCGCGCGTACCGGTATGTCGAAGTGCTGTATAACGGCCAAAATCCATACGTCGATGCCATTCGCAACAATATTCAGCACCTGGTCCGGGTCCTGAAGTCCGGTGACTGGAGGCTGCTGCGTCGCAGTCCGCCGGTATTTGTTGGCGAAACCAATGCTGCGCAGAATATGGAAACGATGGTGCAAACATTGCTGGCAGGCATTCCGATCCGGCATGCTGTCGCTCCAGGGCTCATCTCCGCCTGACAGGACGAGTCGCCCTCCACAATCAGATCGGACTGCCAATGCGTGTCGCAGCACGGATCTTCGCGAGTGTCGCCGGATTAAGCGTGCTTGCTGCCATGAATGCTCCGGCGGCGGTGACATTTACCGGCCTGCCCGAGTCCCTGGAGAAGAATGCCAGGGCGCTGATGCCGCTTGCGTCGGTGCCATGCGATGCCGCGCGATTCCGGGTTGAAAGACTGTTCCGTGACAGCGACGCCAGGCTGAGAGACGCGCTCGAGGCGCTTGGCTATTATCGATTCGAATCCCGGAAGGAACTCTCGTTTGACGACTCCGGTTGCTGGTCAGCGGCGTTCAGAGTCGAGCTCGGCGAACCCGTCAGGTTGCGTAATGTCTCTGTCACGATCAGCGGTGAAGCGCGCGACGACGGATGGGTCTCGCAGCAGGGCTGGTCGTATCGGCCAACCTCAGGCAGCGTACTGAACCACGGCGAATACGAGAGATACAAAAAGTTCCTGGTCGCTGCACTGGAGTCGCGCGGCTACTTCGAGGCAGCGCTGACGTCGAGTGCCGTTACCGTTGACGAGACGCTGCAACATGCCGATATCGGGCTCGAGATCGCGTCCGGACCTCGCTACCGTTTCGGCGCGATCGAGTACAACGGCAACGTACTGCGGCCGGAGTTGCTCGCCCGCTATGCCCGGTTCCGCGCCGGCGATCCGTACGACGCGGGGGCAGTATCACTGTTGCACGAGTCGCTGAGTGGCAGCGGTTACTTCGGCTCGGTCTCGATCCGGGCGGACCCCGCCGATGATGGCAGCCACGAGGTTCCGGTTTTCATCAGGCTCGAACCCGGCCTTCGGCAGGTCTACACAATCGGCGCCGGTTTCGCAACGGACATCGGGGTACAAGGGAGATTGGGTTACGCCAACCGAAGGCTGAATGACAAGGGTCACCAGTTCGACAGCCGCTTGTTCCTGTCGTCCGTCGACTCGCAGCTCTCCGGCACTTATCGATGGCCGCGCGGCAATCCGGAAGACGAGTGGATCGACCTCTTCGGCGGCTACCAGCACAAGACCACCGACACCAGCCGATCGGACAAAGTCACGCTCGGGGTTCGGGTCTCGCGCAATCGCACGCCCAAGTGGCTTGAAACGCATTACCTGCATTTCACCGGCGAGGATTTTCGCGTCGGCGATCAACTCGACAAGTCGCGGCTGGTCATTCCGGGCATCAACTGGGAATCGACTATCGGTCGCGAAATCGTTCGCATTCGTTCGGGTCGCCGGATCAGTCTCGACGTTCGTGGCTCGCTTGACGCCATCGGATCGGACACGACGTTTCTGCAACTGACAGGATCCACGAAGTGGGCGATTCCTGTTGGCGAATCCGCCCGCCTGCTCGCACGGGCCAACCTCGGCTTCACGGCGAAAAAGGATTTCGACGAACTCCCTGCCTCCGTGCGGTATTTTGCCGGCGGCGACAACTCGGTACGCGGTTATGGATTCGAAACGCTGGGACCGACCGACGAAGAAGGCAACGTCATCGGCGGCAGTTACCTCGCCACGTTCAGTATCGAGATCGATCGCCTTGTCAGCAAGAAATGGTCGATTGCCGCATTCGTCGATACCGGCAATGCGTTTGACGATTTCGGTCACGATTTCGCTGACGATTTCAGGACCGGCGTCGGACTGGGACTACGCTGGTACTCGCCACTCGGACCCATCCGCATCGACGTCGCGCATCCGCTGGACGACCCGACACGCGACTATCGCCTGCACATTACGCTGGGGCCCGACCTGTGAGTCGTCGTCTTCGAGCAGTTCTGCTCCGCGCAGGCCTGGCCGTGATCGGCCTGCTGTTACTGCTGGCGGCGGCATCGGTCGCCGTTATCGGCACGGAAAGGGGCACGCGCTGGGCAATGGGACATGTGATTCGCTTTGTGCCTGGCGAGCTGGATGTAAAAGAGTACCAGGGCACTTTGCTGCGCGGCCTGCGCATGGGCCGGGTGAGCTACAGCATTGCTGCGATACGCGTCACCGCCGAGGATCTGTACCTGAAACCGGACTGGTTGCGCTCGCACCGGAGCCGGGTCGCGCTGCAAGAGCTTACCGCACAGCAAATAATCTACGAGAACACGGGCAACAGGGACGCGGAACGGAAACCGCTGGCCATTGCCATGCCGGCTTTGCCCATCGACATCGCGGCCGCAGACATCAGCACCCGGACACTGCGCATCGGCGATCCGGTGATAAGCGACTTTGCTGCACACGACGTCCGCCTTAACGGCAACCGCATCCGTGCCAATCGCGTGGCCGGCAAAATGGCCAGCGTAACAGCCAGTGTGAGTCGGCTCGATACGACCCTGGCCGGTGACGTCCCCATGAGCGCGGACCTGCTCTGGCGCCTTGACGAAGGCCCATGGTCCGGCAAGGGAAACGTAGCCGGATCGCTAGCGGAACTCGCGTTCGAGCATCAACTGACTGGTACTCACCCGGCGAGAGCAGAAGGCAAGGTGTTTCTGCTGCATCGCATCGACCCTGAGGTCGACGCGACCGTTCAGTTCGAGAACTGGCAATTCGGCGGGATCAAGGCAACTGCAGGCGTGTTGCAGGTGGCCGGGACGGCGCAGTCGTACCGGGTGGTGCTCGAGACCGGTATCAGTGACGAGCAGGCACGATCAGTCATGCTGACAGGCGAGGTGTCCGGGGACACCAAAGGTCTGTACTCGATCGATGTCCTGGCAAGCGGCGCAGCAGGCCGGGCATCGGCCGGCGGCACACTGGCCTGGTCGCCGTCATTCTCGACGGACCTCGAAATCCAGGCCTTTGGAATCGATCCGGCGCAAATCACCGGACTTGAAGCCGGCAAGCTGGACGCGGAGCTGCACCTCGAGGCACGCGGTGTTCGCGACTTCGTACTCGAGGTCGACACGTTGAGCGGCATCTACGCCGTGCAACCGCTGAACGCGAAAGGCCGTGTTGCGCGCAGCCAGGACGACTGGACATGCACGGCGTGCATTGTCTCGCTCGGGGAGAATCGCGTCCTCATCGACGGCGAACTGGGGCCTGACACCCTGCGGGCGAGAGTCAACGTCGACGCATCGGACCTGTCGCTGCTGTGGTCACCGCTGGCCGGAGCCCTCACTGCCGATGCAAGGGTCGGCGGCAGTCGGGTACTGCCGGAGTTTTCCGGGACGGCCTCGGGCAGCGAGTTGCGCTGGCAAGGGTGGGCGCTGTCATCCTTTTCCCTCAACAGCCGCTCCTCGACCCTGGAAAGAGTCGACATGGACATCGAAGTGGACGGACTGAGGCACGGGGATACCGTGTTTGGTGGCGGTAGCGGTAGCTTTTCCGGGTCCCGCAACGCCATCGACTCGGTATTGCAATGGACGCTCGGTGTAGCCGAGGCCCGCGCAGCAGCCGTCATCGAGCTTACCGACGAGGGCGTCAACGCGGATATTTCCTCGGCCAGCCTGAGCGAGCCTTACGCCGGGACCTGGCAGCTTGCCGGGCCCGTGCGCGTGTCGATCAACGCCGGAGACATTAGCAGCAGCCCGCTGGCCTGGGAAAATGGCGACTCACGGCTGAATGTCCCGACGTTCCGCATGACCGGTGGCCAGCTCGACGTGGAAGCCGGGCTGATTGCCTTGCCGCTCGCGTCGCTGAACGCCGTGCTGCCCGGGAATGTCCGCCTGAGCGGCCAACTCGACGCCAACCTGCAACTGACGCAG